>Ga0214923_10004567_pt1 | contig 16635 bp, 18 predicted proteins | sample LL1510_MetaG_FD_177993 | JGI IMG/M metagenome (GOLD analysis project Ga0214923, IMG submission 177993) | Freshwater microbial communities from Lake Lanier, Atlanta, Georgia, United States - LL-1510 | ecosystem: Environmental > Aquatic > Freshwater > Lake | place: USA: Georgia | collected...
ATGGAACTCCTGGTACTCCTCTACTAATTGATGCCAAGGGGCTTTTGTTTGGATGTCAAAAGAGACTCTGTTCTCTTGGCTCTTATAGCTCGACTCCAAAAATAACTAATGGCGCCATCCTTAACGGAGTTAAAGATAGCGCCATAGTGACAATAAATAAAATCCGCTATGCGGTTACCTCATTTGATAAAAGGCTCGTCCTAGTAAAGATCTAAATTACTTCTTATTTCTACGCTGAATACGAGTCCTCTTTAGAAGTTTTTTATGCTTCTTTTTAGCCATGCGCTTGCGACGCTTTTTAACTACTGATCCCACTATTATCTCCTCTTCTATAAACCCATAGCTTTAGCTTGATCATCGAATTCCTTTATTGTACTCCTCAAATCATCAAAGGTTCCTTCACCTTGAATGTGTCCCTTATTAATATAAATTATTCGGTCAGCGTCTTTGACTGTAGATAGTCTATGCGCAATTACAATCATCGTTAGGGTACCTTTCAGAGAGAGTAAGTAATTAGTGAGCTTTTTTTCCGTTGTAGCATCTAGTGAGCTGGTAGCCTCATCTAAAACCAAGAGTTTAGGTCGTGTAAACAGTGCGCGTGCTAGACCGATTCGCTGTTTTTGTCCACCGCTAAGTTTCCCACCTCTCTCACCAACTGAACTATGAATGCCCTCTGGTAAAGATAAAAATTCATTTAGCTCTACAGCTATAAGGAGCTCTACTACATCTTCATCAGGGACATCTGCGGCTGCATAGCCAAGACAAATGTTATCTTTGATAGAACCATTAATAATGCTAGTTTCCTGAGGTACATAGGCAATGGCCCCCGGCCAAGTTTCAATCACCTGTGATGGTCTGGCCCCAGAAATCTCAACTACACCTCTGTTTGGATAAACAACACCAAGAAGTAAGTCAACCAATGTAGTCTTCCCAGATCCCGATGGCCCAACTATCCCTACAAACTCTCCTGCACTAATTTGTAGATCAAGACCTTGCAGGACCTGTTTACTTTTTCCTGGATAGGTAAAGTCAACATTAGTAGCAGAAATAATTGGTGAGAAACCACTGTGAACTAGAGAAGATTTCCCTAAGTACTTCTCTACATATAAATCAGGTGAAAACGTACTTTCTAAGTGCTCTTCAATCAAATCAAGGGTAGGTTTCGCGATTCCTATGTTCGTCCGGATTGTCATCAATCCTGTCTGAACCCTGAGAATCGCAGGGGCAATTCGCGCGCTTGAAATTAGAAAGATTGAAATCACTGCCACCGCACGAGTTGCTGGCTGCGTAACAAATTGGCTAGCTCCGATTACAAGTCCGCCAACTACCATAGTTATTTCCATAATATATTTACTGAGAATTCGCATTACCCCTAAATGGGCGCTCGCTTCTGAGATGGCAAGCCGCATATCTCCAATTTCTTGAGCATAGAAATTTCTACGATTCTTTACCAATAACTCCCTGTAGCATGAAATTACCTCTGAGATTTTATTGTTGCTCTTAATTTCCAATGTAGTAGCACTCTCACCCAAATTCTCAGCACGTTTATGCATATAGATATAGAGGAGAATTCCAAGTGTCGAGAACAGAAAGAGACTAGAAAATGCAACTAGTGTGTCTACAACAAAGAGACTTACGCTAAATGCAACTATTAGAAATGTATCTGCAGCCAAAATTAGAGATGAGCCTAAAATGCTAATTGCAACTGCCTGTACTCCACCGGTGAGAGCGAAAATAGTTTCTTGTATTGTTCGACTTCTGACCTTTAGAATTTCCAGTCCGAGCAGACTGCTTAGTAGTGTTTTTGAGATTGCAGCAGATCGTCTGCTTAGAAAAAACAAAGAACGCTTGGATAAGTAAAGTGAAGCAAACGATTTAAATACAAGCACTCCCGCTGCTAGAAGACCCAAGAAAGCAACCTGCACTTGAAGCGTATTCTGGGCAATTCCTAAAAACTCTAAAATTGCAGTCACTCGATCTCCAGGTCGATTAGATGCCATCCCGCTTACCGAAAGTGAACCCACCAGACCTAGAACAAAAACAGCCGCTATATCAAGTAAGCCGAGGAATGCGTGAATTAAAACTACAAATACAACTTTTCGTCTATCTGCCTGCGAGAGAATAAGCAAAGATCGGCGCAAAACCAGCGAAGTAGAACGAAGCGAATCCAATGGCTTGCTATTAGTATTCAAAAAAACCCCTAGTTCACAGATTTAACCCAGGAGGATAAATTACCCTGGATAGTCTGCAATGTAGCCCAGTTTATGAATCTTTCAAAACCATCTTTTGCTGTAGTCTTTGGAAAATTACCAATCAGACTTTTGAGGTACGCAAAGTCGGCATTCGTGGAGTCTACATCTCGGTCATCTGCTTTAACTCTTATAAACGGAACCTTAAAACCTAATATCCCCTCTATTATTTCAAGGCACTCATTGATAGAAATTGGCATTCCTCCACCAACGTTGACGATGTCACTAGTCCCTTTATCTCGATTAGTAAGTTCGAACATCAAATCACTTACTGATGAAGTTACATCATCAATAAATGTAAAATCTCGACTTACCGTTCCATCCCCGAAAAATTGAAATGGTTCATTAACTAAGGCACTTGCTACCATTCTAAAATAAACCATGTCCGGACGACCCCATGGACCATAAACAGTAAAGAATCTAAGACCGCGCGTCTTAATTCCTGTTTGCTTCGAACATGCTTCAGCTAAAATCTCATTACTTAACTTTGTTGCACCATAAAAACTTATCGGGTGAGCCTTGGTGTGCAGCTCATGCAATGGAGCACCATTGTGCCCATTCCCATAAACACTGGAAGACGATGCATAAATAAAACTAGGAACTTTATGTTGAGCTGATGATAGAATAATATTTGAAAATGCATCAAGATTATCTCGTTTATACCAATCCCAGTTGTTGAGGGGTATCCGAACTCCAGGCTGGGCTGCTAAATGAACAACTACATCAAATGATTCTTTCGAAAAGAGTGAGCGCACTTCATTGACATCTGATAAATCAATACTTTGTAAGCTGAGATTATTTGGATCTAGAAGGGCTTCTTTGCGCGCATTCTTAAGTTTAATTGAATAATATGAAGAGAAGTTATCTATCCCTAAAACACTATGTCCCTGCTGGCTCAATAGCGCTGCGACTGAGGAGCCAATAAAACCTGCAGCGCCTGTTACTAAAATTCTCAACTCAGCTCCTATGCCCACTTTTCTTATAATGAAGTGTAAAGTTTAACCCATATGAAACTACTATTGCTCAATTATTCAATGAACGCTAGAAGTACCGTTTTTTCTCATCAGCTAGAGGTTGCAAAACGGCTATCACGGCATTTTGAACATACGTTTGTTATTACTGCGGATGAACATTTAGGGGAGAAGGGGGGGAATTTAGAAATTCAATCTAGCAACTGGGAATCTGGTCATTCCTTAAAGAATGCCATTACTTTTTACCGTCTCGTGATTCCAGTAATTTTATCTCAGCGAAAAGACATCGTGGTTTTTTCCCATATGACAGAAGTCCAATCATTTTTGATTGCCCCTTTATGTAGACTTCTTGGGATTCCCCACTTTTTGTGGTACGCCCATAAAAGTAATTCAAAGTATCTAAGGCTCTCCTTTCCCTTTTTAAATGGAGTCATTACTTCAACCCCTGGGTCTTGCCCAATTCGCAGTCCAAAGGTGCACCCTATTGGGCAGGCAATTGATATTGAACTTTTCGGGATCATTCAAACTCTTCCAAATATTCCCCCCTTGCGCTGGTATCACGTTGGGCGGCTTGATGAATCTAAGAACATTAATTTAATTATTGAAGTATTTTGTAAATTAAGAGGAGAAGGTTGGGATTTAAAGTTAGATTTTTACGGTAGCCCTTCTTCTAACTCAGCTCAAACCTACTTTGATACGAACCTGCGAAGGTACTTAACGAAAGACAATTTAGATTGGCTTACTTTTTGCGGACCTATTGAACGGGCAAGAATTCCAGAGATTGCTTCCAGCCATGATGGTTTTGTTCATGCCTTTCAAGGCTCTTTGGATAAGGCAGTACTAGAGGCAGTAATCTGTAAACGTGTGATAGTTTCGACTAATCCTGAATTCGAAAATGAATTTTCTTCTTTTAAATCTATTCACCATAGTCAATTTGAAAATTTGACCTTGCAGTTAGGAACAGTTTTGGAGATGTCAGAAAACGAACAAAAAGCAAGAATTGAAACCTTTTATAATATTACTAAACAAAACCATTCTTTGGATAAATGGATTGGTGCCTTAGTTGAGGTGATTACGCATTAACATTTCTCATATGAGAGTTGTGCACCTCATTACAACAATTGAACGAGGAGGTGCTGAGAACGCTGTCTTTGCGCTTGCAAAGATTCAAGTAATAAAGGGTTATGAAGTTACCGTAATCCCGCTCAAAGGAAAATTGGAACTGTTAGAAGCCATGCAAGGTCAAAATATAAATGTTGATACCTCCCTAATTTCGAAGAACTTTCTTGCTCAAATACGAGTTATGCGAAGAAAATATAGAGGGTCATACACCTTTCACGCACATCTTCCCCGTGCAGAACTTTTAGTGCGATTCAGTAAATCACATACCGGATTTTATGTTACACGGCACAATTCAGAACGTTTCTTTCCCAAATCAAACACGCTTCTCTCGATTATACTTTCCAGATTTGTTCTCCGAAAGTCTCTTCACATGATTTCTATTTCTAAAGCAGTTAAGCAATTCCTTGTTGACTCTTACGAGATTTCTAAAGGAACGCCCAACTCAGTCATCTACTATGGCTACACGCAAAGAGTACAGGAGTTCTCTAAAAAACGAACTTACCTTGAATTGCTTAATCGTGAAATCGCTCTCGGCGCAATAGGAAGACTTGCGCCCCAAAAAAATCTAGGTTTATTGATTGACTTTGCAGATAGAATGAAAAAGGGTGGAATCCAATTTAACTTAAAGATTGCTGGAGAGGGTCCGGAACGCCAGGTGCTTGAAAAGAAGGTTACAGATCTTGGCCTCCGTCAACAAGTAAGGTTTCTTGGAAAACTTCCAGATGTGTCTGAATTCTTAGACTCTCAAGACTTTTTCATCTTAACTTCTAATTATGAAGGTTTAGGGCTCGTATTGTTGGAAGCTATGGATGCACGATTGCCAATAGTTGCACCTAGAAATTCTGCGATACCAGAGGTGATTGGCGAAGATCACCCTGGTTTATTTATAAGTGGAGATTTAGATTCACTCTACAATATTTTTATCCATATGCTTAGTAACCCATCAATGCAGCAAGAAGCATTAAAAATACAAACATTAAAACTTAATGAATTTGACATGGAAAACTACTTTCAATCACATCACGCTCTCTACGATATGAAGCAGTAGTTCAGGTTGATATGATTAAAACAGTTATTAGATACCTATCTCCACACATCAAAATTCATGTCTGGGGTGGATTTGGTTCTCAGCTTTTTGCCTTAGTAATGGCCTGGAGAATTTCTTCTAAGTTTAAATGTAGGAGAGTTAGGTTAGTTTTTCATTCATCAGGGGTTACGGAGAGAATCAGAGAGCTTCCCTCTGAATGGCTACAGAATGTCTCTTTTATTGAGGTTAGGGATTTTGCAAATACACCACATTCTAAGAAGCCTAGTCAGTCCAAGATTGCCATAAAAATAGATAAAACTCGTTTTTTGGGTATTTTACTATTTTCGGGAATTTTGGCACGTGCTAATTCAGATAAAGAGCTAAATCGGTTAAAACCCTGGGTTCTTGAAGTACGCGGACATTACGCAGATGTACAAGTTAATGACATAGAACTCTCGCGATTACGTACTTTAATGGGAATAGATTTAGAAGGAACTGAAATTAATTGCTGTTCAGTCCACTATCGTCTAGGAGATCTAATACACCTAGAAAGTAAAAGTTACATAAATCCAAAACGAATACAAAGTACTCTCGATAATAACTTCGATAAGAAACTACCCGTTAATATTTTTTCTGATAGCAAAGAACATGAAGTTACTAAATTATTACAATATTTGCTAGACGAAAAGAGAACTTCCTACTTTGCTCTCACGCCAATAGAAACAATTAAATTTTGCTTTTATTCTAGAGAATTTCTTGGGACAAATTCCAAAATTTCTCTATGGATTGCTATTTTTCGATTGCATGGAGCTAGTGGAATAACTGCAATTCCTTCTGAACTAAATAATCATCTAAATGCCCAACGAACTGCAGTCCCTTTTCAGTCTAAGCTGCTTACTTACTAAAATCTAGATCTGAATTGCTCAATAATTTTAAACCTTAAATCTTTGCCAATTTTGCATGAAAAGATGTTCGCTCCAATCACATAGCACAAGTGGTGAGTTATGTCGGTTGAGAAAGCTTGCCCACCAACTTAGAGAGGAATTACTTGATACAAAAGAATTGTAACTGGACATGGTCCAAAGCAATTCGTGAGGTAGCAAACTATAATTTTCTTCTGGAAATCTTATATCAACGCTCTTACTTAACGTCTCAATGATTCTCCTGGCTCCCTCTAACTCATCACTATAACAATCCACTTGTGTGATGTTGTTAATTTTTATCATTCTGCCTAGGGCTCCGACATACCAATCATCGTTTAGAACTCCCCATGGTGTATCTCTAAAATCTCCAAGTCGGATATGAATCGCGCCGATATTTTGAGAGTTCTCGATAACTCTTATCTGTTCTTTCACTTTGTCACGCACCTTTATACAAGTCTCCGGAACTAATTTTGGCCTCACTTCTTGTGCATACTTAGAATTCTGAAACCAATCGGCAACATGAATTGGATGAACTATTTCCTGCAGATTATTAATTTGGATTTCGTCCAAGCATTGTTTATTTCCTGAAAATTGACTCGAATCTAGGTTAAACTTTGACAACACTCTGTTCTTCCAGTGAATTCTCTCAGTTCCAAACAATTCATTTATATCAATTTGTCGTAACCAGGATCTTCTTGACTCATCAGCGTGGCGAATTATACTTCTGTCATCAAGAGTGACTTTGTTTTGCAATTTTTCTGCGAAATATGCCGCGGCTGTAGCTTGGAAAAGTTGGTTACCTAAACCTCCCCGCATATGAAAGGTAATAAGTGGCGATGCAGCTCGCTTAAACACTATTTCTGTCGCTTTACAATTCTAGGGACAAATGTTCTGATTCCAATTCTTCTCCCTCGTAACGTAAGCAAACCTTCCCCCGCCCATGAATTTGAGTCAAGCAAATCGAAAAAAGCGTTCCAGAAATTTCCCATCAATAGGCGCGTTAGAAACCTAAATTTCTTGGCAGACACTCTGTATCTCAAGTAAATAGGTTCGCGGAATCTAGTGTGAGTGGCTCCTTCTAACCCGTGCCCTATATTGTCTACTATTCGAAAAACTGGCGCTAAGGCCCGTAAATTATATTGAAACATAGTCGCTTGAATCCTATAGTCATAGTTTCCTCGTTGAAATCTTTCACTCCAAATCTTTTTCTTTCTAGTTGATAGTTTTCGCCAATATAGAGATTTGGAAAGTAAATTTTTCAATTCTGGCTCCGTGGTAATTCCTGAAGTCGAATTAGTGTGAAGTTTCCAGAACTCGCGATTAAGTCCGTATCCCCAAGCGGTGAAGAAACGAGTACTTCTCCAAATGTTGATGGATAAATTGTCTATAGGATTAAATAGCGATGATATTCCTAATATTACTTTTGGGTTATCTCTCTCGTCTTTCTCAAATAATTTTTGCATCATCTCAAGTAATCCATCATAAGATATTCGAACATCATCTTCAATTACTATGATGCTTTCACATTCTTGCAAAACCTTGTCTATCGCCCAGGGAATGTGCTTGTCACATCCCATATTTTGAGTATGTAAAAAATTAATTGAACCAAGATCTCTTGCTTTTTTAAGCAATTCACTTAATTTTTGACTTGAGCTTTGGTTATTTTCTGAACTCTTTTTTGGACCATCTATTGAGAGGTACAAGGTGCAGCCTGGACTCTTTACCTTGTCCACAAGATCCAAATTTTCGTGTAGAAAATCAAACCTCTCAAAACCAACAAGTAGAATGCCTAGCACGTTACAAATCCTATGTGGAATGTCATTTACATCAATCCTACTACACTCTAAGTTGAGAGGTGGCTAGCCCATAACCTGAATTCCTTCTTGTCTATATTAACTTGCAATTCTAATCACCCATATGAGATTGTCAGACATGGCGCTCTATTTAACTTACGATAACCAAGCCATGCAAGATGGGTTGGGAGCTCAAGCTCTTCGAATAATTGGTATCTACTCAATTGCGAGAAAGTATCGAATTAGATATCTCCATTCTCCAATTTTAGAAACCATTGAGGAATTTGCCCATGGAATTAGAGATGAAAAAGACTTGCAGTGCTTGGTTAATAGGACTAACGAGCTTTTTGATTTACCCACTTATTCAAACGTCGATTCTTTTGATTTGGAAATCAAAGTACATAACTTAAATTTAAGATTACTAGTAAGAATGCTTTTGCGGTATAAATTCTCACGGAAATCGGTCTTACTCAAGGTTTGTCTTCCTTTTGGCGTTATGGATAAAGATCCAAGCTCCTATGAGCATGCTACAGATTATATTAGGAAAAAGCATGGCTCCTTATTCAAAGTTTCACGCGAGGAACAAGTAGTTGTGCACTTTAGAATGGGATATGGCCAAACAACTGCAGTTTTGAAACACGTTAAACCGCGATTCTTACCCCTTGACTACTTTATTTCTGCAATTCAAAAGATGTCTGAAATGAAGTTGTCTTCACAAATAAAAAAAATGATTATTCATACTGATTTATCGAATACGAAAACGTTTTGGGCCCCAAGTAGGAAAAGACTTGAGCAGAATATTTCTTTCGGAGAAAAAATTATAGATGGTAAAGTGCTCGTACCTAGAAACGATGTTCTCATGATGTTCTCATCTATCCATGGTTTTGATCTAGAGGTAAAATACTGTGCTGACTTTTTCGAAACATTTTTTGACATGGTCAATGCTGATGTGCTTATTATCAGCCGTTCAGCTTTTTCCTATCTTGCAGCTCTATTCAACACAAATCTCGTTATATACCCAAGTAGTCATGGTCATGCAAAGCTTGATTATTGGCTTAGTTCTAATTCTTTAGGTCTAGACCAAACCTACGAATTAATACCAGGGTAATTCGCTTTATTTGATTCAAGTATTTTCTCATGTAATGACTAGAATTTTTCTTATACCTGTCTTTAAATCTTCTTTTAAAATTCATTTTTTCGTATAAATTTAGATTATGAAGACACTAAATGAGTTCATAAATTAATTACATTCCCAAAAACTCTTTAGTTTGGTTCACAACAGTCGAAACTAGGAAAAACTTGAAGTGTTCACAGTGGATAATCTGTATTGTATCGAGAGTAGCACATTCATAATTTCGAGGATACTCGTTGCAGAAATTCCCCCCAATAACACAAAGATATTCTGCCACTCAATAGCATTTCAGAATAAGCCATATTATCTGAGACAAATTGCCTTTAGCCACCGTAAGATCGAATCGCGGAGCCTGGTAAATCGACAAAGCTTTCAACAAATCTGCGTGTATACCAACTCCCTTTTGACCCATAAACCCTATCCAGAACTGGTACCTATTTCTTGGGACAAAACGCTATTGAAAAATCATTTTTCTTTTGAAATCTTCCCACTATAAAATGTTTTTTTACAAAACGGTCTTTGTAACCTTATATCGTGTAAGAATAACTAATTATAAGTAGGTTATTTCTTATAGCAATGGATCTTTTGGCTGCTAAAAAGTGTTTTGCCACAATTGCTTCAAACAGATTTTCCTAATGAAAGAGCACTTTTGAAGGACTAAGACTAAGAAACCAATGATCTGCTTTTTGCAAATATTATATAGACGTGTAAGTTATATTTGTCAATTAGTCCATTCATTTGAACTTAGGAATATCTTGAATTTCATTCCCTATTAAAATATCCGCTTTAGACTTTTGTTTTGTCTAATTGTCTCTTTTTCAAGTTGTAAATCTCTTGTGAATATGGAATCAATATAATAAGAGACTTAAGTAGAAATAGCTTCACGAAACATGCAGCCAGTTCCCAATTCTCTTCCAAGAAACTCGTACCCAAAAAATTGATCAATTTTTTCGACCACGACCCGCCACAGAATTTAAGTAAGATCAACATTTGGCTTGGTATGAGCTAACCTATATCCCGCCGTTTTCCTTTCAGAAAGGTCTGAGATATGTTGCGCAGTAAGTATCTCTTATCTGATAGAGATGGAACCTTGATAAAACATGTTCCTTTTCTGAATCAAATTGAGCATGTGGAAATCTGCCCAGGAGTAGTTTCTTTGTTAATAAGCGCTTCTAAGTTAAATTTTAGTTTTGGGATTTTGACAAGTCAAACTGCAATTGGCCGAGGAATTGCACACGTGTGCCATTTCAGCTCGAAACCAAGGGGTCAACTTGCCTGTTAAGTTGAAATCTGATTATAAGAAAACCCTCAAGTGGCATATTATTACTTATCATCTAAAGCAATATTTGAGAATCTTTTTACTTTATTTTCCGTCAAAATCCTTGTGGTACCTTCTATTCTTTAAGAGTGAGAGACGAAAGATTGTTACTAAAATTGAAGCTAATGGTGATGACCCTAAACTACTGCTTATGGAAATGAATTTATTTCCGCCCCTGAACATCGAATTACTACTACCATCAAGTGTCAGACGCTCTGGAATTATGGTTGAGAGTGATATGTACTTTTGTTATTTCAAAACATTGGAAGAGATTGGAATAAATGTAAGACAATCTACTTTAGCTAAACTTCATTACCAGCAGATCGAGAAGGTCAATTGTCACGACAATATTTTGAAATCCCAAATTCCCAATATTCTGGTCTTAGACGGAAATCTTTTTTATTCCAAGGAATTGAATGAATACATCAACTATGTTCGGAATCTCAGAAGTTTAGGTGCAAAAATCCTTGTTGATCTACCGGATTGTTATTTGACTAAAGATGGATTGGCACAAATAGAATTTTGGCAAAAATATTGTGATTTGATTGTGTACCACAATCCAAATATTCCATCTCATCTAGATGATTCCAAGTTCTTGCTTTGGCCAGGTTTTCCGTTGCCACTAACTCACTATAATTACTCATGGGAATTGAAAGTCGACAAACTTCTTATGCAAGGAAGCTCTCATAGGCAGCGAAGTCTCTATTATCAAGGCGCAGTGAAGTCTAATTTACCAATCGTCGGGCAACATCATAACCGCCTAAGTGTTTCGGAAGTGTCCAATACTTATCTCGAATATGTAGAAAAAATTAAAACTACCAAATATATTTTCACAAATGGCTATCTTAATTCCAGAGAGTCCATAATTGTAGGCCGAGCTTTTGAAACACTTGCTTCTGGAAGTGTATTGCTTTACGAGAAGGGTTCGAAACTGTCTACATTCTACGATGAATATTCAGATTATCTTCCTATTCATAATATCAGTGACCTTGTAGAAAAATTCAATTTTTTGATAGAAAATTCTGATGTTTCTTCACGAATTGCTAGTAACGCAAAAAAGAGAACTATTCAACTATATAACTCTTGCTTATTTTGGAATCTTGTATTCTCAAAACTTGAGTTCATTTGAATAATCTAGCTAGACGCTTAGATAATCTAGATGGATGTCGGACAGGGGCTGTAATTTTCAGTAGCAAACGTAAAAACCTATTTTTCTTAATGTTTGATAGTATGAAATCTTGGGCGACTCTTTTACGAAATTCCTGTTTCAATTCGTCATCGGGGCAATTTGAGCTCGCATACCATCTAACTTCGTCCTTCATTTGCTCTCGAAATTTAAACCCAGCAGCATTCCATACTCCTTTTTCTGTATACCTATGAACAAGAGTTTCCTCGTTGAGAAACAATATTCTTCCGTTCAACGATATACTCAAGTACAAGATCCAATCAGAAGCTCGGAGATGGTCTGCGCCTTTAAGAAATTCAAAATCTATTTTAGAACGTCGAATCATCACGCTTGACTCCTTGGCTGGGCATCCAATGACAAAATCGTGGGCGTTTTTCAATTTTGATCGTGCAACTCTCAAATGAGGGGCTTCGCTTTGAGGGGTGCTAAATCGACTTGCTTCATTCAATACCTTAAAAGCTGTATGCACCATTCCAGCATCAGGTTCTTTAACCAACAATTCAAGTTGGTGTTCAAGTTTATTCGGGTTTATCCAATAATCGTCTCCATTGCAAAATGCTATAAATTCTTCTTCAATTTGGCGAACCATGTCCAAAATTGGACTTTTTCGATTGCTTAGTTTGTTGAAGTTGCTCAACACAGGAACAATCTTCCCATGATATTTTGAGGCAAAATTCTCAATTACACTTATAGTTCCATCGCTGGAATAATCATCATGCACATAGATTGTAACGTTAGCACTTGTTTCCTGGGAGAGAATGCCTTCAATACATTGTCCGATGTACATCTCTTGATTATAAGTTGTTACTACTACGGCAATGTCAGGACGTTTCATGTCTTTACTCTAACAAATTAGACACGGACTTTTAGCCATCGTCATGGTTTGTAATCAATATATGAGTATAATTTGCCACAAAATCGAAGAGGGAGACTTGATGCAATTGCCATATAAAGTGCTTTATGCGGAAGCGGTGTATGACGATGCAGAAATCGAAGCAGTTGTTGACGTATTGCGAAATCAAAGATTTGATTTGATGCTTTCTTCGAAAACTAGTTTGCTTGAAGAAAATGTTGCAGAACTTTTTGGCAATAAATATGGAATAATGGTTAATTCAGGAAGTTCTGCAAATCTTCTAGCAGTGCAATCATTAAAATTGCCCCCGGGTTCGGAAGTAATAACGCCGGCACTAACCTTCGCAACAACTGTCGCTCCGATTATACAATCTGGCTTGATTCCAGTTTTTGTAGATGTGAAACTCTCAACATTTTGTGTTGAAGTAGATAGTGTCATTTCCAAAATTAATTCAAAAACAAGAGCACTTTTGATCCCGAATTTGTTTGGCAACATTCCTGATTGGATTGAACTCAAGGAAATTGCAACTCGTCACAACTTAAGAACTATTCAAGACTCCGCTGACACAATTGGTTCAACAATAGAAAATCAACCTGTTGGAGAATTTTCTGATCTTTCAACAACTTCGTTCTACGCCTCTCACATCGTCACAGGAGCTGGTTTCGGCGGAATGGTGCTAACAGATTCTGATGAATTTAGAGATACCTGTCAGTTATTAAGAGGTTGGGGACGTCAGTCAAGTCTCATGAATGAGACAAACAATATCGATGAGAGACTTGCATTCCGAATCGATGGAATCCGTTATGACGCAAAATATGTTTTTAGAGAGTTGGGATACAACTTCCTTCCTTCTGAAATATCGGCTGCGTTTGCTTTAGTTCAGTTAGGAAAACTCGAATCAAATATGCAAATTCGAGAACACAATTTTAAAGTAATGTCAGAGATTTTTGCAGAATATCCTGAATATTTCGAACTGCCGGAACGTGCAAGTAATTCAAGGTCTGCCTGGTTGGCCTTTCCTGTTTTGATAAAGACCGAAGCGCCTTTCGAAAGATATGAAATGCAAGCGTATTTCGAGAAAATGAAGATTCAAACAAGGACCGTTTTTACAGGAAATATTATTAGGCAACCAGCTTTTAAGGGTTTATCTTTTGTCGGTGACGCTGGCGATTTTCCAAATAGTGACAGGATTATGGAGTATGGAATTGTGTTCGGATGTCATCACGGCATGTCTAGTTCACAATTGGAATACTTATCACAGGTACTCAGAGATTTTTTGAAAAAAAGATAGGTTTTAAATGAAAGTTCTTGTGACGGGAGCAAATGGTTTTTTAGGAAAATTTGTAACGGAGAAACTAATTGAAGAAAGTTACAAGGTAGTTGCAATTGATGTTCATGGCTCCAGTTATTGTCATTCAAGAAATGAATCAGTAGACTTGGTATATCACTCAATAGATTTGACTCAATCTTTCGAAAGAGCCTTGCCTCTGATTGCTGATGTAGATTTTGTTGTACACCTAGCGGCGATTGTTGGAATTCAAAATCAAATAGCTCCTGCTTACAAAATGTATGAAACAAACGTAGTGATCTCTGGCAATGTTGTTCGTGCTTGTTGTGACTTAAAGAAGCATTTGATCTTTTCCAGCACAAGCGAGATTTTTGGAAAAAATTTGAAATCTCCCTGGGGAGAAACTTCAGAAAGTCACTTCGGGAGTACATCGGAGAGTCGTTGGGCTTATGGAATGGGAAAAGCCCTAATTGAAGAGCTAATTTTTGGAATGGTCGAGAGTGAGGAATTAAGTGCCACTTCGATTAGATTTTTTAACCTTTATGGACCAGGGCAGGGTGAAATGTATTTAATCCCTACGTGGATTAAGTCTGCAATCGAAAAATCTCCAATTGAGATTTATGGTAGTGGACTTCAAGAATTTTCATTCACATATGTCGAAGACGCAGCTCGATTTATTGTAAGTACTATCGAGAAGAAAATCACTGGTCCTATAAATTTCGGGAGTCCTGAAAAGGTATCTCTAAGCCATCTTTCAGCAGAATTAAGTTCTTTTTTCCCAAATCTATTGATGGCATCGGGGTTTCCCAACCGCGAAGGTGAATTATCGGAATATTCTCGGCTTCCAATTTCAACTCGACCCGATCACCCATATAATTCTTTTTCTTTTACGCCTTTACATGAGGGGCTTCGGCGGACAATCGAGTTTCAAATTAACGGCCTTAAAACACTTTTCTAAAAGAACTTAGCGTAGAAACACCTTCATGTACAGTACTATTTCGTCATGGCAGCTATCGGCCGGGAATAATTAATTTCGAAGAGAAAATCACTGCACACTTTAACAGCGGCTTAATTCGAGCACCAGTGCATTTGTATTATGGTAACGAAGATGAGGTGATTGGTGTCTTTGAGAAGATAAAGCCTCTGGATTGGGTTTTTGCATCTTGGCGAAGTCATTACCAATGTTTATTGAAGGGAGTTCCAGAAGTTGAGGTTGAATCCGCCATACTTGAGGGGCGTTCAATTTCTCTCTGTTTTAGAAAACAAAGAATTTACTCCTCTGCAATTGTCGGAGGTTAGGTTTCTATTGCAGTCAGAACTGTTCTTGAAATTAAGAGAAGAAATTCCCTAGAGCATGTTTGGTGTTTTGTAGGTGACATGACTTCCGAGACTGGCGTTTTCCAAACTTCAGTCAGATATTCACTTAAACACACACTTCTAATTACTTTTTTGATTGAAGATAATGGCTTACTGACTATGACAGATATAAGAATAGTTTGGAACACAGAGAACTTAAGGTAAGAGGAATTTCCTTTACCAAACATCATATCTAATAAATATAAGAGCAAGTATCCCCATGCTGGACTAGGAAAGAGAGTTCAATTCTAAATGAACACCTACGCGGAAGAGTTAGCCAATGCAATGAGTTTACTCGCAATGGATTCCCGCACAGTTTTTTAGGACAGCCAGTTGCTATGCCTGGAACTACAATGAGAAATACGCTTGCAGATATAGACCAAAGTAAATTAATTGAGCTTCTAGAAGAAGATTTTCAAATGGGTTTATCTATTCGAATGTCATTGCGCGGAAAATTCCTGTATTCATTTTCCCTAGATGTAATTTCTAGCTGCTCACAACTAGTCAAATTAATGCTACACAGAGCACATGATGGGGATTTCTCAAAGGAGGATTGGGAACACATCTTAGGTGAAGTTAGATACTTAGGGTGGATCGGTGATGAGCTAATCGCGAATGGCTCAATTTGTTCTCGCACTATTTGGTTAAATGGCATAGAAACTCACGTTGGTTATATCGAGGCAATAGTAGTGGAGCCAACATTCTGGAGTAAGGGTTATGGAACTTAGCTGATGCAATTAATCTCAAAAGATACCCTGAGCGCGTATTCAGTCTCTATGATTTCTACATTTGAAAAAGGTTTTTATCGACGAGTTGGTTGGACTGATTTTCGTGTAGAGAGTTTTATTGAGCTAAACAATAAGAAGTAAGAACTGCCGACGACGACCAGTGTCAGATGCTTTTGGGCAGTGATGCTGACTATTTGACCATGATAATTAAGGTAGTGTGTGAATCTCGCTCAGGGGATGTTTGGTAAATTTGGAAACATATTGATAGTTACATCCAAGATTCACATCCAAGACCCTCTAAATCTATGAAAAATATCTAAATTAGAATCTTCGAAGTTGGTTTCATTGAGCCGCCCATGAGAATCGAACTCATGATCTTCGCTTTACGAGAGCGACGCTCTACCGACTGAGCTAGGGCGGCGATGCGTTTAAGGCTATTAAATTAGGATTTAATCCAAGCGTACAACGCCATTAGGCGTTGCAAGATGAACCGCCACAAGCCCAGTCTGACCATCGTTAGCCTCTGGCAAAACCCATTGAATTTCAACGCCATCAAATGCTTTGGAGAGATCTGAGCCGAGCCACTCTTCAATTGTCTTCTCATCTCCTGAAATCTCAATCTTTACTATCTCAGCAACTGCCTTCCCGTCATTTGAAGGGTGATCACTTGACATCCATTGGATGAAGAA
>Ga0214923_10004568_pt1 | contig 16635 bp, 17 predicted proteins | sample LL1510_MetaG_FD_177993 | JGI IMG/M metagenome (GOLD analysis project Ga0214923, IMG submission 177993) | Freshwater microbial communities from Lake Lanier, Atlanta, Georgia, United States - LL-1510 | ecosystem: Environmental > Aquatic > Freshwater > Lake | place: USA: Georgia | collected...
GGTTCTTGATATATGGGTTCTTGATATATGGGTTCTTGATATATGGGTTCTTGATATATTATATGGAATTCTTTTTGTGATAATTGTTTTTCCATTTGTTTTTTTGTAGAATCGATGTCTGTATAATCAATGTCTATTTTTGACGCAATAATCGAATTATTTATCTTTTTTCTTGTTTTTGACATGTTTTTGATTGTATTGTATATCGTATTTCATGTTATCTAATAAAATATCAATTTTATAAAAAAATACATAAAGAAATTCGCATTTGTTATTATGTGGATAGAGAACCATATTATATGGTTTTATTTGGTTTTACATAGTTTGGTCTTATGATGTAATGGTTAGCATTTTTGACTTTGAATCAAACAATCTGAGTTCGAATCTCAGTAAGACCTAACACTGTACATATGAAAAATGAGACAAATCTCTTTTTCTGTCGGGTTTATCTCTATCCACCAAAATGAATATTTTATGCTTCGTTAGCTCAGTAGGTAGAGCGTGAGGCTGTTAACCTCAAGGTCACAGGTTCGAGCCCTGTATGAAGCGGTTTTATTGATTGGTTTTGAATATCAATCAATAAAAATTGGGATTAGGGGTTAGGGGGTTAGGGGATTAGGGGGATTAGGGTTTTGGGAAATTGTTTGTATCCACATATATATATTCACAGAATCATTGGAATCAATGGAATCTCCTTTTGCTACATCGAATCAATCTTTTGTCATGTATTTAGAACCCATTTTGAATTCTTATTATAAAACATATCAAAATGTTATTACACTTAATATCATGCCGAGTGGTCCATTGGCGAATATGGTGACGTCTATGTCGACCACTAAACTATCTCCTTTTCAAGAATCTGGTGCTTTTTCTTCTCCCGGTATGTTTTCGGATAATTGTGTCCATGTTTTATTACGATATCCGAAACAGGGTTCTGGTTTTGGTGGGCGAGGGTCTATAAAACATCCTGATTATTTTATGGGGGCCGATGATATTCCGTCCGTTTTTTCTTGGTTGGTTTCGAATGGTTATTCCATTGATACGGATATTACCAAAATGTTATATAAATCTAGAATTACGATTGGTGGTGTTTCGGAATCCAGATTATCGGGTGACCGTAAAATGATTTGTATGGCGAGATTTTTAGGTTAGACTTTTTTCGATTTGGTCTTTGATTTGGTCTTTGATTTGGTCTTTGATTTGGTCTTTGATTTGGTCTTTGATTTGGTCTTTGATTTGGTCTTTGATTTGGTCTTTGATTTTTTGTTAGTTCGAGGGTTTTTTCTAACATACTTTTTGGTTTTACTCTTTTTGCCACCAGTGCTTTGAGTATCTATTGTTAATGGCACTTTTGTGATAACAACTCCATTTTGTATTTCGGTTTCTTGGTTTGGTTGAATTTCTATTGCGCTTGGCATATCCATTTCGTAATATGTTCTTTTTCCCTCCGCTATTGGTATTGGTTCATTTGGTATTGTACTAATAACATCCGCTTTTGTATATGAGGGGATTGCTTTCAATATATCATCACATACCTTATTAATATGTTCGTTATCCGTTTGTTTAAAATCTATAAATTTATTAACATCATCATCATCATCATCATCATTTTCAAAATCTTCTTCTAATAAAGGTCTCCAAAAATCACGATATTCACAAAATAGATTTATGTAATATTGAGATAGCTTATTATCTGGTTCGTCATATAACTCATTTAAATGAAATCGTAATAACTCTGATATTATATCTATATTTTCTATTATTATATCATTATTTTCATTTTTTATATTTCCTTCATCATCAAAATTTATTTTTGCCAACATATAATCCAATGCTGTTTTTTCAAATTTATCTAATTGCCCCATATTTGGATAATCATATACTACTGGATCATATCTATAATCTAATAATGCTGCGGCTACATCAAACATGTTATTCTTAATACTTATTATTAATGCTGTTTCTTCTTGGTCGTTTATTTCACCTAATTCAAATAATTCTCCATAATATTTTATTATATGAATACATAAATCTTGATCTATTTCGTTAATACAAAGTAACATTAACATATTATTTCCATCTATTATTGGAACATTGAATATATTTTCGTTATAGTATTCATCGTCATTTATATAATTATGGTATCTTAATCTAGAGCTGTTCAATATTAGTAATTTTATTTCATCCATTTTTCTTATGTATTCGGTTGTTGTTTTATCTTTATTGTGTAGATATTTTGTGATTTTTCTTCTTATTTTTTGTATTGGACCTACTAACTCATCACGATTATTTACATATATTAATACATTGTTTTCTATACCTTCAACCATGTTTTCCTCCATGTTTTCTATACCTTCAACCATGTTTTCCTCCATGTTTTCTATACCTTCAACCATGTTTTCCTCCATGTTTTCTATATATAATCAATCGATATTAAAAAATTGATAATATGTTTTTGTTATACAAAAAACAACTATTGAAACGAAAATGGAATTAGCTACTGAACCTGACCTTTATTCACCTAGTATAAATGATGCCGGTAATTATGTCGATAAAATACCATCTTTTAATAATATAAAACATGGTCTTCGTTGTCCTTGTGGTTCTAGGAAAGATAAAACATATGATACTCATAGTATATTTGCTTCTCATATAAAAACTAAAAAACATCAATCTTGGTTAGTCGACCTTAATCTAAATAAAACGAATTTTTATCTTGAAAATATCAATCTCAAAAATACGATTACTAATCAACAACTTATCATCGCAAAATTAGAAAATGATATCAAAGTAAAAATAACGACTATCGATTGTTTGGCAAAACAAATTCATTCTAATCATGTTGTTGTTAATGATTTGTTAGATTTTGATTAGGGCTTTTTGGGTTGGAGGGTCTTGGGTTTTATTATATAAAATAGTTCTCTAAACTATAATTGATTTCATTTAAACATCTTATTACTTTCGCATGGTCTGCTTCTACACCACTCCCTATCGTTGATTCGTCTCCTTCTTGGATTATCAGCCATGGAAAATAACTATATGAATTCCATCGCATTTGTAATCGACTCGTCATCCAATCACTACTCGCATAGTTATCATGAAACATTTCTAGAATATATTTGACTCCCTTTTGGGATATTATATATCCCCCGGTTAGGAATTGTTCTTCTACTTGGACCCAACGGTTCGTTATATGTATTGGTTCTGACGCATTTAATAATATTAATTCCCATTTTTTTTGTTTTTGTTGGTTTTCTGGGTTTTCTGGGTTTTCTGGGTTTTCTGGGTTTTCTGGGTTTTCTGGGTTTTCTGGGTTTTCTGGGTTCTCAATATCTTGATAAAAATGGTCTAATTTTTTTTTCCATTCTTTATCAAAACAAGCATCGTCTTCGAGAACGAGAGCATATTCTATATTCGGATTTGCTTGAATATGTCGCCAAATATTAATATGTGATTGTGCGCACCCTTTTTGACCATTGTTTAGATATTCTTGGAAAATATCTTTTATATCGGGGGTACCACCTACTGCTGCTGGCCATCGGGTTGCTTCTAGGTTGGTTTGTTTTAATCGTCTCTCCATTTTTTCCCAGCGTTCTGGCTTTGAATATAATGAAATACAAAATGTATTCGTTTTATTGAATTCGAATTTTGGCATTTTTGTGTGTGTGGTCTTGATTTATATATTTTATAGAGGCGTTTTTATATTTTTTTATTGACTTTTATTGACTTTTATTGACTTTTTTCAATAAAAAAACCATGTAAGGTTGTTTTGGGTTTTGGGTTTTGGGTTTGTGTTTTTTTTGGGTTTGGATGGGGGGCTGGGGGTTTGCGTTTTTACGTAAAAATATTTTATAGTTTTGGTATGCTCAAAATTTTCGGTCTATTATCATTGGTGTGTTTTGTGATGCTTGGAACGATTTTACTAAATATTCATATATTTTATCATATACTGAATTATCTGGATATTCGCGGCAAGTGTATATATCTAAAGCAGCATATTCACGTTCTGGGAATGTATGTATAGATATATGTGATTCTGATAATAAATATATGATTGTTAGACCTTCTGGTTCGAACTGATGTTCTAATCTTCCAAGAATTGAATAATTCTCTTTTTCACATATCGTATCGAGAACTTGTTTTATTTGATTCATATCATTCAATAATTCCTTGTTTTTTATATTTTTAATATCACAAATCATATGTTTTCCAGAAATGGTTTTATTGATATTTGAGAACATGGGTTTTTGGACGGTTTGGATTTCCTATTATATTTTCTAATGATATTTTTGTATTGTTTTTTGTATTGTTTTTGTTTTTATTTTGATAATATATATTAGTAGACGCTATATCGATTTTTTATGAGTTCAGTTAGTAAATCTTTTTTTACAAATGCCGTCATACCTTTGGTTAATAAAACACTTACAGTTCCTGTATCTGTCGTTGGTGGTGTTAATGCTGGTGGTGGTGGAGGTGCTAGTCTTGGTGGTGGCGGTGTTGGTGGAACGAATGAATTAGATAATGTTTTAACAGTTAGTTATGTAAATTCATTGAATACTATCCATAACTTATATGGTTTGAATATGGTTAATAAAAACTATGAAAGTATTCCTAATAGTTATCAACAATATATTCAATTATATATGGTTTTACAACAAATTCAATCCAAAATTAAAAATACGAATCTGTTGTTGTTGTTATCGATGGTACAAGATACTTTAGTTGGTGCTATTAATTCATATTCTATTTATGGTGATAATGTGGTTCTTCGATTAGATAAAACCTATTTACAAGGTCAAATCGATACTATTCTATCACAACAAAATCAACGTGTTGTTGAGTTAGCGACTTCGACTGGCCAGCTTACTATTACTAAGACATTTAAATTGGCCGCTGTATTTAATTATTATATTTTGATTTATGGTATGCCAGCATATGGTGTTGGCTTTGACCCGGCGAAAATTTCTTATTTAGTGGATATTTTGACCAAACGTGGTATTGACCCATATAGTTAGGGGGTCGGGGGTCGGGGGTCGGGGGTCGGGGGGGTTTGTTGGTTTGGTTTGGAGTTTGGAGTTTGGAGTTGGTTTTCGTATTTTTTATAAAAAATTGATTCATTATTTTTATAAAAAGAAATTGATATTATTCAAAAACGTGTATTGGTATTATTTTTAAAATCTATTTTACATATTTGTCATATTGTTTCTGGTTATTGTTTCGGATTAATTATTGTATATCAAATCATGTCTCGTGTTTCTACTAATTCCATGACTCCTTTCTGTGGTGCCTGTAAAAAAGCCGGTAAAACACCTCAAGAATATAATAGTCACTGGACAAATACGAAAGGTATTCTTACATGTCCATTTATTTTGAGTTCTGAGTGTGGGTATTGCCATCAACTTGGTCATTGGACAAAATCATGTCCTAAACTAGCAAATCGTGCGGGTGCTGGCGCAGGTGGTCGTAATAGTGGTTCTAGTAATAGTAGTGGTGGTTGGTCTTTTTCAAAAAAATCTGCTAATAAATATTATGTTTCTGGTGATTCTTCTAATAAACACGCATCGTCATCGAATCAAAAAAACTTGTTCAATAATCTTTTAGAAGATTCTGATACTGAGTCTGAATCTGACGATGAAGTGGAATCTACTCCGGTACCTATAGAAGTAGTTCAAAGATATAATTATTTTAAAAAACCTCATGGTAGAATTCTTGATTGGGCTGCCGAGTGTTCTGATTCCGATGATGAATGAATGATTTTGATTGATATAGTGTATGAGTAGAGAGTAATGTATATTTGTAAATAAATTTATAAAAAATAAAAACCTACAAAAACCTACAAAAACCTACAAAAACCTACAAAAACCTACAAAAACCTACAAAAACCTACAAAAACCTACAAAAACCTACAAAAACCTACAAAAACCTACAAAAACCTACAAAAAGCTTAACGGCTTTTTTTATTGTTATTATATTGGTTTGGTATTTTGCGTAAAATTGATGAAAGCCTATTTGCGATAACGATATAGAATTATTTTTTGATTATAATATAATAGCCAATGACAAGACCTTCTAATCGACCTGGTATTTCTATTTTACGTGTTTTTCGTATGTTTTTACCAATTATGGTTCTGACGCGTCCCGTTGTCTGTCTTAACCACATGAATTTTGTTTCTGGTGGTCTTGGAGTAGTTGGATTTAGACATTATAGTAATAATGGTCGATTTGGTAAAACCCACCTTGTTATGCGTTCTAAAAATTCAAATAGTGATAATTTTGATAATATGATTTCTAAAAAAAATCAAGGGCAAAATATTAAAAAAATTGCCCCTGAATATAAACCTAAATCTCCTAATCAAGAATTATATTATAAATATTTGAATGACCCTGATATACCTATTGTTTTCGGTATTGGTCCTGCTGGTTGTGGTAAAACTCTATTAGCATGTGTTACTGCTATTGAAGAATTACGCCGTGGGAATATTCAAAAAATTATTTTGACACGTCCTATTGTTCCTGTTGAAGAAGAAGAACTGGGGTTTTTACCTGGGAATTTGATTCATAAAATGGACCCTTGGACACGTCCTATATTCGATATTTTTTTGGAATTTTATCAGCAACGTGATTTAGACTCGATGTTACAAACTGGTGTTATTGAAATTTCGCCTTTGGCATATATGCGTGGGCGTACATTCAAACGGTGTTTTATTATTGCTGATGAGATGCAGAATAGTACGCCAAATCAAATGTTGATGCTTACTACTCGTATTGGCGATGGCACTAAAATGGCCATTACTGGGGATTTGAAACAGAGTGACCGTTGTGCCGCAAATGGTTTATTGGATTTTATGAATAAGTTCAAGGCTTACCGTAAGACGAATGATGTTATTGATTCCTCAACAAATGAAACTCATATCCAACGTGCTGTTCTGAATAATAATAAGTACAAAACTCATCATGTATATGATATATCAAATGATAAATGGTGTGATACACACAAGAATGGTAACTATGATGAAATGGGTTCTGGTATGGGGATTGAAATGGTGGAAATGTCTCATAAAGATATTGAAAGAAGCCCGATTGTCGCCAAAATATTGGATATTTATACACCTTTTCGCATTTCCAATTCCGAAAATGTATCTACATTGTCACTCAAAACGCCTCCTGATGTCGGCGTTTCAAATGAAAAATTGTATAAACCATCAAAAAAAATAAATGATGTGGATACTCGTGTAGTTATCGATATGGATGTTCGTAATGTTTCTATTATTGATTATGGTAATACTACAAATGCTACACAGTCTATAAATAAAAATACAACAGTTTTGAGAGAAAATTATGGTTCTCATGATGCCGCATTGATACCTATTTCTCATTTATCAAAACATCATAAAGGTCTTTGATATTGGGTTTTGGTTTGGGAGGTTTGGATAGTTTTATGAAAAAATATTATTATATTGATAACTAATAATATTTTTATGGGGGTTTTGGTGGTTGGATTATGTCTTTTTGTTGGATTTTTTTGTAATTTTTTTGGCGGGTTTTTTGGTTGGTTTTGTGGGTTTTGCGGGGGGTGGTCTTTCTTGGTAGGCACCATTATATACTAGAAATTGTACTAGTCTTAATGCTACCTTTTGAAAGTATTGATATAACTCGGGCGTCTTCGCTGGTACTGTCATGAATGTCTCTAATAATCTATTTGTTATTTTAGAAAATGAGTCTTTGTTTTTAAAAGTAAAACGTAAGTCTAGATTGTTTGGAAAACAACTACGGTGTTCCGCTGATTTATATATTTCTTTATAGTACCTTTTATCGATTACGTTATGTAGTATTTTCTTTATTTTGGCATTGTTCTGTTTTAATATACTTTTCATGTAGTCTGGATATTTTGATGTTAAAAGTATTATTCTGGTTTCCGGTAATAAATAAGAATGTATTTTATGGATTATGTCATCTGGTAATGATTCGATGTTTTCCATATTCAGTTTTATAGATGATGCCTTTTGTTTTTCGATTTCTAGAAAATGTTTGTATTGTTCATCGCATTTTTCGTTGAGATATTTTGTTAGGAATATGAAATATGATTTGGCATTAGTTATCCATCTTTCTAGTTCTAGGGGTTTCATGTTCTGTTGGTATCCAATATCTATATTTGGTATTAGACTCACTGCGTTTGTGAAAATTAAATCATGATACTCGACTGTAAATCTATTACGGTCAGTTGGTGGCTTATATGGTTTTGGATATCTATTTGGTGGGTTTATGTTTGGATATTTTTTTAGTGTTTCGTATCGTTTTATTAGTTTTTCTGTAGGTGTTTGCGATGTTGATGATGTTTTTGGTCTTGTTAGTGTTTTTGGTCTTGTTGGTGTTTCGACTGATGATAATGATGATGATGATGATGATGATTCAGTTGGAGAATTTGGTATAAACGTATTTTCAAGCATTATTGATAGATATATAGTAGTATTATTTTATTATATTGTATTGTTTATGTTTTTATAATAAGAATCAATTTTTTAGACAACCATTATAGAATGATTTTGTGAGACCATCGTAGTACGATTTCGAGAGACCTTTATAGAATGATTTCGAGAGACCATTATAGTACGATTTCGAGAGACCATTATAGTACGATTTCGAGAGACCATTATAGTACGATTTCGAGAGACCTTTATAGTACGATTTCGAGAGACCATTGACGTTTGGGTTTTCGAGAGACCATTATAGTACGATTTCAAGAGACCATTATAGTACGATTTCGAGAGACCATTATAGTACGATTTCGAGAGACCATTATAGTACGATTTCAAGAGACCTTTGACGTTTGGGTTTTCGAGAGACCTTTATAGTACGATTTCAAGAGACCTTTGACGTTTGGGTTTTCGAGAGACCATTGACGTTTGGGTTTTCGAGAGACATTTGACGTTTGGGTTTTCGAGAGACCATTGATGTGAATTGGGTAACTGGACTCTTTGAGTGACCCGACACTCTGCGATTGCCCCCGCGACACTCCCCACTGTCCAACCTCCTGACAAATCCCCCCGTTCGAAACCACTGACCCAAGGCTTATATATAGTTATCGAGAAATGAGTGACATATTGATATTTGAGTAGGATATTGACAATTGAGTGCGATATCGAAAAATTCGAGAAATCCCCGGTTCGAAACCCCCCGCCAAAGGTCTGTATATAGTTATCGAGAAATGAGTAGGATATCGAGAAATGAGTGACAAATTGATTTCGTATTTTTTGAAAAAAATTGAAGACAATTTTCGAGCCAAGTCAATGTCAATCAAAACAATCCGTTGAGAGCATTCAAAATCAATATCCCACTCATTTATCGATACTTTTAATCAATTGAGAATGTCAAGAGTTTTCAACGCCAACAATCTTTCAAACGAGAGAGCTGAATTAATCAAAGAAATACAAGAATTTTGTCGCACAAAAAAATACCATACAATTAAAATTGACACTCAATCAGCAGTTGAAACATCATTATCAATTGGTCCAACGTTTATCCGTTTAGATTTTAAAAATTTAAATTTAGTTCATGAACCATATATGCCATCAAAAATGTTATTTTCAAATTTCTCAAGACCATCACGGCCTATTGCCGTGGTTGAAATCGAGAAAGCGGTTGACCTTTTAATTCAAACAATTGAAAACAACTGTTTTGCGTCAGTTTCCGAAACATTTCAAGAATGTTCGGTTTGCTTTGAAGCGACCAATTTAAAAACAATGTGTAATCACTGTGTATGCAAAGATTGTTGGAAAAAAATCGATAACCTTAGCGAATCAGATGATTACGTATTGCCAATGTGTCCAATTTGTCGCAAAGAACAGAGTGGAATATAGATTGATTATTGAGTCACAAAAATTAAGAGTATAAAAATTAAAAAAAAGACCTTTAAAAAGGCTTTTTTTACGTTACCATCATTTATCAAGAAATGAGTAGGATATTGAGAAATTGCCCCGGGGGAATGTTCCGCGAATGTTCCCCCACCACTAAATCATATTTTCTTACAAAAAATTGAAGCAAACTTTTACAACATATTAATTTCAATTTATTACAAGAGGTTTATATATAACAACATTTCGAGTTCAACAATGAGTACAAGTCTTATCAAACAAATGCTTATCAACAAATTAGATGTTTCATCAGAGGATTTATTAGATAGCATCAAGAGTTTCTGTTTCTATGACGCAAAAACATGGGAAACTATATCTTTTATTAAATCTAAAAAACAGCGTATTCATTATCTTTTAAACAATGGAACATTTTCTAGAGCAAATCCTATTAATGATACTGTGGTTGACGATAATAATGAAGAGTATTGGGCTTTTTGGGTTGAAAATGAAGATGATGGTCCTAACCCTCAATTTCAAACCTTTAATTGTAGAGTTTGTGGTAATTATATTACTATTAATCCTAATGTGCCTAATAATATAAAATGTTATTGTCATATTAATGATAACGATTGGGACGATGATGACGAAGATTGGGTTGATAATGATGATGATAGTGATAGTGATGATAGTGATAGTGATGATAGTGATAGTGATGATAGTGATAGTGATGATAGTGATAGTGATAGTGATGATGGCGACGAAGATTGGTTGACTGATGGCACTGACCCTTAAAAAAATAATTTATAAAAACAAAAAAATATGTATATATTGAGAACTTTGTATATATTGTATTTTTTTATGTTATCGATTTATACATATTTTTATAAAAAATTGATATACTTTTTATAAATAACGGTAATCACATCAAAAACTAATATAATGAATACTAATACCAACGTTCCAGATACTAAACCACTAACACGCAAACAAAAAAAATGGCGAAGATATAGACAAAATTTAAAACAGAAGAAATTAGAAAAAAAAAATGGTTTTGTATATGATGATGATTCAGATAAAGAATTGATAAATCCCCGAATGTCTTATGATTTAGATTATTGTGGATTATCTAGATTAGTTGCGCAAATATTTGCTGAACAAAATAGCGAAACCTATAAACAAAGTATGTATGATGAACTAGATAAATTTATCGCAGATAACAAACCAACAGAGAACATACGTCAGTTTTGTATATCAGGTAGAGATTTATATGACGGTAAAAAAATGTATAACGAAATGAAGAATGACCCTAACCCGAAATATGAAATTTTCGGTTCAAATGGTTGTGGTTATCAATGTTTCGGCTTATATAAATCAAAAGACCAAAATATGTATATAATTGAAGTGAATGTTCAAACCCCTGTTCATTATGTAAAAATAAAAGATGATACCATTTTTGGATAAATAAAAATGTATATATTGAGAACATTGTATATATTGTATTTTTTCATGTTCTCGATATACTAGTAATACCAGTGAATATTTGAAACCGCCCCCGTAGGGGGTGCTATGGTTCAAACTGTAACTGGCAACCGTGTAAAATTGATTATAATAGTTTCATTTTCATTTTTAATTATATAAAACTAATATAATTATGAATTATTTATTTCTTTTATTTATTTCTAATATTGGTTTCACTTATTGTTTTATTGGTAATATTAGTCAATTGAGAACCATTGTTTCATCTACGGCTGTTCTCTCTACTATTTCTAATAAAATCAATAAAGAAATTATTAGTGATAATTTTATTTTACAGTTATCTCATACTCATTATCAAGTGGAATCGTTTTATTTAGGATTACTTGCTACATCTATTTGGAGTTTTTATAATTATAATTATAATATCAATCCTCGACTTGAATCTATCGAAATGTATTCTAAAAGTAAGAAAATCGCCAATATTTTATTCATTGTTTTTATGATTATTTTCAATAGAGATGTTGAAAATGCTATATAAATACCTAATTTTTATTTGTATATTGAGAACATTCATATAAATGTTCTCAAAATTCCCTTTTTTATACTATATTATTTCTTTTCTATTACTACTTCTTTGAGAACATTCTTCATTATCTTTTTTATGTATTTTTCTTGTTCTTCATCTGTTTGACCACCTAATGAGTTCAAAGCAATTTTCAAATAATCATTATTTTCGTTGGTATCTAATATTCTGAAATCTGGATTTTCTTGTTGCCATTTTGGTAATGTTTGTAAGTTTTTTCGTGCGATTCTTTCTATTGCTAATTTCATCTTTGCTTTTTCTTCATCTTCTTTATTCCAATTATCCTCATCTTTTACATAAACTGTTTCTCGTTTCAAATCGGTACAATGTATTGGTCTCATCGAAATATCCAATTGTTTTAGACCTTTCAAAAATATGCTACTAATGCCTTCTACATATCCTAATTTACCCGTTTTCTCTAAATCTGCTATTTGTACTTGTAAAGAATTCACGAAATCAACAATATTCATAGCATCTTTACATGTTTCATTCAAAAAGAATTGTAGATTGAATTGATTATTATGAGTATTATGTGAATTTATATTAGTATTGCCAATTTGCTTACTTGTTAATTCAATGATTTGTTTATGATGTTGCTCATTTTGTACTAACAATTGGTTCTCTTTTTCTAATAATTGGTTCTCCTTTTCTAATAATTTATTTTGTAATTCTCTATTTTGTTCCACTAAAAACTCTTGTAATCCTTTACTTTGTTTGAATGCTTCCATAATTAATTCAGTATTAATAACGTTATTTGGTATAAATGTATTTTCTAATTGTTCAGGTTCTCGATTATTATTGATAACACAATGTTTTTTATGTTTCCATAAAGATTTATAATTCAAATATTCTTTATTACACTGAGAACACGTATATATTTTTTCTGTTGATTCTTCATTGGATTTCTTTTTATGTTTTTCAGTTAATAAATGCTTATCATAATTCGACTGGTATTTACATTGAAAATTACATACATCACAAGAATATATAGCGTTTATAGTGTTACTATTTTCCTCATTTTTTATATCGCCTTTTATCGACAAAAATGAGTTATTTGTATTATTTTTATGTTTCAGTGTCAATAAATGTTTATTATATTGGCTTACGTTACTCGTATTATAGTCACAATCTTTACATGAAAAATTTTGTATATTTTTTCCCATTTTTTTTATCGCCTAAATTATATATTATAGTAGATAAAAAAAATTTCTAAGTCGTTTTTTGAAAAAACTATAAAAATCTTATGCTAACACTTTTTGAATCATTTTTTTTGTATTTAAAGCATTATGCTGTAAATTCACTTTTTGCAAAAACTTCCTCGGCATTTTTCAAAAATGGACATTTTTAAAATGTCCAATTTCAAAAAGTTGACCCCGATTTATTTTCCGATTTTTATTTTTCTGAAAGTAAAACTATTTAATTTTGTTAGATAATTTTACGTATTATTTCTTTTCTATTACTACTTCTTTGAGAACATTCTTCATTATCTTTTTTACATATTTTTCTTGTTCTTCATCTGTTTGACCTCCCATCGAATTCAATGCTATTTTCAAATAATCATCGTTCTCTTTGGTATCTAATATTCTGAATTCGGGATTTTCTTCTTGCCATTTTGGTAGTGTTCTCATGTTTTTTCGTGCGATTCTTTCTATTGCTAATTTCATCTTTGCTTTTTCTTCATCTTCTTTATTCCAATTATCCTCATCTTTTACATATACTGTTTCACGTTTCAAATCGGTACAATGTATTGGTCTCATTGTATAATCAAGTTCTCTAAGACCTCTTAGAAATATTCCACTGATTCCTTCTACATATCCTAATTTACCTGTTTTTTCAAGGTCAGCAATTTGTACTTGTAAAGAATTCACGAAATCGACAATATTCATAGCATCTTTACATGTTTCATTCAGAAAGAATTGTAGATTGAATTGATTATTGTTATTTTGAGTATTGATATTAGTGTTATTAATTTGTCTGCTTGTTAATTCTATTATTTGTTTATGATGTTGCTCATTTTGTGCTAACAATTGGTTCTCTTTTTCTAATAATCTGTGGTGTAATTCAGTTTCTTTTTCTAATAATTTATTTTGTAATTCTCTGTTTTGTTCCACTAAAAACTCTTGTAATCCTTTACTTTGTTTGAATGCTTCCATAATTAATTCAGTATTGATAACATTATTTGGAATAAATGTATTTTCTAATGGTTCAGGTTCTCGATTATGATTAATAACACAATGTTTTTTATGTTTCCATAAACCACTAGAATTTGTATATTCTTTATTACATTGATTACAAATATGTTTGGTTTCTGTATGTTCTCCATTAACATTTTGTAAATGTTTTTTTGTTAGCAAATGCTTATCATAATTCCACTTGTGCTTACATTGAAAATTACATATATCACAAGAATACATAGCATTTATGGTTTTTATATTTTCTACATTTTTTATATTTCCATTTATTTCCAAAGTATTATTTTTATGTTTCAGTGTCAATACATGTTTATTATAGTTTTGTAATGCGCTCGTATTATAGTCACATACTGAACAAATATAATTTTTTATACTTTTTGACATTTTTTTTATTTCCTAAATTATATATATTTGGAAATATAAAAAATGTCTAAGTTGTTTTTTCAAAAAACAATAAAAATCTTATGCTAACACTTTTTGAATCATTTTTTTTGTATTTAAAGCATTATGCTGTAAATTCACTTTTTGCAAAAACTTCCTCGGCATTTTTCAAAAATGGACATTTTTAAAATGTCCAATTTCAAAAAGTTGACCCCGATTTATTTTCCGATTTTTATTTTTCTGAAAGTAAAACTATTTAATTTTGTTAGATAGTTTTACAGTATATACTTAGAATGGTTCTCAAAATACCATCTTTTATTGATATAATCGAGAACAATCTTAAAATGGTTCTCAAAATACCATCTTTTATTGACATAATCGAGAACATCCTGGTTCTCAATTATACATATTTTTTATAATAAATAAATAACTCTACTCTTTCTTCTTCATCTAATTTACCTACTGTCATTATCAATAGAAAAAATGCCTTTTCATAATCATGTTTTGATATACTTTCATTTATTGTATTTATTATTTCTTCTAGATTTCCTAACATTTATTCAATATATTGAGAACATTACACTTTCTAATTTTTTATTTTTATATCTTTTTTCTATATTTTTGAGAACATCCCTCAAAATGTTCTCTAAAAACAATCTTATTATACATGTTGGAAAACATCCTGGTTCTCTGCCGGGGGAATGTTCCGCGAATGTTCTCCCACCACCGGGGGAATGTTCCGCGAATGTTCTCCCACCAGCAAGGGGACAATCCTTATTTTACAACATAAACCTTCTGAATTTAATTTTGTTAGTATGCTGCTTACTCCTATTATCATACCAAATAAACATATTAACACTATTATTTCTGCTTCCATTTTTATTATTTATATTTTTTTATTTATACCATTTACGTTTTGTACAATAGCAACTCATTCATCTACTCATAATGTCATCTCTATTATTATTTACTCCAAGCATATATGGTATATTCGGTTTTTACGATATATTGAGAACATGGGACTTATCCAGAAATGAGTCACATATTCATTTATGAGTAGGATATCTATTTATCGCTTTAACTAACGGTCAAAAAAATATGATTTTATAAAAAACATATTTTTTATAGGGAAAAGTCAAAAAATTGATGATATTTTTTATATACTTTTTTTTGGTATCAAAATACAAGTCTATTAAGTGCTCTTTTTAAATCTTTATCTATTACCTTTCAAATTATAACTACTCATTTCAAAATGGAAGCTAACACTGTTACCCTTAACAACTCCAATGCTACTGTTGAAACAAAAATGCGTAAGCCTTCATTACCTGCTAAATTCTATAAATTCATTCAATTTGGTTACTTCTTCCTACAACAATATAATGCTATGGAAGGTGTTACTCTTATTGACGAGAATTCTTTCTTAGATAAATTACATCTTTTCGATACTGTTGATAATCAACAAGCCTTCGTACAATCTTTCTTCGACGATGCTAAGAATATTAACAAAACTATTCGTAAAGTTATACAAGCTAAAATCAAAGCTGATAAAAAAACGGCTGCTCCACCTAAAGTTAAGGCTACTCGTGTTAAGAAATCTAAATCTACTCAACCTTCTACTGATTCCACTCAACCTTCTACTGATTCCACTCAACCTTCTAAAACCAAAACTTCTCGTCGTAAAACCAAAGTTGCTGTTGTTCCTGATGTTCAAGATGAATTAATTTCTGAATTAACTTCTCTTGCTAATAATACTGATATTCCTACTACTACTACTACTACTACTACTACTACTATTCCTACTAAAACCGATAAAAAAACGAAAACTAAAACTAAAACTAAAACTGATACTGACAAACCTAATGCTGACAAGCCTAAAGCCCAAAAAAAACCTAAAACTAACAATAAATCTAATTTAGAATCTTCTCTTAACAATAACGACAACGACAACAATAACGACAACGACAACGACAACGACAACGACAACGACAACAATATTGTCACTTCTCCTATTATTGTTCATGGCAAACAATTTCTTGTCGATGATTCTAATGTTATTTATGACTTTCATTCTCACATTCCTATCGGCTGTCTTCTAAACGATAATATCTCTTTCTATTAATTTTTATACTATACTATACTCTTATTTTATTCT
>Ga0214923_10004569_pt1 | contig 16631 bp, 8 predicted proteins | sample LL1510_MetaG_FD_177993 | JGI IMG/M metagenome (GOLD analysis project Ga0214923, IMG submission 177993) | Freshwater microbial communities from Lake Lanier, Atlanta, Georgia, United States - LL-1510 | ecosystem: Environmental > Aquatic > Freshwater > Lake | place: USA: Georgia | collected 2015-10-15
GCGACGGATGAAGCCATTAACTTGTCAACTGGTTCGATGGTAACCTTTGGCGGTATCACAATCCAAGCCACACGCGATGCGACGGATGCCAGTAACGGCGGTGGGCTGTTGATTGCTGGTGGTGCCAGTGTTGGTAAAACATTATTCGTCGGTACTTCGATTTCAACGGGTGCGATCAACGTGTCGGGTGTAGTATCCACAGGAACATTAGCTGGAAATACAGTGACATCCGGAAATGTAGCTGCTTACTCAGGAACGGTGGCGAGTTTATTGGCATCGAATTTCAGTGTGGGTTCATTGGCTATTAGTACATTAGCCACGGCTGCTAATGTTTCGGCTTTGAATGTTTCTGTGGCAACATTGAAAGTTGTAAACTTGACTACCGGTAATATTAATTTTACAGGAGTTTTGTCACAAAATGGTGTCCCCTACATTGGTTCACAATGGGTAGGTACAAGCGGGACTATCTCCTTTGGCACCGCCGGTACTAGTTTAGTTGGTATCAACACAACTTCACCTGCTTTTGCTTTGGACGTGAGCGGGGGATCACGTATCGTAACCGGCGTGACAGCAGGACCTAGTACATTTACTAGCATTAGTTCAGGCAATTCTAATTTTACCGGTATTACAGCGGGCAATATAAACTTTACCGGAAACTTATTCCAGAACGGTTCGCCATATTTGGGTTCACAATGGGCGGGTACGTCAGGTAATATTAGTTACACACGAGGAAATGTAGGTTTTGGCACTACGAGTGCGTCTAGTACTTTAACCGTGGTAGGCGATGCTGATATTTCGGGTATTACCAGTCTAGCCAATTTAGTGGCTACTAACACTACTATTGCTAATTTAAATGTAGGTAATATAAATACAGGAATCTCCAGTTACTTTTCAGGATCGTATGTGGGTGCCAATAACGTCACAAGTGCTACTAGTATTACTGGCTTGAAATTTAATTCCACCGATATTCAAAGTTTTACAGCACAAGCGAGCATAAGTGTCTTGCGCAGCACCGGTGGTAATTTCTTTGAAACGGTGGCATTAGAAGGATATCAGACCGATGCTGGTTGGAGTTTATTGACCTCTAGTATTGGTGATATTTCTGGTATTACATTCTCAATTGACGCCAGTGGACAAGTCTTGTACACAAGCACCAACGCAACTAATTGGAGCAGCACAACCATTCGATATTCAGCGCAGCAAATCTCTTTGAATGGCAATTTCAGTTCTCTTGCTCGTCCGACAACGGGCAGTCTGGTTATGGATTCGCTTCAATTGAATAATACAAGTGATACTTCACTCGGATCTAACAACGGCTCCCTTTATTCTTTGGGTGGAGCAGTTTTTGCCAAAGGAGTCATTATTAAAACTACAAATGATACCGTAGGTCTTGGTACAGGTGGTGGGTTGACAATACTGGGCGGTGTGGCAGTGAGTAAATCATTGGTCGTTGGTACTAACATTAGCTCTGCTTCTGTAAGTGCTACAAATGTAATTGGCACTAACATTTCTGGAACTAACGTAGGTATTGGTACTAGTAGTCCTTCTAGTGCTCTCCATGTCAATGGTAGTATTATAGGAACCTTTGCAGTTCATGTATCATTTTACGGAATACCTACTTTATATGATTCAAATGGTACAACACAGGCCGGAAATAATACAAACATTTATTTGTATCCAAAATTTCCTTCAAATAATAATCAAAACTGGACACCTAGATATAATAATCAAACTCGTCTTTCTATTCCTTACAATGGTATATATTATGTACAATTTACATATTTTTGTACGAGTAACGGTAGTAGAGAATTATTTATTAGTAAAAATTTGAATAACAATAACGATCTCAATATAGGAGATGATAGATTATTATGCGCGTCAAATAATCTTTCTGCTAATGAGAACTCAATATCGGCTACAGCATATTTGACCACGTCTGATTTTATAAATTTCGGATTTTTTTCCTCTTCCGGGGACAATTCCGCTGCTTATAGATGTGTTGCTCAAGTAACTTTAATACAACGTATATCATAACTACAATAGTTGAACATTAATTCATTAAAAGTCAGGGGTGGTTAATTGGAAACAAAACTAATAAAGTGTTTGGTGCTGGTTAGTTTTTAAAAGCTATGCGACGTGACAAGCAATTAAATTGTGAGTTCTTGAATCATTTAGCATATGCCGAGTGAACCTGATTGTTCATGAATTCGCCGTCACAAATGGGTGAATTTATAATATAATAAGGCTTCTTGAAAAACATTTTACTGAAAGCACATTTTGAACATTTTGCACATTTTGCACATTTTGCACATTTTGCACATTTTGCACATTTTGATAATTTTCATTCCAGCGATGTCATCAATTTATTAATTAAGTAAATAATAAATTCATTTGTTTCATGAAGTATTAACTAGATTTTGGACAGTTTGGTTTTGCAATCCATTCGTATTTTTCATAACCACGGGCTTGATCTTCACTGGCGCCAGTGACTTTGACATCAGGTCCAAAGACATGCTTTTCTGTCCAATAAGCTTTGGCGTGGTCTTTACTGAGGAATTTTGGACCATCAAAGGCGACCATAGAGAATTTCTCTGATTGTTGAAAGTGTACATACAAAAGGTATGCAACAGCGACGGTCAAAATTAATAAAAGAGTATTATCTTGCATTGTTTTTAAATTAAGTGTAGAAAAACATCTGATAATTTCAGCAAAATTTTCTGCCCATACATGTTTTGAACAATTTGGCTTCATATACATGCATTCTTGACTTTTGCGTTCCACGTGGTTCAATTGTGGTTTTTATTTTGTTCTTTTACCAATATATAATAATCCCTTACACATGGATAACATTATAGATTATCTTAAAGCATGTCTTAAACCCAAAGACCAAACGGAATTCTATCAATGTCAATCTTTTGACCCTCTTATTTTTTCACAAATGAAGCAAGACGCTATTATGATCACTGAGTCACCTCCACCTGATTTTCTACTCATGTGCGAATTCGTAAAAATTGGACAGCATTATATTATTAAAAAATGCTTCAGAGACTTGGCCTGGTTGAATCAGGATGGGACGTTCGAGTGGGACACATCACAAGAACCTTTGTATCGTCGATTATTGCCGCCACCTGACGAAAGTGTTAATCATCCACTCATCATTTCAAACGTTATAAAGGAATCAAAACCTTCTGAAAAAACCTATATTGAATATGGAGTTCGTAGTGGCACAACTCTAAAAGCCGTAGCTCCTCTTGTCTCCAAAACGTTCGGTGTAGATATTCAAGAAAATCCTTATGGAGTGCCATCCAACTGTTCTTTCTACAAAACATTTACAAATGATTTTAGTACTCAAATACTCCCGACCCTTCAATATCAATTTGCTTTTGTAGATGCGGATCATAAATTTGAATCGGCCTTTCAAGATTTCCAACACTTATACAGGTACATTCAACCTGGTGGTTACGTCTTCCTCCATGATACATACCCTTGTGAAGAACGCTTCCTGGACCCCGGTGCTTGCAACGATTGTTATAAAACCCCATTAGCCATTAAAAAAGAATACCCGGGCATTGAAATACTAACTCTCCCCTTGAACCCAGGTGTTTCTATTGTCCGAAAATGTTCGTAGTGTTGTGTGTTGAGTTGTGTGTTGTGTTGTGTGTTGTGTCTATTGTCAATTGTTATCGAATTAAAAAAATCTCGGTAAATAGTAACAATTAAGATTATGTTAAGCATTGCACATCAACGTTGTCGCCCCCAACGCCATTGGGGCAATTATTTATGGTGTTTTATTCACACGGTGTGTATAATTGACTATGAAGACAATTTTGACACAAACCAAACGGTTATGAAATGTCTTCAAAATTTACTTCCGGTCATACCTTGTCCTAAATGTAAAAGCGAGTATTCAGAATATCTACAAAAATTACCCCTGTTAGATCTAAGGGAACCTATGGTTTTGTTTTACTGGTCCGTTGATCTACACAACGCGGTTAACGCTAAACTAGGAAAACCACTGTGGTCATACGAGAGGGCGAAAGCTGAATGGTGCCGTAGAATCGACATGTGGTGGCAGTAAATGAAGTACTTCAATCGAACACGTAAATCCATTTTAAATAATCCAATTTTACACTTAATTATTTTGTCTATATTAATTAAGTAAATCAGTCAAGACGGAATGTCTAAAAGAATTAATTTTTCAATCCAAAGTGGTTCTGCTAATTTAACTTCGGGAACCTTTGGAGCGTTGTTGACGACAGATTTTAAAACCACGAACATTTCTACTGTTTCACTTATCAATTCTTCAGTGGCATCTATCGGCACACTCATCACAGGCAATGTTACTACTGGTAATATCAATTTCACAGGATCATTGTCCCAAAATGGCGCCCCTTACATTGGATCACAATGGATCGGAACTACAGGTAACATTTCATTTGGTACGGTAGGTTCGAGTTTGGTGGGTATCAATACTACTTCACCAGCATTTACACTAGACGTTAGTGGTGGTGCGCGTATAGTGACAGGAATTACCGCGGGACCAAGTACGTTCATAACAGTTAGCGCTGGTTCAAGCAATTTCAGTGGAATATCCGCGGGAAATATCAATTTCACAGGTAGTTTATATCAGAATGGTGCACCGTACATTGGTTCACAATGGATTGGCACTACAGGTAATATTTACTTCTCAGCTGGCAATGTGGGTATAGCTACAAGCAATCCAATATTCGCCCTTGACGTTAATGGTGGTATTAATGCAAGTAATATATCGTCTGGTACCTTCCGCGGTGCAACCATGGTTTTATCGTCTAGTATCACTGCTGCCAACATTACCGTTCCCGGTGGTACCATTTCAGTAACAAACTACAGTGGAGCAAATGCATGGTTATCGGGTAACCTTACAGCTGCTGGTATAATAGTCAGTGGCAACATGAGCACAGGTACACTTAGTGCAACAAATGTCATCGGTACCACGATATCAACAGGAACGTTAGTCGCAACCGGTATCACAGGTGGAACAATGAATTTAGCTATGGGTATCACGGTACCTTCGCTGTTGGCAACGACAAGTGTAAGTTCTGGTTCCATCAACGCAACTAACATTGTAGGTACCTCCATTACTGGAACCAATGTTGTAGTTTCCAATGTAACGTCTGGTTCTATTAATGCTACGACTAGTACATTCAGTACGCTTGGCACCGGTTGGTTGGCAGCATCCACGGTCACTGCTGGTAATGTCAATGTGTCTGGCAATGTCAATGTTGCCGGAACACTTAATGTAGTCAATATAACCACGACTAACTTGATTGACACAAATATTACAGCTGTTTCCGTGCTTGCATCTAGCATAACTACCGGAACTATTTTGGCAACGACAAGTGTAAGCTCCGCTTCCGTCAACGCGGCTAATGTTTCAAGTACGTCCATTACTGCAACAAACTTGATTGGAACCACAGTGTCAGCAGGAACGTTAGTAGCAACCGGTATCACAGGTGGAACGATGAATTTAGCTACGGGTATCACGGTTCCATCATTATTCGCAACGACGAATATAAGCTCCGCTTCCGTTAACGCAACCAACCTTGTAGGTACATCCATTACTGCAACAAACTTGATTGGAACCACCGTGTCTGCTGGTACAGTAAGATACACAAGCGCTATTGGAAGCAATGAAACGCTTGGTGCGTTGCTTGTTACCGGAGGTGGTATTGCGGCGACCTTTAATAGCAATACACTTGGTAACATATTTACCACCGGGGGTAATGTAGGTATCAACACAAATGCTCCAGGTTACCAATTGCATATTAATAATAATTCAAACGTTCCTGGGGTTGTTGTAGGTACCAATACTACATCGAGCAACGTGGCTATATTTGGACCTTACACTGATGGTTATGGGTACATACAATGTGGTGCTTCTACTACCTCTGGAAGTTTAAGATTTAGTCAATTTAATAGCACTACTAATACACTAGCAAATTTCCAAGTTTACTCAGCTTCATCATCATTTCAAGGTGGAAACGTGGGTATCGGAACTACTTCTCCAGGTACTACTTTGGATGTCACTGGTACCGCTCGTTTCACGACCAGCGTCACTTCCGGTTTGTTAAATGCGACTAATATCACTGCTACGAACATTGTTGGCACAAACGTCAGTGCCGGAACGTTGTTTCTCAGCAATGCAAATATCACAACTGCGACTATTGCTAACTTGCTCAACACCAACATGACCATAACAAATTTGGTGAACAACAATGCTACGGTTACCAATTCAGTCTTAACTAATAGCACTTTGGCTAGCTTGGTCAACACAAGTATCACATCTTCCAACGCTAAAATTACTAACATTAACAACACCAATAGTACTATTACAAATGCAGTTGTCACGTCTGCTACTATTGGTACTATCAATGCTACCACCGGTACCTTTACTACTCTTGGCACGTCATGGTTGTCTGCCACCACTATCACCGGTGCTAACGCCAGTTTGTCTGGTAACTTGACGATTGCGGGAACGTTGGTGGCTGTCAACGTCACTTGTACCAACTTGATCGATACTAACTTGACAGCTGGAATTGCTAACGTAACCAACAACTTGGCTGCTATCGGTAACAGCAACACAGTTGGTTCTATATTTACTACCGGTGGAAACGTGGGTATTGCTACAACTTCTCCAGGTACTACTTTGGATGTCACTGGTACCGCTCGTTTCACAACTGGTGTGTCAGCAGGTCAGTATCTTTATGCATCCAATAGTTCTGGTGCCTTGATTGTCGGTTCTGATACTGCTAGTTTTCCTGCACTTTCCTCAACTCAGATATACATTGCTGGAAATAGAACAGCTACACAAAATTGTGCAGGTATAGGTTTACAACGAAGTTCATCCAGTATAAACAGTCTTGGTATAGATACCAATGATAACATGGTGTTTACCGTACAAAACACCTCAGGAAACTTTTTCCTCAAGTCCAATACGGGTGATTATAATAACACAACAGGAGGAAATTTCTTGATGACAATTCAAGGAAACGGCAACGTGGGTATTGGTACTACAACTCCTTCTCGCATGTTGTCTTTGAGTGGACCTACTACCAGTATCACTAGCGGACCTCATTTATGGGTCAATACGTCTGACCAAGCCAACCCTATTTTCCAGCAGTTGAATTGGTCGGGAGATAATATATCTATGAATTTCGATATGTATTTTGATGGGGCATTCAAAAACAGCAACAATTCAACTGCGTGGCAGATTTACAAAATTAGTAATCAACTTAGATTTACGTATCAAAACGGAACGGTGGGAAGTTCCAATGGGGCCTTTGGTGCTTTGGTACTGGGTAGTTCGGGCAACGTGGGTATTGGTACTACTTCTCCAAGTGCTACTTTGGATGTCACTGGTAGCGCTCGTTTCACGACCAGCGTCACTTCCGGTTTGTTAAATGCGACTAATATCACTGCTATAAACATTGTTGGTACAAACGTAAGTGCCGGAACGTTGTTTCTCGGCAATGCCAATATCACCACTGCGACAATTGCTAACTTGCTCAACACCAACAGCACCATCACAAATTTGGTGAACAACAATGCTACAGTTACCAATTCAGTATTAACCAATAGCACTTTGGCTAGCTTGGTCAACACAAGTATCACATCTTCTAACGCTAAAATTACCAACATTAACAACACCAATAGTACTATTACAAATGCAGTTGTCACGTCTGCTACTATTGGTACTATCAATGCTACCACCGGTACCTTTACTACTCTTGGCACGTCATGGTTGTCTGCCACCACTATCACTGGTGCTAACGCCAGTTTGTCTGGTAACTTGACTATTGCGGGAACGTTGGTGGCTGTCAACGTCACTAGTACCAACTTGATCGACACCAACTTGACAGCTGGAATTGCTAACGTAACCAACAACTTGGCGGCTATCGGTAACAGCAACACGGTAGGTTCTATCTTTACTACCGGTGGAAACGTTGGTATTGCTACCGCTTCTCCAAGTGCTACTTTGGATGTCACTGGTACCGCTCGTTTCACAACTGGTGTGTCAGCAGGTCAGTATCTTTATGCATCCAATAGTTCTGGTGCCCTGATTGTCGGTTCTGATACTGGTAGTTTTTCTGCACTTTCCTCAACTCAGATATACATTGCTGGAAATAGAACAGCTACACAGAACTGTGCGGGTATAGGTTTACAGCGAAGTTCAGCCAGGATAAGTAGTCTTGGTTTGGATACCAACAATAACATGGTGTTTTCCTTACAAAACACCGCAGATAACTTTTTCCTCAAGTCCAATGCGTATGATTATAATAACACAACAGGAGGAAATTTCTTGATGACAATTCAAGGCGCTGGCAACGTGGGTATTGGTACTACTTCTCCAGGTGCTACTTTGGATGTCACTGGTACCGCACGGTTTTCAACCAGTGTCACTACCGGATTGTTGAATGCGACTAATATCACTGCTACGAACATTGTTGGTACAAACGTAAGTGCCGGAACGTTGTCCCTCAGCAATGCCAATATCACCACCGCGACACTTGCCAACATTATCAACACCGCCATCACCTCTGTTGGTGCCACCATCACAGCTGCGACAGCTGGTAACTTGTTCAACACGAACTTTACATGTTCCAATGCCTTGATTACCAACATTAACAATACCAACTCTACATTGACCAATATCATTAATACTGCAATAACATCGACTAATATAATAGTAACCAATGCTCCTGGGGTTGTGGTAGGTACTAATAGTACATCGAGCAACGTGGCTATATATGGACCTTTCGCTGATGGTTGGGGGTACATACAATGTGGTACTAATACAACTTCTGGAAGTTTAAGATTCAGTCAATGGAATAGCACTGTCAATACACTGGCAAATTTCCAGGTTTACTCAGCTGCATCATCTTTTCAAGGTGGAAACGTGGGTATCGGAACTACTTCTCCAGGTACTACTTTGGATGTCACTGGTACTGCACGTTTCTCGACCAGTGTCACTACCGGATTGTTGAATGCGACTAATATCACTGCAACGAACATTGTTGGTACAAACGTCAGTGCAGGAACGTTGTCCTTCAGCAATGCAAATATCACCACCGTGTCTGCTGGTACACTTAGATACACAAGCGCTATTGGAAGCAATGAAACGCTAGGTGCGTTGCTTGTTACCGGAAATACGTTACCATTACATGTTTTTCAATCCAATCAGGGTAATAATACGATCGCGAGAATGGTTGGCAGTGGGGGATCTGGTAACATTTACTCGATTGAATCAGGTTGTTATTTCAACGGTACTATCGGTACGGCAAGGTTGTCGTTTACAGATGATGGTTTGTATTCTTCAAGTATTAATTTTTCCACAAAGCAAAGCGGTTCCGAAAACACGAACATGATTGAAAGAATGCGGATTACATCAACAGGTTTAGTGGGTATCGGTACCACTGCTCCTACACAAGTATTAGAAGTAAATGGAACAGCGCGTGTTAATAGTGCAAACAACTTGTACAACAAATTGTTGGTTTTATATGATGTTGGAACCGGTGACGCTGTTTCTTCAGCTACAGCTTTTTACGGGTTTGGAATCAACAGTGGTACATTAAGATACCAAGTAAATGGTTCTACTGATGCACACCGTTTTTACTGTGCCGGAACTAATTATTATCAAATCACCAATGCTGGGGGTGCCAACGTTTCAGATCGACGTTACAAAACAGATGTTGTGAATATCACCGATGCGTTAAGCAAAATTGCCCAGTTGCAAGGAATCACGTTCAAGATGCAAGACGTGGAAAAGCGTCAAATGGGTTTTGTTGCTCAAGACGTAGAATCAATTGTACCGGAAGTGGTGCAAGTAGGGGATGATGATACACGTTTTATGTCGTATGATAAACTTACTGCATTATTAGTAGAAGGTATCAAAGAACAAAAAGCACAAATCGATGAATTGACAAGATTTATACAAAGCAAATTCCCAAGTGAGTTTAATCAATAACGTGGTTCGGATTACACACAAAACAATCAAGGTAATTGGAGTAATGACAACAAGTGACAATCAGTTTAACTTGAACAAAGCAATCAGCAGCTTCAGCCAACTATTGAGTCTTGCGTCGGCTAATACAAAAAAAACTACACTATTTCAATTTATAAAAACCAATTATGAAGACTTTTCTATTTGATTGGTTTTTGTACAGCAATTGTGTATAGCAGAATGTCGACACACAAATCAAAGACTTATTGATAATAAGTTTTGCTTCGCAACTGGATAAGAGGGGTGCCAGATCGCACATGATGGTTAATTTGATGGGAGTTGATTTTGAATGTATCATACATGAAAATGTTTATTCTTGCGCGTTTGCGTCCGAACAAATTGCATTAGATGCTACCGGGATATCAGTGATTTACCTGGACAATTCAGTGGACATATTTAATGTGAAACGGGGCATAGGATTAGTACAGCGGATGCGAACGCAAAAAAATGATTCCTGCAGCCGCTGCCCGATGTGTCGAAGGTTCTTACTATTTGATTTGGTGGTAATTAGTTAAAGAGAGTGGATGCTCATTGGTTAGGAGCACGAATTCCTAATCAATTGTAAGAAAATGTACCAATACAAGTTCAGATTGGATTATCCAAATGTTCAACTGGACGTGGCCAAATACCACATACAATGTCCAGAGCACATCAGGACTGTACACCAAGTTGGTGCACCCTTGTTTAGTATAAAAAATGTTTATGAACCTAAGACCGCGAGGGACATGACGTCTATAAATTTTGATTGCGAGACATTGGGTAATAAATTCAAAGTGTTCATGTATTCCAAAAATGATTTGCATTCAGAATTGGTGTTCAGTAAAGACCAAGGGACGAGTTCGAACGCGTATTTGCGTTTAACGTTTAACATCGAAGGCTATGACGACAACAGTTCTCACGTTCTACTGGTGACCTTTGCGTTTTGGAATGCATGGTTGAGGTTATTGGTTCCACTCTTTCCCGTATTTGTATTTATTAATGGAATAGAGGACAAATTATTTTTGCAAAAAATGGTCAACGGGGAGAATGTTGATTTTGATGAGCATCCGATGTTTGCATTGTATCGGTTGTATATATTCCTGAACCAATTGGAACGGACAGCGGTGGCAGCAACGCCCTTTCAGAGAAACACAACTAGTTAAAATCGATTGTACTTAACCAAAAACAAAAAAGACAATTTGTAACTGAGGTGTTTGGTATACAAGCTAGCACTACGATGGTTCAGTGTTGTACGTTTCAAAAGCGCAAGGGGGAACAATGCTCCAAAAAGGCAAAATACAATGTAGATGGTCGTGAAGTATGTGGGATTCGCCGCAAACCGTAAAACTTTAAAACTGATTTTTAAGTGTATTTCATAATTTTATTTTATAAGCTGTTATTTATATCTATCTTGCTACATGCTTTGATGTCTATTCAACGTGAATACAGATGATTTTACAAAATAAATCTACGATTTTAATGATTTTTATATTTTGTGAAACACCAAAAAAACACAAAATACTCCACAACACACAAATGTACAATTCACTGAAATTATTTTATTAGATAATAGTAAAATAATACGAGAATGTCCAGACAAGAAATCAACAACTGTTACAATTTCTTTGTAAACAATGGCATTTGGTCAGATGACGAAGCCACATTTACAACAAATTTTAGAAAATGGGCATTAAAAAATCACCCCGACAAAAACCCTGATACCGCCGAGTTATTCAAAGACATTAATTCTTGTCGCCAAATTATTGGTGAGTTCAATAAGTTTAAATACCTAGGGCAAAACCCTGACGCTCCTGTTTACCCTGAAGTTGTACAAGCACAAAAATCACCCAAAAGCAAACCCGATATCAAAGTACAAACTAATGTCAAGCGAAAATCACCTTGTCCATCAAAACCCAGAAGAAAAAGCCCTAAATGCAAATCAAAGTCCAAGTCAAACCCTCGGTCGAAGACTTCCGGCGTGAGAGGACGGAACCCCTCTAAACGCAAGTCTAAAGCAAAAAGCCCTAAACGCAAGTCAAAGTCAAAGTCTAAAGCCAAGAGCCCTAAACGCAAATCAGAATCCAAGTCTAAAGCCAAAAGCCCTAAACGCAAAGCAAAGTCCAAGTCTAAAGGCAAAAGCCCTAAACGCAAGTCAAAGTCCAAGTCTAAAGGCAAAAGCCCTAAACGCAAGTCAAAGTCCAAGTCTAAAGTCAAGAGCCCTAAACGCAAATCAAAAGCCAAGTCTAAAGCCAAGAGCCCTAAACGCAAGTCAAAGTCCAAGTCTAAAGCCAAGAGCCCTAAACGCAAATCAAAAGCCAAGTCTAAAGCCAAGAGCCCTAAACGCAAATCAAAAGCCAATTCTAAAGCCAATTCTAAAGCAAAGAGCCCTAAACGCAAATCCAAGTCAAAGTCTAAATCCAAGTCAAACCCTCGGTCGAAGACCTCCGGGGTGAAGGGACGGTTCCCCTCTAAACGCAAATCCAAGTCCAAGTCTAAAGCAAAGATCCCTCGGTCGAAGACCAAGTCACCTAAAAGAAAGACATCATCTAAAAGCCAACGGGGCGCTGGTTGGGGCAAGAAGACAGGCGGTAGTTGGGGCAAACGATAATAAAACCGAATAAGATCAAACAATAATTTTTAAAAAAAATTGAGTTTACGTTTCGATTGTAATTTTAAAAGTGTAATCAATTACAATTACAAAAATACAATGACGAAAGCAATCATTATCACAGGAGGAGGTGGATTTCTTGGATTCAATTTACTACAAAAATTGGTAGATTTCAAACGAGCAGATCAATACATCATTGTTGACAATTTTATTACCAGCAATCCCAACCCCGTTCGTAAATACACGAACAACGCAAGTAATTTTTTTTTATTGGAAAGAGATATATGCGACCATAGTACTATCGAAACAATTAAAAGACAACTTAAAAGCACAAATACGAATTCTTGTGAAATTTATCACTTAGCTAGTTTGGCTTCACCTCCCTTTTACAAGCGTCTTCCTGTTGAAACTTTAGACGTTGGTTACATTGGTATGAAAAATTTGCTAGAATTATGTGTATGGTGTAAAGACATACATATCGACGCCAAGTTGTTGTACACGAGCACATCAGAAGTATATGGTGATGCACTTGAACATCCGCAAAAGGAAACTTACTATGGCAATGTCAATTCATTTGGTGAGCGCAGTTGTTATGACGTTAGCAAGCGTATTGGAGAAACGTTGATTTACACGTACAATAAACTACACAACCTTGATACTCGTATAGTGCGTATTTTCAATACATACGGGCCACACATGTCTATTAGTGATGGTCGTATTGTCACTGAAATCATGCGTTGTATGATTCTGGGCAAGCCGTTGACCATTTTTGGCGATGGTAGTCAAACCAGATCACTATCATTTGTGGATGACACGTTGATGATGTTGTTACGTGTAATGGACTCAGAATACCTTTTCCCTGTAAATATCGGTAATGAAACAGAAGTTTCTATCAATGAATTGGTCGATATTGCTCGAGCTGTGTACGAACGTCAATTCCAACACGTGCCAAATTTTGATGTAAGATACTCAACCATTGATAAAGACGACCCCAAAGTACGTCGTCCTGATTTGAGCTTATACAAATCAATCGTCGATACCGATCCACCCGCGACACCGTTGGAAACAGGTTTATTGCGAACACTGTTGTATTTTCAAGAATTAGTAGATCACTCAATGTGAGACAATCGATTTAAAATTGAAAATACAATAACAAGACACCCAATAACAAGACACCCAATATTCTCAAAATGAATCACAGTAAAGAACCACAGCAAAATAAACCTACTATCGATGTCACGCAGCAATTACTACAGTTCACTTACACACCTACCAATCACAAATTGGCTGTGCTAATAGACGACATTTGTCTGCGTTATGGTGTTCCACAACTATTTAACGCAATTTCGCGTTCGCAATGCGACACCACAGTCAATTACGGCAACTATTTCATCACTTGGAGCGTCAATAGTTTCAATATGCGAGTACTAGACATTCCAGATTATTACAAAAGAATATTTTCCGATTTTGTTGGTAATACTACTACCAATTCCAGTCGTTTCATAGTTTTTCCGATATTGATGACACATCCCAAGTCAATTTTCAACCCCAAAACCACAGAACAGTGTTTTTTGAATTTAAATCACGTGTCCATGTTAATTTATGACAAACACTTTGGTTATCTGGAACGTTTTGACTCTGCAAACAATATTCATTTATATGATGGTGAATCCTTAGACACTGTGTTAATTAGTAGTTTCCAAAATACTTTCGGAGTAACGGTTCGGGGGTATTTGACGCCATGGATGATTTGTCAAAAACACAGTATTCAAGCATTACAGGAAGCAGAAATCTACAATTCAGATATCCCAGCTATTTTAGGTGTAACCATAGGTTTCTGTAGCATTTATTCCTTGTGGTACCTTGAACAACGTTTGCGTAACGCACATACACACACTCATCCGAGTGCAATCATTTATAATTACATTTTGCGAGTTCTTTCACACAATCACACAAATACCAAACACAGCCTTGAGCGATTTCCTTTTACTCTTGAAGTCATCAAGTACACAAAACGACAACAATTCTTGTACAGCAAAATCATACACAAACACAATTGACAATCCCGATTTCATTATAAATTAAATTATATTATAAACAATACCGGTTATTATTTCCTAGAACATCATTGAAATTTGCAATCATGGTGGTTTGTAAGCTTAGCAAAAAAGTAGAAAAGAGTGATAATGATGTAGTAGGTAGGAGAAAGAAACGACCGTTGTTAACGGACTTGAGACCAGTATCAAAGAACTGGTAATTTCTGGTGAGTCCACTTGCGGAACAAAGAATCGACCCAGGTTAAAAAAAAGCAATCGGCAACAGTTGTGACACTTTGAGTAAAATACTGGGTGAAACTCATCAATATACAAACTGTGTTACTTTATACAAATTATAAGAATTTGGATAAATCAAATGGTACTAATTACTTACTAACTACTATGTTACTTACTTACTACAATTAGGATTTAGGATGACACTTAACTTTTAATTCAACCGCTTGAAAGTTATTTATTGACAACATTTCTGACATCGCTGTAGGTGTCTTGGAAGAAAGCGTAACGTTTGTCTACACCCTTACCTAAAGCTTCCATATCACGTAAGACTAAATATTCTCCGTTATTTCCTTCTGCACGTAAACACCATTTAGGACCAATACACAATTGGTTATTTTGTGCTTTCCAATCACCTCCATTACCAGGAATAAATACACCTTTTTGGTTCCATGTCAGTTTGTTTTTTTCACCTCCGCAAACGGTATTTAATTGACCACCACCACAACCGGTAAGACGTGGACCGTCGACAGCTCCCGTGTATTGTAACACATTATTAGTGTCTCCCATACCTCTAATAAACATAGGATTATCTTGTAGAGACGTAGCACCATCATGAATTGTATCACCACGAATATAATTCTTTTGATCATCTTTCCAATCGAAATGTGTCCATCGACCATCACGACGTTTTACATTTAAACCAGTCCAATCTCTAGGCATATCACCTACACCAAGTGCTTGGGTTGCTCTTAAGCTTTCCCAAACTTGAACTTGTCTTGGTTGACCATTTTTACCAGCACCAACGATATTAAGGGTACCATTAGCTCCACCATCAAAAGTACCATAACCAATTTTACCAGCATTGACTTCTTTTTCTTGATCGGAGCCGAAATTGATGACATTCTGGCCTTTAATGTTTCCATCAAAACTACCTAATGCTCCTCCAGCTGCCGCAGCAGGACCAGCAGGCCCGACGTCACCACGGTCACCTTTTTGACCAGCAGGCCCGACGTCACCACGGTCACCTTTTGGACCAGCAGGCCCGACGTCACCACGGTCACCTTTTGGACCAGCAGGACCAGCAGGACCAGCAGCACCAGCAGCACCTACTGGCCTTCCACCTACAGTGAAATTTCCAGCAACGTTGACATTGCTACTGAATTCAACACTGCCATCTGCATTGAACTTGGTTGACTTACCCCACTCCCAGTCTTTTTTATCTGCCGTACGAGGAGCAACAAACATTGTTTTGCGCCCGTCATCAGGTGTATGTAAAATCCATGAGTTGTCTCCGTTCAAAACCAAATTACCATTTACATTGACATCTTTATTAAAATCCACACTTCCATCAGCATTAAACTTAGTGACGGCTTGTCCCATACGATACACCGTAAATGGCATGTTTCCATCAGCCCAAATACCACGATTTGCATTATCTGTCCCGAAGAATAGGTCTCCTTTACCTTGAGGATCAACTACTTGATACCAATTCCATCCATCAGGTTTTCCTGTAGATGAAAAAGTTTTGGTTCTAAGATTTTCAGGAATAAAACCTCCACTGCCAGCGGGACCAACGGGACCAGCAGGACCGATTTCACCACGATCACCCTTTGGACCAGCAGGACCAATCGCACCAGCAGGACCGATTTCACCACGATCTCCTTTGGGACCAGCAGGACCAATCGCCCCAGAAGGACCAATCGCACCAGCAGGACCAATCGCACCAGCGGGA
>Ga0214923_10004570_pt1 | contig 16631 bp, 10 predicted proteins | sample LL1510_MetaG_FD_177993 | JGI IMG/M metagenome (GOLD analysis project Ga0214923, IMG submission 177993) | Freshwater microbial communities from Lake Lanier, Atlanta, Georgia, United States - LL-1510 | ecosystem: Environmental > Aquatic > Freshwater > Lake | place: USA: Georgia | collected...
ATGATGCTCTGTATGGCGTGACGATGGAGGAGCCGGTTGTTTCAAGATCAGTCCCGCATTATTGCAATTGGATCGAAACCATTCTCGAAACACCCGGCTCCTCCATCGTCACGCCATACAGAGCATCATTCAACTCCATGGTTTTCTTGTTGTGAGTCACCAGAATGAACTGTGACTTCACCGACATTTCACGAACCAGGGCATTGAACTTACCGATGTTCGAATCATCGAGCGGCGCATCGACCTCGTCGAGAATACAGAACGGCGATGGTTTCACCATGAAGATCGCAAAAATCAGGGAGAGTGCCGTCAAAGCCTTTTCCCCACCCGAGAGAAGCGTCATGTTTGAAATCTTCTTTCCAGGAGGCTGGGCAAGAATATCGACCCCCGCATCGAGAATGTCGGTCGAACCCTCGGGGTAAACCAAAGACAATTGAGCCTGACCGCCCCCGAAAATGATTGGAAACAACTTCTCAAATCGAGAAGCAATCGCCTCGAACGCCTTTTGAAATCTCTCTTCAGAGGTTTTATTGATGTGTTCGATCGCCTCATTCAGGTTCTGCATCGAGGTCTCAAGATCGGCCTTCTCCTTGAAGAGATGCTCATGGCGTTTTTGCATGGTCTCGTATTCCTCGACCGCCATGGTGTTCACCTCTCCCAGACGCCGGATCTTTTCACGAAGCTCTTCAACCTCGGCATGCAGGACCTTTTCTTCTTCTTCAGACATCTCGATCGTCACGACCGGGTCATTCATCTCTTCCTGGATATCGAGACCCTGTGCCTGTTCAAGGCAACCCACGCCGTATTTCTCTTCCATGTTGGTCTTGAGGTGGCCCAAGTCCGAAACCACACGCTCAAGGTCAATCGACAACTGAGTCAGTGATTGGGTTTTCTCATCGCCAAGCTTGTGCAATTCCTTGATCCGATCCAGGCCTGAGTTGACCAGAGCGTTGGACTGCTCGTAGCGATCCTTGAGAACCGAGAGCTCCTCGCGTTTTTCTGACAACAGGCGGGTCAACCGCTGAATCTCGCCTTCGTGCTCCTGATCCCCATCCGAATATTGAGAGCGGTCCTGGCCAAAAGTCTCCAAGAGACGATCTACCTCGCTCAAGCGACGCTCACGATCCTGAAGGTAACGTTGTTCAGTCTCGAGTTCCTTTTTGAGGGAGTTCTTGCGTTCGCGCTCGGAAGCTTCCTGGATTCGGATTTCCTGAAGCGACATTTCTGAAGCCCTGAGTTCCTCATCCTTCATTGAAAGACCGGCCTCGTGATCCTGAATCCAACTCTCGATCTCGGCCTTGCGCTCAGCCATTTCAGTCAGGGATTCACGCAAGGTCTCAATGCTTTCCTTAGAAGAACGGATTTGCTCTTCGATGGTTTCGCGATCGCTCGAGAACCGCTGCGTCGAACGTTCGATTTCAACGATCTTTCTTTCGATCTGGGATTTTTCACGATCGAGAGAATTCACCTCAACTTCGAGATCACTTCGAGCCTGGGTGAGGGACTGAACCTCGCCCTGAAGCGTTTCAAGACGGGTCGCACTCTCGGTCAGACGATCTTCAAGTTCTTGATGACGAGTCTCTGCCGCCGCCACCTCGACTTTAAGCTCTTGGATGATGCGCTTGCGCGCCAGAAGAGATCCCGCCTGATCACTCTCAGCATTCCCGCCGAACAAAACCCCTTGATTCGAATCGAACCAGATTCCGTTACGAGTGACAAAACTGATGCCCTCAGCCTGATACGTGCGAATATCCGAAACCGCTGGAACTTCTTCGAGCACCTCGACAGAAGCAACCAAAACCTCAATCAAGCGGTGCACGGCTCGAGAACTTTCTTCAGAATAGCCCTCGGGCGACACCAATCGAACAAACTTGCGAAGCGGATTGTAGCTCGCCTTATCCTTCGATTCGATCGCAGGAATGGCAATCTGGATGGCCGCACTTCCCGCATCATTTTCACGCAAAAACTGAAGCGCCGAGAAAGCCGCCGATGCATCCTGGGCGTAGAGGCGCTCGAAGGCATGCCCAAGCACCGATTCAACTGCGGACTCATATCCGCTCTCGACCTCAATGAAGTCTGAAAGCACTGCAAACTGCCCGCCATTCTCAGAAGACCAGTCGAGAACCTTCTTGGGCCCGTTCGCCATTCCCTCGCGGGCTTTTTCAAGTTCTTCAAGACTACGCAACCGGGAACCAAGCGAAGTCAAATTCTTGAGGGCTTGATCTCGCTCCAAGCGAAGTGCCTTGGATTCTGATTCTCCCGAGGAAAGATTCGCCTTCTGAGTCTCCAGCTCTTCTCGAACCGAATTCCTTGCGGCAGTACGCTCTTCGAGCTTTTGTGCAATTTCAAGCGCCTCCTGCCTCTGCACCGAAAGCTCTGCAAGAATTCCGCTTTCTTGGGCTTGAATTTCCTGAAGTCTGGATTCCGATCCTTGGATACGCTCCTCGAAGGTCGCAATCTTGGAATAACTCTGGGAGGTTTTTTCAGTCAGCTCAACAAACTGGCGCCGATTGGACTCTGCCTCTTTTTTGTTGGTGTCATGAGCATCCCGAAGCGCGCTCACCTTGGATGCAAGCTCCTCGGCTTGAGCCGTTAGATTTGCTACTTTTTCATCGAGCCCCTCATACTCCTCGCCCTTTGAAGCAACCGATTCTCGATATTGCCCAAGCTCTTCTTCAATCTGTTCCTTTTCGGTGTTCAGCTGGACCAACTGACGATTCAAATCTTCTTGTCGCTTGCGGGAAAGCTCCAGCGCACTTTGATGATGAGTCAGGTCAGCCGAGAAGGTTTCAACTTCGGACTGGAGTTGCTCAACCACTTTTGAATCGGTGAGCTGTTCAACCCGACGGGATTCAAGATCCAATTCACACTGCGAAAGCTCGGCGCGAAGTCCGGTAAGCAAATGCTCGAGACCAGTACGATCCTGATCAATTTTGATAAATTGTCGATTCAGCACCTGGAACTTCCGACGTCCCCAGGCCGTTTCTTTCTCGAGAAGCTCGGAGCGGTATTCCTTGTAGCGGCGTGCCTTTTGAGCCTGACGCTCGAGACTCGAGAGCGAACGATCGATCTCAGCCAGAACGTCGTTGATCCGCGCGAGGTTCTGATTTGCGCCTTCAAGCTTTTTCAGCGATTCTTTTTTGCGAGCCTTGTACTTTGCGATTCCGGCCGCGTCTTCAATAATCAAACGGCGATCTTCAGGCTTGGAATTCACCACCTTGTCGATCTGACCTTGCTCGATGACCGAGTACCCCTTGGCTCCGGCACCGGTGTCCAAAAACAGCTCGTGAATGTCTTTCAGGCGGGCTTGGACGCCATTAATGAAGTACTCCCCTTCACCCGACCGATAGACCCGGCGGGTGACCGAGATCTCCCGTTTCTTTACGGACACAGCTCCCTCGTCGGTCGAGGATGCGCCCATCGGAGCATTCTCGGTATCGACCACATCCTGCTCGAGCACCAAGGTGGCCTCGGCCATCCCAAGTGGCTGGTACTTTGAGCTTCCCTTGAAAATGATGTCGTCCGAACCGCTCGAACGAATGTGCTTATAGGACTGCTCGCCCATGACCCAGAAGAAGGCATCGACGATGTTCGATTTACCCGACCCGTTCGGGCCAACAATACCGGTGATTGGGCGGTCGAAGTAGATGACGGTTTTGTCTTTGAATGACTTAAATCCCTGAATTTCCAAGCGTTTAATGCGCATAGGCTACTCTCCCCCGGATGACATGAAACCGACAGAAAACTGTCGAAAAAACCCTGTCGTAAAAATACTGACGCTTAGGGGGAGTTTTCGCTTAAATGGCATGAAAAGGAAACAAAAAAAGGGCCCAAGCTTGCGCCTGGGCCCTGGAGTCCTGAAGACTTCTTATTTGGGGGGTTGGGGTGAAGATCGTCGCCAGGTAGTATTATTCTTAGGCTCCCTTCCCTCTTGCTCCCCTTCTTCGGCATATTCAATTGTAATTTTCGAGCCGTAGCTCCCCAACCTGGCCGGGTCCGGGACAACGGTTCATGAGGTCCGCCGACGTCATGGCGTCTCACTCATGCAGTCGCTAGCGTGGAGGCCCCACGAGATGGACCTTGTGCTTTTCGTCTTTTGCGTCATGAGAGAGCATACGTGCTACGTTTATTCTCATATCCGTCCTCCGTAAGTTAAGGATCTCATTGCTGATTTATTCGGTCAACAATTTTTTTCAGAGAAAATTCTTTCTTTTTTTTCTTAAGGATTACAGTATTTTGCCATGCAAACGCTCTCGATCGTGATCCCCGCCTTCAATGAAGCCGCGCGTTTGCCCCGTACCCTCCATCTCATTAAAGACGCGAAATCAAAGGGTATTTTTAATCGATTCCTGCTGAAGGAAATCTGGATCATCGACGACGGATCTCGCGATGAGACCGTCGAAATCGCCCAAAAGCTGGTGGGCGAGCTCCCTGAAATCCAGGTCCACTCGGTCCGACCGAATCAGGGCAAAGGAAACGCCGTCCACACCGGTCTCAAGTTGGCCTCCACTGACTGGTGCCTGATCGCGGATGCCGATTCCGCCACCCCGTGGGATCAAATCATTCCCCTGACCCAGGCCTGCCTTGATGAACCGGGCGCCCTCCCGAGAATCGCCATGGGATCACGGGATATCCAGGGCAGCATCCGCAAAGAGCACCAATCCTGGGCCCGTGAAAATCTGGGGCGCCTCTTCAACCTTGCCGTTCGTCTCATCACCGGACTTCCCTTCAAGGACACCCAGTGCGGCTTCAAGCTTGTTCATCTCCCCTCGGTGAGGCCTTGGCTGGGATTTCTCACGATCAAACGGTTCGCCTGGGATGTGGAGTTTCTCCTGTTCGCAAAAAAATACGGCCTCCCGATGAAGGAGGTCCCCGTGATCTGGGAGCATCAAGAAGGAAGTCGGATCAGTCCGCTGAAAGACGGAATCGAGATGGTCCTTCGAGTGGTGGAGATGCGAATCCGAATGGCCTCCTTTCCCGGACTCCTGGCTTTTGCATTCCTTGCCCTTCTTTGGATCCATCTGCTTCTGAAGGTCTCTACTTTGGACTTCGACGAGTCGCTCTATCGAAGCGTCAGTCAAGCCATGAAGATCAAAGGCGATCCTTGGGCCCTGATTTGGGATGATCAACCCCTTTTTCACAAACCCCCTATTTTCTATTGGCTGATCGTGCTTGCAAGTCGCTTCGTGGATTTCGGACAAGAAACCGTCAGCGCCTGTGCTGCCCGCATTCCCAGCCTGCTGAGCTCAATAGGCATTCTGTTGAGTCTTGGTCTCGGAATGCGCCGACTGTTTCCTGAACGCAATGACCCAGAGACACCGTGGACTCCGGTCTACGCATTTTTGTGTGGATTCTTTCCGGTCCTCACATCGGCAGGAGTGATTTTTGATCCCCTTCAGACCCTGGCACTCATGTCCGCACTTCTCATTTCAACTCGAGTGTTCCTAAGAAACGAAGACCTCAACACCAAGACCGGACTTGCTCTCGGAGGGTCGATGGCTTTGGCTTGCATGATCAAGGGGCTCAACGGACTCCTGATTCCTGCGTTCGCATTCGGACTCCATCTCCTTCTCTCGCTTCGGGCTCGAGGATTTAAGCCCTCTTTGAAACTAGGCCTTGCCTTTTTAAGCCGGGCATTCCTGCCCGCCCTGCTCGTTTCGGGACTTTTCTTTTTTTGGCTCGACCAAAAAATCGGGCGTGAATTCACGATCGAGTTCTTCATCGTGCAGCACTTTGGCCGAAGCAGCGCTCCCATGGAGGCTCATTCCGGCGGACTCCTGTACCACCCGATGATTCTTTTTTTCGGCGGTGGATTCCTCGCGCCGGTTCTGATTTCGCTCTTTCAGGGGCATCGCCCCAATTGGAGCCGTTTTGGATTCCCCCTCACCTGGACGCTCTCATGTGTTTTAATCTTCACCTTTTCGGCGACCAAACTTCCGCACTACACCTGGCCCGCGTGGCCTGCGCTGGCGCTTTTTGCAGGAATGCTTTCTGCGTCCAAGGAACCGCAAGTCCCTTCTCAAAATCAGACACTGGCCTTCAAGTGGGCGAGCTGGTTCTCGACCCTTCCCGTTCTCATTCTTGGAATGATCCTGTTCCTTTTTGGAGCCGCCTCAGATCTGATTCTGGGTGCGGCTTCCTTGAACTCCACTCAGGGAGCCTCAATTCTGCACTCTCTTCCCGCATTCGAGGTTTGGCAGAAAGCGCTTTTTTTGGCCGGATCCCTCGCATGTTTTGTGTTTGCGGTGAAAAGAAGAATTCTCGCCGCCAAGCCTGCCGTGGCCGCTTTCTTTTCGATGACTGCGCTTTATTGTTTTGTGATTGGGCTGACGCCCGCAATTCATGCCCTGATGGTTGAGCCCCAGCAAAAAATCGCTGAAGACCTGAAAGCCTTGAACCCCAGCCCGACAGATTGCATTCGGTATGCGGGTCCGCTTTCGGCAACCCTGAGCCTTGCCCTTGGGCCCAAACTGATTCACAACCGGTGTGATCCAACCCAGGTTCGATACTTGATTGTACCCGAATGGAAGGTCGACGAGTGCCCTGCACCTGAGTTCACCCGGGTGAGCCAGCACGGCCATTTGATTCTTTGCAAAAGATGAATGAAAAGAAAGAAATGAAAGAGAGGATGACCCATGTCACTCATGCGCGTGAAATATGAAGGAGCACTTCGATGCCAGGCCCTCCACATTGACTCCGGGACCGAAATTCAAAGTGATGCTCCCAAAGACAATCAAGGAAACGGGGAGCGCTTTTCGCCCACCGACCTTTTGTGCACCAGCCTTGCGACCTGCACGCTCACCATCATGGGGATTAAGGCAAAAGCCCTCGGCGTGAATCTTGACGGGATTGAGATCGGGATCGAAAAGATCATGAGCAAAGAGCCGCCACGAAGAGTCGCGGAAATCGTGCTCACCTTTGACTGGAAGGAACGTCTCCAGGCAATCACTCCCGAACAGCTCGATTCCCTGAAACGCTCGGCTCTGGCTTGCCCCGTTGCACTTTCGCTCCATCCGGATGTGAAAAAGACCATTCGCTGGTAACCGGGTCCCCATCGAATCATTCGTCCCTGCATCCGGGCAAAAAAAAGCGGCACCCCAGCGGAAGCCAGGATGCCGCTCTTCATTCTATTTTTTTGTGACTTTAATGATCAGCCGAAATCGCGATCCATGACAGTCTTGCGACCATCCCGCTTCGCAGCTTCAACCGCTTGATCACAAAGTTCGCGAACCTTGTCAGAAAGCACATCAATCACGGCCGCCGAAGTGTTCATTCCGGATTTGCCACGGATGTAGTTCTTGAGCTTGGATGCAACCACCAACACTTCTTTTTCTGTATTTCCTTCTGTCATGACTTCTTCCCTTTCATCACCTTCTCCGGTCTGATCATCCAGACCGAGAATGAATTTTTCACGTTCCGATAAAATTTTTCCCGAGCGCCCCGAGCTTCCACCCGAGACCGACGACCGCACGGGGTCCGACTCCTCAGGTTCCCTGGTTTTGGGCGACCTGCTTTCGATGGCCCAAGACTCGCGGTGATTATATAGGGGCACATGAGCATCCCAACACTCCACCGAACAAAAGACGAGTCCCGTCCGCTTTCGATTGCAGGTAGAAACATTACAAGTCCAATAGACCGAATTCAAGCCTATTGGCTTTTTGCACGATGAACAGGGTCTCCAGACCAAGGATGCTTCCACAGGCCAATGACTGTCGTGGATCATCTCAAAAGTTTCAATGTCTAAATTCTTCGGATCCTGTTTAGCGGGATTGGGGTTGGGCCATTAGGGCCTAGAAAATAAGTGGGCCCAGTCCAAGGGGGGTTGAGACTGGGCCCTAAAAAGAGTGCCTTGTGAGGGGGTTGGGGATCGGCACTACTTCTGACTTCCATAGAGCAACCCTCGTGCCAACAGTGTAAAAAAAGAATTTATTTCTATATTTCAGGCACTTGGGTGCATCATCGCTGCTAGGATTGTTTAAAAATTCGTAAACTCTTTAGACAGTCGTGAAAGATATTCCCGAATCTGTTCAAATCGCTCGGGGACTATATCCCCACCAGAACCCCTCCCGTCCAGGGCAGGGTCCGATACCCACTAGTCTTGAGGAGTATGCTCTCAATCAAGGCTCGATGAGCGGGCTCTTCCCCAATAAAAACAAACTCCCCCTCTGAAAGGCGGTGCTCTTCGACTTTTTTGCGCCACTCCTCGAGCAGTCGAGCCCGGGCACCATGGTCGTGCCTTGAAAGGTACGTGGGGCCGATCGGGATGCGCTTTTGAAGTGCGAACGCATTCAAGGTCGGACTCTGAAAGTATTCGTTGCTGGTGAGGAGCAAAATCTTTCGTGCGTTTTCACCGAAGAACGCTCGAACCTCTTCCGAGAGGGGCGCGCTTGTCTCTGCACTCCTCGACCCAAAATGAATCTCTCTCACGTAGGAATGCAGTGGATAAAGATCCGCAATCTGCACCCCCAGAAGAACTGCAATCATCCGTTTTGAGAATCGCACTCGCTCATGAATGATCATGAGGAACCCAAAAATAAGCGCATACGTCAGAACCCAACCCATTCGACCACTCGAACGAACCAAGGGACCAACCCCATTGTAGAAAACAATCAGAATCAATGCCCAAAGCATGGCCAAACCCTTGCCCATCGGACGCACCTTTCGGACAAGCCAATAAAAAATCCCAAACCAAAGCGGCAGAGTCACAAATATCGAGAGGCGACTTCCGCAGATCCATAGACGCCTCGAAAGCGCAATCAATAGCAAGAATGAAAATACCGAAGCAGGTACAGGAAATCTCTTGAACACATCCGCCAACTTGCGAATTTCCGAGCGATAAGTGTACCCGATCCATCCCCAACCCAGAAGAATGCCAAGACCAAGGTACTGAAATCCTTCACGTTGAATGAGGTAATTCAGGGACTTGAAGGGTTGTGAGAGCGCATGACCTTCGGAAATGAGCCAAGCGAACAAGTCCATCGCGAACAAACCAAACCCGCCTCCTTGCGCATCACCCGCTGGAACTCCGCCATATCCGTAAAGAACCCCCAACCCTCCGATCATTAATCCCGTTGTCAATTGCCTATGAATCCATTGCTTGATGGCGAGCCGTCGCTCGAGTGCCGCTTCAATGGTGGGAATGAGATACACGAACGCGACCATGCAGAAGAGATAAAAATGAATCCCCAGAGATACGCCCAGAAGGGTGTTCCAGACCCATTGCCGATACTCGCGCCTCCTTGCCCACGCAAACCATTCACCCAGGGCGACCAAAACCAAAAAATGTCCCATCAACGAATAGTGACGGGTCGATTCAATGCTTCGAAAAACCAAGGCGGGTGAAAGAATAAAGAAGACCGAACCCATCCATGAAAAGGCGAGATCCCGGCTCTCACGGTAAAGGATCATGAACGACGCGATCCCTTGGGCAAGAAAACAGAACGCCATCCATAAGCCTACGATCTGAAATGGCAGGGTGAATGGACTGACCCAAGTGTGAATCGCCTTCAATATCAGGGCGAACAATGGATAACCATCCGAAAACACCAGGGTGGTACCAATAGGCCCATTGAAGTTCGACATTGCGCCGGGAGGGACCCTCCATTGATCCGCGATAAAAAAATTAAAACCGTAAAACGCTACTCCGGGATCTTCACCACTCACCCAACCGACCCGCATCGGATCCATCAAGGCGAAGCCATAGACCCAAGAAAAAACCAAAATCGCGAATAAAGAAACCGTAAGCAGTGAAAATAAAAACGCAGGACTCTTGAAGGGTAATGACTGATGCTTCATAGGCGGTGGGCCCTGATGCTCACCCCGTTCGATCCATTTTTCAATGAATATCTTCGTTACAGGAAATCCAGCCCTCAACGCAAAGAATAGGCCGATACAGCCTCGAAGAAACCATTCCGAATCATCGATACCGCAATCGCAGCCAACAAAAGAGCCGCGATTTTCGATGCGATGACTGTGCCCTCCTTGCCCATGACCCGCTGGACGGCATCACAGTTTCTGAGAAGGACCCAAGCGATGAGGTAATTCAAAATCAGCGCACCCGTGGTGATCCAGTACCCATGCTGCCCCACCTGCAGAATGAGTGCGGTGAGCATGGCCGGGCCCGTGATCAGTGGAACCGCAAGCGGCACAATCCCGGTTGAAGCCGAGGTTTTCTTTACGGTGTCGGGCCCTCCATGCAAATCCGAGAGCGCAATCAAAAGCAGAATCAAACCTCCCGCAATCCTGAAGTCATAGAGCGTGATTCCCAAATGGCCGAAAACCGTTTTTCCGACGAAGACAAAAACCACTGCCACGATGAAGGCGACCCCCATCGACGTATTCACCACAGGATTCCGATCTTCAGCCGGAAGATCCCGGGTCAGTGAGAGATAAACTGGAATCGCGCCAATAATATCAAGTGCCACGAAAAGCGCGGTGAAGGACATCAAAAAAGCGCTGAGCACTGGGAATCAACCCGCCTTGTCTCCGGACTGATCCGGCTCCTGCTCGGACTTCGAAATGCGCACCTGATTCCGCCCGTTTCGCTTGCACTCATAGAGTGCGTCGTCCGAGTGATTGAAAAGAACCCGAGGGTCATTTGAATGCATTCCGGTCTGAGCAAGACCGATGGACACGGTCACTTTCAGCTTCTTACCCTCATATTCAAAATCCCGCTCTTCGATGCTCTTTCGGAATTGATCAAAAATGGGGAACGCCTCTTGAGCCGAGGTGCTCTGCAGAACCATGCAAAATTCCTCGCCACCATAGCGATAGGCGATATCTTGAGCGTCCTGGCGTCTGCATTCCGAGAAGAGCACGGCCACGGTCCTGAGGATGTAGTCCCCGGCCTTGTGTCCGTAGGTATCATTGAATTTCTTAAAGTGGTCGATGTCCATGAGCGCCAGAGTCAGGGGTTTGTTCTCGACCACTGCCTTCGCCACGTATTCATAGTAGGAATCTTCGAAATAGCGCGCATTATTGAGCCCGGTCAAACGATCGGTGATGGACGCCGAATAAAGCCTCGACTTGTGCAGACTCACTGCCGATTGGTCTGCAATCCCTTGCAAGAGACTCACATCCTCGCGGGTGAATCGTCCCAATGCATCGAGGACCGCTGATCCATCATTCTCGATATGCACCTTATTGGTGAAATTCATGACCCCCTCGAGCTGGCCCCCATTCAGAACAGGAACCGAACAAATGCAGTGGGTTTCATAAGATCCCATTTGAGGAATATCATCGCGATTGTTGATCACTATCGGCTTACGTTGGAGTGCCGCTTGGCCCGCAACGCCCTCACCTATTTCAAACGACTTGGTTCCGATCCGGCCCGAGTTCAGCCCTTCAAGCACGCTTTCATCGAGATATCCCCACGCGACCGTGAGTTCGAGGCGCCCGGTAGTCCGGTTCATAAGCATGAGATTGCCTTTTTGAGCCTTTACCGCCTTCACGGCGTTGCGAATGGTCTGCTTGCAGAGTTCCTTGATGTCGTTGATGTTCGCGAGTTCCTGGTGGAATTCGTAAAGAATTTGGATGTTGTTGAGAATCCTCTGGTTCTTTTCGTATTTGAGGGTCGAATCGATGATGGTGGTCGCGATCGATGCAAGCTCCTGAACGAATGAATACTCGTTCTCGGCGATTTGGGTCCCATCACGACGCTCTCCCAACGTGAGTACGCCGATGATCTCACCGCTCTTGATGAGAGGACACCAGAAATCAGACCGCAAAACGTCGAGATTGAACTTTTCCCATGCGGTAATGAAGCGCGGCTCTTTCTGAAGATCCCGAACTGAAAATACATTTCCTTGTTGAATCAACTGCCAGAGGAGTCCGTTGTTTTTCTCGATCCTGAAAAGAAAGAGGGGCTCCTTGCGACCCAAATGATCAACGTAGTGATCATCAATGCCGTAGTAGCGCTTGACCTGGAAGAACTCTTTCTCGCCGTTTTCAAAATCCTCTTTCAGAAGCACCGAAGAGTTGACCACATCATACCGCTCCCGCACGACGGCCATGAAGGTGTCGAGCAACTGGGGCAGGTTCAGGATGTTACTCAACCCCTTACCGGACTGAAGGAGCGCCTGCATTTCGAAAATTCGAATGTCCTGGGCAATGACCTTGCTCTTCATGGTCTTGATCTCACGTTTCAAGCTCCGGATCAGATCGCCTTGATTCTCAAAGCCATCCGTCAATCCGGGGGTCGTCGTGATTTCAAGCACTTTTGGGCTCGGGTTTTTCTTCTCCATATCTTTCTCTCGAATCTCTTCGGAATTCATGAGCTTGAACTGAAGGCTAAATCAGACTCAACCGCACCGATTTAACTTGACTATTTCAGTCGGTATTGATAGAGTGCGCGCATGACGCAACGCCTTGTTCTGGTAACCGCTTTGTTTCTTTCAACTTTCAGCCCATGGGCTCAGAGCGCCTCAGGCGATCCAATTAAAATTTCATTCCTCCTTACCAATGACATTCACGGCCACATCGCTCCGAAACTGACTTATCTCGGCACAATCGCACAGCAGCTGCGCCAGTCGCCTGAATATCAGTCCGGGAAGGCGGGACTCTTCATTCTCGATTCAGGTGATCAATTTCAAGGTACATTGCTCAGCAACTATGATGAGGGCGCGAGTCTTTTCAATGTCCTGAATGAGATCGGCTATGATGCGATCGTCCCCGGAAATCATGACTATGATTTTGGACCCTTGGACTGGCTCTACGATCGCGTGAGCCCCGGCGACACCTCGAATGATCCGCGCGAAGTGATCAAGAGCCTTGCCTCGATGGCTCGCTTTCCTCTTCTCTCGGCGAACACCTACCTGAAAGACTCAATCCGAACCGAGGGTCGCGCCGTCGCACTCGACGACCAGTGCAAACCCGCTCATGAAACCCCATCGAGCCCACTCGATTTTGAAGGCGCGCTTCGCCCGGCTTTCCTGAAGCCCTACACCCTCATTACCCGGGCGGGTGTCCGGGTTGCGCTGATCGGACTCGACAATCGAAGCACCTCGAGCTCGACAACCCTCGAGAATGTCAGCGACCTATGCTTTCGCGACGAGGTGACCGAATATCTTGAGCTCCGCAAAAAACTCGAGGGGCAAGCCGATGTTTTTGTGATTCTGCTTCACAACGGGGATACCGACAAGAGTTTTGAAGGCTCTGAGATCACGCGTAAAATCAACGCAGCAATTCCCAATGGCGTTCATCTCGTCGCCGCCGGACACACCCATTTCGTTCATAATGCGAACGTCGGGGGGGTCCATGTGATTCAAGATGGCGCAAACGGAAAAAACTATGGACGAGTGGATCTCTATTTCGACCCCAAAAGTCGAACTGTGAAAACAGACCAGACCGACTCAGCCGCGGGCATCTCGATTGATGCCGAATCCTGCGACCAAACGAAGGCTCCATTTGCATGCAAGCAACTTTCTCTTCCTCTCGCCTCCCATTCGGCAATTGACCGAATCATCGAGGGTGCCAGCGCCGCCATCGCTCCCCTCGCGAAGAAAAAACTTGCTACCGCAAAGGCCACGATTCGCTCCAATCGAATTGATGAGAGCCCGCTTGGAAATCTCCTCACAGACGCGCTTCGAAAAGAGTCGAAAACCCAAGTTGCACTCATGAACACTGGAGGCATCCGAGCGCCATTGCAGGCAGGTGACGTCCTCTATGAAAACCTGTTTGAGGTCCTTCCCTTTCAGAACCAGGCAGTGGTTCTCAAGGAACTTCCATGGGAAACCCTGAAGGCGGCATTGATCAGCGCCATCCGAACGTGTGGCCGATACGGAACCCTTGCTCAAAGCGGCCTCAGAATCCGCTTCTCGAGGGACTGCTCGACCGCGGCTGGCGAAATCGATTCAAACGCGAAGCTGATCCATGTGAGTTTACTGGACGGCACAGTCCTGCTCGACTCGGAATCAGGTCAGGAGACCGCTGAATCGACGAAAATCTCGGTGACCACCCTTGACTTCATCGCGTCCGGCGGCAGCGGTTTTTCAATGTTTGCAGGAGCGAAGATTGATGCGACCCTGGGCATCACTCGCGAACTGATCGCTGAATCCATGGCTGAAAGCGTTCAGGAGCTTTCACCCAAGACCGACGGACGCTTCAACAACGTTTCTGAATCCAAATAAAAGAGCCCGAGAGAAATCGATCCCCCGGGCTCTTTTAAATTCACTCTTGGGTTTTGTTCAGTAGAACAATCCCGGAAGCGGTAGCACGTACCCTTCATAACCGCGATTGCTTTCAAACAATCCGCCCTCAACATCACTCACCTGAACGCGTGCGGCCTGGATGGCATCCGAAAGCGACTGGGTGGTCGAGAGTCGAGCCGCCATAACCGCCCGGCTTGGATTCACGATTCCGCTCGAAACCACCTTACCCTTAAGGAAGTCCTTCAAATCAGAGGTCGCCATCAGAATCGCCTTCACATCCGAGTTTGAAAGCGATGGGTTCTGATCGAGAATCATCCCCGCAACCCCTGCAACAAACGGAGAAGCCTGTGATGTGCCATTCACGGTCAAATACTCATTCCCCGGAATCGACGATTGAATTCCCACGCCTGGAGCTGCAACTTCGACCATCTTGGCTCCGAAGTTCGAAAAGCTCGCGAGCTTCTGGTAGTCAAATGTCGCCGCTACGGTGATCGTATTGTCACGCTTGATGTTCGCAGGTGAAGTCGGGAACTGGTCGTTGTCCATTCCGTCGTTTCCGGCTGCAATCACAAAAAGCGTATTCTTAGCAGGAGCCACCAAGGATTCAGCAGCTTTGACCACTTCATTCACAAAGAAGATCGAGTAAGTGGTCAATTCTTCTTCGGTGGGTGTCCGCTTCAGGATTTTTTCAAGCAGAGGTGCAAGAATCCTTTTTGCGGCCCCGGTGCTGGTCCCGAAAGAACAGTTCGCAACACGGGCTTTTTGATCTGCCACATACTTTCCGATCGGAGCCAGTTGCTTGGCTTGCTGAGAGGCCAATAGCTTCAACCCCGTGCGAATGAGCTGATCGACATCGACAGATTCATTCAAACTGACTGAAGCCTTTCCGAAATATTTGGAAAACTCCTTAAGCGAGCGACCACCTCCGACGGTGGGCGCCTTTGTCGGAATGATCTTGAGTCCCATGATTTTGGCGGCATCGGCGCCCTTGGCCGCGATTCCAGCAACATGGGTTCCATGCACGAAATTCCCGAAAACTTGCAGCTCAGCGATGAACTTCTTGTCACCCTGCTTCTGGCGAATCCACGTGAGATCCTCAGGGGTTGCCTGCCCCTTGATCATCCGGGTCTGAACCTCAAAGAATTTGTAGGCATCCGGCGAGAAGGTTCCAAGCAGACTCTTGTCAAAGAGCTTGTTGTTCCCTTCCGCGAAGTTCCATCCATTCACATCATCGATGAGTCCATTGTCATCATTGTCTACGGCATCATCGACATCTTTTGCATTGAACCACTTTTTGTTCTTGAGCTCTTGGTGATTCAAATCCGTTCCGGAATCAATAATCGCAATCACGGAGGCATTCGATGTCACCGAAACCGACATCGCGGCCATCATCAAAAAGGCAGTCATTTTATTGTTCGATCTCATTTTCTGATCCTTTCAAATTTTCTATTCAATTCGGTTGATCTCAATTTTGAATGGCCCGACGAAGATCCTCGACCGTATTATACTTGAGCCGGCTCGGTCCAATCTGGATCGACTGGTTGGAGGCATTGAAGATCCAGTCCGAAACCACTGGAGCGACATAACGCCCCATCGCGAATTGAAGTTTCTCTGCGACCGGCTTGCAGACCTTCTTGAGCTCAGGCTGTCCTTGGCGATCGGCCACAACCTGACACCCGATCAGGGTCACGTAATAAGTGACAATGTTTGCAAATGGAATGAAGTGCTTGCGATATTCAATGCGGAGATCAACCCCTTGGGATGCACCATCGGTTTGCCAAGCACCCTTAGGCTGGAATACGACCGGAAGTGCATAATTGATCATCAGGACATCTTTCACCACGGGCAAAGTGTAGATGATGCTGCCGTATTTTTCGGCCATATCCCCCAAGAAATCATTGATCCATGGAAAGAGCGGCTGGTGATCGCCGACATCGAGGGTCTTGGATGACAGCACCTCTTCGAAACGAGCCGAAGAAGTTTCCCAGCTCCGGATCAACTGATCCGAAAGCTCCGCATCCCCTTGCTCATCCCGAATCTGTTCAGCCAACTTCCGAATTGCTCCATCCATCCCGCGCCGAGCGAAGGGAATGAAATCTTTCTTCTCGAGCGCGCTCACAAAATCGTTCCGAAGATTGATGGCGGCTTGAATGGCCGGAGAATCATCGACCAGCTGAGCCTGTGATGTGATTGGAAGTAAACTTACGGACAATAGAATGAGAAGTGCTCTCATGGTTCCCCCTTATGATTAAAAATCCCTAACCCTAGGGGGTCGAGTGTACTCCCGTTTCCGTCAAAAAAAAGCGCAAAAATCAGTCCGAAGCCCTGAAAAGGGTCCGGAATTATTTAATCTTCTTCAGAATTGCATCGGTCCAAGGAGAATCAAGTGAGGAATGCACTGAAATTCCCTCGGGTTCAATAGCCGAAGGTTTTTGTCCGGGACGAAAGCGAGCAGGCTTCTCACGATCAAGGTTCTCGGCGATC
>Ga0214923_10004573_pt1 | contig 16620 bp, 18 predicted proteins | sample LL1510_MetaG_FD_177993 | JGI IMG/M metagenome (GOLD analysis project Ga0214923, IMG submission 177993) | Freshwater microbial communities from Lake Lanier, Atlanta, Georgia, United States - LL-1510 | ecosystem: Environmental > Aquatic > Freshwater > Lake | place: USA: Georgia | collected...
CCACCACCTGCACCACCACCTGCACCACCTGCACCACCTGCACCACCTGCACCACCTATTAAATTAGAAATTATATTTTTATATCCTAAATATTTATTATTATATTTTAAATATTTATGTTCGAATGACATATTTATATATTATAAAAAATGAAAATTAAATAAATAAGAACAAAATAATATTATCATATAATAATATGCGCATCTTCCCCTTACCTGTACTTTCTAAAGAAAATTTATTAACAACAGTAAAATCAACTGACTTATATCCAAAACCATTACATACGATTGGATATAATTATTTTCAAGTCCAAACAAATGACAGTATTTTTAAATTATTATTGGCACCTGAAAATGTTGGAAAAAAATTTTATTATATTATGGAAAATTTAACATCAGATGTTAGTTATGATAAAAATATTAATACCATTGCAGCAAAATACTTTGGAGAAGAGGTTGATAATAACTTTTTGCAATTATGGGAAATTCTATTAGCGTTTGATCTAATAGAATCCAAAGTTAATACGAATGATGATACGTTAAAATCAGTTTTTAATAAATTAAAAAAGTATAGTAAATTAGATGTAGTTAATAATAAGAAAATGACACACTTGTGTTTATTAAATGAAATTTTATTTGAAACGACTGAATTAGAAATTAGTAGAAAAATAACTAAATTTATGAATAATATTGAATTATTAGAGAAAGGTGGTAGTTTGATTATTAAAGTAAAAGAATTAATTCATGCACCATCAATCCATTTATTATTTTTATTATCTAATATATTTGAACAAGTATATATTTATCGTCCTGAATTATCATATATGTCAAGAGGTGAAAGATATATTGTATGTAAGAATTATCTTGATAATAATATTAAATATGAATTATCTAAAAAATATATATCTCTTAATATGAATTTACCAACTGATTATATTTTTACAGTAAATGTAATTAATAGAATCTTAATGCAAGAAGAATATATTGTTAGAAATAAAATGCGTAATTTTATTAATAGTCAGAATTATTATGGTGATGAATATCATTCACAATTAGTAGTACAACAAAATAATTCTGATAATTGGATCGCTAATAATTTAGTTTTATCATCAAAAGATTATGATGAATTGAAGAAAATAAAAGATAAAGAATTAAATAAATCTATTAAATTATTTGAATCTTTACTTGATGAAAAAAATAAATTGTCATTCTAATTATTTTATATAATTTATTTATTTGGTAACAAATTCTGGTTGTTTTTCCGTTTTTGTTTCAGGTTTACCTAATACTGGATATAAATATTTCTCCGCTAATGTTTCACCTATATTAGCAGTAATATCTTTCTCAGTTGATGTACCTTTTTCTAATTCTTCTATTTGATTTAAAAATACATCTAACATAGCTAGATCTTCTTTATATATAATTTTTTTGAATAATCCAATATATTTTTGAGCAAAATCAGGATATAATTCTCTCATGTGTTCAAAATATTTATTTTTATCTTCTTTTAATAAATTTGTGCATAATTCGGTATTTGCTAATAATTGGATTACTTTAACATCATTACGGATCTTGTTTACATCAGTCATTTTTATAATTTATAATAAAGATAGTTTAAGTCATTATTTTCTTGACATTGTTATTAATATTGTTATTAATATTGAGAAAATAATTAAAGAAAATATAAATTTTGAATATCCATGCAAACTTGATAGATTATTTGAAAAATTTTCAAGTACTCTCTTTTTATTCACATTTATCATATGTTCTGTTGTTGGTGTATGTACAGAAATTGTAATAGGTAAAAGTAATTCTAATATTTTTTGTGCTTTTATTAAATAAATAATATTATTAATAGTAGTATTATTATCTAATATTATATTAGATAACATATTAATTAATATAGTTACATCATTTTTATTTAATATTTTAGTTAAATTAAAATTATTTATAATTTGAGTTAGTTTTAAATCACAATTATGTATATTTTGTATATCTTTTATATCAGTTAAATTTTTATTTGTATTCATTATATTAGTAACTGCATTATTCAATATAATATATATTATTGGATTTGGTAACATGGTATTTAATTTATTATTTATTATAATAAATGATGGATTTTTTGGATCAAATTCCATAGCTTTTTTTAATGCATTATATGTATTGGTTAATAATGCATCTATTACCTCATTTATATATGGAGTTAATGGTAAATTTAATAATATTGTTGATTGATTTGAAACATCTTCCATTATACTATTTGCAACAAGTAAATTATGATTATTTAAATATAATAAATGTGAATTATTTATTGATATTTTTGCACCTTGAATTAAATTATTTAAATCAGTTAGGTAATTTTTCATATTATATGTAGTATTTATAATACCATCCTCACCTAAAAAATCAGATGGTGAATATAATGTAAAAATATATTGTGTATTAGATGATAATTTATTTAAAAAATTATCATTGCCATTAATAATTAAATATTCAATTATTGTTTGATGTGTCTCAGGAATTATATTATTTATTTGTAAACTACATAATAAAGAATAATCAACATTTAATATATTTAAATATACATTTGTGTTTCCTTTTATTGTATATAAAATATTATTAAATGATAATATACTACGATTAAATATACTATCTATATTACTTAAAATAATTTGGGGAAATTTAGTATCAATTAATTTTGTAAAACATCCATTTTCAATTGTATTTCCTATATTATAATTATTTTTATATATTAAATTTATATATGGAGGTATTGGTAAAGATGATAATACATAATTAGACTTGTTTGATAATGTAGACAACGGATTATTATATAATATATTACATTTAATTACATCATTGCCTACACTTTCTGAATATGTAGGTATTGTATTTGTAGCAATTAGTGATGTATTTTTACCATTTGTTAAATATAATAAACTATTTTGTTTAATAAAGTTAATTCCTTTATTAAATATATCAACTGTATTTAAAGTAAATGTATATTTATTACCTTTAATTATTGGAATATGTGGTAATACATCAGGTGTAATTGTATTATTAATAATATATTTAGTTGATAATTTTTTAGTATTATTTGATATATCATTAAATATTGAACTAAAAAAAGTCGTATATTTATTTAATATACTATCTGAATTACTAGGAGTAATATTTGGTGTATTAAAATTTTCTATAATTGGAATATTTGAATATAAATCTACAATATTTGGATTTGGTGATTCAAATGAAAAATTTCCATTATTTACAAAATTATTATCTATATTATAAGTTAATATAACTGAATTTATTAATTCAACTGATATACTAGGAGGTTCACTTGGAATTACTGGAATTATTGATTTTGAAGGTGTATGCACTGGGTTGTAAAAAAATTTATTATCATTTTTAATATTATTATACTCAGATAATACAAATATATATTCTTCATTTTCAATTAATGAAAAGATTGGTAAATTTGCATCAAATTCAAAATAATTATTATTTGTATTACTTAAATCAATTTCAATATTTTTAATTAAATATGATATAGATGTATTTTCATTTAATATACTAAAATTATTATTAGTAGCTAATATATAAATAAATAATGTATCATCTGTTGATAAAGATTCTTTATTAATAATTATTGTATTACTATCACTTAAACTAAAAAATCCTTTTTTACGATCAATAATTGATGGTAATCGTGTAAATTTACGATTAATTGAAGATGGTGCTATTACTGTAGATAATACACATAATGAATTATCTAAAAATGATGGGATATAATCTAATTTAATATTAATTGTATATGATTTATTATTATTATTTACAAGATTAAGTATTTTAAATGTTCCTAAATTTAGATTATTATATACATATATTGTTGTATTGTATAATTCTGTTAAAAATTTAGTTGAATTATTAAATATATCATTGTGACTAATTACAAGAGTATATGTACTTGATGCTTGAGTATTTATTGTAAAATAAGAATCTGTTTTTGGATTATTTTTAAAATATGGAAGTAATATATAACTCATAATTATCTATATCTATAATATATATATTTTTTATATTTCTTCAAATTCATTATATAATTTTTCATCTTCACTATTTGATTCTATTTCTTTATCTAATTCTCTACGATTATACATATGAACAATATCATCATCATTATCTACCAGTGAATAATTTTTAATTATTAATTTTTTATTTTTATTAATACCAATAATAAACTTATCAGGATAATTTAAAAATAACATAATTTCTTCTTGTTTTATTAATTTATTTTCTAGATAAATTATTTGATAGTATAATTGTTTTGTAATATCATCAGTATTAGATTTTAATACAATTGTTGGAATATGAATATCAAATTCTTCATTTATATAGTACATTTTTATTCCAAGTTCAGAACAAATAAATATATTGATATAAAATTCTTGACATAAAAATAGGAAAAAATCATTATTTACATTATTGATATTGATACATTCAAATATTTTCTTTTTACTCCATATATTTTGTTGTAAATTTTTATCTAATAATATATTTTTGACTTCTTCAATTTGCTCATCGGTTACATAGTCATTAGTAGCAAATAAAATACAAGATAATATATTATTAATTAATGGTTCATTTGGAAAGTTTGTTGTATTCCATGAATCCCAAAAGTATTCTTTTTGTTCAAATATAATTTTAGTTTTTTTATTTCTAGTAAAAAATTTAACAACATCTTGTCTTGTTAAATTTTGTGACATTTTTATTTATTATTAATAATATTAATTTATATACATTATTTTTCATTTTTTTAGTTCATTTAATTCACTTACTATTTTTTCAAGGTTAAATCCTTTTATCATACTAATAGGATCACCATTTTTTATATAGATAATAGTCGGTAATGCAGATACATCATAATGTTTAGCTAATTCTTCTGCTTCATCTGTATTTACTTTTAAAAAAGTAATAGTTTCATATTCAGTAGATAATCTTGCAAATTCGGGAGATAATTTTTTACAAGGTCCACACCAATCGGCATAAAAATCAATAACTACATTACCATTTGTAGGGATTTGATCAAGGGTAGTAATAGAAGTTACTTTAGATGCCATTTTATATTATTATTACTGTATATTGTTTTATATTAATATATTTTCAATTATGATAGTCTCTTTATAAAAATTGAAAATATATTATTATAGATAAACATATACATAGACATATAGATATAATATACTAAAATGTCAGGACTAAGATTAGCAAAAGAACTTGAGCAATTAACTAAAGATCCAATTGAGGGAATTTTATTTGGAGCTGATTCAGATAATTTATTTCGTTGGAAATTTACAATTTATGGATTAAAGGGTACACCATATGAAGGTGGTATCTATGAAGGTGAAATTATTTTTCCACAAACATATCCTTTTGATCCTCCTAAAGTTAGATTTTTAACAAAAATATTTCACCCGAATGTTTATAATGGTAGTGCAGATGAAGGCAAATACAACATTGGTGATCTATGCATTTCAATCTTACATAAAGGTACTGATGTAACTAGTGGTGAACATGAATTGGAAAGATGGCGGCCAATTCAAACGGTAAGGACTATATTTTTAAGTATTTTAGTATTGTTAAATGAACCAAATCCAGATTCTGCGGCAAATGTGGATGCTGCAAAATTGTATAGAGAAAATAAAAAAGCATTTATTCAAAAAATTAGGGATGATATGAAATAAATATTTATATATATATAAATATATATAAATGTCTAGTGAAATTATATGTGGATCTTTTGAAGATCATAAAAATTATTTTATTTCAAATACATACGAGAAAAAAAATTTACTACGTGTAAAAATAATTAAAAATCCAGAAACTTCAAAAAATAATCAAGTTGAAACATTTGAAGATAAAATAAATCAAGTATTATCAGAATTTAATGGAAAATATGAAATTGTTGATATAAAATATGCAGATATATCATGTATGATAATATATAAAAATAATAAATAATATTATATATATATATATTATAAATAATGTTTGATTTTTTTAAAAAACAAAGTCATACTATATTAATTGTTATTTTAATATTAGGGATTACAATGGGGATTGTATCCGTAATATTAGGATTAACAATGAAAGTTACTGGAACAATGATTGCATCTTTTGTTTTATGTTTTCTATCAATAATATTTATTATTTGTGCAGGATATAATTTAATGTATCATGAAAAAACAAAAGATCATATGGGTAGATTAAAAGAACATTTAGGAACAGATCTTGGTCCTATGTCAAAATATACAGATCCTGTACTAGATCATTTAAAGACAACTGTTGATTTATCACCGTATACAGATTCAATAACAGCACACCTCAGTCAACCAGCACCATTTTCAGTATCAGGATCACAAGAATTAAATGATCCAGACAGTATGAGAGCTATTGGTGGATATTTTAGATATGGAGATTAAAATAATTAATTTATTATTTTAATCCTTAATTGCATTACATTTTAAAATTTTATTAACAAAATCTCTAATATTATTAATATCTCTACCACCTGTAAAATCATGAAAATTTTTACCATCATATAATTGTATAGTAGGAAATCCTTCAATACCATACTTTTCAACTAAATCTCTATTATTTTCTTCATCTATATTTAAACATTTTAATTTACTATCATCTACATATTCTTGTCTTAATTTTTCAAATATAGGCAAAAAATGATGACAATGACCACACCATTTAGCAGTAAATGCAAATAATATAGGGGTAGTTTTATAATCATCGTATTTAGATTTTTTTGCTTTTACTTTTTCTACTTCTTCTTCAGTATCATCTTCTTTAGAAGCCCCACCTTTCATATTTAAATTAATTTGATTAGTATCATTATAATTAAATTTACTTTCAGCTAATTGTAATACTTTGCGTGTAGTATCAATCATAGAATCTAAAAAACTTAATTCAAGTTTAGTATCTTGATTATTTAAATCAGAACCTAAATTCTTGTAAAATCCACCTAACATATCACCATGCATTTGACGTAAATCAATAATAGAATTATATAATTGTTTTTGATCATAATTTTCTAAATTTTTAGAATAATCAATAACTTTTACAAAATTATTTTGAAAATTATTCATTTCTTAATAATATGGAAAAAGAAAATAATAATCAAGTATTACCTACTTTTTCTTTTACAAAAAAAGAATACCTATATATTTTTGATATAAATTCTTTACTTACACTAAATAATTTTATAAATACTAGATTAAATTCTAATATAGCAAATGCTACTGTATTAAGAATATTTTTATATGGTATATATGAATATCAAAAAACAATTATTAATTCACCAGAAATATGTTTGAATATTATATCTAAAGTATTATTATTTTTAAGTATAAAAATCAATGATGATATGGTAAATAAAATATATAAAATGATATTATCTGCAAAAGATTTTGATGATATTAAAAAAATAAGTATTTTTATTGACAAATTATAATTTGTTTAAATTTTTTATTAGTAATTTTTCAATCACTTTATTTTTTGATTTTTTAGCATATTTAATCAAATCATCATAGAAAATTATATTTTTAGATTTACATAATATATTAATGTAATCAATTTTGTTTTTATCAATTGCCCAATATAATGTAACATGGACATCAACACCATATTTTACTAAAAGTTCAACTATTTTTGTAGGTAAATTATTACTACTACATGCATAAGCTAATGCATTACAATTATTACTATCTAATGCATTCATATCTGGATTATTTTGTAGAACTTCTTCAATCATTTCATATGTAATTAATTCATTATATTCATATACCAGCGTCATTAAAAATGTATGTTTTTTAGAATCAACTGTATTAATATTTGCACCTTTTTTCCATAAGTAATAGCAAATAAGTGGAGAAATATTTGCTATTGCTATAGACATTGCCGTTTTACCATTGATATTTTTATGATTTATATCAAAATCATATTTACAAAATATTTCGATTGCTTCAATAAAATTTAATTTTATTGCAAACATTACCATATTATCTAGAGTAATTGTAAGAATATTTAGATTTTGATTACATTCACATAATTCATTAATAATTTTTATAATTTCATTACGTTTATGATTACAATTAGGGCATTTTGTACAATTATTTGGGAGCTGTTTATATGCAGTTAATGTATATAATAGTGCAGGTTGCTTACTACTATCTAATGTATTTACATATGCACCAGAATCTAATAAAAATTTAACTCTATCATAATTAATATTATATGATGCACACATTAATGGTGTTAATGTGTGTTTTAAATTGACAATTTTATGCCACAAATAATGATTATTATAGAATGATTTATTTGTAAATAATATGGGAATTGTATCTCTTTGAAATCCGTTGTGTTGGACATAATAGATAATAGTGTCTAACATTATAAATATTATAATTATAACAAAAGATTATAGAAAATATTATTCAATTTTTTATTGATAAAAATAATATATATATGTATATTATATGTCAAGTTCATTTGTAATAGTACCTGCAGGAGAAACAGTTCAAAATACACCTATTATAAATTTGGATGGTAATAATTCAGTAGTATTAACTGATGCTATTGGGAGGCAAACAGTTGTAAGTTTAAGTCAACAACCTATAACAACTATACCAGTACAATCATTTAAATATCCACCAATTTTAGCATCTAGATATGAATATCAAGATGTAAATGAAGATTCGGATCTTCATCAAAAAGTAATGAAAAAAATATATACTAATATATATAATTTTATTCTACCAAATCAATACCCATACATATTAAATTATGTTAAAAAATCAAAAGATGGATATAGTATGGTAAAATCATCAAAAGAATATAAATTAAATAAAACTAAAGAATCTGAATATGAAAATAAATTACAATATATTGCTAGAAATGTATATAGTAAATCAATGATGTATAAAGATGTAAAAGATTATTTAGAAGCATATGATATTAAATGGTTTGATATAGAAGATAGTAAAAAAGAATTATATGATATAATAATTAAAAAATTAAAAAAGAAATTAGACGATTTAATAAATTAATATTTTTATATAGTATGGATAAAAATAATAATTTATTTAATATTTTTATAGCGATATATATAGTTTTAATATGTTATATAATATATAATAAGTATACATTTGAATTATTTGATTTTTCGATGTTAAATTATGATATAGATAATATTAAATATATAGATAAAAATACAGAAGAATTTAATGATATTTTAAGTAAAATTAGAGGTAAGACAAGAACATATTATTCAAATATAGTATTAATTACGTCTAAAATTATTGTATCTAGCAAACCATTTAGTTATGTTGAAAATAGAAGTATATATTCAACAGAAACTAGATATGAACAAACATTAGATACAATTGAATCAATTCGGAAAAAAATACCAGATTCATGTATATTTTTAATAGATAATAGTAATCTTGATAGAGATATGTACAATAAATTAAATGAATTATGTGATGTATTTATTAATCCAATATATGATAAAAAATTAAAGTATTACACTGATAGAAATATATATAAATCTATTGCAGAAGGTTATCAAATTATGTATTTTTTAGATTTATTTAAACAGTTAGATATTAAATTTGATAGATTTTTCAAAATATCAGGTAGATATTATTTAAATAATAAATTTAAATATAATAAATTTTTAAGTAATAATATTATATTTTCTAGTAATAATGAATTTGGTATATTTTATTATACATGTTTTTATATGATACCATATACTAAATTTAACTTATATGAAAATTCATATAAAATTTTATATAATAATATAAAAAATACAGAATTAGTTGAAAATTCAATTGAATTTATATTACCACAATTAATTGGATTTGAAAATATAAAATTAGTTAATAGATTAGGGGTTACACAGAGAATTGCTGTTTGGAATGAGGTTGTTGATATTTAATAATATATTAATTTTTATCACTTCATGTATATCCATATGTTTCTATAGTATATATATATTTTTTATATATTTGTTGAATAAAAAAGAAACTAATTTGACACTCAATACCACATTCTTTTATATGTTCATACCATAGATCATTTATTTCATTTGTTTTCTCACTGGATTTTCTTATAATAAATCCAGTTTGATAATGTACATCTGATGTATCACTTAATCCATTATTTAATTGTTTTATGATATAATTATAATATTTATCTTTTTCAATTGCATATCTTGGTTGATGAAAACTTTCATTATATTCATCCCATACATTATTACTAGTTAAAAATGGATGTTTACTTACTATATATAAAAATTGAGAATCTTTTAAAATATTATTTATCATATCTTCAACTTCATTTGATTTAACAATTAATTTTGAATCAAAATAACATGTATATTCATATTTTGTTAATTCTTTAAAATGATGCGGACATGCTTTTAATTCTTTTGCATCCATTGCATTTTCAGTTAATGTATCTTTAATAGGTATATCTATAAAAATTGGTATCCAATTTGTATTTATTAAAGAATTATATGTTAATTGATTATTTGTAAAATAATAACAATCATAATAATTTGATGGTGGATCATTTATCATATTAGCAATATTATTATTATCTCCAAAAAAACATGTATAATAAACAAGTTTATTTTTATCATGTACATTATCTAATTTTTCATGATAATTATAAAAGATATAATAAAAATAAATTAAAACTAAAAAATATATTATATATTTTCTCATATATATATATATGAATAAAAATAATTTATTTATTTATTTATTTTTAGGTGTAGTATTGTATATTTTATTTACTAGAATTTTATATAATAAATTATATAATTTTACAACATTACCATTATATCCACCATCAGATACAAATATTAAAGTACAGAATATTACTAATTATTTAACACATTGTATTGAAAATAAAATTCCGGTATCATTTTCTAAATATGGTGATGGAGAATATTTTGCAGTTACTGATAAAGATGGTGCTAATTGTGATAATGATAAATACACAAAAAAATTAAAAGATAACTTAATAGAATCTTTTAAATATATAGTTAAAAATAATAATAATACATATATTGGATTTTGGTTTAATACAGAATATGCTAATTTTTGGAAAAACTTGGTAGATAATCATCATATTAATTGGGCAAATTATCATACTATTATTATGGACGGTGAAAATCAATCAGATAAGGTTAATTTATATAAAAAAATACGTTTTTCAAACTTAAAAAAAATTATTGTATGTAATCCATTATTAATAAAATCAAAAATATTATTTAATATTGATCATGTTATACATATATCAATTAATAATTGGTTTGATACACAATATGAAAATATATTAGGTCAAATTAGAGATATAATGAATAATACAGATGAGCAATTTATTGTAATAACTGCATGTGGTATGGGTGCAAAAGTATTAATATCTAACTTAGTAAAGTCTAATCCCAATAATATATATTTAGATTTTGGGTCAGCTATTGATAAATTATGTACCAAAAGAAATACTAGAGGTGGAGGACTACCATATGATCAATTGCTTGTAGATTTAAAAGAAATTATCCCTGATAATTGGAATGATAGTAAATATGATTATATCTATGAGGAATCTAAAGATAAATTAGGTACACATATATCAAAAGAACTATTTAATATTTCAAAATCTATAGAGTGTAATCTTAGATACTACGGTAAAATTATTAATAAATATATATAATATGAATAAAAATAATATATATATTTATTTATTTTTAGGTGTGGTATTGTATATTTTATTTACTAGGATTTTATATAAAAAAATTTCTAATTTTACTACATTGCTATTAACACCATCTAATTCTAATATAGAATTATATCTCAAAAATTTTTATTCATATAAAAAAAAAATCATATATGATTTCAATATAGGTGATGGTGGAGTTGGTGATTGTATTAAATATTTTATGTTTGTATTAGAATCATGTATGAAAAATAATAAACAGTTATTTTATAAACAAAATAATATAGATATTGAGAAATATATTAGATTAAGAAATGATATGATGTATATTAATCAAGATATGATAACACAATTAGATTTATATGAAGTTGTAAAACCACAAATGTATTATAATTCATTCAATTATGATTATAATATAGATATTAAAGATGTATTTTACTTTACCGATGAAGTAAAAATAAATAGTAAACAATTATTTCCACAAGACATAACTAATTATATATCTATACATATAAGATTGGGTGATAAATATTTAGAAACTGATAAAAATTTTGTAGTTGTTACAGATGATGAGAGAAATTTTTCAGAAGAAAATTTATATAAATTTATTGAAAAAAATTATAATGAAAATATATTTTTTTGCTGTGATAATAATAATTATAAATTAAAAATAAAAGAAAAATATAATAATATTATTATAGCTAATACTAATATAGGACATACTTCTTTATCTAATACAAATAGTAAACAGATATTAGATGCAATAACAGAATTATATATATTATCAAATTCAAAATTAATTTATAGTCCAACAACATCTGGTTTTTCTATAATTGCATCAAAATTTAATAATATACCATTAATAAATCAATAATAATTCTCAGTCCCTTTTAATATATTCAACATCCAAGAAAAAGAAGATTTTGGATGACCATATATTTCCCTAGAATTTTTTCCAATCATAAAATCAATAAATGCACGTTCTTCAAAATTTAATTCTTTTAATTCATCTTCATTTTTATAAATTAAATTATTATTTTTTAATATATTTTTTATATTAGAAGATGCTAAGTATATATTATCTTCATTATTTTTAAATTTTATTTTATTGAGTATTATATCTAATGAAGCAGTATTAGATATATTATGAAGAGATGTAAAATCATGTTCATATCTATAATGTAAAAAATTATAAGGTTTATCTAATTTTAATTTATTACATATATTTTTATATATTTCCATTATTTTTGGTGCTGGTTGGATAATATTTAATATATCCGTATTAATTTCCTTATTATTAATTAATTGAAACATACCTTTAATTACGATGTATGGTTCTTTGATAGTTTGAATATATTTTATATTATGTTTTAATAATTTTGTAGCAATAATATTGGTATCTAAATTATATGTGTTTGTCTTATTTAAATCTAATGTATGTAGATCAACATATAGATTAATATTTTTAAATAATGAAATATCAAATAAATCTTCAAAATTAACATTATAATATGTTAGTAAATCATCTTTTCTAAAATTAGCATATCTAAAAGTAAATTTAATGTTATTTTCTACACAATATTTAATACCATGATGAATATCATATATTTGATTACATAGTCCAAAGTATGTATCAAATATTATTATTTTATCTGATAAATTATAAGTAATACCAAATTTTCTATATTTAGAAATATTGTTTTTTTCTCGTGAATATTTATTCATATTAAATATATATAAATAAATGAGTCAAGAACAAAATAAATCAAAAGAAGAAGAAGAAAGTTCCAATTTAACATGGTCAAAAGAAATAGATACACTATTAACATCATGGTGTGATAATGCAAAATGTTTTGAATGGATGCACAGTGAAACCAGTATTGATTATCTAAAAAGATCCAAGATATTTATGATAATAATTAATTTATTAACAGCAGTATCAGGTCTAAGTAATATAATTGCAGGGAATGTTAATATAGGTGGATTTCAGTTAATATGGATATTTGGCAGTATATCTATACTGACATCAACATTGAATATATTACAAGATAAATTAGCGTATCAGCCATTAGCAGAATCTCATAAAAAATTTGCATCACAATGGTCAATAATTATATCTAAAATAGAAGAAATTGTTGCATTACCACCAAATGCTAGAAGAGATTGTAAAACATTTATGAGATATATTAAAGCGGATATTAATCAGGTAACATTAGATGGTAATAATTTAGTACCAAAAAGTGTAAGAGATGCATGTTATGAAAAATTCAAAAATGTGCCTAATTTTGAATTACCCGAAATAGTAGGTGTTCTAAGTCATACAAAAAGTTTTTATACAAAAGATTCATTAGAAATATCTTTATTAGAAAAAAGTTAAGTTAAACTAATATTAATAATTAATATTAATTTAAATAATGAAATTAATCGATAAATATTTTAAAGAATATCACGAATTTTCACTAGAATATGGTAAAGATAAAAGTTTAGTATTTTATCAAGTTGGGTCATTTTATGAAGCATATCAATTAGATTCTGAAGGATATAATTTAGATATATTAAGTGATGTAATGAATTGTGCGGTTTCAAAAAAAGATGGTGTTAAAATGTTAGGATTTCCATTACAATCATTAAATAAATATTTAAATATTTTAGTCGATGCAGGTTATCAAGTAAAAGTAATTGAACAAAATGCAATTGGAAAAATTCATGGGAAAATAAATCCTGTTAATAATGGAAAAATAGAACGTACGACCAAAGGTATTTATTCCCGAGGAACTATGATTGATTTAGATAATAAAGACAATAATTACATATTGAGTATATGGTTAGATAAAGATGATAATAATTTGGATATTATTGGGGTAACTATTTGTGATATTGGTACTGGATTATTGGAAATTAAAGATGCATTGTGTAACAAAGATGATTTTTATCAGGCTTTAGACGAGATTAGTTTATATATTAATACATATCAACCATCAGAAATTATTTTAAGTTCAGATGAAAGTTGTAAGTGGACAAATGAAAAATTAAAATATTTGGAAATAGATAAAAATTATTATATTTTTAATAGCAAGGATAAATTATTTCATAAATTGTCATATCAAAAACATGTATTAACTAAAATATTTGGTCAAAAAAATCCAATTGAATATTTAGAAATAGAACAATATCATTATGGGAGAATTTCATTAATGTTATTATTAAATTACATTGAAATGCATAACCCTGAATTATTAAAGAATTTAACAAATGTACAAAATTATACTGATAAATCATATTTATATCTGGGTAATAATGCAATTCAACAATTAAATGTATTAAATAGTGATCCTAATCAAAATAAAATTGGTAATAGGTATAAATCATTATTTGATGTAGTTAATTTTACACTAACACCAATGGGTAGAAGATTCCTAAAAAGAGAATTAACTCACCCTTTAACCAATATTAAGAAAATTAATGATAGATATGATTTAATTAGAAAAATTAATATTTCATTAAAAGAAGATCTACAATATATATGTGATATGGAAAAGATGCATAAAAAATTACAAATGGGTGAGTTAAATCCAAATGAATTATATAAATGGATTGTAAGTTATAAGAGAGCAATTAATTTACATACTAAATTAGAAAATATATATGAATTATCAGATAAAAGTAGTTTAGAAATTTATAATATATTAAATAGTACATTTGATATTGATAAATTATATAGTAGTACTAATACTAATATCATGAATATTTCTGAGAATATTTTCTTACCAAAAATCAATCTGGAAATAGATACAATTCAATTAAAAATAGATGGAATTCGAATATTATTAAATAAAATTGCAAAATATATTGAAGAATTTGAAATAGATAAAAACAAGAAAAAAACGGTAGCGTGTAAATTAGAATTTAATGAACGTGATGGGTGGCATTTAATTACAACTAAGAAACGTTGGAAAGAAATTGAAGATAGTATTAAGAAGAAAAATAATGTAATAGATAAAATTAATATATCTGAATTTGTGGGAAAAGATAATTCTGTATCAGGGACTAAGATATTTTCAGATCAATTAAGAAAATTGTCAGATGAATTAATTAAAAATGAATTTGAGATGAATATTAAAGTACAGGAAGCGTATAAAAAGTATTGTATTGATTTTTGTGAAAAATATAAATTACAAATTACATGCATTATTAATTGGATTAGTTATGTAGATTTTATTTACAGTGGTGCAATGTGTATAGAAAAATATAGATATACTATTCCTGAGATTTCAGAAGATACTAAATCATGGTTTTCATGTGAAAAAATAAGACATCCTATTGTGGAACAAATATCAGACAATTACGTGCCATTTGACATGAATCTTGGCTTAGATTCAAAAGGTATTACCCTCTTTGGACTTAATTCAGCTGGTAAATCAACCTTGCAAAAGAGTGTGGGGTTAAATATTATTTTAGCTCAAATAGGATATCCTGTAGCATGTCTTAAATTTAAATATTCACCATATAATTCTTTATTTACTCGAATTTCAGGTAATGATAATTTGTTTAAGGGATTATCTTCTTTTACTGTAGAAATGCTAGAGATTAGAAATATATTAAAAAGAACTGATAATAAATCATTGATTATTGCGGATGAGGTGTGTAGAGGAACAGAATATGAATCAGGGTTAATTATAGTGTTAACCATGATTAAATTATTGAGTGAAAAAAATGCAAGTTTTATAACAGCGTCCCATTTGCATGAAATAGTAGATCATGAAATTTATAAAAGTCTTAAAAATGTAAAATCCTTTCATATTAAGATATCTTATAATGAAAA
>Ga0214923_10004574_pt1 | contig 16620 bp, 18 predicted proteins | sample LL1510_MetaG_FD_177993 | JGI IMG/M metagenome (GOLD analysis project Ga0214923, IMG submission 177993) | Freshwater microbial communities from Lake Lanier, Atlanta, Georgia, United States - LL-1510 | ecosystem: Environmental > Aquatic > Freshwater > Lake | place: USA: Georgia | collected...
AAACATATTACTACCCTGTCGGTTCTCAACAGAATTTCTCTAATTGATAATCTAAAACATGACTACCCTTTTATGTATTCTTATAGAGAGGATGGTTCTATCGGTGAAATACACGGAGTTGGTAAGTCCGTCGTAGTATGTTGTGAGAGTTTATATCGACTTACAATGCCTACTAAACAACAATGTGATTATCTAATTCTGGACGAGATTATGAGTCTTTTACCTCAAATGATATGTTCCGATACACACGGAAAAAATCTCAAAATGAACCAACAAATTCTATTAGGGTTGATTAAATCCGTGAAGAAAATCGTAATATTGGATGCTAATGTATCCTCGGAAGCCATAGATTTTATCAAGTCTATTAGAAAACCTGAAACTGAGGACACAAAACAAAACATCGAAGTTAAACAATGGTCTGTCGCTCCTAGGAGACCTCGTAATATCTATTATGATACTGGTATCATTTCAAGAATGGTTGATAGCATGAACGATGGAAAAAAACTATTTGTACCATGCACCCGAAGTATCAAGTTCGGAGAGGGTATTATTAGAGAATTACGAGAACGATTTCCAGATAAAAAAATGGTTTATATCAACTCTGAAACCAAGGGCGAATCTGACATAGCTAAATTATTACGAGATACTAGTTTATGGGGAAATTATGACCTTATTATGATTAGTCCTTGTATTAGCACTGGAGTTAGTTGTGTTCTTAGAGATGCTTTTGATGAGGTATTCTGCTTTTTTAGTCCAAGTTCTACTAACCCTCTTGACGCATCTCAACAAATTGGTAGAGTTAGATATCCTACTACTAATAATATTTATATTGAGATATCTCAAAAAGGAAATCCCACATATCGTTTTGGAGCTCGTACTAAAGACCAAGTATTGAAAATGATATATAACAATACTCACAATTTATACAAGGACAATTCTCACTTGGTTGATACTGATTTTAATTACGAAAATTTTAAAGAAACTCTTCAACGCACTCCACGAACAGAGTTGTTTCTATTTAATTATTCCGAACAATCCAGATTATACTCTGATTACAGGGCACATCTTCGAACTGCTCTTGAAAATACATATATTTGTAATTTTACTTATGACAACGGACAATTAACAGATATTGAAGGTCAATTTAGAAAAAGTGCTAAAGGACATGGATTACAATATCTAAATGAAAAAGCTACTGGGATATTTGGTTCTCCTAATCTTTCAGCTGCCGAATATTCTGATCTTGAAATGAAACAGAAAAAAGGCATTGAACTATCCAAACAGGATTTATATACTATAGATAAATATTGGCTCGGAGTCAATACTAAAATTCATTTACATGGAATAGACAAATTCGTTCAAAATCATCCTACACGAACTCCAAGGGTATTATTCAAGGTTCTAAACTCTAAAGCTTGTTCTGTAGTTAAACCACTTAATAGATTCATCAAAAATCTCAGAGGTGTTGGACAAGAAAGCGACAATTCACAATTCCTGGAAAAACTATTTGACCCAGTTCAGTTTAACTTGACTGATTTTAAAGAAAACGATAATATTACTACGAAATGGCTATCTGATACTCATAACGGAGTTATGTTGAGATATATTTGGGCTGAAAAAGTTTTGAAATTATTTGGTGCTCGTCATCTCTGGGATAGTATAAATTTGACAGACGAACAATTTAAAACTGGATTTGTAAAATTCGTAAATTGGCTCAAGTTGTTATGTATGCCTCTAAACCACGGAGTTTTTAACTTTAATCGTATTATGGACTTGTTCAATCTTACAGAGTTGGGTGGAGGGCAATATACTCTAAAAAAACTTGACAAAATAAGTTCAAATTCAAACACTAAAATTTCTGATTTTAAACCTATCGTTAACCAAATTCTTCGTCCTATTGGTTTGTCGTTTAGAAGCGAGAGAAAACAAAAACAAGTCAAAGGTGTTCGAACTTCTACTCAAATTACAACATTACAACTCAATTATCCTGTTCTCTTGAATTATTATCTCGAACCAGAACCTGATTCATATATTACTACTAAAAAGGGTCATTTAATTCTTGATAAAGATACAATCCCAGTTCTGACATCAGGTAGTTCAAGGTTGAATCTTAGTGATACTTGGATTGAATTATACCAGTCATCTGTATTCTATCATTTACCACAAATTCGATGTGAGTTGGATGAAGAAGACCGGAACAAAGACCAAGTTGATAAACAGGATGAATAATGATGAAAATGTTAATTTAAAGACATAATTTTTTTTCAAATTTTGGATGAAAAAAAATTAGGTTGGTTTTACCTTCGAAAAAAACGACTGAAAAAATTCCAGGTTCAGTTTAAGAACAAAAAACTTCCCCACTAGTTTGAAATAGGACCTCTTATATAAAAAACGTAAACTAGTGGGGAAGTTTTTCTGAAGTTGGAGCATGCTGTTTTGGTCGCCTTAATTAACTAAACGCAATGTAATATCACCCAAAATTTCTTTAAATCATAGAGTTAAATACGAATTCTTAATTTAAACATATAAAATATATACACTAAATTATATATGAGTGATTTAGAATACAATTCAAATTATAATTCAGATGATTCAGAGGGTTCAGCTGTTTTAGATAGGTCAGGCACATTATTAGGTCCTCGAGACCATAGAGAAATATTTTTAAAAACTATCAAGTCGTTAAGTGTAGTTCCACAGAATTATTTGACAGAATGGGAATTATCGAGAGACGAAAATACCAGACCAAATATACCATATCCACACGAAGATGAAAAATGGATTTGCGAGTGTACAATACCTCGTAGACCAAAAATTCATAAAAGGTGTATATGTAAACAACACATAGGACCTTTTTTGACCTTAATAAACATATTGAACAGAAATATAATTTGGATTGGTCGCGATTGTGCTAAACAATACATGGGAATAAATGGTTCAGATAATACCTGTTTGGAGTGTGGGCAATATACAAGAAAGAATAAGACTAATTTATGCCCTAAATGTAAAAAACTATATGTATTAGTTAAGGGACAATATAAAAATATGACGTTTCATCATGTATATAATATAGATAAAAGATATTGTTGTTATGTTAGAGAATATCCAAACCCTACTGGTAGATTTATATTATTTCAAAAATGGTTATTAAACCAACTTAAAATAAATCAACCCAAATCACCATAAAATATTGTAATTTAAAGATTTGTTAAATTATAATAAATGAATTTAAAATATGAAATAACCGAATCTACCGAATCTACCGAATCTACTGAATCTACCGAATCTACCGAATCTACCGAATCTACCGAATCTACCGAATCTACCGAATCTACCGAATCTACCGAATCTACCGAAGAGAAGAAGGACCTTGTTAAAGCAAGTAACAGAGCAAGTAAAAAGCATTATTATACTCATCCAGAATATTATAAGGAATATTATCAAAAACATAAAGATAAATGGAATGATTATAGACCTAAAACATGTTCATGTGGTATGATAGTAACTTCTTTATGGTGCCATCAAAAAAGTAAAAAACATAGAGACTTTATGAAAGTGCTGGAAAACGATAGAAATATTCGATTGTAATGCTTATAGGTGTCCGTAAGAACTCATTGTTTGTATTTTTTTTATATTTTATTATAATTATAAAAATAAACCTAATAATGAAACCTTTTTTTTGTAGAGTGGGTGGTAAATATAGAATGGTAAAAAAATTTTTACTTCCCCTAATACCAGAACATAAAATATACATAGAACCATTTGCTGGTTCGGCCGCTTTACTGTGGGGAAAACCACCAAGTCAAATAGAAGTTATTAACGATTTGGATAAAGAATTAATCCAAGATTATAGGTTGTTAAAAAAAGCACCCACACATATCAATATACCAGAATTTAAGAATCCCCGAGAAGCCAACGAATTTTATGAAAATGCACCGAATACACCAACAAATCGTTTGATAAAATCATTACTTCGTAGGTGTTGTACTTTTTCTTCTAAAGGTGTGGGTAAAATATATAGTATACATTTGACAAAATTAAATAAAATCAGTGACTATAAAAAACGATTCCAAGATGTTAAAATTTTTAATTCTTCTTATGAAAAAATATTTGATAAATTTGATAGTGTTGATAGTTTTTTTTATGTAGACCCACCCTATGAAAATACAACAGAATCTGGTGTGGTATATAAAAGTATAGATTTAGAACAATTAAAAAATAGATTGTTGTCTTTGAAAGGTAAATGGTTATTGTCCATTAATGATAGTCCAAATATAAGAAGAATGTTTAAACAAACCAAAATAAAAATAACTCCAATTTTAGTAAAGCGTCAGAATAAAACGGGTTTTATAGGTTCCCAAGATAGAAAAGAATTGTTGATAAGAAATTATTAAGAAGTATGTTGTTTCTTGAGGAATGATAACATACTCCGAGAACTGGACTAACCAACGATGCGATACTGGATATAAATATAAGTCAGATATTTATAGCACGGAGAATTATCCCAAGACGAAATCGATAGAGCCCGTAGAGAAAAATACAGAAAAGGAAGAATAACAAAATTTATGACGAGTTGAGAATTATGTTTTTAAAATTATCAAAAGTGATTTAAATACTTGTTGAATATTATAAAACTATCCTATTCGTAAAATTTGTCGAAAGTTTCTACGGAAACGGTCTTCTTGGGGAGCGTCTGTATCAATAAAGAGAGTTCCATTGTCTTCAGTGGCAACTTTATAAATTTCCAGAAGAGTATCTTTATCAACTCCAAGGTTATAATCCCCAAGTATCATTTTTAAGTCCCTCGTAGAAGACAATTTTTTGAGTAGGATATAATTACAATTCACACGGATAGCTTTAGGGGTATTAAAATAAGATTGACTTAAGTAGGCCATTGAAATCCCACCGCAACACTTTCTTCCCCTAATGAAAAACTCCGTAATAGCGGGTTGGGATTTTTTTTCGTTCACCAAATCGTCAAATATGGCAAGAACTTGACCCTTAAAATTTTTATAATCTTCTAGTTTAGGAACAACTCCATTTTCATAGATATGGAGCATATCACTCGGGATTTTACTTTTTAACCATTGATATAGTGGTTCGTCTGAAGATTTACAACATAATATAATTAGTTCCCAAGTGTTTTTACAACGGGATATTATTTCGAATAGTGTGGTAGTTTTTCGACTACCTGACCCTCCAACAAGAAGCATTCTGAAAGGTAGATTTAATAAATGGTCTTTATAACAAGGATTATGACTTGATTTAAGTAATTCCTTGGGTATCTTCTTATAGAAATCTGTGATTTCGTCTTTTTTTCTAGACATAGTTACACTAATATTTATTATTATTAATAAAATACAAATGCCGTTATTTTTATCTAATTATGACTTGATTACAGGAGCCCAAAAATATAGGATTCCATTAAATGAGGTATTTTCTAAAAACCAACCTCCAAGTGAATTATATCAAGGTGGTTATATAACTAATTTGGAAAATTCCCACGACTCCTATGGTAATAAACTAGGAGGGTCCCATTGGGTAGCATTCTACATAGAAAATGAACCGAAGAAATATCCCAAGGTTGTTTATTTTGATTCGTTTGGTTTTCCTCCAAGTTGGGATACCCAATATCTTCTAAGGCAATTCATTCCCTACAAATGGAGTAATATTCAAATTCAAAATGTAAATTCGGGAATCTGTGGATACTACGCATTGTTCTTTATTTGGTTTATGGCCAATATGAAAAATAAATATCCAGATTTAGACCATAGATATAGAGTATTTCTAAAACAATTTAACCCCAAAGACCCTACCAAAAATAGAACTATATTACAAAACTTATTGGAGAAATTTGTAAAAAATTCATAATTTAATAGTAATTTTTTTGATATAATAAATGACAACACAAAATAGAGAGGAGTGGGAAGAACTGAAACGGCAGCTTGGAGAAGAAAATTTTGGTGTATTTGTGGGAACCGATGCAGAGAAATTAACTGCAGAATTAAATAAAAAAAAATCCCAACCTGTACAATTACCACCACTTCCCGAGGGTATTTTACCTTGGAATGAAGAGGAAGAAAAATTCTATAAATACCCTAGGGATACTCTTGGTTCCGAACCCGGAAAAAAAATAAGATTCAAACTATTTAATTTATGGTCCTTATGGGGAAGCTATCGTAATAACCAAGCTATAATAGATATTTTAAACCAAATCCCAGAAGACAAAACGAGTCAAGAATTTGTATTAAAATGTGCCTTGGTTTTACTTATCGACAAATTTGGAAAAATACTATCAAGCGATACAAATTTATTAGAAGAATTAACTGAAGACGGGGTATCTAATAATAAACAATGAGGACAATTCCTATTTTTGTCAAACATTCTATTACAAGATTTACAATAGATATATTTTGTATTTTTGGGATTACAACAATTGGAACGAACTAGGCAACTAGACGATTTACAAATAAATAAATTATCAAAAAATTTTCGTAGTTGAGTAAATGTCATTTATTTATTAACCAGAAATAAATAAATCCCAGTTCCGGAACCTTGACAGAGTTGTTTATTTATTACCAAGGAATAAATAAAATAAATCACAGTTCCGGAATGTCGAGAATAGATTTGGCCTTAAAAGAGTTGTATAGTTCAAACTACGTCCAATTTAGACACCACACCCAAAAAGAGAAAATCCGTGTTAAAAAATTTAATTTATATCTACGGAACCATAAGAAGATAGTTCTTGACGTTGACAAAATTTTGACTTGTGAAAAATACAAATGGATATGTATTAAAACTTATTGTTCACAAATTTTTAATGAACCTGAAAAATTTGTATTATACAAAACTGGGATTGGTTGGACCACTGAATTTTCGGAAATCCAAGAATGGCAGGTATCAAATGAGAGGTTTTTTCAATCTTATATGAAATCCTTATTTACAAATTCTGAAATCCAAAAATGTTCCCAATGTCCTTTGGTGGGTATTCATTGTTATTGTAATCATTGTACCGTGGAATTTTGTCTAAAATGCTTTATAAAACTTCGTGATTGTTATATACCCTATCAAGATTGGTTCAAATGTCCAAATTGTAGAGAAATAAATTGTCTATAACTTTTTTAATAAAATTCTAATCCCAAATTTACGTTCAATATCTCTAATCGATGATTCCAAAGTTGGAAGGTTCCAAAGAAGGTGAACAGACCAAAAACCTGCAGTCCTAATTCCGTCTATACCCCATTTTTCCCTACCAGATGCTTTGTGGGATTTTATATAACGGGTTTTTAATTTTTCGTCTTTATTAATAGTAAAATCGGTATAACCTTTCTGACCGAAATGGATAGGTTTTCCGTCTGGTGGTAGTATCATCCATTTTTTAGAATCGAGATATGAAGGCATTAAAATCCAAGACATTTATTGTATACAAACATTATTTCATATTAACCAGTTTCCTCGTAATAACCCAAGATACTGGGTGAATATAATGCATTATTAAGCCAACATCCAAGATATAGTAAAAGAATAGGGGAAAAACCTATCTGTGTTTGAAAATAAAGCTGTTAATCTCTCAATATAAATTGTTCCAGCGTTTATATAACAACTTAATGTATTTGTATTCGCACCATTTAGAACTCCAATTAGAGTTGACATTATCAAAGAAGGTGGTTGAAATCTTACTGGAATAGTTGTTGTCGAAGCATATGCTCTTGTTCCTCCTGAATTGTTTGTAATCTCCGCGTATTGTGGAATACTCATTACGACTAACTGACCTATTCTTACAAATTTGACATTTCCAGCAGGCGTAATACCACTACCTGAGAATTGAAACTGCATACTTTCTGTTCTTTCTTCATAATAACCCAATATACTTGCGGAATATAACGCATTATTACCACTTGTATCCCCATACAATCGAATTCCACGACCCCCTGAATTTCGAAAATCGGCTACTGCGGTTTGTCCCACCGAAGCTGTTAGAGAAAAAACTCCATTATTATAAAATCCAGTCATATTTGTATCATCCGCTCCAATTTTTATAGATGGATTAGCTGCAGTCCCTGCTATGGTCGTCCGTTGTCTCCCATTCACCAAAAACTGACTTCCCGAATAAGTCAAGGCATCACTACCTAATTGGGATAAACGAATGTCCCCAGCCCCTGCTCGGTACCATCCCAACCCTGTCTCATTTGTAAAACTATAAGATGGAGTTCCAAGAATACCATCTGACAATAATAGGGGTTGATTTATTCTTGTAGATGAATTTGTTTGTTGGATTCTATCGACGCCAGCAGTACTAATTCGAAGGTCGTTAACTCCTGCCCTATAAATAGATAAATTCGTATCTGTAAAATATAGATTTTTTCGGAGGGTTAGATTCCCAAAATCGGTATCAGAACCTATCTTAATCAAATATCTTTTATCGGCATTATAAATTGATAAAAAATCAGAATATGAAGGCCAGTTAGAGGGATTAAACTGGGTTTGTGGATACGAAATAGGTGTTGGATATGAACTCATAATTTATTTATTGTTTATTAAAATTGTTTATAAAATTTATTCTTTGGTTAATATTTAATTTTTTCCACTGTGGTATTTGATTATCTTTCAATATTATCTGTGCTTTTAGTACGTAAATATTAAAACAGATTTCACATACATAACCTTTATTAGATATAGGATAAGGTAAACAAGCCCTCAAAATATGGTTTATTTGGTGGGTTATATTAGAATTACAAATCAGACATTTCATAGTTTATTTATACATTTAACAATGCTATTTTATATTGGGTTCCGTTGATTGATAGAACCAAATGTTGACCTGAAGCCCCTCCTGCGGTTCCTGATAATAGACCAGTTCCACCTGTAAGAGTTAACGAACCTCCTACTCCTGTGGAATTCATACGAAGTTCCAAATTTCCAGTTTCATTCCCGACTTGTGGGGCATTTCTAACATTTTGAGCATTACAATCTAATGGAACTCCATTAAGTTGAACCGCAGTTGATGAAAAATTACATCTTTGGGTTCCTCCTGTTGTTATATTTAAAACAGGTCCGGCTGCCCAATATAGACCAGTGGTTTGATATGAAGCCGCACATACTGATGGTGTCGTTTGACTTCCGTTTGTAAAGTTATGTGGCGTTGAACTGTAGATTTGTGCAGCTTGAAATCTAATCATTTGGGTTCCCCCCAATCCAAAATAAAGTACTCCTGCATTGTATTGTAATCCCGTATTGGCTAAACCAATTTGGAGACCACAATTTGTTATAGCAGAAGTGGAGGGAACTTGGATAGGTAAAGTTGAAGTTATAGTTGTTGTATCTATACCAAGACGATTGACTCCATTTGTGGAAACATTCAGGGTATTAACGGCAGACGAGTACAGACCAACATTTGTGGCTCCTACTTGAACTGAATTTGTCCCCACTGAACCGGATGGTACTTGAAGAGGATTTGTAAAAAGTGCAAGGGACGTCGATAAATCGAATTGTTTAACTCCTCCAACTGATATACCCAATTGTGAAGCACCAATACGATATAGCCCAACATTAGATTGATTGATAAATCCGTGTGATGCCGATAAATTAGAACCATCATTTGTTAAAAGTCCAGAAGCAAAATTGATAACTCCAGTAGCTGTATCACCTGTTTTCTTAATATATCGAATATCTGCCTGTCCAGTTGTTATACCTATATTATCAACTACCCAATTAATAGGATTGAAGATAGGTGGAAGGGGAATTTCATTTGGTGGGTCATAAGAACTCATTTATTATGTTTATTAAAACATTATCTTTATTATGTTTTTACCAAAGAAGTATCATTCTTTTTGGGAGGAATTTCTGATACTTAACATAATAACTAGATTCGTATCTCTAATGGGTAAAGCATTAAAAGATTGGTCTAAAAATTGGATTTGAAAATTAGGATATGACCCGGGAGTCACTTGATTCCAAGTTGGGTAAGTAATACTTGGGGAGATAATCGAACCAAATGTGACATCAGTTGGCGCAAATCCAAAAATAATATTTGGTGGAACGGCTAGATTATTATTAACTAAAGAACAACTTACTAGACACGATTGAACTGGACTAAATTGAGGTACGAAATCACTAACTTTTGAATAATTCGTGGCTTGAACTACCGTTGGATATGTTCCCGCATTGAATCCCAAAATATATCTTATATTTGTTGATGGAATAGTGATTTGGGGAGTCGAAGCTACGGCTGGATATCCAGTCCACCCCGCTGGGGCTGTCCACCCTGCTGGGAGAACCGTAGGGATAGGATATGAGTTAAATTGGATAGCGTAGGCCGATGAATTTTCGACGAATTCAAAGTAATACACATAATTTCCGGTAGTATCTATAAGATAGTGATTATTTGTAATCATTACAGATTGGAGATACGAATTCAGTGTATTCGCAGTATAAAAGCCATCTGGAATAGTGATATTGATAGTCACCGGTCCAACTGGCCATATATAACTAAAAGTGTTATTTCCCAATAAAGAAGTAATGTTAAACCACGAGTAATATATATTTATACTGGATACGGCAACTTCGTCCCCTTTTTCAAAAGTAGCATTGATAGGAAAATTGTAGACATATCTTGAATTATCACCAGAAACCACATTTGTAGAATTCAGAATAAGAGTTTTCATTTATTTATTATAAAAAAAGTATTTAACAGATTTTTTATAATCCTAATTGTTTTCTTTGTTTTAGAGATAGTCCATACAGTCAAAGGGCCACGGGTTTTTTAACTAGTCCACATTTTGATAGAATTAAAGTAGTTATTTCGTCGTCATTCGTCCAAGAATTGTATTCTTCGCCCGATATTTCAACTTCTTGGGCTTGGATAAGAACATTTTGGGAATCGTATTGATATACAACACATTTGAATCCATAATATAATACAAGTTGATATATATTAATTTTTACAGAAACAATATCCAAAGATTTGGTTTCAACAGGAATATTTTCAGATGCCATTTATTAGACATAACAAAAAAAATATTTTATCCAAATATTTTCCAAAATAAATATTATCCAAGATAATAAAGATGTCTACTATCCAAGAAACTATAACAAAAAACAGACCAAAAATAACCCAATCAAGTGTTCGAACATATTCGTCTATTTTAAATAATTTACGAAAAAAAATATCAGGAGATACGGATACAAGTGACCCCAGATGGTTCATGGAAAACCAGACCAAGATACTTGATTTTCTAAAGGGTATGAATCCACGGGATAGAAAATTAAGATTATCCGCTCTTGTAGTTGTATCCGACGAAGACCAAAAAGTATCTAATAAATATAGGGAACATATGTTGAAAGATATACAACAATACAATGTCGAAATCAAACAACAGAAGAAAACCGAAAAACAAGAAAAGGCTTGGATTTCAAGTGAGGATATAAAAAAATTACTTGAAAATCTGAAAGAACAATCCCAGTATATTTTGAAGAAATCCTCAGGTTCCCTAACCAAGAAAGAATTTGAAACTTTTCAGAATTATCTGATACTTTCATTGTATGTTTTGAATCCACCCCGAAGATTAGAATATACTAATATGAAGCTCCATGTCGTTGATGAGAACCACAATTATATTAAAAATAAAAAGTTTTACTTTACGACCTATAAAACAAGTAAGAAATACGGAGAGCAAGTTGTCCCAATTAATCCTAAACTATACTACATTATTAGAAAATGGAAACAACTTAATCCCCAACGGGAATGGTTATTATCTACTTGGGAAGGGAATAAACTAACTCCAAGTATGTTGACCCAAAGATTAAATAAAATATTTGGAAAGAATGTATCTGTAAATATGCTTCGTCATATTTATATTTCTGAAAATGTTTTAAAAGATATGCCTCCATTGGAGGAATTAGAAGAAACTGCGAGGGAAATGGGACACAGTGTCGATACTGCTATCACTCAATACAAGAAAATATAAAACTCACGATATTATCTAAACTTTTATATTATCTAAACATTACAGATAATATAAATTTACATATAATTTATCTAAAAATTATATATTTGATAAATAAAAAATTTTTTATTTATCTTTTTGGGGTTTATCTTAATATTATCTATACTTTTATGGATAATATATTATTTAGATAATAAACTAAATATTTACAATTCTATAAAATTTTAGATAATAGTGCCCCAAAAAGATAAATAAAAAAAGAATATATAAGGTAAATATAAATCAATGTATTCTTTTCAGGACAATAAACTTGAAAAACTAAATTTGACATTAGACGAGGTCATTACTGATTTGAAAAACAAACTAATATCTTATATGATTTTGAAACATAATATATCCTGGTTGTCAGACCAGGTTGAAATGGAATTGTATGATATTTTATTCGAATTTTTAAGACCACACCTCATTAATGTGAAGAATCTTATTCCAGATGGGGAGTTTGATTTTGACATATAAATGAATTATTAGTCCATTTATATGAGGGGGAGATATTGAAATTCTGTGTCCCACGTGGACAATTTTCTTATTATAATACAACGATTTGCCCACGTGGGACACGCTTCATTTACAACAAACGACAAGATGGGGATTTTTTTTATAAAATACTATTAATCTCCAGTAAGAGTTGATTTCCTTGTGGTTTTGTCATTATACCAGTAGACATAAATTTAAGTATCAAAGTCCTTAATTCCTTTAAAATCTCTGGTGAATTATTTCCAGCTAATACCATACCTCTAACAAGTTCAAAGCGTTCTAATTCTTTATTGATATGGTCTTCCTTATAATTCAATAAACCCAACTGCTCGTCAAGACGGGTTCTTTTACATAGATTATAAAACAAAACCTTTTCCCTCTCGGATAGAGAATTCAGGACCTTATGGTTTACTATTTTTCCATCTATAATATCACGTAGTAGGGAAGCCATATCGTTACTTATTATTTGACTTGGAAATTCACGGAGATAACCCATAGAAGGATATTTAACTACTAATTTGTTATCTCGGTTCAAAGCCGATTTATGTAATATCAAAGTTCCGAATTTTACATATTTTTCACTTGGTTGAACTGTAACTCCTTCCCCAATAAAATACTTATCCCTTGGTCTTCCAAGTTTCTTTTTTACAGTTTTTACTTCGTTTTCCGTGTTCATTTATTTATTTTAAGAATTGTGATTTTATTATGTTTTTTCTTTGATATTTCTTGTTCCAAAACTTTCTTGGGTCGTCCCCTTTTGGGTTTAACCTCTATACTCGGTGCAGGTTCTACAAATTTCTTGGGTCGTCCCCTTTTGGGTTTAACCTCTATACTCGGTGCAGGTTCTACAAATTTCTTGGGTCGTCCCCTTTTGGGTCGTGGAGTTCCAAGTTGGGTAAGCATTGACTCCATAAATCCTCCATATTGTTTTGATTTTTTAGGTAAACCCTGACCACTAAGTTTGGATAATTTTTGTGCTTGTTCCCTGAGGTGAATTATTAAATCTTTTCTAATGCCGGGAATATCCTTGGCAGCGGGTTTTTTAATTTTATTTGGGATAGAACTATATTTATAAAGTTCCTTGATTTGTTGGTTATCTATCTTTTCAATATTTGGTTCAAATGTCGTTGCTTCTTCAGTAGTAATTATAAATCTGGGATTTCCTTGAATATCTTTATCACTATATTGTAAAACTTTTAACAACCTATTAAAATCTTCTTTCTCCATAAGAGGTTGAACTGGTTTCTTTCCTCGACTTTTAAATTCTTGTAGAGGTTTTAATGTTATTGGTCTTCCAATCCTTCTTATGGGAACTTCTTCGAGTGGAACTTCTTCGACTGGAACTTCTTCACTTTTTAATTCTTTTACTGATAGTTCTGAACTTCGTCTCCTAGAAGGAAGTTCCTCTTCTGTCATATTAAGATAATCTTCAAAAGTTGGAATCTCCAGTAGTTCTTTTTCTTTTTCAAAATAAAGATTTCTTTTCAACTGGGGTTTAATGGTTTTATTTAGTCGAGAAGCTAACTCATCTAATCTACTCCTATCGATAACATCTATTTCTTGTTGTTCTTTTCTGGTTAGATTTTCATAATCACGACCCCTTAAAATTTGATTAACCATAAATTCTTTGGTGTTATCAAGACTAGCCTTTGGAATTTTTATATTTCCATTCTTATAATTAACTTTTAATCCTAATTCTCTTTCTAGGGTTTGTAATGCTTGTGTTATATTTTCTTTACGGGTTTTTTGTTCCTCTATTATTTTATTTTCTTCTTCTAAACCAGCGACATATTCGTCGTAAGCAGATTTTCGTGCTTTCAAATTGGCTATATTACCCAACATTTCCTCAGTTATAGCTTGTTCCCTTTCCTCTTTTGATTTAAGTTTCTCTTGTCCCTTTTTAAAAGTTTCCTTTAATCGTTCTTTTACTTCCTTACCTCTAGTTATAGATTCACCTATAAAATCATCTATTAGTTTTTGGGACATATTTTCTCTCTTCTGATTCAATAGTTCATTTTGGGCGTTTTTATAAAATGTAGATCTAGTAGAAGCCGGTATTGTAATAGGAACGTCTGGAAGACCTTTCTCTTCTCTATCTGCTTTTTCTTGTTCAATCCATTTGTCACTTTCAGAATTTACAAAATCAATTATTTCGGCTTGATTTTCTTCAGTAATTTTTTTGGATTCATCTATATCTCTTTCAATCGAAACTATATTTCTTATTCGTTCAGAAGTTCTTTCAAAATCTTCAAATCCAGTTTCAGGGTTTACAACTGGTTCAAATTTACTCTCTAATTTTTCTTTAAATAATTTCTTTTGTCCTGCACTTAATTCTTTGAAAACATCGCTCCTAGAAATAAATCCCATAATACCCGCAATTTTTTGAAGATTTTCTATTTTTCTTCGGTCGTCATTAACTCCTATTTGAACCAAATTATCCCCTCGGGATTTTTTTATAGTCATAAATCTATCGAATTGGTTAGAAAAATAAGATGGTGTCAAATCCTTAACTCCTTTTAATTCAGTTATAAATTCCGGGAGAACTTGATTAAATTCTGCAGGAGAATAATTTTGTAGGATTAAATCCAAAGTAGCACTAGCGTCTTGGGGGTATTTAAAGAAACTTTTAAGATTCTGTTGGGCTTTTTGGAGTTGTAAAGTGTTGTCTGCCAGTTCTTGTTGGATATTTTGATATCCCATTTCGGGGACAGCACTAGGTTTTTGAACACCAAGAGAAGTATATACTTCCTTGTTTATCATTTCTTGGCTTTTTACTAATTTTTGTTTTAATCTTAATCTTTCGATATATTTATCCATTTGTTTTTTTTCATCATTGGGGTTTTTGAAAGAACCAATCATTTTTATTATTGTAAAAAAATAATAAAAAATGTTTATTTTTTCATAAAAATTAATTCTACTCCATTTGGTAATTTTTTGGAGTGGTATGACGCTCCACGAAATGCCAATACTTGATTAAATCGCATGTAATTTTTTTGAATTCGATAATTGTCCCAGTGGAAATTATGTTCTTTTAACCATTCTATGGCACTTTTCTTATTAAATCCGTCTCGGGGAAATAGTATTGTATGTAATTCCAGTGGGGACCCTCTTGGGACCCCTTTCCCGTCCATAGAACGAATATAATCTTTGGTAGTTTGGGGTAATTTTATCGCGAAACCAAATCCAAAAGCTCCTTCTCCCTCCACGAGTCGATTAAATCTACCAGCGATATCGGTTACCCCTTGGGCGAATTTTCCCACAAATGTGGGAAGTTTGGAGAATATACTTTGTGCGTCTTGTTTTACAAACTTATCTAAATCCGGGGTTCCCAGGTTATTTGATTTAAGAACAGACAAGACCAAATCTTGACAATTATTATTTACGGGGTCATAACTTGTAAATTTTTCATCTCCCATATATTTTTTGGTACTGGTTATCATTTGACCTATAGTTAGTGAACCAAGACCCAGTGATACATTTTTGACTTCTGATTTTTCAGTAATAAGATTTTTTGGAGCATTGTCAAGGGTAAGGACTTCTATTTTATGGAAGACATATTTTTTGTTAATATATAAACTCAGATGAAATAATTTATCGTAGCCCAAGGAAGATACTGCTTTTTGAAATGCCCCCAACGAAATAGCATTAAGTACATTATTTATATAAGATTCAATTGGAGTTCTAACTACTTCAAGAGAAGTTATGGGTTCATTTGCTATTCCTTCTAATAATTTTCTGGATTTAGGTCGTAATACTCCGGCTTTTCTTTTTGGGAGAATTTTGTCGTATAATTTTTTTGCTTCCTCGATAATTCCTCCTCCTTCTAAACTTTCTAATAATCTGATTTGGGCTTCACCTTTTTTCTTTGTAGTACATTTAGAATGTAGTTCTCCAGTTTGGGGATTTATAACTTCCCAACATTTTTGATTTTTTCGTCGTAATTCGTATGGCATTGTTTTCCCAGAATGTTTATTATTATCTTGGAAAAACATTTATGTTTTCCCATAATGTTTACCCATAATGTTTACCCATAATGTTTACCCATAATGTTTACCCATAATGTTTACCCATAATGTTTACCCATAATGTTTACCCATAATGTTTACCCATAATGTTTACCCATAATGTTTACCCATAATGTTTA
>Ga0214923_10004575_pt1 | contig 16619 bp, 16 predicted proteins | sample LL1510_MetaG_FD_177993 | JGI IMG/M metagenome (GOLD analysis project Ga0214923, IMG submission 177993) | Freshwater microbial communities from Lake Lanier, Atlanta, Georgia, United States - LL-1510 | ecosystem: Environmental > Aquatic > Freshwater > Lake | place: USA: Georgia | collected...
GTGACACCGGACCCAACGGTTCGAGCCGTTCGGAATGATCGGCCCACCGGACCTCGGGAACGTACCCAAGATCCAACACAACCTCGTTCAGACCCAGACACGACTGTCCATGAAAGTTCTCTCGTACTTTTTGGGGCAATATCGATAATAACAGGGCCACTTCCGAATCGATCATAGACTATTTTAAATTTAATTCGGTTCGCAACGATTTACTGGGGACAAAGCCCACCGTTTTTGTTTCAGGCAGCGCCAAAGTCGAACCAGTTTGAGGATTCCGCCCCCGACGCGCGACGCGATTTCGGATGGTAAATCGCCCAAATCCCACCAGCCCTACTTCGTTACCCGCCTTAAGTTCAGACATGACAAGGTCGGTAACGGCGTCGATAATCTCACGAGACATGGTGCTCGACAGATTAAATTGATTCGCAATTTTGCTTGCAAGACGATCTCTATTCATTTTTTCCCCTTTGAAAAAATCAAGTTATCGGAACACGACTGGACAAGGCCCGTTGAAGAGTCAATTCGTCGGCAAATTCAAGCTCCCCACCCACGGGAATCCCATATGCCAACTGGGTAATGGTTACCCCCAAAGGTCGCAATACCGATGCCAAATATAATAACGTGGCCTCACCTTCAATCGTAGGATTGATCGCCAACAGTATTTCGGTAAACTGGCCTATTTTTAAACGTTGAATTAATTCGGAAATACGCAAACTTTCCGGAGTGACACCATCCAACGGTGAAATTAGCCCACCAAGGACATGATAGACCCCAGAATATTCTAACGTTCGCTCAATCGACACAATGTCCCGAGGATTTGACACGACACATAACCGTGACCCATCGCGACGGGGGTTTTCGCACACAACGCACCGGGTTGCCAAGGTCAAATTAAAACAACTCTCACAATACCGAACATCGCGTCGAATAGTTTTAATGACCTCAGAAAATACATCGACATCTTTCAACGGCATCGAAAGGATATGAAAGGCCAGGCGTTGAGCCGATTTTTGACCAACGCCGGGAAGCTTAACTAACTGTTCAACTAAAGGTTCAATTGGACTGGTGGACATTATAGACCGGGTAGGTTTAACCCCCCAGAAATAACCGACAATTTTTGAGTGGCAATATCTTTTGCTTTTTTGGCTGATCCATTGATCGCTTCTTTTAATGCTTTCTGAAGCAGCGGTCCTTGTTTAGGATCTAATAACGCCGAATCAATTAGAACGGATGTACATTCTAATTCCCCAGTCATTGTGACTTCGATTTTGCCGCCCATTGCGGCCCCGGTAACCACCACTTGTTTTAACTCATCTTGAACTTTTTTCATTTGAGATTTCATCTCTTTGGCTTGTTTCATTAACTTGCCAACATCTTTTAACCCTTCAAACATACGCAAACCTCCAATTATTTGAAACTTTTTTTACATAAAACATTCGTCATCATACCGCGAAACGCACGACCTGATAACCTAATTTTCGACGATGGTACCGTCAAATAGCGCAATGATGTGATTTATTTTTTTTGATTTTTTCGCTGACTCCACCACTGGATCTAACTCGGGCCGAGCAACAGGCGATGGAGACGTGTGATTTATCGATCCCGCCGATATTAATCGCTCGCCTGGAAATCGAATCGTTAACGATCTCCCAAACGTCTGAGATATCAGTGGCTCCAATACCGCTTGACTCGCCGGCTCCCGGAGTTTCTCACGAAAAAACTGAAAATCTTGTTTTAGCTTAACAACGATACTGTCGTGCGTGACAGTCTCCGCCTGACTGGCATTAAGAATCGATGACAGCGGATGTTTGTCAGTTTTGAGTTTCGACAGGATCGATTGCCATGCCTGTTGATCGTTTCCAAAACGTCCCGGATGCCCGTGTGATACTGGATTTTCAACCAACGGATCGGTGGGAATGGAGGCAATTTTCGGAGGGCTGGGTGGCGCCTGTAACCGGGACTCCCTCCCAGTCATCACTGACTTTCGAATCTCAGCAAGACGTTGAACATGGACTGCCATTGGATCCGAATCGACACCGGGCATCGGCGTTGTAACCGGAGTATCGTCCCGGGATTCCGGCGCAATTATCGGGGCTGAGGACGGCATAATGACTGGCGGTACCGCCGTGGGTTCGGCGCTAATAGAGCGATGCTGATCGGATGGCGGGAGAGAAGGGTTATCCAACCGAACTATCGTCGGATCGGAAACCGTGACCACCGACAAGCACCGGATCTGCACCAGTACCATAGGGTCGGGAAACTGGCGAATATCCATCATCGTTTTGGCACACATGTCTAAAATACGCTGGGCAACTGGGTACGTCACGGACGGTGAAATTGAGCGAATATGATCAGTGAGAGTGTCCGTATCATTGTAGCCAAAATGACGAAACATGACTGTTTTAGCAACCGAAATACAGTCGTCGAGTAATTGAGCGGGGTGTGCACCCGAATCGGACAATTCAGTAGTCAGCTGTAGCACACGACCGGAATCACCATCCCCAATTGCTGAAATTAACTGGCAAATGATCTGCCTATCCACCGCACCTAACATCGATTGAAGTTGAGAATCCTGTACGATCGGGCCACAATAGGACACAATCTGATCCAATAGCGATAATGCATCTCGCATACAGCCATCGGCATTGCGAGCAATGATGAGCGTCGCATCCGGTGAAATTTGGATCCCTTCCTCGGCTGCAATCCAGTTAATATGCGCCACAATTTCTTGAGTAGTTAATTTTCTGAATTGTAAATGCTGGCACCGGGAATGAATGGTTGGCGGAATTTTATGCGGTTCGGTTGTCGCCAATATAAACATGACGTGGGACGGCGGTTCCTCAAGTGTTTTTAACAATGCGTTAAATGCACCCGTACTCAGCATATGGGCTTCGTCAATAATAAACATGCGGTATCGGCATTCGACTGGCGCAAAATTAACCTGTTCGTTAATCACCCGCATATGGTCAACACCGGTATTCGATGCGGCATCGATTTCTAGAATATCAACGGATTGGCCCGTTGTTATTTTTGTACAAATATCGCACGTCCCACAGGGGTGATTGTGTTGCACCTGTCGACAGTTCAAATTTTTGGCTAGAATTCGGGCCGACGACGTTTTTCCGGTGCCCCGTGGACCCGAAAAAATATAGGCATGCGATAATCGGTTATACTGAATCGCGTTGGATAGCGTTTGGATTATATGATCTTGCCCGACTAATTCGTTAAAATTTGCAGACCGGTATTTTCGATAAAATGTCGTGTGCGCCATGGCTTTTTCCTTAAAATTTAAATTTAACACCTGCGACCAACACCGAGTCGACGACGTGATTAGTCAGGGTAAACGAGTCGCCATTTACGGGCGTCGTTGAATTTAAAAACTTATTTTGAACTGCAAAATACCCGTAATGATGTTGGCTAAGCGCTAATTTGATGCCCGCCGAGAACCCCGTAATCGACTTAATACTGCCAGATTTTGGGATAATATTTAATGTGTCAACATCGCCGAACCCCCAAACAGAACCAAATAGCAACCGTTCCATACGCCATCTCCCGGCCACCGACTGTAGGGTCTCGGAACGCCCGCCAAGAATTAAAATAGACCGTAACGACTCCAAATCCATGTCTTCATCAAACAAATCGGTACGGACACTCGCCAATTGGGTATTGGCCGTTGAATAGCGAGGATAGGCGTCGAGTGTTGACCCAAAGTATCCCCGATAACTCACTCGAGACATCCAATAAAAATCGGGGTATTTCCCTTCAATGTACGGGGCCACTAACACCGAATAGCCCGGGGATTTCGACCCATTAGCGCCGGAAATCGTTGCTTCCCAATCCACGTCAAACCATTTAAAAATAGATAATTTCCCGTAGGCCGCAAGGCGCGCCTCTTGTGTGGCCCCACTCTCTGATTCATTTAAGGTCCATTGAGCGTAAGTTCCCAAGGTTCGGTCTAAATTCGACCAGTCGGCCATCACAATGTCCGTCGACGCGACCAGGCCATTGAGCAAGTATGACAGGGTGAATCGTTGCGTGTGTCCTTGAAATTGAAGATATGCACCCGATTCGTTCATATCTTTAAAAATAAGCCCCTTTCCCGACGTCATGCGTCGGAGGTCGCCGACCCGAGTTACTAGCTGAAAAATCTCGGGATCCGAGAAATCTGTGGTCCAGGTGGCTGCCACATTCGGGACGAGCGTTGCCCCATTGGAATACCGATCGCTGGCCCGTTGCTGATTCATATCGAAGCGGATATCAAAAGTGAGCGATTTGTTTGGCTGTGCTTTTAACGATAATGAAGATTCCCACCCAACGGGAAACGGATACTCTGGATTCCCTGCCCAACGAGCATGCCCCACTCCGGACATCGTGAGTCGGAGAACAGCCCCTTTGTCATCCAGTAGTAACACGCCAGACTCTGACGGTGTCGGCGCTGAACCAGTAGGTCGCTCGACCTCTTTTGGTAATTTAAAGGAGCGTCCTCCTGGGGGCGTCTGCTGCAAACTTCGGCCTCGGGGCGGGAGCATACCCTGCGCGTATACGGTACCACCAGCCATCGCCAGCACACACACAGCCCCGAATACCCCGGTCATCCATTTCAAAATTTTTCCATCCATTCCAAGGTAGTATAACGACTCATGACCAGGTCAGTCACGAGGTGATCCGGGGGACCATCGATCACGTCAGTGGCTCTAAAAAAACGAGTCATCGCAGTTTCCCATGTGTCAAAGGGAATCCCGACGTTAGTAATGAATTCCTGATGCGATCGTCCGTGGCGATAGCCGGGTTCTCGGGACGGATGATTTAATGTTGCCGTCACCATCCCCAAATCGAAATGACTCAAAATGGTCCCATGAAACATCACATGCGTTTTGCGTCGACGTTGGGCATTACCCGAAAACTTGATTCCATTTACCGTAAGATCGCTATCGCCTAACACGGCGATATGGGCCGGATCCCCAACGGCCAATGGATTATCGGGGTGTAATAAGTGATCCGAGACTAACGCCTGGAATAACGTCTCCATTTGGCCCATGACCCAAGATGTTGTTCCGGAAATTGAGTTGATTCGAGCATCAAATGTTACGGGGAGGATAAAGCAATAATTAAAACAACCGGGCCCTTGGACCACAGTCCCACCCCCACTACACCGGCGGACCACTGGCAGTCTTTGATCTCGTAACACATCGGATTTCACCTCCGCCTGACGTCGATTGCCATAGCCAAGAACCACCCCGTACTCGGATGATTCCCAAAGTCTCATAATTGGACCTGTTTGATGATCCTGGGCCCAATCAAGAACAGCCTCGTCAGCCGCTACATTATCAATAAGGTTCGGGAATGATTTTGCCCAATAGTGCATATGGAGTTCACTATATCACACGCAGCGGTTCAACCAGCAGACGCGGAATAAGTTAAAAAAAATATTTCTTGCGACTTGGGTCCGGTGGGGGCGCGTCGTCACCAAACTCCGGCAATGCAGGAGTCGACCTGGGCTTGAGACCAAACCGTTTAGGACGCTCGTCGCGTAGGATCCATTTTTCGGTGTAGGTTCCGTTACTTATGAGGTCTTCTAAAAATCGAGACACTTTTGAAAAGGTAATGCCTGGAAACCGATTAAAAGCGCCCGACGCGCCGTCCAGGTTGGGCTTAACAATATATAGCTGATCTTTGGCACGTGTTAGGGCGACGTATAGCAATCGTCGTTCTTCTTCAAGTTGGGCCATATCCCCAAGGGATTGAAAGGACGGGATGAAGCCATCAACGGCTGAAATCACAAATACAACCTTCCACTCCAATCCTTTCGCCGAATGGATGGTCGATATTGTCATCTTTTCATCATCAAAATCGTCGGCGACTGCCTCAGCATGTTGATCTGGAGGCTCCAAACTAATTTCACTAAGAAACAAATCGAGGGTTGAAAAACGGCCCGCAATTGACCGGAGTGAATCCAAATCAGACACCCGTTTTGAATGATCATCGTAGCTCACACGAAATAATGGCGTGTAGTATTCAATCACCCGGTCTAAAGTCACACCCGGCGAGTCACTCATCGACCCAAATATTAATCGTGTCAGTGTTTGGAGGTCCGGTCCGTATTTTTTTTGAATGAACCGGCGAGGCAAGTCACCGGTTCGACGAATTTCAGATAACGCGTCCCAAAATTCGGCAGCGGCTTTGGGACCAACCCCATCAATTAACTGGAGTACCCGAGTCCAACTCACAACATCCGACGAATTTTGAATCAACCGTAAATAGGCGAGTACGTCTTTCACGTGTGCCGTTTCTATAAATTTAAATCCGCCGAATTTTTGAAACGGGATGTTTCGAGACTGAAGTTCCACCTCAAGGTCATTCGAATGCCACCCGGATCTCACCAATACTACAATATCACGTAACGCGATCCCATTTTCCCGGAGGGACAAAATATGCTGGGCCACAAATCGACTTTGGGTATTTTCGTCAGGAGTTTCAACAACCACAGGGAGCTGACCATCCGGACGGTCAGTAAATAACGTTTTTTCATAATGCTGAGCGGCGGAACGAATCACCGCATTCGTTAAATTTAATATTGGCTGAGAACTCCGATAATTTTGCTCTAGGGCGATGACGCGACAGCCGTCATAGTGCCTTGGGAAATCAATAATATTTTTAAAATGAGCCCCACGAAACGAATAGATGCTTTGGGCATCGTCGCCAACCGCCATTATATTTCGCTGATTATTCACGAGCATTTCGATGATCTGCGACTGAACTCGATTGGTGTCCTGATACTCATCCACCATAATGTAGGAGTAAGTCCGTTGAAGTTCAGAGCGAATCTCCGAATTTGACGCCAGAAGTTCGACGAGTTTTACCAAGAGATCGTCATAATCCATCACATTACCGGTTTTTTTCTGAGTCTGATATCCCACTCGAATACGGTCAATATCCTCAGTGTAGTCGATAAATTGTGGATATTCGGTGGATACAACCTCTGGAATTGTCCGGGTGGTATTCACGGCCATACTGATAATGGCGCCAATCGTGGATTTTTTGGGAAACCGTTTATCCGTTTTAACATGAGCCAGTTGGGACCGAATAAGTCCGATTAATTCATCGGCATCCGACCGATCCAAAATGGTAAAGGATCGTGAATACCCAATCGCATCCGAAAAATGCCGTAGGACAACGTTGGCAAAACTATGAAAGGTTCCACCGGATACGTGTTCACACCGATGATCCAGGATACTTGCGGCTCGACGCAGCATTTCCTGAGACGATTTTTTCGTGAACGTGAGGAGCAAAATAGATTCGGGAGACACTCCCTGTTGAACCAAATAGGCCAGACGATATACCAACGTTTTGGTCTTACCCGAGCCCGCACCGGCAATGACCAATACCGGCCCCTCGGTAGTGGTGACCGCTTCGAATTGAGCCGCGTTTAGCTCATTAAAGTCAATACGAGAATTCGTTTTCAGCGAATAGTTGGGTTTAAGAATATACTCTTTCATACCCGTACTCTTTAACTGTATCGACCACCAATTTCACTTGATCCGGATTCACATCGGGTAATATTCCATGACCCAGATTGAAAATATAGCCCGGACGATTAGCCATGGGTTCCAAGAGCCTCAGTACCCGTTTCTTAAGTACATCCGACGGCGAATATAGCATCATGGGATCAAGATTACCCTGAAGTGCAATCCCCGGATTGATTAATTGACCCAAGGCGGGGATATCCGCTTGCCAATCAACGCCTAATACTTGGATTGGCAACTGGGTTAGATCATTCCAAAACGCACTGGTCCCCTTTGCAAATATCGTAATAGGTACACCCGCCGGGTTACGTAATCGGTTTAACAATGCCCGAATGGGACGAATCACCCATTCTTGAAACTCCGGGTAACTTAAAAGTCCCGCCCAGGTATCAAATATCTGGATCGAATCGACCCCGGCTTCAATCTGCATATTCAAATAGTCGGCTGTCGCACGAACTAGTCGATCCATCAACTCCTCCATGGCGTCGGGAGCCGAATACATAAACTGTTTAAGTGTCCTTAAATCCCGAGAGCTGGAACCCTCAACCATGTAGGACGCCACTGTAAATGGCGCACCGGCAAATCCGATGAGAGGTGTGGCGCCTAATTCCGACTTTAATAGAGTTATCGCGCGACTGACGTAGTCTAAGCTCAATCGGATATCCGTAGATACCAACTGCGATGCATCATGAAGCGATCGCACCGGATTCGCGATTACGGGTCCTTTACCCTCAACAAAACTAAGGTCCGCACCTAACGCGTTGGCTACCGTTAAAATATCCGAAAACAAAATCGCCGCATCAAACCCAAATCGGCGAATGGGTTGCAAGGTAATCTCTGTCGCTATTTCGGGAGTCCGAATCATGTCTAAAAATCCATATTTATCCCGAAATGCCCGATACTCGGGCAAATAGCGGCCAGCCTGCCGCATAATCCAAATCGGAGCACGCGACGTCGGCCGGCAATGGGCGGCGTCTATATAAAGACTCATTGATTCACCTCCTGTTTTCGATTATTCGCGTCGTTCATCCATTCGATATACGCAACAATGCGTCCAATATCTTCGTTTCGAATCCGTCCGGCAAACGCCGGCATGCCGGCCGATGGATTCCCGTTATGAATCATTGTCTCAATATAGCGAATCCGATCACGGTCAAACGTCCAATCGGATCGAACCAACGCCGGGCCACGACCTCCAGACCCGTCGGAGCGATGGCATTCCACGCACATATTCACATACAAAATACCCCCCAGCTGGGCCGAACTATTACCCGATGGGATCGCAGCCGATCCAGATGATGAAATTGTTTTTAATTGATCCCGTGTAATTTGGTCGGTCACTTTTAAACTTTTAGCCATATACCGGTACAGGACAATGGCCGATACCCCGAAGGCAATACAGAACACAAACGCAATCCATTTAAAGTTAACTTTTCCCATAAGACATCTCCTAAATTGTTTGAGAAAACCGACGTGATTCCTGTGATTTGAGGTACGCGTCAAATCCCATTGCTACGTTTCGGACAAAAAATCGACCCAATGGAGTCACTCGAATTCCATCGTCGCCTCGGACCACTAACCCATTGGACTCACACCGTTGCAAATGCAGATCGACATCCGGGAAGTATTCAAAAAAATCCACACCGAACGTATCGCTAAAATTGCAATATATCAGCGAAAACTGGCACATTATCGACTGAATCACCCATCGACGAATATGGTCGTCTCGGCTCAGTTCAATCCCGCGATCCACCGGAAGCTGCCCCGAATCCAATCGGGAGTAATAGGTTTTAAGATCTTTAACGTTTTGGCTAAAACACCCACCAATGTAGCCGATCGACGACACCCCCAAACCTATGGCGTCATCCGCTGGATTAATGGTATATCCCATAAAATTCCGATACAAGGCACCGGAGCGAAACGCAATCGCAAGTTCGTCGTCCGGCAGTGCAAAGTGATCCATCCCGACCGCTTCATACCCAGCATCTAAAAAAAGTTGCCGCGCGTGAATAAAAATAGATAATTTTAATTCCTGATCTGGAAGTGCCGAAACGTCGATTAATTGTTGATGCGATTTTAACCACGGCACATGCGCGTAACTATACAGCGCGACGCGATCTGGTTTGAGCCGAATAATTTCCGTTACGGTATCGGTAAAATTCGCAATATTTTGATTAGGTAATCCATAAATCAAATCGACATTAATAGACTTAAAGCCTGCGTGACGAATCCAGGCAAATAAGGCGGTAACCTCTGAAACACTCTGAACTCGGTGGATCGCCGACTGCACCTCGGGTGCAAAATCTTGAATTCCCATTGATATCCGATTAAATCCCAATGCGCGTAATGCCACAATTTGATCGCGATCGACCGATCGAGGGTCGACTTCGATGGACACCTCGGCGTCTGGAGAGATCCGACAACGGGTATCAAACATCGTCTTTAATCGAGTCATCTCATCAATCGTCAAAAAGTTGGGCGTCCCACCGCCCCAATGAATTTGGGTAACCGTCGGACGGTCGCACCAGTGACTCGACACCTGATCAAATTCTCTCGCTAAATACTCCAAATATTCATCCGCCACATTTGATTTTCTTTTTCGGATCGTGACATTACATCCGCAGTAATAACACATCTGTGTACAAAACGGGATGTGAGTATAGATCGACAGCGACTGCGTACGAGAATCAAAGCGTTGAAGGGCGGTGTGATAATCGGATTCAGAAAATGAGTCCAGCCACTCCGGCGCCGTGGGATAACTGGTATACCGAGGTCCAGGCTGGTCAAGTTGTCGGATTAATGATGGGGTGAGTGACGGAAACGGAGTGTGCACAAATTACCTCGATGTTATGTGTCGGTATTATAACCGCCATGGCACACGATGACAAAACATCCACTTAGTCGGACCAAGTGACTAAACACTCTGGAGGACTGAAAATTCCATTGAGCAAAGGGGGAAGAAACTCATCGGAACTTCCAGTCCATAATGTGGTCATCCCTAAAATCCCTCCCGATTATTCAAGGGTGACCATATAGTTATCGGTTTTTTTTGAAAAAAAATTTCAATTTTTTTTATGAGTGCCCAAATCACCCATGATTTTGTCCCCAATAATCGTGTTCAATGTGGCTGTAATCGTTACCTCTGAATGATAGTCCACGTGGCTCACGTCGCCCATTTCATGAATTAAATTCACCACATCCATCCGAGAATACGGAATATGAAACGTCATTGATTTGCGGCGCGACGCCAAAAATTGATCAATCGAATCAACCAGGGATTCCAGACGCTGGCCCGTCTTGGCACTAATAAAACAGCGCAACGGAAAACGAAGGTATTCCGGATTGGCCACATCAATATGCTCCAATGCATCAACCTTATTAAATACTGTAATTTGGGGAATATGATCGGCCTTGAGATCTCGAAGTAGCCCCTCAGCCGTTGCCACCATTGCCCGCCAGTTATCGTGGGATACATCGATCACATGGAGTAAAAGGTCAGCATCGACCACCTCCTCCAATGTCGCCCGAAACGAACTCACCAACTGATGCGGTAATTTTTGGATAAAGCCCACTGTGTCTGTAATCAAAATCGATTCGTTTGAGGGCAAGGTTAAACGCCGTGTCGTCGGATCCAAGGTCGCGAACAAGAGATTTTCAGAAAACACGTTGGCTTGGGTCAACTGATTGATCAATGTTGACTTCCCGGCGTTAGTGTATCCAATAATCGCGACTGTCGTTAACGGCAATTCATGACGGCGCTCCCGCTGGGTAAATCGTTGGAGTTTAATTTTGTCTAATTTTTCACGAATGGTAGAAATCCGCTTCCGAATCTGTCGTTTATCGACCTCCAACTGTTTTTCACCGGGACCTTTGGTCCCGATCCCTCCGCCTAAGCGCGATAAGTGAGTCCACAGCCGAGTCAGTCGGGGAAGAAGATACTCTAATTGCGCCATTTCGACCTGAAGTTGTGCTTCAAAGGTTTGGGCACGTTTGGCAAAAATATCGAGAATCAACGCAGTCCGATCCATAATTTTCACTTTTAATATCTGTTCAAGTGTTTTTTGTTGGGCCGGTGTCAATTCATCATCCGCGATCACCACTTCAGCCGAGAATTCGGCTACCACCTGTCCAATTTCCTCGATTTTGCCCGACCCCATATACGTCTTTCGGTGAGGTGAGTCCCGATACTGGTGCACCATTGTTCCAACCCTCAGACCGGCTGTCCGGGCCAACTCGCCCAATTCAAGCAAAGAATCAGTAACCGAGAAGACCGATTCGTGGCGATCGGTTTGAACCGCTATCAATATCGCAATGGGAGCGGCAGCAGCGGTATCGATCACCGGATCAGCGCGATTAGTTCATCAAGGATGGTCGCTCCAGGATTTTGAGTTTTAAACTGTTCAAGTGCCGCAATGGTTTGATCACGTTTACCAGACGCACGAACGGCAGCCGCAAACCCGGGGTAAAATTCCTTGGATCCCGGATTAAGCATGATCAATTGATAATATAATTCGGCTACCCGAGCCTGGTTCCCCAGATTAGAATATACGGATATCAGCGATTTGATACCATCCGCAAAGTCTGGGCGTTTTTTTATTTCGTTTTCTAAATAGGGCGCCGATTCGGCAATTCGATTCATTTGAATTAAGGTACCCGATATCGCGACATTAATATTCGCGAAATCTTTATTTACGGCATAAATGGCTTGATATTCCGACAAGGTCTTATCAAGTCGACCCTCACGCCGATAAATATCGGCTAAATTAAAATGAGCTTCGAATACATTAGGATCCATACCGATTACCCGCAAGTAATGGGTCTTCGCCTCAGCAAACCGACCCATTCGATGTAAGAAATAGGCTAAATTAAGTTGAAATAGTGGGTTTTCATGGTCGTAGGCGGCTGCCAACCGTACGTTTTCCTCTGACTTTTTAATATACACGTCACGCTGGCTCGGCACCACATCCGCCATTGCACCGTAGACGGCGGCAATCCGGTTGTATTCCCACGGATTTTTTTCGTCCAATTCGACACACCGACGATAGGTCGTCATCGCCTGTTCAAGCCAACGTAATTTGGTGGGTACATCAGGCGACTGCTCCGCTAGCCCTTCATATTCTTTGCCAAGTTGCATTAAATATTGAGTCTCCCACGGCGCATATTTAACGGCCAACTCGAGCTCTTCGGCGGCGTATTTAAAGCGTGACATGGCGTCAAAATTAAATCCGTCTCGATAGTGCCGTTCAGCGATATACGGGAGTATCGACTGCCAAATGCCGAGCCCCGCCACCAAAACGGAGATCGCAATGATCAGCCACTGACCTGGGGAAACGGCCGACACAGTAATGTCACGATCAGGCGTCCGTGTCATTACAGTCCCTCCCCAACTTCGTTCAAGTAATCGTCATGAACCGAAATCGCCCACGAGACACCGACAAACGAATAAAACAACACCATGGTGGCGACCACTCCAAAATTAAACAGTACCTGTCCCAGATAAACGGTCGCGCCAGTCATAAATGCTAGGGAAAAAAACTTCATCGGCGATTTATTTAATTTAACCATTCCCCGCAAGACAATGAGATACCATCCCAATATGATCCCAAAGTAGTAGATGGCTGACCCAATAATTCCCCGCGTCGCTAGATTGTTTAAATATTCATTGTGCAATCGATCCGGAGTAAAGTTATGGCCGCCTTCTAAGATTCCGTAATCGGACCGCCTAAAATCGGGGTACATGAATTTAATGGTGTCTAGCCCAGATCCCACCAGCCAATATTGCTTGATCCAACCCACTGAACTTTTCCACATCGACACCCGCGCTGATCCTTTTAACGCGTCGTGCTTGTACGCTTCTAACTTCATCTGAACATTGTCTACCGCCCCGAGACCGACGGATTCAGTAGTCGCTCCAGGCTGAGTCGCCACTGGGGGGGTAACCAATGTGTGATACAGTTCCGGGACAGCCGGAGCCGCCACCGCCAGAGTAAACGATACCAAAATCGCAAAAAGCCATCGCTTATTTTCAGCCGCAATGTTCATATTTCCACGCAGATTCGTCCAATAAAACCCAATCAACAACACGACAAACAGCCCCATGTTTGCAAAGGATAGTGCGATAAATTGAATCGTCGAGAAAATCGCAAAAATTACTAAACGCGCTAAATATTCTTCCTGATCGTCTTTTGCATAGACAACGGTCGCGAGAAACACGGCCGCGCCAACTAACCGACCCACCCAGACAATCCAAGAGCTCAGCTCGCCCCAGTTAAAAATAAACCCAAAAAACAACCCCAGAGTGCCAATGAGCGGGATGACTGATTCACGAGCCGAAAAAAATGATTTTCCATAATACCGACGACTAACGCCGTAGGTCACGACCAGGGCCGATGCAACCAATGTTGTGATGGCAAGGGCAACGCTAACTGATTTCGTATGAAAGTTAAAAATATAGTACATGTAGAACATAAACAGCCCAAACAGACTGACAAAAAAATCGGTAACAAGCTGGTCCGATTTCTCGGTTCGAATTAATCCCAGTATGACCATGAAATAGATCGGAAGAGATAAGGCGAACCCGAACCATGTCGCGCGTGAAAACGATAGGTATTGAGCATAAAAAATTAAGGCGATCATAAAAAACAAAAAGCCTTGAATCCATCGTTTAGACGCGTGATGCGATAGTTGAGTTGTGACGTATAACAATGCCGAAATACCGACCGGAACCATCATCCCCATATACGCGCAATAATGGACGGGATTGTTGATGCAGGCAAATACCCGTTTGGTAGGATCCACACTCCACTGCATAAAGTCATATCCCAGACTTTGAGCGACCCCATAGACCGCCGATAACGCACACGGAACCAGGAACGCGGCAATTACCCATTTCATCTGATATCGCTTGGTCACCAGTTTGGCGGTCATTATAAACAAGACGATGTAATTGAGAGCGGTGGCAATTCCCTCCCACCGATCATACGCACCGATGACACTGAGTCGAACATTTTGGGAAAACACCGTCGAGAGGATGTTGAAAAGTACAAACAACGCCACCGGGATCTCGAGCCCGATCGATGTCCACAATTTTGGTTTGGGTTCTCCGGGGGGAAGATTCGCTCGGTCAATCACCGACTTCACGATCCATCCTAAACAGGTAAAAATCGTGACACCACGAAGTAGAAGCAGCTTGTTGACTTCAAATACAGACCGAGTCAACGACGTAAACACTAACGGAGTACCGACAGCTAAAATGATGAAAAGGACCAGAAAATAGAGTTCAAAGGATCGATTGTAGTGTGATATTTTCATAGCCGGGTAGTGTAGCAAAAAGAGTCCAATTCTGTAGAGTTAAAAAAACCAGACGGACCGCCGTAGAGCAGACCATCGTGACGATGGACGACCCCAGCTCTCGGTACTACTGACTCTGACAATGTTGCACCTGGACAAAATAGTGAGATATGGGTATAGTCATTCCCTCTGAAGCACGGCCCTATCGTCTAGAGGTTAGGACATCAGGTTTTCATCCTGGTAACCGGGGTTCGATTCCCCGTGGGGCTACCATTAACCGCTTCAACTATCGCCGACACTTGAGTCCACTCCCGACTACACGATCAGTCTAAAATATTCTTAAGGATGATTCATGAGAGCGCCATTATCAATTTGGATCCGACGGTTATCGCCACTACTGTTTCCGGCGATATGGTGGGCGGTGGCTATCGGCTGGAAGTACTCGCTCCCACTCCTGGCGGTGGCGGGGGTGACTGTTTTTTTGGGAATGGCCTCCATTATCGATCGATCGCCCGTTCTGTGGCGAGGGGCTCTAGCCATTGCGGCCATGGGATTGGTGAGCGATTGGGTCTATTTGACCATCGGAATACTGCCACCAGTCGACCCCTTAATATTGGTGAGTATCGCCGGTTTATGGATATGTTTTGGATGGGTAATGATGGGCCAGACATTTTCAAAACTCCCGGTGGTGGTGCAACCGATTATCGGTGGAATCGGGGGATGGCTAAATTATCACGGCCTGGGAATGTGGTTACACTGGACATCCAGCAGCTCCCTATCGGTGGTGGGGATTCAGTGGGCGGTCATGTTTCCGATCATGATATGGATCACCTCGATCGGTCGTGCACCGAACCAGTCGACACTTGGCGTCCGGAGCGCCGTTAGACGACGAGCTTCTTCACGTAGGACCCGCGATCCATATCGATTAAATTAACGGATACTGAGCAGGGTCGACAGGCCTCGACGTAGGGCAGCACCGCTTGATAGACGTCGGCCGATAGTTGGTGTTTTTGATCGTCCGTCCGTCCTGACAACAGATAAATTGTGACGTGGACAAACACCGGAGTCACGGCATGATAAATGGAATCGGAGGGGTATTCCAACATTCGAACCTTAATATCGTCAGTGGCGAACAGGCCGCTGGTGTCAAGCGCGACGAGCGCCGCACGCATCATTTCAGTTTTCTGAGGAACCGTGTCGGTTAATTCAAGGATACAATGTGGCATGACATCCCTCCTAAAACAATCGATTGGCAATGAAGACCGTCAGGCCAGATACCACGGCGCCAAGAATACCCCCCCAGGCCATATCCACGACCGATACAATCCACGGCCAGTCTCTTAAAGTCGCGAGATTCGTCAGGTCATACGTTGCATAGCTGATGAGGCCAAACAACGCACCGTACCCAATCGCGGAACGGATCGAACCATTGGCAACGGCCGGTGAAATCACAAAGACCAGCAATCCCAAAACAAACAACCCGTAAAATAATAGGGCTGGACCCCACTGGATATCGGGACGTAAGAAGGTGCCGATATGCGACTTATAAAACCGATTGGCAACGAGTCCCAGCCAAATCATATCCAACCCAAAAAAAATCGTCACCGCCGTGCTATATAGCTTAAGCATACTTACTCCTTACCCATTATCTCTGGCGTCCGCGGCCAAAATAGCGTTGTAGACCGCATCCCACAATCGAATCCGTGCGTTTAATGCCGCGAGGACGGCCTGGGTGGCTGACGCCCAACGCGCCGAATCATCGCCACATAACGATTCAACCATGTGGCGGGCAATGGGGCCATGGTG
>Ga0214923_10004577_pt1 | contig 16616 bp, 16 predicted proteins | sample LL1510_MetaG_FD_177993 | JGI IMG/M metagenome (GOLD analysis project Ga0214923, IMG submission 177993) | Freshwater microbial communities from Lake Lanier, Atlanta, Georgia, United States - LL-1510 | ecosystem: Environmental > Aquatic > Freshwater > Lake | place: USA: Georgia | collected...
GCTTTCATCAAGAGTGAGTAAACTCCCCTAATAACTGGAGACGTCGCATAGCCCGGTCTAGTGCGCCTCACTGCTAATGAGGTTTTCCCGAAAGGGAATCGGAGGTTCAAATCCTCTCGTCTCCGCCAGACTGACCATAAATACCGTGCCTTTAAGCAAAGAGAGGATATTTTGTTTTTGCAGAGTTATTTTTCCCACTTTTTGCCCACATAATTCGGTCTTACGCTTGTTTATTCAAGTTTTGGGTTAACGGCAAAAAGGAAAAGATTTTTCCCGATTACATGCTTAAAGACGATTCGATCTAGAGTTTTAGACACTGGATAAACATATTCATCATAAAAGAAAACAGATTTCTTTGAACCCAATCCTAATTTATTCTTATAGCCAAATAGTCGGAGGGATAAAGAAGCAATAACTCCAATACAGTCATTAGAAAAACACTTTTCTATTTCAAACCCTGCCATTTTGACTTTATGTACGAGTTCCTTTTTTGTATACCGTCTGAAATGACCTACGTTCCTATCATGAACTGAAAATAGCATGGGGAGTGCGGGTACATAGATCGCAATTTTTCCACCTTGTTGCATTCTTTCTCGTATTTTTATCAATGCGTTAACATCATCCTCAATGTGCTCCAAAACATTTGAAGTATAGATGAATGAAATTTCTGAAGTTAGTTTCCCAGTGCTTTCACTAGTTATAAAGCCTTTAGCTTTCAAAATCTCAATTAATTCTGGATCAATTTCAATACATATAGGGTCCATGCCAAATTCGATGCGCCAAACTTCGGCTAAAGTGCCCGTCCCAGCTCCAAACTCGACAACACTAGAACTCCCCCCAACATGACTTTTACTCATTCCAAGTCCAGTGGCGAGTTTTTTACTACATCAAGGTTGTATCCCGCAAGCCCCCATTCGCTATCCACTAACTGTTGTGTGCCTGAAAATATTTTTTGAGAATCTGACTGAAGTGAGACTTTAGGATTTTTTCTAAAAATCATTTGCCAACCATAGCGTGAAGCTATCTTTTTCAGGCGCTCAACATTTAAATTTCTCAACATCCTAGACTCATACAGTAATTGATCCTTGAGACGCTATTGCTCTAAAACCGAAGCAGCAAGCTCGCTTCGATTAACTAAGAGCTCTCTTCCGACATTATGACTGGGCATTTCTGAAAGTTTATGGTTTTGATAAAGCCAACTTTTCTTGATTCTCAAGAATTTGCATGCTCGTATTCTGCCTTCTTATACTGACAAAAAGGTCAGTCAATCTTTGAAAGGGAAATGTAGGTTCAAACCCTCTCATCTTCGCAATGTATTATGCTGCTATCCTTCTCTACAGGGCAGAGTATCGATTCCAAAGAAAAAGACTCAAAAGGAAATCATCGAATCAGAATTACCAAAAGTTATTCAAGATCACCCTAACACTCACTTCTGACTTAACATTAGAAAACCTTTTTGAACGTTAGCAATCTTCAACCTAGAATTATCTGTAAGAATAGATAGCCGAGAAAAAGTAGTCAAAATTTAGAATGACTCTGCACAAAAAGAGTCAATGGTAGTATTCTTATACATGTGTATGTAAGCAACAATTCGTACCACGATAAGAATATCTCTATCTTTGCACCAGATTTTTCATTCATTGGACACTCGATTACGAATCTTGCCAAGTTTCAAGCTGCTTATTTCAAATCCAAATATTCAATCAATCTTAAAGAAAACTTGACCAATAAAACCCACCATAAAAGGGAAATTAATTTTTATCATCTTGGAAATTCTCCACACAATATAGAAGTATTGGATCATTTCGTGAACTCCAAGTCAGCGCAAAATGTAGTCATTATCCACGACACCAATTTAACAGATTTGATTAAGTTTGCGGTAAATAAAAATGGTCTCAAAGGTTATAAAGCAATATTCAAAAGTCAAGATCCATCTCTTATCCGGCGTGTACTAAAAGATAGCCAAACCCTCGATCCAGTGACAAAAAATTCATTTTTTATCGATGCAATGCTGAAAGCAAATCTGAAAAATACAAATTTAATTATTCACAATTCCAACAATTTGGTAACTTCTGAAAAAGTCATAGGTAGCACATTAAGTCAAATACAATTACCAATTGGCTTTCACTTTATGAGACTATTAGATTTGAATGTAACTAATCCTATCCCATTAATAGTTATTGGAGGCTCTGGTCGCGATAATTATTTCTTCGAGAATATAAAACTGGTGATTCAAGAGTTAAGTTCAGAACGAGAACTTAGAGTGATTATTTTAGGGAATATGTATAAGAACTCCATTGATACTCTCAATGAAATGCCGAATGTAAGTATCTTCAAAAACGTAAATAATGAAAATTGGCAAGTCATTTTGTCTAGGGCAGATATCTCGATGAGAATTGCGGTTGGAAGAAATGGTGAGTCATCAGGCTTTCTTCGAGATAGTGTATTTTTATCCAAGCGTGTTCTTGGTGATGAAGATAGTCCAGCACTGAGGAATTTTTCTAACTACACATTCTTGGACAAAGATTTGGATATCAAAAATATTAGCCAGAAAATATCAGAGCTCTTGGAAAATAACCACCAACAAGACACAGAGCAAGTGTCAATAAAAAAAACAGAGACCGCACAAAGTTCTCTAAATAGATATTTTAATAGTTTGAACGAGTTCGTGGAGAATCTATGACAATTCACACCAATTTACTTTCACTAGAACACATTTTATCAAAAGCATTAGGAAGAGGAAATTTGAATAGCACTCAAATCATTAAATCTAAGAGCGGGAAAGAATACCTGGTATCGCGAGGTAGAACATCTATTATCGAACCTGAGCACAGACTGGCTAAGGATAGAAGTGACATTCTTGGAAACATACTTGACTGTATTGATGATGATAAAGACAAAGTTGTTTTACAGATTTCTATGGCTGAATTTACGAAACTAACTTATTTTTGTGAAACAATCAAATCAACAATTAAGGAATCTAACGCATCATTAATTTTATGTTTTGAAGAGTTTTCTTCCTACCGCCTAGAAAAAGGCGTTAATCCATTTAAAACATGGAGTTTGGCCCTTGGTCTTTCCTTGTCGCAACATCCAACTTGGCCCTTTATATTTCTTGTGGACTTTGAATACAGATTCCACGAGAGATCTGGAAGGTTAAGTAGGTATGAGGAAATTTTGAGATTAGATCAGAGTACTGATGAAAATCACAAAAATGTTTTGTTTTTTCGAATGGAAGCGGATCTAGTCAAGAGATCACATATGAATGAAATATATTTGTCCGAAGCAGTAAATGATTTTAATAATTTTGCAGAGATCTATCCAAGTTTGTTTGATTCAAATTCAGAGAGAGGTGGCATTTATTGCGATGAAACTGGAATCTTTATACGGAGACCATACATTGTGGGGATATCTTTAGAAAGTTTCTTGAGGAGCAATTCATCTAAAGATGCGGCTAATTTACTAATACAAACTAGTTGTAATTTTAGCAAGATGAAGTATTTCCCAAATGACTTACGACCATGGAATCTAATTTACAATCAAAACAAATGTTTCTTTATTGATTTCCCCAAGAATATACATGTTGATGATGACGTCAGCGGAATTCCAAATTTTATTTCTCTACTAGCTGTCTTAGATTACATAAGAGAAATTGATACGGAAACATTTGAATTGACTCAATCTAAACTCCTTTATTCTGTCTGTAATCACGCAGAGATATACAATGTTAATTCATTTGCAAAATTGGAGTCTGCTTGGTTGAATCTTCAGAAGTATGTTGATTTGCTTATGCTTTTCGAGGATCGTAAAATCTCGGTCGAGATGATCCTTAACGAGGTTTTCAGTGGATAACATCAAGATAGGAAGTTGGGTATATTCTCTTTTATGTGCTGATCGAATTTCCGGTATTGAAAGAACGGCATTAGAAGTTCATGCTTGCTTCAGTAGATTGCTCAGTCCCGAGAGTTTGCTTGTAGGCATACTCCCTACGGGGTCCAATATACCTGCCAAATTCCCTATTTATGAAGAAATACGAAGAGACAAATTGCTACAGTCTAGTTATGCGAATCTTGGAGATATTGATGTTTTATGGTTGAACTCATTAAACCCCACAGGTTTTTCAGAGATTGTAGAAGAGAAAAAAAGAGGATTAAAAGTAGTCTCTTTTGTTCACGATTTGTTCCCGCTCAAGTATCCTGAGTATTTCGATAAAGAATCTATAAGGTACTTTAAACTTTGGCTATTGATGACATTAAAAATTAGTGACGTATTGATTTTCTCTTCAAATGTAAATCTTGATGACTTCAAAATGCGCAACTTTAATTTTAAAGGTCGTGTTGAGGTAATTGGGCTAGGAGCCTCAATTGATGGCCCAGTACTCCCTTCTCGAACGAGAAGTAGTTTGGCGCTCTTAGCGGTATCAACCATAGAACCCCGTAAAGGTTACCAAGATATTTTAGATGCATACGACATCTTGAATGCTCTCGGCTATCCGGTTACATTAGATATAGTGGGGAGGTACGGTTGGGGCCAAGAAGAATTAAAAAACAGAATACTTAATCATCCCGAGTTAGGAAGAACCTTAACCTGGTATAACGACTGTAGCGATCAGCAATTAACAGAAATATATCGCAGGACTTCTGTTACGATCATGGCATCATTTGATGAAGGGTGGGGATTATCTCTTGAAGAAGGGCTAAGGCACGGTCACAAGATTGTTGCGCGGGATATTCCAATATTTCGTCAGAGAGAGAGTACAAATGTATTTTTCTTCAACGAAGATAATCCGTTGATTGAACAAATTGTTAAAGCATTTAGAGAACCTTTTAAACCTATTGCAAGTAGGCGAACCATGCAGGACTTCACAGAGCAAGTATTAGAAGTTATAAGAGATCTTTAATGATTCAGAATTAGGTTAATGCCATAAAACCATGAAAATGCGCAGAATAAAGATAGGCGTAGATGTTTCCCAGCTCATCCATACTCATTACTTGGCAGGGACACAGCGAGTGTTACTTGAAACCCTAAATTCACTACTGAGAATTTCAGAGGGAGAGAATATTGAGGTATTGGCAATCAATCTGTCGGGAAGGCCCACAACCTCGATGCTTCAGGCAGTGGTTACGCATCCAATCTTAAACAGAACTTCTTGTGAAATTAGCAACTTAGATATTATTCTATTAATGGATGCCAACAACCACTATGCAATAGAGAAAATAAATGAATCCAAATTTAAAGGTAAAGTGGTTTCTGTATTACATGATGTATTGCCTTTAAAGCATCCTGAGTGGTACCAATTCAAGAATCGCCCAAATTATCATTCCGAATTCAGATTTTATATGATGCGCATGGATCGCTATTCGCAAGTTCTTGTTTCGCCATCACAAGAGACTGTAATAGATTGTCAAAAATACTTACCAAATGGAATGGTAGACAAAATCAAATTAATTCCACTTGGTTCTTGTTGGGATAATGAGAATTCTCAAAACACAATTGACCAATGCTTACAAAAAAGAATAATTTGCATAAACACTTTAGAGCCCAAGAAAGGCCATAGAGATATTCTGGATGCTTTTGATATTTTAGTTAAGGAGGATTCTGCTTGGATTCTTTATTTAGTCGGAAAAGAAGGTTGGAATGCCGAAGACTTGAAGAAAAGAATTATTGAGAGTCAATATTATCGTAGAAATCTATTCTGGTTCGAGGACTTAGATGATTTACAAATTCTTAATCTGTACAAACAATGTAGTATCGCGATAAGTGCCAGCCACGGTGAGGGATTTGGTTTGACCATAGAAGAAGGTCTTTCACAGGGAATGAAAGTAATCTGTAGGGATATACCTGTTTTCCGAGAAAGACCACACAACAATTTGTATTTCTTCTCAGGTTGTGGGGATGAACTAGCAAGCAAAATCAAATTTGCATTCTCTCAGGATCTTCACCACTATCAGAATATACGTAGGATGGAACACTTTACCCAAGAATTACTACACGCAATTTTATGATTGTGAGCACGGATTCTAGTCTTTAGATAATCAGAATGTTTTATATTTTTCTATAACTAATTTTGTACTTCCGTATAGTCTTTTAGATCCATTTTCAAGCCACAAACACTTTGATGTAAACCTGCGTGCCAAAGTTAGATCGTGTGTTACTAGAACAAGAGTGACGCCCTTTCTCTTTAATTCTCGGATTCTCGCAGTTGCCTTTTTTGAAAATTGAGAATCACCCACTGAAAGTGATTCATCTATAAAAATTAATTCAGACTCAATAGAAGTAGCAAAAGCAAAAGCAAACCTTGCTTTCATACCCGTTGATAAGGTTCGCATTGGCTGAAAAGCAAAAGTTTGCAACTCGCTGAATTCTAGAACTGATTGCTTAATGGGCAAAATTCTTTTGTACGGAATTCCCAGTAAAATTGAGAGAAAATCGATATTTTCAAGAACCGTTAGCTCACCATTGAAGGCCCCATCTAATTCTATCAAGGGCATGCGAGAAGCTCCACCGATTAATATTCCAGCACTGGGAGAATAGATGTCCGATAAAACTCTTAAGAGCGAACTCTTTCCACTGCCATTCTTCCCAATCACTGACAGACTCTCTCCTCTAATGATCTTCAAATCAATATTTGAAAGAATGCGTCTAGCTGGTTTAGGAACTAAATCTCCCTTTATCTTCGACAGTACAAGACTCTTTAATGATTTATTGCGTAACTCGTGAGCTGGTAGATCAAGACTCACACCTCTAAGCTCTATTAATAGTTGCCTCTTCATAATACTTTTACGATTCTATCCCATTTAATGTGGAAATATTTTAGGCAAATAGACGAAAGTACAAGTGATAAAACAAGATTCAAAAACATAGTAATCTGCAAAGTTTGCGGTTCTCCAATTGACCATCTAAACAAAATCAAAAAATTTGTAAAAGGTGAAGCAGTAATCCAATGCTGTAAAGCTTGAGGCAATTGCTCTATTTTATAGAACACCGGAGTAAAAAACGGCATGAAAGAAAACACAAGTCTAGTAATAGCTTTTGCATCGTCAAATAAAGTGTATGCAATCGCCAACAATAAGCCAATACCAAAGAAAAAATACATCATTGCACAAATTAAGGGGAATAAGAGTAGTAATCTTGGTGATATACCCCGGTCAAAAAACAACAAAATAAAGAAAGGGAGCAATGTCATAAGAAAATTGAATACAGATGCCCCAAGGGTTCCGTGTGCGATAGTATAAGGATTCACCTTAAGTCTAGTTATAACATTTACACGTACAGAAAAACCTTCTGCAATTGTAGTTATCGTTTGAAGACTGAAATTTATAACTACGACACCAGCTACTAAGTAGATCAAGTATTCTTTCTTTGAAAAACCCTGGATAAGTATAATCTCACTAAAAATCAAGTAGTACACACCAACAGAAATAATTGGATTCAAGAGAGACCACCAGATACCTAGAACAGATCTTTTATACCGTTGCAAAAGTTCAAGCCTAGACAACCTCATAGCTTGCGAAAATATGAGCCGAAGATCTGCATATATCTGGCGGATTGTGATTCGAGTAGTCAAATCAAGTCCTCATATTCAAATCGAATTTTAAGATTCTCAAAAGAACTAAAGCATCTTTCACACGCATGATTGGGATTTCGAATCGAAATCTCAAAATCCTTACCCTCACCAAAATAACTTATACCAAAATGCCCCAATTTGTTGCTAACTCCAACAAATTTACCGTTGCAAAAAATTTCGTAATTCTTTTCCTGAAAAACTTTAGAATGGAAATAAATGTCCATCTTTGAAACTCTTAACGAAGTCTTCACTCTAAAACGGTAATCAAGAATATTTTGGAGGATAGAAAATTTATCAACTTCCCGATGGGGAAGATAATCGTTACTCGATAAAATATTAAGCTTTGGTTGTTTTAAGAATCCTCCAAACGTTTTGCACACAAAGTTTTCAAGCAATGAACGCGCAGCAAAAAAGGCCCACGCGCAGTAGGCAAGGGTTCTCATTGAAAGTTTCTTATCGCCAATCAAAGAAGTAATTCCATCAGTGTTTGGTGTCTTAACGGTAAATCTATGAGAGAGTAATTTGTTTATCCAGAAAGATGTTTTTAAGAGTTTTGCTTTAAAGACAAAATCAAAATAATGCTCATTTGTAGAGTCGAATATCTTCGAATCATCATTGAAAGCTCTTGCTATGCGGTTATTTAGAGATAAGATTTTCCAAAGCTTGTGCGATTCTTTTACTCTTTCCAAAGTATTTATGTCTACTAGTGTTTGCCATCTGTCCGTGACGGCTGTTCCTTGCAGTCCGTGTAGAAGGGAATGAGAAATCAGTAACTGGTCAGATGGGATCTTGATTAATATCCCCTCCCAATATACTTCAAGTGGTTTTTCTTGGAGCATTTTCTTTAAGATTTTGGAGGGGAATGAGTTTTCAGCAACGTGCAAGTCAATTTCGGTACCGCTATTATTTATTAATGTGTACTTTTCCTTTTTACTAGAGATACTATAATTTTCACAATCAATGAAGAATTTATCTGTAAAACCAAACTCTAAAAAAATGCGTAGAACGTTTTCTAAATCATTACGCCTTATAACAATATCAATATCACCCATGACTCTATAGCCCAAAGTCTTTATCTTTAGTGATATTGCAAAACCTTTAACCAATCTGTAGTCAATTGTTAATTTGTCAAATTGCCCAATAACCGGTTTGAGGGAGCGAAGTCGCTCAATATTTCTGACGCTATTATATCGATACTTGCCTGAGAGTTTTGGATTCAACTCCGTATCCAATTGCCCGATATTGACATAGATTGCGGGCAAAAAGCGAAGAGAAATAGAGTCTAGTTCCTCCACATCCCATAATTTAATCAATTTGTTCCACGCTTTGAGGGCTATATCCGGCTTTCCAACTGCACTTATGACAACCAAGTGGTGCTGAAGCGCTAGATCAGATTTGGTGTTAACAGACATCCTTCACCTATTCTCACGTAAAAAACGGAATAAATTACGAGTTAACTCAGCTCTTTCGGTTATCCAAGAATTTTCATGATGTATTCTCCTAAACATTTCGATACTGTTAGAAGGAACCTTTGGCAACTCCCTAATTCTAGAGAAGAACTCAATAATGGCTACTTTTGAGTAATCCTGCGTGTCAAATAGACCCCAATTTGCAAAGACCTCTCTTCGAAAGGTGCATGCCCCCAATGCTCTGGAGTCAAAGAAATCTTGGTATCGCCGCTCCTTTTTGTCTCCGTCAAAAAAGTTTCTTACACCAGAGGAGACATATTGCATATTTGGAAATAATTCTAAAAGTTCAATTTGTGTCTCTTGCTTCTTTGGGCACCAAAGATCATCTGCGTCTAAGAAAGATATAAATTTATTGTTAGCAGAATTCAGCCCAAGGTTTAAGGCATGGGCCTGACCTTGATGGCTAGAATGTAAAAGTTCAACGTGCGGGAAATTCTTCAATATAAACTCAACACTTCCATCTACAGAGTGATCATTTACGACGATTACTCTGCTCGGTTTCAAAGTTTGGCCCATTACGGAATCTAAGGCCTGTTGAATAAACTTTAACCCATTTTTCATTGGGATAATGACATCATATGCCTTGCTCGATTGTGTATCATCCATATTTAGATAGTTCCTTAAAAAGGATGTCAATACTTGATTGCACATTAGGAGATGTTTCTAGTATTGCCAAATCAAATAAATCAACAATTTGATTTAATCGTGTAATGTTTTCCTCGCCACCTCCGAAGATTTCCCGCAATGAATTCTGTACAAAAGGCTCACGACCAATCACTTTTTGTCTATCTGTAAGCATTGTCACATCAGACTTTTTGGGAACAATAATTCTTTCAATTTCGGCGGATAAAACAAACCTCGAACCCAAGCTTAATAACGGAAAAATATTTTTGGCATCTAGTTTGTCTTTCAGGTTGAAGGAGTATTTGATAAGGGCCTGGGTATAAATATTTTTAATATCAATTTTGGCTCGTGCGTACATTGCATATACTCGTCTATCGATTAAAATCACGGCATCGTCAGAGATAATCTCTCCTCCTGCAATCATCCAAGTTAGCGCAAGAGTTGATTTACCACTACCTTTTTCTCCGCTAATAACCAATGCACGTCCATTTTTAGATATCGCAGATGCGTGAATGACCTCTCCATTGATACTATCTAAGATCCAGCTCACCATTAATCTAAATGGCGTGACGTACGATCGCGTATCCAAAAAACTAGTTTCTCGAAGTAGAATAACACCCTGCCTGTTAAAGGTGTCAAACAGATAAATTTGACTTTGGGATTCGCATACAAAAATTCTAAAGGGTGATGTAACTTTGTATGGAAGTGGTGCTTCAAGGTTAACGCTTGGTGTAGATTTCTCAATATCTCTCTTCCATAAATCAAAGTCATCTAACATATATACAGAAATTGAAAATTCGGCTTCTTCTTGGGAATTGTCAATAAATGCCCCAATAATGAGATTTGCAATGTAACCCTCAAAATAAATATTTAACTTGCAAGACAATGGCCCCAATAGGATTTCTTTAGATTTGGGGTTTAAGTCAAATTTTGAACTTTTTTCGGTCAGGAGTTTTTCAATAATGAGACCAAGACTCATTAATCGTTTTTTTCTACGTTTGGCCAACCCTTTAACGTCGTGTCGTGAATCGGGTCTACCATCAGTAAATCAGACATATCTTCATATATTTTTAGAGGAGAGAATGAAAAGTTTTTTCGATCTAGGTCTTCAGGAAGTTTGCAATCTGTAGAATTAAAAATATCAATTCTATAAATCAAATTGTGTTGAATCAGCAATTCCAAAAACTCGTCGATTAGAACTTCTAATCTGATCGCTGAATCAACGTTCCAAGAATTTCGCAAAATCGTTTCCCAAGAATTACGGTCAACTTTCTCATATATTAGCGTAATAATGTCGGCGCCAAAATCTGCAACAGAGAAATATTTACCTGTATCAAAATTAATGAGCATATATTCGCCGTTCATACGCTCCACAGAAGCAGCATCGTAATTAATTGCAAAACTTATAGGATTCTCTATCATAAAATTGGTCCTCCAAACTTAGCCAATATTATTAGTGGAATCTTATCTGAATTTTGATAGTTATAGGGTACCCACAAAAGCTTATAAATGCTTGTAGGCCAAGCAAAACTGGTGTTAACACCTAAGAGTTTAACTATAAGTAAATAGAAGTACGAATGACAGGCTTGCGAAGTAACCTTGTAAACTTGCTTAGAAGGCGTAAATCATATAAGTGCAGAACAATTCCACCGTACTGCCAATTAGGTTGACCAAAAATGGTCTTGGAAGTTTGAGTCCACTCGGGAGCGCTTGAATAGTACATCTAGATAAAAGAATTTTATATTAGGGGCCAGCATTAAAGAAAATACACGCTATAAATCATGGCGAGTAAAGATGTCATCTAAGAAAAAGGTTATCAGAAGGTAATCATTTATCTAGAAAAATTGACTGATAAAGTTTATCTGCTAAGTCAAAAGCTTCTCTATTATCAAGTTGTTCAGCAAGCTTACTCAAATTTTCCAAGTTTCTTACAAATTTCGGGTTCAACTTTGCTATTTGTAATCTGTACTCTAAAGCTAAATTTAAGTCTCCCTCTGCTTCCGCTAATTGGGCCAAATAGTCTACAAACCTATATTCTGCTGGAAACTTCCTTCTGAGATCCTCTAATACTTCTTTAGCTCGTTTTGTGTTGCCAGACTGATAGATACTGTTTGCGATTATCAATAGTTGGTTTCTGTCGCCTTTACCTAAAAAGAGAACATCAGATGTGTCGATATCTAATTTCGAATTGTTGAGCAAAGAATTAAATTTGATATCCGTTAAAAGACGGATAGCTTTAATTGCAGGAGTCAAAATAAGAAAGGATATTAAGAACGAGGAAAACAAGGTTAGATAAAGTTTAGACTTTTGAATGTTAGTATTTTTTAATTGTTGCTTTATCCCATTTGATGAATACGAGCTTGGTCCGAACAACTTAGTATCTTGAGATATTGAGATGAGGCAACCAGCAAACAAAAATCCCCATGATGATATTGAAGATGTTTCAACTGATATTAAAGCGCAGAAAAGAAACGCTACCCATAAACCAAGAAAGAGTAGGACGCTAGATTCCCTTTTGTTCACAAGAAAGAATTTGAAACCCCGCGCTGAGATGAAAAAAATCATCATCAAAAACAATGCAAGAAAAACTAAACCATATGTGGCACCAATCTGTAAGAACCAGTTGTGTGCGTTATCAGCAATAACCTCGGGCTTATCGATTATGGATGCAGAACTTCTTTGTAAGCTATAAAGGTCTTGAAACTGGTCAGGACCATAACCAAATAGTGGGCGGGCAGCAATTCCCGCAAATGCAGCTTCCCAATATTGCCACCGATAAAAATTAGATTTTTGCGATAGAAAATCAGAGAGTGGCCCCCGTCCGAGAATTCCTATAATTGCTAGAGAGCCAAGCAAAAGAATGAGAGATGCTCTCAGAGTAAGATCAATTTGATTACGGCTCGATAACAGGAAGAATACTGTTAACCCTGAGGCCATCATTCCTAGGCCTTGTATCGACTGTGAGGCTATAAATATAAATATTGACATGGGAATGAGCAATAGAGATAAGGTGAGTTGTAATCTATTTTTTCGTTTTTTCCATACCACAAAAACTGCAACCAATGAGCAAAATCCAAGAAAAGCAGATAAAAAATTGGGATTACCGAATGTTCCTATCATTGGACTGTAAGGATTTTCGTATTCAAAGAGCCTTAAGCCAAAGAATTGCGAAATTGCCAAAATGGATTGAATCAAACCGAGCACTAATAAAAGTCCGATTAAAAAATCTATATTTTTATTGGAATAAGAGATTGATACTGTTAATAAAAGTAAAAGTAGAGATATAATTAAAATGCTTCCATTATATCTTGGGAAAACCCCATAAATACTTTCATAAGGATTACTACTTGTTGCTCCTCTAGTAACCGCAAACAAAGCTAAAAAAATACTGAAATAAAAGAAGTTTCTATTATTTTGAAGAAAGCGTTTATAACTTTTTGAGAATAGTGAGGCAAAAAAAACCACAACAGCCGAGACAAATATGATTGCTAAACTCGAGAAAACAGTAGGTTCGATTAAGCTAGGGAAAATAGCCACAGTTGAAAAAGCAATTGCTAAAGAAAGAAATGTGAATCTGGAGGAATCTTTCAAAAGCACAAGATAAGCGTAAACTATCAAGATGTTAACGTAAAGTATGGTCACACTCTCATTGGGGCATGTACCAAATTGGAATCACTAATGATCCTGACAGAAGCCTTAATAAGCTTCAAAAACTAGTGTGGGAAGTTTTGGAAGTGCGTGGCCCTATGGATGGACTAATTGCACGAAAGTGGGAAACCGATACGCTCCGTTACATAAAAAAGAGTGGAGCCAAGTTTAGGCCCAAAGAGGTAGCGGGTGAATTCGATGGTTATTTAGAGGCTTGGCTAAAAATGAATTTTGAAATTAGATGGTTCGTTCAACTCATGAAGGCAAATAGAGATTCCGAAGTCTAATTTTTGCCCAAGTTTTACCTTTAAAATCGTAAAACTTCTGTTTAGGTGGATGGCCCTATGAGCATGTAAGATTACATAGTAGAGGGAGACGCCGCATAGCCCAGTCTAGTGCGACTCACTGCTAATGAGGTTTTCCCGAAAGGGAATCGGAGGTTCAAATCCTCTCGTCTCCGCTCAGAGCTAGATTATCCTTGTAGTCATGGCTTCAAAAGTTTGGTTTGTTCTAGATGTTAGATTTCCGACCGAGAAGGCCTACGGAGTTACGACCACTTACACGGCAAGTGCGGTAAATGCCTTGAATGATTTCAGCGCTGCTGTAGTCACTCCTACATTGGACCCTTCTATAAAAAGTATGGTGCCGGTAAATCATGTGCCTATGCCAATGCAGAGACTTTATAGAATTCTCTTAAGACAAAACACTCTGATATCAAAAATAGCGTTTGTACTATGGAAGATGTTTTATGCGATGCGAATAAGGAAAGTTTTTAACCGAAAAGATGATGTAATTTGGACTCGTGATTTGCAAATAACTCTGATGCTTGCCTTATTGGGATTTAGAGTGGTTTGTGAAATACATCGCACGCCCTCGTCATACATATCACTGGCAATGAAGTTTCTTTCCAATTTCGACACTGTGACAATTGCCTTCATAACTGAGCGACTAGCACAAAAACTAAATTATAAAGGAAAGTTTGTAATCGCTCCTATGGCCATTTCCGAGAGAGATTTATTGGTTAGAGAGAAAGTTAGAAGACGCGACAAAAGAGAATTTATTGTAGGTTATTTAGGGTCGACAAGTTCTAGTGGTAACACGATTTCATTTAGACCAATATTAGAGGCTGCAGAGAATTACTTACAAAGTAATGCCCAAGTTCAATTCTGTTTGGTTGGTCCAACCCCAGAGGAATTAAAAGTGGAAGGCGACATACCAGAGAATGTTCACGTTATGGGACGGATTAGTAGAGACGATGTCATTCCAGTGATAGATGAATTTGACCTTGGAATAATCCTCTATCCCGATTCATACTATTTTGAAGATAGTTTCCCGATTAAGATAGTTGAGTATGCTGCTAGGCGTATCCCAATTATTGCTAGCGACACAAAAGCGCACAGATATATTCTTGGAGATGACAAATGCTTGTTCTTTGATCTGAAGTCTATTGAAAGCTTAGAGCAAAGCATTGACAAAGTATTACAAAATAAAGTCGCAGCAGCCGAGATGACAAATAATGCCTATAAATGGGTTGAAAAACTCACATATGAAGAAAGGGTAAAAAAAGTTCTAAACATTTCTTAGTAACTTCAGTGATAAAAGGTATATGTGATCGGTAAATTCTACTTTCATAATGTATCTTTAGAAGGTGCGTATAGGAGTAACAGGTGGCGCCGGTTTTATCGGCTCTAATCTTGCCAGGCATTTGGTCTTAATAGGCCATGAAGTATCTATATTTGACAACCTTGAGACAGGGATTCTTAATAATCTTGAGGGTGTAAAAGCAAATCTAATTAGAGCGGATTTAAAAAACGCAAATGAGGTAGAGGCATTTTTTCAAAAAGAAGAAATAGATTATTGCATTCACTTAGGCGCCCTTGGTTCAGTGCCACGTTCCATACGTACTCCCAGGGCGAGCTTTGAAGCAAACGCAATCGCCACTCTAAATGTTTTGGAGTCAGTAAAAAAGAGGTCAATTCCCATAATCTTCTCCTCCTCTTCATCTGTTTATGGAAAGAACCCTAAACTTCCGAAGATTGAAAAAGATTGGCTTTCGCCCATATCCCCATATGCAGCTTCCAAGCTGGCAGCAGAAGCAATGACCTTAGCTTTCCGAGAGTCTTATGGAATTTCAACTTTGGTCTACCGCTTATTTAATGTCTTTGGACCTAGGCAAAATCCAGACAGTCTCTATGCGGCCGTTATACCTAAGTGGATCTTTGCAGCTTTTAAAGGAGAGCCCCTTGTTGTTTATGGAGATGGGGAACAAAAAAGAGATTTCACTTTTGTAGATGATGTAGTTCAGATTTTGTCCAGGTCAATAAGAGAAAATCATGATGCAGACTATCCAGTCAATTTGGCATTTGGGAATCCTGTCACGCTAAATGAAATCATTAGTGTTTTTAAGTCATATTTCGGCGGGATAAAAGTTGAATATAAAGAAATTAGGAAAGGTGACATTAGAAATTCAGAATCAAACCCAGAGACTTTAAGTGAGTTGCATGATAATCAGATTAAGAAAACACCCTTAGAAGTTGGCCTAGTTGCCACCTTTGATTGGTTTAAAAAGCAGTATTCTTTTTGAGAAAAACATGCTGTTTCGAATCGCAATAATTGGTGCCGGCCCTGCCGGCTACTTCGCTGCCCAGGCTTTGCAAAGCGCAGAGCTGGAAGGGAAAACTTTTGCGATAGATATGATTGAAAAGCTTCCCACTCCTTGGGGTTTAGTGCGAAGTGGTGTGGCTCCAGATCACCCAAAGATCAAGAGCGTCTCTAAAGTTTTTGAAAAAATTGCCACCCAAGAAGGTTTTAGATTAATTGGCAATGTTGAGTTGGGTAGAGATATTTCTTTAGCAGAGCTAGAAGAGATCTATGACGCGGTAATCATTGCAACCGGTTCAACTGTTGGAAGAAAACTTGGAATTCCAGGGGAGGAGTTGGCAAATTCAATATCTGCCGCTGATTTTGTACCCTGGTATAACGCCCATCCTGAATATAAGAGCTTAGAAGTAGATTTTAGCGATCAGGTAGCAATTGTAATCGGCGCAGGAAACGTTGCAATTGATGTGGCAAGAATGCTAGCTCTTAATCCAAAAGAATTGGATCCAACTGATACTGCTCAATATGCTCTGGATAAATTACACAACTCTGCTATCAGAGAGGTACATTTATTTGGAAGGCGCGGACCTGAACATGCAGCATTTACTTCTCCTGAACTTCGAGAACTTCCAAAGCTTGAATACACCGATGTTTTTATTGATGAAAATGAGATAAGCGCAGCTCAACAGAGAGCTAATAACGCAGGTGAA
>Ga0214923_10004578_pt1 | contig 16613 bp, 24 predicted proteins | sample LL1510_MetaG_FD_177993 | JGI IMG/M metagenome (GOLD analysis project Ga0214923, IMG submission 177993) | Freshwater microbial communities from Lake Lanier, Atlanta, Georgia, United States - LL-1510 | ecosystem: Environmental > Aquatic > Freshwater > Lake | place: USA: Georgia | collected...
GTTCACTGGCAGCGGCTCAACCGGCAAAGCGGCAATTCTCGAAGGCTTCCGGTTCATCGGTATCGAGCGAGAACGCGACTACTGCGACATCGCACAGGCACGCACCACGGCGGTAATTAACGGAACGCCATTGCTAAATAAAGGAGGCAAGCGGTGAGCGGCAAACCAGGACAACGCGGACGCGATCAAACGCACCCACTCGTAAAGCAATTCTGCGACAAATACGCGGACAAGGCGAACCGCTTCGTTGCGAAGGCCCTCCACGCGAAAGACCCGCGACAATGGTTGACGGTGGAATCAGCCCGTCAAGCGGTGAGGCAGTATCGAGGAGCGCGCGGCGACGTAACCCGCAAAACTGCCGAGCGACGTGGGACAATCACGCAGGGACGGGTCGAGCTACCAAAGCCCTACGAAGAGGAATGGCGACGGGTTGACCTGCAATCGCGGCGGCTGCTCGTGCTGTCGGATATTCACGTTCCTTACCACGATCTGCAAGCCCTAGAAACCGCGATAGAGTACGGGATGCGATTCCGCCCTGACACGATTTTGATCAATGGCGACCTCGCTGATTACTACCAAATTTCGCGATTCCCGAAGAGTAAGAATCGTCCAAAGGTGGTCGACGAACTCCGCGCTATTGCTCAATTCTTCGCCTATCTTCGCCAGCAATTTCGGCGTGCGCGAATCGTCTACAAGCACGGCAACCACGACGAACGGTACGCTCAATACGTTCACGATTCCGCCCCGGAACTGCTCGAAATCATCGACAACTCTTGGCGTGTGGTTTGCGAAATCGACAAGCGCGGCGTAGATGTATTCGAGGAGCAGGAAATTCTATTGGCTGGTGCGCTGCCGATCCTCCACGGGCACGAATTACCGAAAGGTATGACGTCGCCAGTTAATCCCGCCAGGGGGGCGTTCCTGCGGACGCTCGAATCAATCGTGGTGGGCCATCATCACCAAACCAGCAGCCATACCGAGCGCACGGGAATATCGGGCAAGACAATCTCCACGCATTCTATCGGCTGCTTGTGCGGGCTTTCGCCGCGATACGCTCGCATCAACAAGTGGAATCACGGATTCGCGACGGTGCTCGTGGATGGGCGCGAATTTGAAATCGAGAATAAGAAAATCATCGGCGGAAAGGTTTATTAAGTGAGGCGCAAAAATGCCGAGCAACAACCCAAGCCACCACAACCCGAGAAAAAGCCACGCGGGGCCGACGTTCCGCCAGGGTTGATTGACGCGCCACCGAAAGGCCGATGGCCGCCCCTGGCGGTTCACGATCACTGGTGCGCCGAACGAGAGAAACAAGCCGCGACTTTCTCCATTGAAGGCGACGACGCTTGGTGTGAGGGTTGTGGATCGCGGGTCGGCCAATGCGTCCCGATTCCGCCAGGGCCGGTGACACCTTCGGTCGGCGACGAACCACCCGAAACGCTTGCAACCGGAACAGATGTTCAGTAGATTGCGGCTGTAGTGAATTTGAGCAATACGACACACCATGCAGGGGAGATTGCAACATGGCGAACGATAAAGAAAAGACGGCTGGATCGACGGGCGAAGTGGGCGGCGTCGCGGTGTTCAAAATTGTCGTTGAACTGCCGCACGCAATTGAACCGTTCCGCGAGGTTTACGAGGGCGAGGGCGATGCGTGCGTGGCCGCGATCCGCGAGTGGATGAAAAAGCCGTTTGGTGAGCGGCTGACAGTGCAGAAGGTGGCGTGACAGGATTTCGACAGGACGACCCCTTGAAAAATCGCGAAAATGCCGTATTTTCAAACTTAGCCGATACGGAACGCATCGACATAAAGGCTTGTTTTGAATCGACTTAGAGATTCGACATTATGCTTGGGGTGGTAGAGGTCGCAAGTTCAAATCTTGTCATCCCGACTTATAAAGCCTTAAATCACAATGGTTTAGGGCTTTTTTTATGCGCCGCTTTCGAGGGTCGACATCGGCGCGTAAAAAACTATGACAGGATTTTGACAGGATCACGCAAACCCTGGCGGAGCTGCCCCATGAAAAAACCGTGGTATTGGAAAGCTCGCAAATCGTGGTACGTGAGCGACGGCAAAACGCAGATTCGCCTCCACGAAGATGAAGCGACCGCCTACAAGATCTGGCAAGAAATTCAACGAGCGGGATCGGCGGGGGACATCTTCGCCCCTCTCGCCTCCCTGGCTGAAAACTTCCTCCGCCATGCCAAGCGAACCGTGAGCGAGGGAACGTATGACCGCTATGCGTACTACGTCGCCGATTTTTGCAACCATGCGAGCGCCGATAGGATCCCCGCGCGCGAGGCCAAAGCGGAGAATCTTTACGCTTGGATCGAATCTCGACCCGCGTGGGGCGATTGGGCTCAGCGTGGCGCAATCGCTGCGGTAAAGCGAATGTTCGCCTGGGGAGTCGAACAGGGAATCGTAGATCGTTCGCCCATGCTGGCGGTCAAGCGTCCCGCAGCGAAGCGACGCGAGCAACTTATCGACGACGCGCAGCACGCGGCCATGATGCAACGCGCGCGGCACTCGAGGGCGAGCCGAGTTTTCCGCCAGGTGTTGGTAGCGTTGCGGCACTCGGGCGCGCGTCCCGGAGAAGTCGCGGCGGTGAAGGTGGGCGACGTGTCGCCCGATGGCTCGGCGTGGGTGCTGCAAGAACACAAAACGGCGGGGAAGACTGGACGGCCAAGGGTGGTTTACTTGTCGCCGTGTTTAGCCACGCTCACAAAAATTCTTGCGGCATCGCGAAAAAGTACAAACCTGTTTGTGAATGCTCGCGGGGAACCCTGGACCCGCAACGCGATCCGTTGTCGAATGCGGCAGTTGCGGCGAGCGCTCGGATTGCCGCCAGGGGTTGTGGCGTATGCCTACAGGCACAGTTGGACAACCAAGGCACTAACAGGAGGAGCGGACATCGCCACCGTGGCGGAATTGCTCGGACACACGAGCACGGAGATGGTCAGTCGGCATTACGGGCACTTGGATCAGGCGAAGGAGCATCTAAAAAAGGCAGCGGCGGGGGTGATTAAGTAGGCCAAGCTATTCATCAATCCCGTTTTTCGTTTCTTAGGTGTTTTCCATGTAGCTACCGTCTCGTGGTCGAATTCGCGGGATTGGATTACCTCGCCATGCCCATTTTCTTAGGCAAGTTGAACATAATTGACTGCCATCTTTTGTTACCGCGATTCGGTATTTGCATTCCTTGCATTTGGGAATGCGAGTGAATTTACTCATCCCTTCCACCCCGCAGCTCGCAACAACGAAAAACCACCCGGCTGCAACTTCGTGGCCCGCCGTGGTTTCGCCACCCTCTCACCAGCCGGTTGCACCCGCGACCGCTCTAAGAATTCCTCCACGGCTCGCGGATCGACGCGAAACCGCTTTTTCTTCCCGCAACCGATACGAAACGCGGGAAGCTCGCCGGAATCACAGAGAGAGTAAACCGCCGTGGTGGAAATGGCCAACCGCTCGGCCACCTGGGTGGCGGTGAGGAGGGGTGCGGTAGAAGTCGGCACGGTTTGGGACATGCCAAAAGTGTAACAGATTTCTCATAAACTGCAACAACTTCTATTCAACTTCCTTTTTTCTCGCGTTGCATCTTCTCGTATCGTTCACGCGCACGAACCATCGACATGCGGCCAACTTCTTTTGTCGCAGCACTCCGCCAATCCTCCACGATCTCGCCGATCCGCTCGACAAAGGACGAAAACGTACCGGACATTACCTCAATCTCTTGAATGTCGTGCGTGGCCATTTCCTCGCGTATTTCGCGTAATTTCTGCTCGATCTTGGCTACGCGATCTTGAAATACCTGAAAATCGAACACGGAATGCGGTTTCTTAAACTTCTTGCCTTCGCTGGAGGCCATCACGCTGCCCTCATGTAAAAATCTCGCGGAAATTTTAACTTCTTGCCTCCATTCATTTTCCGCATTTTCTCAAGTGCTGTGTAGAGTATTTTTCATAGTTGGCCCTTGCAATCTGTAACAGATTTGTTTATCTTTCTCTACACGTTTGTTACAGAATACAAGCCAACCGAGTCGATGTCAAAACCATGACAAAACCACTTCCGCCACATGGCCGCACACTCTACCCCTGGAAGAAATGGATGGACGGCAATGTCCACCACGCCGCGCAAGGGATTCGCGGTCGCATTAAAGGCGACATTGAATCGTTTCGCCGGTTCCTGTTCGTGAAAGCGAAAGCGGCGGGAATGAAGGTGGAAACGCGAGTGGTCGGCAAGTCGGTGAGTTTTCGGTTTTTTGTGGAAGAGAAGGGAGAAGAGTAAGCATGTCAGGGAACAGTCAAGTGCGGATGCAAACCATCACCATACCCTGCCCCGAAGGCCTCGATCTCACGAAGTGGGAGGTTGTCGGGTATCGAAATCCGGTCGCTGGCGAGCATTATCTCTACGGAGGCCGCGTATGTCTTGCCAAACAATTCGGATACGTGAGCGAATACCTCATCGTTCGCCCCGTGCAACCGCCCTACGAGTTCCCCGAGTGGTTCACGGGCTGGGGCTGGGCGATGGACAAAAACGGGGTGCGGTGGCTCTACGAATCGCCACCACAGCAAGATGAGACCGCATGGCAACCCACCGCAGGTGAGGTCTGTCGTGGCGCACAAGCCGCCATGTTTCGCTTCCCCGCCCCACAAATAACCGACTGGACGAAGCCAGTCATTAACCCGCGATGGCGCGGCAATGAATCCACCTAGCCGCCCGCGAGGCGGCAAACGCCAGGGCTTTTTAGGTGAATCCCTTAAAGGAAACGACGCGGGAAAGTGCCTTGCTTGGCCGTAAAACCGAATGTCCGGGTAGCTATAGAGGAAACTCGCGCGAGGGCGAACCCGGCGGACAAGTGCAAACAGTCGTGACAGCCGGAGAGACGGCATTTTTAGCGGTAATGGTTGGCGACGGCATCATGAGCCGTTTTGGGTAGCTTCCCGCCGCTGGTTCGATTCCGGCAACCGCTAATGCTCACGAAGGGACAAGGAAAAATCGTGAGCTGAACGGATTCACAGGACAACAGGCACGTTGATGAAGCTCGCTCGGAGTGAGCAGAAATGAGTTCACCATTCACCGCCGTGGAGGTTCGCCTCCCGGCGGGCGGTGAAACGTACCTGTTTTTTATGGAGATTAGTCCAATGTTAGTACTCAGCCGCAAGGCAAAGCAAGTAATCACTATCGGCGACGACATCAGAGTTGAGGTGCTGGAAATCAAGGGCAACACGGTGCGGTTGGGGCTTGTGGCTCCTCGCGAAGTGTCGATTGTCCGCGACGAACTGGAAAGGAAACCGAAATGCGATCCAAAGAAGCAATAGCGTGGGAACAACAACGGGCCGACCAGCAAGCCGAGCAAGGCGGCGGGGTAGCAGTCGCGGCGATGGCCGTAGTTCTGGCGTCTGGCGTGCTTGTGTTCGCGGGCTTTTGTATCGGGAGTTGGTTGCGATGAATGTGTCATGTGAACCGCTGCAACTGATCTCATTAGGCGCAGGCGTGCAATCGTCAACGATGGCCCTTATGGCCGCTCGTGGTGAAATCACGCCCATGCCCGCCGCCGCCATCTTTGCCGATACGCAAGCCGAGCCGCCAAGCGTATACCGCTGGCTTGATTGGCTCGAAAAGCAATTGCCATTTCCAGTTCATCGCGTAACGGCCGGCGATCTCGGGGCCGATGTATTGCGGCCTAGGATTACTGCCGACGGGCGGCGCTATTGTCGTACTAACTTGCCGTTTTTCACGGTCGATAATAACACTGGCGAGCAAGGCATGGTGCGAATGCGATCATGCACGAAAGATTTTAAGATTCGACCTATCGAAAAAAAGGTTCGTGAACTGATCGGAGTAGCGAAAATACGTGCGTGGCATACAGAGTTTCAGAGGCGGAAGCGTGCGGCATTAAAGGCAGGCATTCACGCGGCAATAGCGAATCCAGATAATATCGTTTCTGTAAAAGTGATTTCGCCAGATATTCTTTGTGTTCAGTGGATCGGTATCAGCCTTGACGAATTCCAACGAGCGAAACCAAGTCGTGTGAAGTTCATCAAGAACATTCACCCGTTGCTAGAGCGCCGAATCACTCGCCGTAAATGCTTGGAGTGGATGGAGGCAAAGCGATACCCAGTGCCTCCGCGTTCTGCTTGCGTGTTTTGCCCGTTCCACTCAGATGCGGAATGGCAACGCCTAAAGCGAGAGGAGCCGGAGCAGTTCGAGAAGGCTGTTCAGTTCGAGAAGGCTGTTCAGTTCGAGAAGGCTGCATCCGTGAATTTTGTTTCCACGCCTTACCTTCATCGCTCCTGCCAGACCCTCGACACCATTGATTTTCGTTCGCTGGAAGAGCGAGGACAGCAAGTATTTGACTGGCAGGACGAATGCGAGGGAATGTGTGGGGTTTAATTTCTGGAGTTGGTTGCGATGAGTGGTCAATCTTGGCTTTGGCGTCTTTATCTCAAGGCGGGAAACGTGCGCTGGTCGTACCGCTTGCGAGTCAAAATTCAGCGCAAGGGTTGGGCCGATTCCATTCGTGATACGGATGGCGGCGAAGGGTAACGCATGACCTGCAAACGGCCCGACACGCACATCGACCCGCGCACATGGGTCAAGCGACCGTTCCCCGCTGATCCGTCGCAGCGGTTTTGCCCGACGTGCGGAAAGTTTATGGGAAGAGCAACGGAGGTAAAACGGAAATGACCAATACACGCTACGTCATCATGATCGAATGCCCTTTGCGAGGATGGATCCCCGTTGGTTGTACGTATCGTTCGAGGAACGTCGCCAGAGGATGGCTGAGTTTCGTGCGAGCTGCTTGGCACGGATTGCCCGGAAAGGTCATGACGATTGAGAATGCGCGAAAGTTGGTGAAATCGTGAAACTCAACACCGCCGCCGATTACCGCGCCGCCTGCGAGCGTAAACGCCTTGCCGCTCGTGAGTTTTGGTCAGGAAAACGAGACCGCATTGAACGTATGGTTCGCGGTGGGCTGTCAATTCAGACTATCGCCGCGATGTTTTTTGTGAGCACGGCGACGATGCGGCGAGTGGTTAAGGAATTCGGAATCGAGGTGCAAAAATGAGCAGTCACAGGTGTCGCTATTGCGGTGGCGGGATGGTGATTTTTCGCGTTAGTACTACCTTATTTTTCCGCGCTGAGTGCGATGATTGCGGACTGCTAACGTCAGGATTTATTACACACGAAGAAACGGCGGAATATTTATCACGACCCATCGCGGTTCAGCCGGAGATTCAAACGGAGGAGGGAACATGAGCAACATCCACAAGCACTTAATCGACCACTACGCATACTTCATCGACGCGGCGTTGATTAAAGACTACATGACCGAACGTGACGTTGAATCGCTCAAGACATATCTCAGTGGTTTCGCGACGGCAATCGAGGCTAATACATATGACCACCTATCAGCAATGGCACGAGCACCGCGACGAAGTGGAGACGACCCGCAACTATCTGCATCTGCATGCGTTTCCTCGCCCGAGGATTGCGATAGGCGACAAATTCCTGGTTGGCGGTGTCAGTGAAACGCTCGTGGCGAAACGGCTGGATGGGTTCAGTATGGTTGCGGTGTTCGCCAGCGGGCGTGAGATGCCATCGGCTGAACTTGGTTGGCGGGTGCTGAATGGGGAGATTGAGCATATCAAATGCGACGGCGATTTACGTGATTTTGTTGTTTGTCTTGTTGAAACTTAGGAGTGCTGTTTATGGGTGTTGTAAAAGGGCGTATTGCTGGACCGAGAAAACTTCTCCTTTACGGCGATCACGGAGTGGGAAAATCATCGTTCGCGGCGAGTGCGCCGGAGCCGCTATTTCTCGACATTGAAGGCGGAACAAACGACTTGGATGTTGCGCGGTGGGACGAGCCAATCAAAACAATGGCATCGGCGATTAGTGTGCTCAATTGGGTGTACACACAGGAGCATGGTTTTCGCACGCTGATTATTGACTCGGCAGACTGGTTGGAGCGTTTGATTTTCAACGAGATCGCTGGCCGCTCGGGAGTCGAGGCGGTCGCGGAAATTGACTACGGCAAGGGCTACCCTCAAGCCGTGCCGAAATGGGAATCGGTACTGCGCTGGCTTGATGCCATTCACCGCGAACGAAAGATGATGATTATTCTCCTGGCTCACGCCAAAATTGAGCGGCGCAAGAATCCCGAGGGGACCGAGTATGATTGTTACTCGCCAGGACTCTACACCGACAAAAAGAACGAGGGCCCCGGCAAGATCGTACAGGAGTGGTGCGACGAAGTTTTCTTCATCCGCAAAAAGAAAATCGTCCGCACTGAAAAAGAAGGGTTTGGTCGCGAGCGTGGTATCGCGATGGGGAGCGAGGATCGCGAAATTCTTGCGTCTGAAACCGCATGGGCCAGCGCGAAGAATCGCCTCAACATGCCAACCATTGTTGACCTGCCGCGCCAAAATGCGTGGTCGGTGTATATGCAATATATCCAAGCCAGCCGACCGCAAAAGCCGGTTGAAATCCCTCGCCAATCGCCCTCGGGCGACATTGCTGGCGTGGTTATCGACGGCAGTTCCAGGACACGAGCGGAATCGCCGGAAATCAAAGAAATGGCCGAAATGTTTGGCCGTTAAAAAATGTGTTGTTTCGTTGTTTTTTCTGTTTTTCATGAAATGAGGTAATTGTATGAGTGCTGGAAATCTTGGCGGATTTGACCCGAACGCACCTGAAAACAACGCGGCCAACGTGTTGCCTAAAGGGGAATACCCGGTCGCAATGGTGCGCTCCGAAGTGAAACTCAACAAGGATGGCAAGACGCAGGTGCTGCATTGTGAGTTTCAGGTTTTACCATCGCATGAGTTTGCCAACAAAAAAATCTTCCAACAAATTCCGTTTCGCACCACGAACACGGACCCAGGCAAGCAGGATTGGGTGCGGATCGGCGCGACGAAACTTTCTTCATTGGCGCGAGCGCTCAACATTCCGACGTTGAACGATTCGTCGGAACTGCTCAACAAACCGTGCATTGCAATGGTGAAAGTCAAGGAGGCGAGCGACGGCTACGACGCATCGAACGAAATCACCAAGTTCAAACCGCGCAGCACATCGCAAGGCATCGCGCCGCCAGTTGCGCCACCAGTTGCCGCGCCGGCGCAGTCGACTCCCGGCAATTCTCCTTGGTAATCGTCGGCTAAAAGAATGGAGTCTTGATCGTGTACCAGCTAAGGCAATATCAATCGGAAGCATGCGCCGCGACATGGGATTACCTTTGTCGCGGGGCGGGGAATCCCGCTATCGTGCTGCCAACCGGGGCAGGAAAAAGCCTCGTGATTGCCGAGTTATCACGCGCCGCCGTGCAGGATTACGGTGGTCGCGTGATTGTTTTAGCTCATCGTGCTGAGCTACTCAAGCAAAACGCGGAGAAGATCGCGTCGCTACTTCCGTTTGGCGTGACGTGCGGAATTTTCTCGGCTGGCTTGCGTAAGTACGCGATGGATGATGATGTAGTTTGTTGCGGGATTCAGAGCGTATACAAGCGGGCCGCTGATTTTGGGCGTCGGCATTTGGTCCTGATTGACGAAGCGCATTTAGTGCCCGACGACAACGAAGGAATGTACAAGAAGTTCCTTGGTGAACTCGGGGAACTAAATCCACGATTGAAGGTGGTCGGGCTCACGGCCACGCCTTACCGCACAAGCACCGGGACGATCTGCGGTCCCGAAAAGATGTTCACCGGCATCGCGTACAGTGCCAAGATACCGGCGCTCATTGCCGATGGCTTCCTTTGCCCGGTGACAACCGAGCCGACCAAAGACCTATACGATACGAGTAAGCTCCATGTTCGCGGCGGCGAATTCGTCGCGCACGAAGTGGAGTCGTTGTTCGACGACGATGGAAAAACGCGGGAAGCGTGCCAAGAGATCGCGGCGAAGTGCCGTGACCGCAAGTCGATCTTGATTTTTTCAAGCGGCGTGCAACATGCCGAGCATATCGAGCGGGTACTGTCTGGGATCACGGGCGAACAGGTGGGAGTCGTGACCGGTGCGACGTTGCCGGTGGTACGTGCTGCACACTTGGAGGCGTTCAAGCAGCAGCGGCTGCGGTGGCTTGTGAATGTGGAGGTGCTTTCGACTGGCTATGATGCACCGTGTATCGACGCCATCGCGGTACTACGGGCAACCCAATCACCGGGACTCTTCGCGCAGATTTGCGGGCGAGGGTTCCGCTTGCATCCCAACAAACAAAACTGCCTCATCATCGACTACGGCAACAACATCAAGCGACATGGTCCCATCGATTGCGACACGTACGGAGTCAAGGAGAAAAAGCCACGCGAAGAGATCGAGCGACCCGAGGGAGGCGGACCAGGGAAAAAACAGTGCCCGGCGTGTGAATCATGGGTACCGAGCGCGACCAAGGTTTGCGAGGGTGACGAGGAGCGTGGAATTAGTTGCGGTTGGATTTTCGCCAACATCGACGCGCAAGCGGACACGCAATCGCAGATTTTGGTTGCGCCGAAAAAATGGCGAGTGCTTGGCGTCCACATGAACCGTCACCGCAAGAAATCAGCGGTCGAGGGCACACCCGACACACTGCGCGTAACATATACCGTTGAGCCATGCGACGCGCCCATTGATGAAACAGAGCACGAATATCGTTGCCCGAGGTGCTTTGTGACTGGCAAGCACACCACAATTCGCGGCGAATGGGGACCTCACAAAGCAAAGGTGATTTGCGAATCGTGTTCCTGCTTCATTCGCTGGCAGTCGTCGGGCGGGAATATGGCGCACGAGATTAGCGAGTGGATTTGTTTGGAGCATCCGCCGGGGTTCGCATCGGCCAAGGCGTTCGAGTGGGTAGAGAAACGGTGTGTTGTTTCGATTAGCGACTCGATGAGCGATTCACCAATCGACGACGCTATTTCTCTTTTTCAGCGTGGTGCCTTCGCCGAAACGTACTCAATCACCACGATGCGGGAAGGACGGTTTGACAAGGTTATTGACTGCGACCTCGGGCCACGTCCCGAGTCGTGGCAGCAACCGCCCGAGCCGATTGGTTACGACGAATGGGGCGAACCGATCTACGATGAGCCGTTACCGGATGGGGATGGGTTAGAGGATGCGCCGTTTTAGGGAGCGGGTAAAATAAATCAAGTGGAGTTGCTTGAATGTCTGAATCTGTGCACGAGTTGAGAGTTCGGGTGAATCAAACGCAAGACGGTTTCCCAACGGAGGCGGAATCGCAAAAATGGATCGCAGATTTCATGCGTTCAACTGGCGTTTTTTGTGTTTATGAACAAGTTGTTGGATATCCAATTTATCGCCACCACTTACAAGAGCAATCAAACGTTCGCGCAGATGTTTTATTGATACCAAAATCAAACGTTGAAGATAAGATTAGGCTTGGCGCAATTGTTATCGAGGTCAAGAAAAGCGGTGTGGCGATTGGACCGGCAATCAGCCAATTGAAAGACTATCTTAATTCCGTGTTTATTGTCGACTCTCTTTGCGAAGTTGGGATCATTCCAACGTATGGGTTTGTTTTCCCATGCTATGGACAGAATAGCGCAACTGCGTCGTGGATGTCGCATCAACACATGGGAACAATACAAATAATTGAACATAGTGGCAACGTTTGTTTTTGTTCAGGCGAAGAAAGGCTTTTAGAATTCTTTCCTAATGGTGGAATTCGTTTTTATCGGCAGTCTCGAAACGGACGCAAGACAGGGAGTCGATAAATGCTAGAAGCTTTTTTTAATGAAATCTACGGACATTCAGTAGATGAGAGTAAGCGATTGGTTATTTTTACTCTTCCAAGCCAAGTTTCAAAGAAGTTTTCGAATGTAACAGATGCCGCAAATTACGTTCGATCTATTGGGAACAGCCAAAACGTTTACCACCAAATGGCTTTAATTGATGGAAATCCAACCGGAAGAGGGAAGAAGCAAGATACAACATCAATAAGTTGTTGCTGGTGTGACATTGACGTAAACGGGGAGAACCACTCAAACGAGATGCTTCCGAAGTCTATTGAAGAAGCATACACTTTTTTGAAGTCTCTTCCACTGAATCCATCAATCATTGTGAACAGCGGTGGAGGATTACACGGATATTGGCTATTCACCGCTCCAGTTTTTTTTAACCCAGGGAATTGCGAAGAGATTGCGGAGGTATTCACAAAAGGCTGGCACGGATATGTATGCAAACAAGCAGCAGATCGCAATGGATGGAAACTTGAAAACCTTGGTGACGTGACGCGAGTTCTGCGAACACCGGGCACATGGAATCTTAAAAAAATCGAAAACATAAAACCGGTTGAGTTTCTTCAGAATGACAATGGCGAGCGATATGAATTAAATGATTTCATTCAGTTCATTGATAAGGATGCAAAGCAAGTGCCTCTTGTAAAGCCGTTGATTTTTTCAAACAGCGGACAAGCAAGCTCAATATTAGCAAAGTGCAAAGCGTATTTAGATAAGATGCCTCCTTCAATTCAAGGTCAAGGAGGGAGCACCGCTGCAATGCTCGCCTGTAGCGTAATTTATAGATTTGGATTAGCTGGATCAGATGCCATGGAGGCTTTCAATCACTATAACGCAAGAAGTATTCCTCCTTGGGAAAACGAGAAAGAGATTGCGAGGCGGTTTAGCGAAGGGTTAAAGATTGCAGAGAAAAAAGGCGCATTTGACACATCGGACGATGAAGCAGTTTCTTTTGTCGACCTATCAAACTTCATGGTGCAAGCGGTTCCAGTTGAGGGCACCGAACAAAAAACCAAGAGCGATAACGACATCCCACTGTTTTCAAAACTACCTCGGGAGTGCTTGTCACCGGGAGGAATTATTGAGGAAATCATGGCGTTTAATGCCGCGACCGCGATTTATCCGCGAGTTGAGTTGGCTCTTGCTGGAGCGCTGGCGATGGTGAGCACAATCACGGGGCGCAAGGTAGAGGATCGGTGGGCACTTCGCACGAACGCTTACTTTATCGGGCTTTGCAATTCAGGTGGCGGAAAGTCTCACGCCAAGCATGTTAATAACCAGATTCTTGGTGCTTTGGGTCGGCACGATTTGATTATGCCGAAACCGAAATCGGGCAGCGGCATCGTGTCCTATCTCCGCGACAACAACGCGGCGTTGTTGCAGATCGATGAATTGAGCGACCTGCTCGAAACTATGAAGAACCCGCAGCGCTCGCCGCATACCTACGAAATCCTGTCGCTACTCAAGGAATTATTCAGCGAGGCGAAGAACAACACCTGGAAACCAGCGGCATACGCGGACTCGAACAAGAACCCGACCATCGCGAACCCTCACCTGACGTTCTATGGCGTTGCCCCAAGTTCTCAGTTCTGGCAGGCACTCACCAAGCAGAACCTAACCGATGGGCTTGTCGGGCGATTCCTGGCGATTGAGAGCGTTGGTGAGAACGAGTCAAACGACGACGCGGAAACGCTTGCGGTCCCCGAGGAACTGCTTGAAAAAATCCGCGCGTGGTTAGACTTCGCCCCCGGTGGCAATCTCGGGTCAGTCAACCCGCGACCGGTGAAGTTGCAGCACACCGAGGAGGCGTGGAAGCGATACCGCGAACACGGCAAGAAAACCGAAAAGCCACGCGACGGAGAGAGCGAGGAGGCTTACGCGCTATGGTGCCGAACCCCTGAGAAAACAGGCAAACTCGCCATGCTGCGGGCGTGTTCGCGGGTCTATCCGGCGAATGGTCGGTTGCCTGTTATCGAGATTTCCGACGTCGAATGGGCTATTCGACTGTCGAACTGGATCACGCGCAACATGCTGGAACGGGCCGGGCTCTACGTCGCCGAAAACCAAAACGAAAGCAACCTACTGCGCATTCTGCGGATTTGCGAGAAATGGACCCCCCGGCAAACGCTGACGAGGCGGACCCAGTTCCTTAAATCGCGTGAAAGAGAGGAATTGATAAGGGACCTAATTCTCTCCGAACGGCTCGAACAGAGGACCACGGAAACCAGCGGAAGGGCCGGAGTTGAGTACCGCAAGAAGGTTTGAAGGATTTGAAGGAAGTTCGGAAACCCGTTGAAGTCTTGAAGGAAGTTTGAAGGAAGTTTGAAGGAAGGTAAAACGATGTAAATATAATATATATATAGACTTATATATATTAATAGATACTTCCTTCAAGGCTTCAAGCCACCCCCTACAAAATTTGGAGCGAAAAACACAAAAGCCTTGTTTTGCTGTTTCTCTCCTTTTAGTACCCCCGGTTGAAGTTGAAGGAAGTCTTCAAAATCAAACCCGCCAAAGTGAGTAGCAGTAAACCCAATTCGGCAACGTGAAAAAAGCAACCATTAAAAAACAGAGTAACCACCCATGCCCCGCGTATCCATCGAAACCGCCAAACGCCTCGCCCGCGACCCGCAGGACGTCGACAGGGCCACGCAAGCGGCTCGGGCGACCGAAACTGCCTTAGCACGCGAAAAACGCCGCCACGACGCGGAGAAGTGGCCTAATGAGTTTATGGCTCATTGGCGATGCCTGCCGGATGCGGCGGAACTTGACGAGCCCGTCAGGGAGCACCGATTCCACGCCACTCGTAAATGGCGGTTTGACCTCGCGTGGACACGGTTAAAGGTGGCGGTCGAACTCCACGGCGGGACATGGAAACGTAAGAGCGGGCACAACGGAGCCGGGGTGGCGAAAGACGCGGCGAAAATTAACGCGGCGCAGGAGCTCGGCTGGAAGGTGTTCGTGTTCGCCGGGGACCAGCTCAAAAACATGGCTGAGAACGTGATGCAGGTAGCGGATTTTATTAGGGGGCAGACATGCTAACCAGTGACGAACTGAAGAAGAAAGCACATACACAAATTTACAAGTGTATGCAAAACAATACCACGAAAAAGCGAGGCTGTAACCAATGACATGGCGTGACGAACTAAAGCCGTTGGTGTGGGTAAAGCAATCTGAAACACAATATCTAGCATACACAGTGGCTGGCGTGTTTCAGGCGTATAGCCCAATGAAAGGCATATGGAAAGTGTGGTTTGATGGAAATATGTATTCCGCTGGGCCACAACTAACCGCCGCCCAGTCCTGCGCGTGGGAACTGTATTGCGAGCGGCTGGCGACGGCGTTTCACAACGAAGGGGAGGTGAGTGATGACAACATGGGAAGAACTCGCGAGGCATACCGATAGGCAGGTATGGTTCGCATTGGATAACTTACTCAAAAGCTATCGCGAGGTAATAGCCGCGCGTTACCCAGATCGCGAAAACGATATTGACCTCGTGGTACAGACAATCAAAGAGGCATTTATCGAGCGACATGAATTGCTAGATGAAATTAAGCAGCTGCGAGCGGAGAATGCGGTGTTACGGAAAGCATTCGACCTCATCGCCCGCGCGACTCCCGAGCAGTCGGAGAAGTTGGAGAAGGGAGAGGTGCCGTGATGCTTTACGAATGGCTAAAACGCCACTGGCGGCAAGATTCGCCGCGACTGAAATATCTCAACTCCTGTTGGTCGCGTGACGAGCAGGGCAGGCGAGTTCATTTGATTTGGCCGGAACTGTGGAAAAAGCGAAACAAGGAGGAAGACGATGGAACAAATCATTAAGGAGATCGCGGCGGCAATCCATAACGCTGACGTGAACGTCAGGCAAAACGAAAAAATCATCGCCGAAGCTAAGTCGAAATACGACGACGCGGCAATGGTGGCGCGGCGTGTAAAGCAGGTGCATGAGTACTACGCGCGGCGATTCCGTGCATGGAAAGAGCGGCTAGAACAGGAACGAAGAAATTTGAATAACGCTAAGTACAAACAATTAGATATGTTGCGAGAATGCCGCAAAAATACTATTGGTCTTTAACGTTGCCGATTGATTGATAAATCTGCAATATTGAGCGGAAAGGAGACCGCTCAATGGACACCGAACTTCTTGCTCATAACCTCACGACCGAGGCCATCGCCGATTTAGGCACGGTCCAGTTTCGCGGTGAACTCATCAAGAGAATCGTCGAACTTCTCCCGCAAATCATCGAAAAACTGTCGTCGCAGCTCTTGACGGACGACGTTAAGCGAAAAGTGAAAGCCGCAATCATCACGGCAGTGTCTGTCTTCGCCGCTAAATACATGATTCCAGCTGCAATGGTTTCGTTCCTGCTCGACGACGTACTTGATGCTCTTCTTGGCCTTCCGCTATCGAATTAATGCGGCTCATCTCCACGCACGACCCAATTTTCGGTGAGGTGTTTCTTATGGCCGATGAAGTCAAACCAGAGCCGCAACCGTCGCCGGACCCATGGGGGCGGGTGCTGACCGGCGTAGCGTCGTTTGTTGCGGTGGTGTTGTCTTCGCTCATCGCGAGTTACCTCGCACCCTCGGAAAAAACCACTCCCGCGAATATCTACGTGACCGACGCTACCGGCGTGGTGGTCGACGCTCCACAGATCGCGGCTCTCGCTGGTTCGCAACCGGGCAGCTACGCAATCACAACGTGGGAAACCGGCAAGAAGGTTGAATCGCTGTCGGTAGTGATTGGTGATGGGGCTGGACCGGGACCGCAACCAAAGCCCGAGCCAAAACCAGACCCGAAACCGCAACCAAAGCCTAGCGAACTATGGTTTATTTGCGTGGAGGAAAGCAAGGAACGCGACCCGAAAACAACGACGCAG
>Ga0214923_10004579_pt1 | contig 16607 bp, 14 predicted proteins | sample LL1510_MetaG_FD_177993 | JGI IMG/M metagenome (GOLD analysis project Ga0214923, IMG submission 177993) | Freshwater microbial communities from Lake Lanier, Atlanta, Georgia, United States - LL-1510 | ecosystem: Environmental > Aquatic > Freshwater > Lake | place: USA: Georgia | collected...
ATGCCGGCAACAATTTCCTGGGGCCGCTGAGAATTCTGTCGGCCAACGATGTCACCTTGGTCGGAGGCGATGGGATCGACCTGGGGGCTTCGACGGTGAGTGGTAATCTCCTGGTGACAGCCAACGGGGCCATCACGGACAGCGGCCTGGTGTCGGTGGGGAATCAAGCCACCTTCAGCGTTCTTTTGCCAGGTGGATCCATTGACCTGGATCAACTCAAGGTGACGGGGGCCGTTTCGGTCAACACGGGTGTCGGCGGGAACGTGACCTTGGTCAATCAACAGGCCCTCAAACTCGGGCTCTCGAATGTGGGTGGAAATCTTTTAGCCAGGGCCGCTTTGGGAAACTTGACCGACAGCGGGAGTGTTACGGTGAATGGAGGCGCAACCTTCCAGACGGAGGCAGCGGCAGGAAGTATTCAATTGGGCAGCCTTTCGGTAGCGGGGGCGATCTCCTTGTTGACCGCGGGTCCCAATAGCAACGCCTCGATCGTGAACAATCAGATCACCCTCTTGGGCGATTCCACCGTGAACGGAAACCTGAACGTGACCTCTCCCGGATCGATCTTTGGTGCGGGCAATCTGGCGGTGACGGGAACCTCCAGCTTTACGGCGGGCTATTCCTTTAGTCCGGGTGATCTCTCTTTGATGGGAGACAATCTTTTTCAAGGCGCCGTCACGGTGGTGGCTGCCAAAAATCTTTATTTTCAGAACCTTTCCAACGGGGCCGTGCCGAACCTGCCTGCCGGGCTTCAGGACCTGGTGCTGAGCTTCCCGAATTCCGCGGTCAACCTACCCACCCTGACGGTGGGGGGATATCTGGATCTGACAGCCGGCGGAGACATCACCCAGTCCGGTGCCCTGACCGTGCAGGGCACGGGGGGAAGCACCCTGACTTCGGCCGGCACGGTGACTTTCAGCCAGAATTCCAGTTTTGGCGGTGACCTGAGCGTGATTTCCACGGCGGCGGGTCCAGCCACGACCATCAACCAGACCGGCGGAACGTTGTCCGTGGCGGGCCAGAGCACCTTTCAAGTGGCGAGCGGCAAGAGCATCAGCGTGGGTCAATCGGCCAACTCCTTCACCGGAACCGTTTCATTTGCGGCATCGTCCGGTCAGTTGGGGAGTGTCACGGTGGGCAGTTCGACGGCGTTGGGTCTGGGGGCCCTCAACCTTGGCGGGAACCTGAGCGTGGCTGCCGCCGGCATCACCCAAACCGGAGCGTGGGTGGTGGTGGGGAACACCTCGCTCACCGCAAATGCAGGTCAATCGATTCTTTTAAATCAAAATGGCAACAGCTTTACCGGGCCCGTGAGTTTTGCCGGGCTCGGCGGAAGTCTGGCCGACGTCTCGTGGTACAATCAATCTGCCATCATTACCCAGACCGGCGTCTTAACCATTAACGGGGCGCTCACGCTGAATAGTCTTCAGGGAATTACACTGAACAGCATCTCTGCCGCCACCCTCAGCGCCATTGCGGGCGGAGACATCATCGATGCGAACAACACCACCCTTAACATTTCGGGTCTGGCGACCCTGAACGCGGGTGGAAACAACATCACTTTAGGGGATCAGCCCGGGGACACGACGAACTTTGGTTCCCTCAACCTGACCGGTCAGACGGTTACGGTGAGCGAGGACTCGGCCATGGTCCTGACCGGTGTGTCGGCCTCCCAGCTAAATCTGGTGAGTTCTGCCGGGATCTCCCAGACAGGACTGGTCAATGTCATCGGCGCCACCACCCTGACAGCGGGGGCCACGTCGGACATCGATCTAGGCCTGGCGAACAACCTTAAAAACATCACAGTGGTCTCGGCGCGTGATGTGACTTTGAGAAATCAGGACCTCTTGGCAGGCACGACTTACTTTCCAATCTTACCCGCGACGATGCGAAACCTGACGCTGACGTTCCCGAATTCCGCCGTGACTGTTCCCGGGCTTTCGATCACTGGAAACCTGAACCTAAGCTCCTCCGGCACGATCACGCAAAACGGCACGTTGACGGTGGGAGGAAGCGGTCCCAGTTCCATGGTGTCGACCGCAGGGAAGGTGACACTGAACGGCGCGAGTTCGTGGGGCGGGGCGGCCACTCTTCAGGGCCAGAGCGGCATCGAATTGGGAAGCGCGGCCACGCTCAACTACACGGGTGGAACCGCTGGGAGCATCACCCTGGCCAGCGCCGTGCAGGGGGCGGGGCAGAATCTGACGTTCAATGGCGGGAGTGGAAGCCTGACCTTCAGCCAAACAGCCTTGAATTTCGGTGTGGCGAACTTTGCTTCTGGGGTCAATGTGACGGCGAACGGAAACTTCTCCGCCAACTCCATCCAGCTGGGCGCGGGACTTACCGGGACGGTGGCCTTCCTGCAAAATCTCGACACCGGAAGCCTGACCACGGCTTCGGGCGCCTATGGGATCACCATTGCCCAATCACCCAACTCCATCGGCGGAGCCACAACTTTCCATAACCGAGGAACGGTGACACTCGGGGGTGTCGGGGCGGTCAAGTTTGTGAACGGGGTTGTCGCCACGGATCCCCAACAAATCATCCTCAAAGGGAACGTACGCACGGAATCCGGGAGCATTGCGTTGGGGGCAGTTCAACTTGATTCTTCGGGAACGATTCAGATCACTGCGGTGGCCGGAGATATAACGATCGGCTCGGTCACGGGAACGGCGGGAACCCTGGCTCTGCAGACCGATGCGGGCCGAGCGGTGGGGGTTTCGGGGGATGTATCCCTGACCGGAGGTTTTTCGGTCACCACGGATAGCCTGACTTTTCCCGGAAGTCTGCGATCCACCGGCGGGGGAACCATCTCTCTGCTTCCCCGCAGCAGCGGCAGGGGAATTCTCCTCGGTGCCGGAACCCCGGCGGGGGTTCTGAACTTGGGAACCTTGCTGAACCGCACATTTACGTCCGGTCAGGTGGCCATCGGCTCGGGGCAGGCGGGGGCGATCACCGTTGCCGGAACGATGGATGCCTCGGCCAATGGTTTTTCCGCCTTCAGTCTGCGGAACGGGACGGGGAACCTGGATTTTTCGCAAAGCGGACAAATCCTCCTGCCCCAGGCGGCCACGGTGGATTTGCAGGTCGGGGGAAACATCCGCGGGTGGTTTGACGGCAGTCAGGTTTACAACAGCCTTTCCGCTCCCCGTGGCCGCCTGAATCTGATTTCCGCCGGCACGGTGACCCTGGGAACGGATGTGGGCACGGTTTCGGCGGGCGCCGGATTGAACCCGACGGGCGGATTTGTGTTGGTCAATCGTTCGAGTCTGGCGGTGGCGGGTTCCTACGACACGGGGTCGCAAGACCTCCTGTTGCAAACTCTGTCCGGCAACCTGCAACTGAACGCAGGATCCGATTTTTCGGGAAGAAATCTGACCTTCGCCCCGGCCGGAAACTTTTACAATCTTACGGGGTCGACTGATCCGTTCACCAATCTTGGCGGCCGCACGGTGGTGTATGCCTATCAGTCCAACCAGAATTCCCCCACCACGGCGAATGCGGGTCTGGGCGGTTTCAACTGGGTGTTCCGGACGCCGCAATCCATCGGGGATTACGGTTCCGGCAGTTACGCAATTCTGAATCCCAGCCAAATTCCTGCCGGGAATGTCATCGTGTATGCGGGCAATCCCGTAATTCCTGATTTGCCCTCCGGGACGGGATTGGTGGAGGAGTTCGTCAATACGGCCACCTACACGGCCAGTGTCCCGACCCTGGGGTATCCGATGCCCCGGGCTTATGAATCGGCTGTGAGGCTGGGATTCAAGGGTGGGTTGGCCGGCAGGGGGAATGCGCAGGCGGGTGGATTGGCGAAACAAGAGGTCAGGGGCCAGAAAGGGAATGACGACGCGGAGCGCCGTGAATTGACGGAAGAGCCCAAGAGTCCCGGTGAGCAGGCCATGGGAGGGGGTGAAAATCACCCGGGGCGACTGAAGGTGGGGCAGGTGCCGCCCGCACCGCGGGACGAGGGCAAGACCGCGGAGAGCAGGCCGGCTCCGACCATGCGACCGGAGCTTTCCCGACCCATCTCCCTGAGATTTTCGGAGGATTATCTCCCGTTTGAAGTTCGACCGGTGACGGATGCCAGCAAAAAAGTTTCGGAAAGCCGCTGACTTATTTAACTTTTCATACGTAAATAGTTTCAATTTTTGGTTGGGCGCGTTTTGGTGAATAAAGTCCAACTGTTTGTGAATATATCTCCTTAATTTTATCGGACATTCCAAGCCATGGTGTAGCTCCATTAGGTGGTGCCACTAGATCTGGTGTATTTTTATGGGCAGCGGGTGTGGACTTATTTTGTCCGTGCCATCTTTGCCTTTTTTCTTATGGGTTTGTTCCATTTTGAGATTTTAGCGGATGACAAGGATCCCTTCATGGTGAAGCAGTATCCGGACGGGACCTGTGTGAAGGTGCGTTGGAGTCAGGTGGACAGCTGGTATGACGCGGGCGAGCAACATGGAGGCCCCCCCAAAATACGGACGATGGGTGAGGACGAGGAAAATCTTCCGGAGGATGTTGTGCCGGAGCATCCGCCGGCGCGCCCGCTCGCAGCCCCCGCTTCCCCCGTGCCCGATGCTTCTCCCACGGCTTCGGCAGCGGGTGCCGAGACCTCCCAGAGAGTGGAGGCTTCCGCCGATGGGGCCGAGACCGCGGTGCCGAAGTTCAGGACGGGTGCGGGCGATGCCGCGCCCCTGATGATCCGGGAAAACGAGGTGGTCGGGGCGGAGGTTTCCGGCGGGTTTCCCACCACGTTCAGTCGCGGCATGGGGCCCTCCCTCGAGTTTGGGCAGGCCTTCCAGGACTATGGTCCGAGCACGATGCCGACCATGCGCTGGGGCACAACGGCCACACCCGAGAGAGCCTATGGGTTGCCCAGCGGCCGGGACGAGCAGGTGACCGTCAATCTCATCGGCATGGCCTTTCTCGGAAAACCGGAAGAGCTACAGCCCGAGGGCATGCCCGACGTCAGTGGCATCCGCAACATGGTCCCCGGTCTGCCCAACGAGGTGTTGCAAAACATCGCCGGCCCTTATTTCGGCAAGGCGGTGACGTTGGGGGATCTGAACAAAATTTGTCGGGCCATTACGGCTTACTTTGAGGAGGAGCAGAAACCGGTGGTTTCGGCAGTGGTGCCGGAACAACAGATCCGGGGCGGGGTGGTGCAGGTGCTGGTGGTGCGGGGCAAGATGGGGAAGGTGCAGGTGGAGGGAAACCGCTGGTTCCAGAGTGAAGATCTGGCGGCGGCGGTGAAATTGCGCCCCGGCGAGGATCTGGACATCGGAACCCTCACGGACAACGTGGCCTGGCTGAACGCCAATCCCTTCCGCCAGGTGCAACCCTCCCTGGCCCCCGGCGAGACGCCCGGGACCACGGACGTGCTGCTGACCGTGCAGGATCGTTTTCCGGTGCGCCCCTTTGCCAGCGTGGACAATTTCGGGGTGCAGGGTCTGGGGTACAACCGGTTTTCAACCGGATTGACCGTGGGGGACGTGTGGACGGGACTGGACCAGCAGTTCAACTACCAATGCCTGATGAGCGGATCCAATGCCCAGCTGATCTCGAACTCGGGTTCCTATGTGATCGGGTTGCCTTGGCAAAACAGTTTGAATGTGTTCGGCACCTATTCGAGCGCCAATCCGGGGGCAGTCGGCGCCTACGACCAGAACGGATACTTCTGGCAAGTCAGCATGCGTTACAATATTCCCCTGCCAACCCTGAGCCTGCTGGAGGGCCTGGATTACCGGCATCAGGTGTACCTGGGGTATGATTACAAGTCCTCCAACACGGACATCTTTTTTCAAGGCCAAGCAATTTCCGCGACGGACGGTGGATTGGTCGGGCTCTACAACATTTCCCAGTTTGTCCTGGGGTACAGCCTGAACTTGGTGGATCCCCTGGGCTCCACGGCATTCGAGGCGGTCTTGTTTGGCAGTCCGGGGGACATGGGGTCGAACAACAACGACGCCTCCTTCCACCACATCGACACGGATGCGGCGGCCAACTACATCTACGGAAAATTTTCGCTCAACCGGCTCTTCCGGCTTCCGGGCGATGCCTCGATCCTGCTTTCCGGGCAGATCCAGCAAGCGGACGCCAACCTGATGCCGAGCGAGAGTTTCGGCATCGGCGGTTACGACACCGTCCGCGGGTACGACCAGCGGGCCGCCAACGGGGACAACGCCTATTTGGGGAATATTGAAATCCGAAGTCCTCCCATCAGTTTCTGGCAGCTGGCGGGCGATGAACAGGCGCTGGATCAGATGGTTTTTCTGGCATTTTTGGACTATGGGCAGGTTTTGCAATATGCGCCCTCAAGCCTGACCTCGGAAAACTGGCATTTGATGAGTATCGGGCCGGGCTTGCGCTACAACATCGGGCCTTATTTCAACCTGAGATTTGACTGGGGTTTCCAGCTCCAGCAGGCCCCGCCCGGAACAACCGGTGGAGTGAACGGAAGGTCGGGAACAAGCCAGGCCGTTCTAAGCGCCACCTTGGCGTACTAAACTTTTCGATTGGATCTGTCGGATCGGGTTTAATACCGAGTTTAGCGTAAATACTTCCATTTTCGTTTTTAGGTTTTTTTCCCGGATGATTTCTCCGGGTAAAGTTTTTTGGCGATTCTTCACATCTTGTTGGGGATGAGAGGTTACATGCCTTGTCGGCCTCTTCTGGGAAACCAGTCTTAACCCATGCGAGGGGTGTGCCTCACGATCGGTTGCTATTTTTGCTTGGGCATATTTTGTGTCCGCGCCCAAGAAAACAACCCACAGGATGGGTATGCGGCTCCATATCCCACCCGTAGCGAGGGTCCCAGCATCCAGTTTGGACAAGGGTATCAGGGTGTTGCCCCGAACATGCCCACTCCGGTGGAGGGATCGATCAAAGTGAAGCCCCGGGTGGAGAAGCCAGAGGAGGGCGGAGCGGCCAAGGAAGCTGTGATTACGTCTGAAATTCGGGGGTTGGTTTTTTTGGATCAAGAGGATCAGATCAAAATGGACGGTGCGCCGGGACTCACCGGTGTTGTCACGGGCATTCCCCTTCTTAAGCAGGAAAAATTTCAGGAAAAGCTGCAACCTTATTTCGGCCGTCCGGCCACGCTGAGTGTCTTGGATAAAGTCTGCCGGGATGTGATCGAGTACTACCGGCAGGAGGGATTCCCGGTGGTGAATGTGGTGGTGCCCCGGCAGACGGTGCGGGAGGGAGCGGTCCAATTTCTCGTGACCGAGGCCCGGGTGGGGAAAGTGATCGTGGAGGGGGCCCGTTGGTTTGATCCCGATCGGATGAAGGGGGAGGTCAGCCTGCGCGAAGGGGACAAGGTGGATGCCACCCAGTTGCAGGAGGACATTCGCTGGCTGAACAACAATCCTTTCCGGCAGGCCAACCTTGCCTTTCAGCCGGGGGAGGACCCGGGAACCACCGATGTGATTTTGGAGGTGAACGACCGCATGCCCCTGCGCTTCTTTTTCACCTACGACAATTACGGAATTGATCTGACGGGTAAAAACCGGCTCTCCACGGGGTTCAATTTTGGGAACCTCTTCAATCTCGGCCAGCAGGCGAACTTTCAGTACACGACCAGCACCCAGAGTATTTTCAACAGCCTAAACGCCTATTCCGGCAGTTGGATTGTGCCGTTTCCCTGGCGCAACTATATGACGATCTTTGGATCGTACTCCGGGGCCAACGGAGTCGACCCACGCACGAGCGCCAATTTGGTTTCGTCCAGTTGGCAGGTCAGCGGCCGCTACAACGCACCCCTGCCCATGCTGGGGGCGTATGCCCACGAATTGTACGGGGGTTTCGACTACAAGCAGGCCAGCAACAGCTTGCTGATTTTCAACATTCAGGCGCCCGACGGGGGAGGGATCGGAAGTTACAGCATTTTCCAACTCACGGCTGGTTACAGCGGTTCGTTGCCCGATGAAATCGGGAGCACCAGTTTTGAGCTCGGTGGATTTTACAGCCCGGGAGGGGTGGGGGGACTGAACGACAGCAGTAATTTCAATCAAATTATTTCCGGGGCCAACCCGGACTACGGGTATGGCCGTCTTACCCTCACGAGGGGCTTCACGCTGCCGCTTGATTTTTCCATCCGAGCGGAATTCAACGGGCAACTGGCCTCGACCGCCCTGATGCCCACGGAGCAGTTTGGCTTGGGCGGTTACAACACGGTCCGGGGCTATGATGAGCGGGTGGCCAACGGCGACAACGCCTGGGTGACCAATCTGGAGTTTTGGACCCCCCCCGGAAGTCTCTTCAAGATTTTCGGAAACCAGAGTGTGGAGGACCGTCTGCAATTTCTGGCTTTCTGGGACTACGGTTTTGTGGGGTACTCCCAACCGATGCCCGGCCAGTACAACAGTTGGTTGATGAGCGTGGGACCGGGGCTGCGCTACAACATCGACCGCTATGTCAGTGTCCAACTGGACTGGGGGTTCCAACTGCATCAGGCCCCCGCGGGCACGAAAGCGGGCAACCGGGCGGAATTGAGCGCGACGATCGCGTATTGACCGCGGTCGCCAGCCGCGCCGGTGCGGATCAAAGATGGCAGGTCGGAGATCGGGGATCTTGAGAAACGGACCTCGAAAATTGGAAATCGGACTGAGGCAGGGAAAGCGGAGTCAAAGAAACTTGCCGGAATTGAGTAAGTTGGCTGGATCAATCGCTTTTTTAATGCGGTGATGCAAGCGGCGAAGGGCCGGACTGGTGGCGGCGGGCCACCACGGTTTTTTGGCCAAACCGATACCATGCTCGCCGCTGATCACGCCACCCATGCGTAAGACCCCCGAGAACAATTCATCCAAAATCCGATGCATTCGGGGATCATCGTGCCGGGTCCCCACCGGGGCCATCAGGTTCACATGAATGTTGCCGTCTCCGGCGTGGCCAAAGCTGGAGATGGGGATGCGGTGCTTTTTTTGAAGTCCGGCGGTGAGATGAAACAGATCAACGATGCGACCCCGCGGCACGGTGACATCCTCGTTCAATTTGACCAAGCCGGTGTCGCGCAGGGCGTAGCTGAATCCGCGGCGGATTTCCCAGATTTTTTCGCAGGCGGCCTCCCCATGGGCCGTCACGATTCGAGTGGAGGAGGAGCGCAGGACCTTGGCGGCCGCCGCCAGCTCGCTTTTTACCGATGAGGGCTGGCCGTCGAACTCCACGAGGAGCATCGAATTGCACTTGGGGGCGTGGGGGATGGCCTGGCGGGCGGCGGCGAGGGTGAAGGGGTCGGCAATTTCCAGGGCACAAGGAAGAAGACCCGAGCCGAGGATCTTTTGGACCCCGGCCGCCGCCTTCTCCACGGAGGTGAAATCCGCTCGCAAGGCCGAACGGGTCGGCGGCAGGGGGAGGAGACGAAGGGTGGCCTCCGTGACCACGCCCAGCATTCCCTCGGAGCCGGTAAAGAGGCCGACGAAGTCGAATCCGGTACGGTTTTTATGGGTGCGACCGCCGACTTGAACCACAGTCCCATCGGCAAGGACGACTTCCAGTCCCAACACATAATTGCGGGTGACGCCATACTTGAGGCATCGGGGTCCGCCAGCGTTGGTGGCGATGTTGCCGCCGAGGGTGGATTCCTTGAGGCTGGCGGGATCGGGGGGATACAAGAGGCGGCGCCGTTTGGCCGCCGAGGCGAGATGGGAGGTGATGACCCCGGGTTGGACCACGGCCACCCCGTCCCCCCGGGAGATCTCCAGGATGCGGTCCATTTTCACCAGGGAAAGAACCAGCCCGCCTTTGACGGGGACACATCCTCCCACGTAACCGCGTCCGGCTCCTCGGGTGGTGACCGGAATCCGGTGACGGTGACAAAAGGAAAGGATCTTTGACACCTCGGCCGTGCTTTTGGGGAATGCCACCGCATCGGGAAGGGCGGAGGCCATCCAGGCATCCGAGGAGTTGTTTTTCAGAGTGAGGGGATCCATCCGCAGAGTTCCGCGGGGCAGGAGACGGTTGAGTCGGATAAGCTGCTTTTTCATTTCCGGCGGCGATTGGCGAGTTCGCGGTTCACTTCCCGGTCGGTCTGGCGCTTGATGAGGTCCTGACGCCGGTCCCGGTGGGTTTTGCCCAACCCCAGCCCGACGAGAATCTTGAAGCGGCCGTTTTTGAAATAGCCTTTCAGGGGGACGAGGGCGCGGGAGCCGCCTTTTTCAATCTGTCCCATGAAACGCATGATCTCGGCATGATGGAGGAGAAGTTTGCGCGGACGATCCGGTTCAGGGTTGGCCCGGTTGCCGTGACTGTAAGGTGCGATGTGAAAGGAGTGAAGCCAAGCCTCGCCGTTTTCGATGCGACCGTAGGAGTGGGCGAGATCCCCGCCTCCGGCACGAATGGATTTGATTTCGGATCCGGTGAGGACAATGCCGGCCTCGATCGACTCGGCGATGGAGTAGTGGTGGCCCGCCTTGCGGTTATGGATTTCGATCGTTTTCAGGGTGCGTGACCCTGGGTCCCGAGAGGGGGATTAGGAGGACTTCTTGGCGCGGGTTTTACGCGCGGGCTTGGCTTCGACGGCTTCAGGCCCGCCAATGACTTCGTAGCCCAGTTTGCCGTCGGCCACTTCGTGCAGGGCGACGTCCATAAAGGTCATGCGGGGGGAGACGGCAATCATGGGGCGGTAGCCGAGGCCAAGCTGGCGGACACGCTTGGAGATCACATTAATCAGGATCTGGGGGCTGGAGACCTTGGTGAGGGCTCGGGTGACAAGTTCGCTTCTCATAATGGTTTGGGAAAGCATTGCATGATGTCGCAATCGGGGCAGATTGCAAGGGTTAATCCGGAGCGTAGCTCAGCTTGGTAGAGTACCAGCTTTGGGAGCTGGCTGTCGTGGGTTCAAATCCCACCGCTCCGATGGCCCGCAAGGAGGACCGAGGAGGGGTCAGGCCATCCGCCGGAGGCGAAAAAAGGAAGGTTGAGGGACCGTTTGTTCTTTTTGCCCCCTCTTACCTTGAGAACTTGTGATTTAAAATTGGCATTTAGGTGCTATGCAGAAATCAATGAACCTTACCAACCGAGATGAGCGGCTAAGGCGGCGACAAGAGGCGGATGATTTCAGGAGAATCTTTCAGCCACTCGCTCTTTTTTTCGGATTTTTCGGGCTTTTGGCCGTGATGTGGTCCGTTTTCAGTCTCGTGGGAGGGGAGGGCTTCAGGAAAGACATTCTGGGAGCCGGGGTGACGCTGATGAGCTTTCCCGTGCTGGTTTATCTTTTTCGCCTCTTCCGCGGCCATCTGCGGAAGGATCTTTACCGCTAGGCCCGAAGCCCCGGGAGGTCGGGTTTTACTGGACGTCCCAGTTGTAGCGCATCACCCCATATTTATGGGAATCCGTCAGCATGCCAAAGGAGAGATCGACACAGTTGTAGGAGTCCATGGTCTCGGAATTAGTCCAACTCCCCATGTAGCGCCAAAGGTGAGGGGTGATTTCGTTGTCCGGGCGCCGACCCATGTAGCGAACGACCTCCTCCTTGGACATGGTGTCCGTGTCTGCCTCAAAGGCTTTCACCTCGCTGGCCGGTTCGGCATGTAGCGTGACCGCCAAAAGGGTCGCCATTAGAATTCCCGGAATATGCTTCATGCGAAGAAGGTAGAAAAAAGGGCCCCGACCGTCCAGTTCGGTCTTGAGTTCCTGGTGGTTCTCCTGGTCGGCTCGTGCTCCTTGGGCCAGATGACCAACCCGGAGAGTCAGTCGGTGCCTGAGCGGGAGTTTCGCGAAGAGCAGATATCCGAGACTTCGCCCCCCCGGGAAGCGGATTTGAAACTGACCGGGTATGTTGACGGAACCTATCTGTATAATTTGGGGCCTAGCGGTGCGGTCAGCCCCCTGGATTTTCCCACGGACACGGTCCCCAAGGGGGATTTCAATTTAAGTGCGCTGTGGCTTCGGTTGGAGAAGCCTTTGACCAAAGGAAACACCCTGGAAGCCGGGCTCCAGGCCGGAATCATGTTGGGCGAGGATGCCACCTATTATGCGGCCGCAGGAACCGCAAATTCGCCCGACGGACCGAACAGCAGTTCCCTATACTTGGGGGAGGCTTTTGCCAAATTCTGGGTTCCCGATGCCCAGATGGAAATGTGGGTGGGAAAGTTTCAGTCGGTGATCGGATATGAGACCGTCTGGCGACCAGATAATCCATGCATCACATTTGGCATCGCGGACGCCTTCATGCCCCAGGATAACGTGGGATTTCTCGCCATCTTTTCGCCGGATCCGCTGTTTGATATCGCGGCGGGATTGGGAAACTGCTCGGGCGAGAGCAACGATGCGGCAGGCCTGGGGCAAGGGGACGAGTGTTCGGTGTTCGGGTATGGAAAGATCAGTAGTCCCGGAGGAAACGCCACCCTGCAGCCCGGTTTTTATGTGACTCCCTGGGGAACCCATGGGCAAAATGCCCGAATCTCTCTCGACCAGGATTTCTACTACGCCCTCAATCTGATCGGCCAATGGTCGCCCGCCTTTGCCGAGAACCGTTGGAATCTGACGTTCGATGTGACCGGAGGGTCCGGGACGGGTGATCCAGGGGTGGAGGCCCCCACGTCGTATGTCACCACCGCGCTGTATTCCACCTGGACCCTGTTCGACCCGGTTTCCCTCACAGGGCGCGCGGAATATGTCCACACCAGCAACTATGTTCTTCCCATGACCAGTCGGTTGAGCGGGGGGGATTATTATGACTACACATTGACGCTGTCGGTTAAACTCACGGAGGAGATGGTCTGGCGGGGGGAGGGAAGATTTGCCTGGGGTGTGGGAACCACCCAATCAACCGAACCCTCTCCGGACTATCCGGATCTATCGCCGCCGGCCTCCGATTCCCTTTGGACGTTGGCCACGGAAATTTACTATCGCTTCTGAGAAAGTTCCTTTTTCCAGATTTCCACTTTGGCCAGAACATCCTCCACCGTGATGCGGGCCATTCTCCCGGGCCGGTGTCGGAAGGTCATCTGGGGCTCCTCCCCGGGTTCGTGAAAGGCATCGATCAGGAGTCGTCGATCCTGCCGCCAAGGACCGACGCGGGCGGGGCTGTTGTACCCATAGAGGCCAATCACCGGCTTCCCCAAAGCGCCCGCGAGGTGCAGGGGACCGGTGTCCGGCGAGATCACCAGATCACAACCGTCGAGCAGGGCCACCAAGCGGCGCAATCCCGAACCCAGAGTGTTGATCGGTGGATGCCGGCATTCCGCCGCCATTTTTTGTCCCAAAGCGGTTTCCCGAGGAGACTTGGCACCCACTAAAATTGGGGTGAGGCCAAACTGTTCCTTCAGGGCATCGTTGAGACGAACCCAGCTCTCGGGAGTCCAATCTTTCCGTGGATTGCTGGTTCCTGCGACCAAGGCCACCCGGGGAGAGTCCAAGGAGCGGAAGAAACTCTCCTGCCAAGGACGTTCCTCCGTCCATGGGCCCAAATTCCATTCGATGGGTTCGCGGGGAATTTCCAAATAGTCGAGAAACTCCAGAAAGTGTTCCTGCACATGGCTGACGGGTTTGGCGGGGAGATGCCGGTTGTTGGCCAGCCAGTTGAATTCCCGGGCACGAGAAGGATCCAGTCCGATCTTCAGAGGTGAGTGGCACAACGCGGTCAAGACCGTGGCCTTGAAGTAGCACTGCAGATCCAGGACCACGTCAAACGGGCGTTCGGCGAGTTCCATCGCCATTTTGACAAATCCGGCCAACCCCGCCTTGCGCTCAAAAAGAAGGATTTCGTCCACGGCAGGATGCCCTTGGATCAGGGCGGCACCGGCATCCTGCAAAAGCCAGGTGATCTTGGATTGGGGGCGGTGGCGTTTGATGGCGTTGACAACCGGCAGGGCGTGAACCACATCCCCCACGGCACTCAGGAGCACGAGGCAGATGCGGGGGTGGGAAGGAAGTTTCATCGGGTGGGGAACAGTTCACTCCAGAGGGCCCGGACGCGTCTTTCGTCCATTCCAAGATCGCCGAGTCGGGTTCGTTTGAGGAGGGAACGCAGGAGACGGTTTCGGTTGGCGGTCTCGGTTTGGGGATCCCTGGCTGTTCGGAATTGCACGGCGTCCACATCCAGGAGCCATGCCTGCCATGGGCCGCGGGTCTTGCGGGACAAGAGGATGTTGCGGGCATTCAAGTCGGGGTGGAAGATGCCGTGAAGAAGAAGTTTAGAGAAGAGGGAACGAATGGCGGATAAGGCACCCTTCTGCTCCGAATTTGTCGGACGATTCGACAGGAAAGAGACCAAGTCCCGGGCATGAGGGACGGCGGAGGTGACGACATCGATGCGGAGAAAACCACCAGCAGGGTAAAAAAGAACGGCAAGAATTTCCGGGGTGGGAATCTTTTTGGAGCGGAGTGCGCGTGATCGTGAGAGCTCGCGGCTGGCCCGGGACGGACCGAGATAGAGGTCGCGGGTCAAACGCCCCCAGTAGCCCCCATGGAAACAGGGGCGAACAACGATCCATCCCAAACCCGTACAGGGAAAGGACACCACCGGGGCTCGTCCCTGAAACAGAACGGCTTGGGGGTGTTGTCGTGAGGCCAGTCGCAGGGGGGCCTGGAAGTTCAGCTTTTGCCAACCTGCGACCAAGGGTTTTCTGGCGCGCGGCAAGATCCAGGCGGTTCCCGCGGGTAGGCGAATGCGTTGGAACCCTTGGGGAGGAGGAAGATTCATGGCAGGTAGGGTGGAAGGTTCAGTGGAGGTTTGGGCTCTTCGCCTTTTCTCAGGGCTTGCAGGTTCTCGGGGGTGAGGCGATCGGAAACGGAGCCCCAGCAATCCAAAAGGTAAGCCGTGGTTTTTTGGGTGGTGGATGAGTCCAAGGTTGATTTCTTGAGGGCCTGCTGCATCGCCTCCTGGGGGCTCACATGTTCATTTTGCAAATCGGCCAGGGCGGCCATGGATTGGCGGATGAGGATGGCCCCGTTGGTATCGGTCAGGTTCGAGGGATTCAAGGCGGTCACCATGCGGCGAATATTTTCATCGATCCGACGGCGGCGAATGGATTCCTGGGCATCGGATTGGAGGCGACGTTGGGCCTGGGCGTCGATATTGGCTTGGACGGGGACGACCTGGGAATGAAGGGGAAGAACTCCACCCCCCAGCAGGGGGAGGAAGAACCAGGGGAGCTTGGGCATGCTACGGCTTCAAAGAAATGATCTGATAACGGACATCAATGCCGTCAAGTCGCTCGTCCCGGGTGTTGAGGTCAAAGTTGAGGCGTTGGGAATTGATGATGGAGAGAACGATGGCGGCATTTCCTTTGCGGGAGAGAACGCCGCGGGCGATGTTGTTCTGGGCATTATCAAAGCCCCGCTGTCTCATCAGGGTTTCAAAGCCCACCACCGTGAAGGCATTGGTCGGTTTCCCCTTTTTCCAAATTTTCACGCCTTGCGCCTGAATGACTTCCTCCGCTGGCGGGGTGGGGGCGTTGGTTGCCTCCTCCGAGTTCCCCCAGGGGGCCAGAGAAAAAAGGATCAGGACCCAGCCAGGCAGAATTTTTCCCATGGTTTGAGGATAGGCCTTCAAAACAATGAATCGAGCCGTGATTTTTCCCCACATTCGTCTATGCGTAACGCATGAAACATCAATCGATCACCCTGCGTACGGATCCGGTAACGAAACTTCTCTTGGCCCTGGTGGCCGGAGGTCTTTGGTGGCATGCCTTTCAACCCTGGATGGGAAGTCACGCCCAGGCGGAGGGAGGCCCCACCAAAGTGGACGTTGTCTCTATCGGAGGGGAAAAAGTGGGCCTTGTCAGTCAGTCCGACATTAACTCGGCCGAGCCCGACTCGTTCAAACGACAGGGCATTCCCGTCTGCAACGTCAACACCAAGTAAAAAAAACCTTAGCGGCGTCTGCGTCCACCCCGGTATCTACGTCGGTGGTGATGGGGGTGGTCGAGGCGTCGCCGACGAACCTTGCGGGCGACTTTTCCAACAGCCTGGACAAGCCCCAAGGCCAGGCGCCCAACAGCGGAGAGGATCTCTCCGACAGGGATGCGGGGGAGCACGCCTCGTTTTCCTTGCGTGATGCCGTGCTTGCCCTCGCGGGCCGCCCTTTTTTCGAGCTTCTGATCCACCTCGTGGCCAATACGGCGAGCCTCTTCAATGGCTTCCTTCATGGTGAAGACAAAGCAGGGAATGGGTTGGTCGGGGAGATGGGCCAGGGAGCTGCCTGAAAGTCGGGTGGGCCGAACACCGAAACGCCCTCCCGGTTTCCCCAGGTCGGGTTGCCCCTCTCCGGCGTGAATCAAAACCACCGCCACCTTGGGGGTATGGCCATATCCCTGCCGAATCATCTCGGCGGCCGAACGGAGTTGTTTGGCGGCGCGGGAGACGGCGGAAGCGGAACCGAGCCCGCTCAGCTTGAATTCAAAAACGGCCGTGGCCTTATCCCCGGAGAAGGCCACGGCATCGAGTTCCCGAAAGCGGTGACGGCCCCGAAGCTGGTCCCCGTGCTCGGGATCCTGGTAACGGATGATCCGCCGGTCACCCAGGTGGAAGTGGCGGGAGAGGATGGAACGAACCCCAATTTCCGCAGCCGCGCTGATGATGGACAAGGCGGCGGGCTCGATCCGGACCTTTCCCGTGCGTTGCCTCTCCCGGCGGCGACGAAAGGCGAAGCCCTCCGACCATCGTTG
>Ga0214923_10004580_pt1 | contig 16603 bp, 9 predicted proteins | sample LL1510_MetaG_FD_177993 | JGI IMG/M metagenome (GOLD analysis project Ga0214923, IMG submission 177993) | Freshwater microbial communities from Lake Lanier, Atlanta, Georgia, United States - LL-1510 | ecosystem: Environmental > Aquatic > Freshwater > Lake | place: USA: Georgia | collected 2015-10-15
CGTCGAAGAGCCCGCCCCCCGAGTTGCCGGGATTGATGGCCGCGTCCACCTGCAGGCAGTCGGTGTACTCGAGGATGGTGCCCGCGGGAAACTGGTAGCGGTGAACGCCCGATACGATCCCCGCGCTGATGGAGGGACGCAGATCGGTGGCCAGGAGGAAGGGATTGCCCGCGGCGAAGCAGAAGTCACCCGGCTGCACGAGATCACTGTCGCCGAACTCCGCCGTGGGGAAGTCGTCGCGGCCGAGCAGCTTGATGAGCGCGACGTCCCCTGTCGGGTCGAGGCCGACGAGGACCGCGTCGTACAACCGCCCGTCGTCGAGTCCGCAGCGCATCGCCGGCCCGGCCGGCTGCACGACGTGGAAATTCGTGAGCGCATAGCCATCCGGCCGCACGAGCACGCCCGAGCCGCCGCCGGCCTCGCCGGCGAAAATCGCGACCGCAGTGGCCGAGGCACGTCGGATGCTCGCGACCCGCCGCGCCTCGGCCGCGAGCACGTCACGATCGACGGCATCCACCCCGTACAGGGCTCCACCGTCGAGGGCCGTGACGAGCAGGCACACCGACGCGAGCACGACCGCCGCCCGCAGCATCCATGCGTTCGTCATTTCTCGAACGCCGGACTGCGGAGCAGCACCGGCCCTCCCATGCCCCCCGCGTCGGGAAAGTCGACGAGAATCTCGAGACGCCGGGCCGTCGAGACGTCGATGTCGATCGATCCCGCCGGCACCGCACCCGCATCGCGTCCGGTCCGAACGAGCACCGGCTCGTGCAGCACCGCGCGACCGTCGAGCGCGATCGTCATCACACCGACATCGCGGAGCGCGTCCCCCGACACCGGAGCGGCCGGCACCGCGGTGGCGCGAAACCGCCGTGCATCCTCCGGCACACGCCAGACCGCCCGAGTCCGGGGACGAACCACGAGTCCGCCCGCCGCCGCGTCCCCGGGCACGACGCGCGGCGCGAAGAAGGAGGCGAGGCCGGCCACGTCGGCGAGACCGCCGAAGAACGGCTCCACATCCACGCGTTCGGGCTCGAGGCCGACCAGCGACACGGTGCGACCGGAGGCATAATCGAGTCCGCGGAGCCATGCCGCCGGCATCCGGATCGAGTCGTCGATGACGAGCCCCTCGGGTGACCATGTGATCGTGGCCGCCTGCATCGTGCCGCCGGCGACGGCGACCCGAATCCCGCGCGACGGCGTCGCGTCCCGCAGCCAGCGGAGGCCGACCACCTTGTCGCGCCGCACCGGGATCGTCTCCCCGTCGAGCACGACGGTGACCGCGTCGGCCGTCACGCCCGTGAGGGCACATGCCACGCAGTCGTAGGTGTCACCGGCGCCCACGACGACCACGTCACTGTCGGCGGGTTCGGGCAGCAGGGCCAGCCACGGCGCGGCGGTGCCGGCCGCGGGAGCCGGCCAGGCGACCATGCGCAGGCGCTCGGCGGGCAGCACCGCATCCTCGCCGCCCCGCGTGATCGCGGCGGTCTCTGCGGTCCAGACGAACCGGTCTCCCGTGAGCCGTGACCCGTCGAGCAGCGTCACGGCGACGGCCGCGTCGCGCGTGTCGCCGACGGCGGGGTCCGGAAAGACGACCGTGCGGACGGTGTCCACCGGCAGCGTGTCCAGCCGTCCATCGACCTCGATCTGCACCGACGCGTCATCGATCCGGAGCAGTGCCCCGGTGACCGGCCCGCCCGAGGCCCGCTCGATCGTCACGGTGCGCCGGGGTTCGTCGGCCAGCGTGCACGGGGACGCGACGACGAGCATCGCGATGCTGCGCACGGCGAGAACGACGCGACGCCGGAACCTGGTCCGACACGATGCCCCCGCGTCTGCCATCGATCAGCGGTCCTCTGCGCCCGCGGCAAGCCGCTTGAAGTAGCGTTCGATGACGTCGCGGTAGTGCGGCGGAAACTCCCGCCCGATCTGCTGAAGGGCCGCCTCGCGGGCGTGGGGTGGCAGCGCGCCCCACGCATCGTCATCGCCCAGATCGCGGCGCTGCACCTCGCCCGCACCGCGGCCGCCGGCGATCCGGCTGTCGTCCATCGGTCGTGCCGCACCGCCACCACTGCCGCCACCGCCGCCACCGCCCCCCTGCCCCTCCTGGTTCTGCTGGTTTTGCTCCTCGATCCGCGCGATGAGGCGATCCAGCGACGCGACGACTCCGTCCTGCACGCGGCGGGTGGCAGGACCGGCCCGGCCGAGGTCGAGCCGCCGGGTGACGTCGCGCATCCGGCGGGCGACGTGCGCGAGCGACTCCTCCTCGAGGCCCGTGATGTCCTGGCGCATCAGCCGAGCGAGCCGCTCGTAGCGCACGGGAATGGAGTCGGCCCTCTCGAGCAACCGGTCGAGCGACTCGATCGCCGTGTCGCTCTCCAAGAGCCAGTGCGCACACGCGGCACGATGAAAGAGGAGCGCCGCCGGATCGACCGCCGACCTGACGTCGAGCCCGGCCAGCAGTGGCGCCGCCTCGTCGAACCGCCGCCGCCGTACGAGATCCCGCCCCAGCCAGAGCTTGACGGCGTCACGATGAAACGCCGTGACGACGGGCTCGTCGAGCCAAGCGAGCGCTCCCTCCGCCTGCCCGGGCGGATCGTTCCGAACCGCGGCGGTGCGAGCGTCGACCAGCGCGATCGTCTCCACGACCGCGTCGAGTGGATCCTCCGGTGGACCACCGGCGTTCCAGACGGCGATCGCCTTCCGCAGGACGGTCTCATCGACACCCGCCGATGACTCGTCCAACCACGAGAGCGTCCGCGAGCGGATCTCATCCGGTGACGGGATCGCCCAGGTCGCCTCTCGGAGGAACTCCCCATCCTCCGCGACTGCCACGGGTGCCGACCAGGGATGCCACGACGCGAGCACAAGGCCCACGGCGACGATCGCGGGACACGCTCGCACGAGACTCATCGCGCGAGGTCGGGATGGCGACGCGTCGACCCATGCGCCCGACGCCCCGACCGGGGAGGCGGACCACGGCGTGCTTTGTTCGCGATTCCAGCCACTGCGGGACATCGACCGCTTTTTCATGCCGGACCCTCCGACGCCGCGGACGGCGACACGAACGCCACCTCCGCCATGATACTCCCGGCCGGCACGACGCGGCGACCGTCGGGCGCGGTCCACGGGATGACACGGCGGCAGGCCGCGGATTTCACTCCGTCCGACCCGTGACGATGTCGTGGGCCGCCTGCTCGATGGACCGCTGCCGGTCGGCGAGCCGACCGAGCGCCGCGCGCAGTTCCGGTTCTTCCGCCTCCTCGATCCCGTCGCCCAGCAGGCGGGCGAACCGACCGGTGCGCGTGTTCACGCGCACCTGGAGCGAACGGAGCATCTTGAGTTCGGCGAGGGCGTCCACGAGCGGCTGATCCCCCGGCTCCGGCGCCCGCCCCCCTGCTCCGCCCTGCTGCGCGGCCTGCGGATCACTGCGAGCCCGCTCGAGGGCGCCCAGCAGTTCCTCGAGTCCGGCGACGATGTCCTCCTGGATGCCGGTCGTGGCGGCACCCGTGTCGCCACGGGCGAGGCGCGAGGCAGCCTGCTCCGCGTCGTCGCGCACCTGTTCGAGTGCCTGAGGGACGGCGACGGCGGTGCCGTCGTCCCGCACCAGGGCCAGTGCCCGAGTCGCGGCAGTGCCGACCTCGGCCTGCTCCCGGCCGAGACGGCCGGCCTCCAGCTGCCGCGACCGATCGGTCGGTGGCCGCGGGTCCACGGCGAGCCTGCGGGTTTCCGTGACCAGGCCCTTCTCGATGCGCAGCATGTCCCGCACCCGCGCCTCGAGCCTGACGAGAAGCCTCTCGACCTCCTGCTCCCGCAGCTGACGGAGGATTTCCTGGAGTTCCGCCCGCGCGTTCTCGAGCTCCTCGATCGCCCGCTCCTGCTCCTCACGCGCATCGGCCCGACGGGCGTCGGCGAGCCGCGCCTGTGCCTGACGCATCCGCTGCTCGGCCGCCGCCAGCCGACGTGCCGTGCGCCGGGCACGAGAGGCCTCGTCATCGCCCTCCGACTCCCCCTCGCCATCCGAGGGTGCCGCATCCGACTGCTTGCCATCCGACTGCTTGCCATCCGACTGCTTGCCATCCGACTGCTTGCCATCACTTTCCTCGTTGCCGTCAGGGCGACCTTCATCGGGCTTCCCGGCATCGCTCGGACTCGCTGACTGCTCCGCGGGGCCGGCCGATCGCTTGGCAAAATCACCGATGTCGCCAGCCAGTCTCGCGGTTTCCTCCGCCAGCTGCCGCTGCCGCGCTGCGAGGTCATCCTCGCCCGCTTTGCCTTCCGTGCCCGCCTCGATGTCGCGCTGGCGGCCGATCGTCTTGGCAAGCCTCGCCAAAAACTGTCTCACCTCCTGGTTCGACGTGGCGAGCCGCCGGTCGTCGTCACCAGCAGCGAGCATGCCGTGGAGGGATCGCAGCTGCTCGATGAGCCCCTGCTGGCTCGCCCCGGCCTGCAGGAACTGCCCCTGCTCGAGCTGGCGGACGACCGCGTCGAGCCGGTCCGACACCTGCCACTCGCGCGATTCGGCACACACGCGCCGCAGCAGCGCCGCGCGCCGCGGATCGGTCGCATCCAAGAGATCGGCAAGACGGAGGAACGCGCGCTCCAGTTCGCGGTACTGCGAGACGAGCTCCTCCTCGCGTGTCGCCAGCGGCTGTGCGGGCGCATCGGCGGCTGGCTGGGCGAGGGCCGCCCCGCAGGCCCATCCCCACGCCACGAAGGCCGCCGCGGCGGGACCGAGGCGGCCTCGCGAGCCGCAGCGGATCGACGTGCGGTGCATCGACCGATCGACGCGACTCATGGACGCTGCAGAAGCGCGCGGCCGCGACGCTTCTGCTCCTCGAGGGTTTCCGCCCGAATCTGTTCCTGCAGACGGATCACGTCCCGCAGGCGCTCGACCAGCTGGTTGTACGACTCCAGCTCGATCATCCTAGCCAGGATCGCCCGCAGCCGCTCGAGCGCCGCGTCGGCCCGTTGCACCACGGCCGACGGCGTCGCGTCACGACACGCCCGCTCGAGATCGGGCAGATCACGGGACGCGACCGCCGTCAGTGGAGCCGCGATCTGTCGCATGAGACGCTCCTCGACCTCGGGCGTCAGCAGGTCGTTCGTCGCGAGTTCCAGGTGGATCGTGCGAAATGCCTCGGCGACGTCGGCGGCCTCGCCGGCGGTGCGGGCTGCCGTCTCGGCACACGCAACCACCGGATCGACGACGAAGGCATCGTCGTCGGGCGCCGCCGACGTCGGGGATGCGAGCCGCTCGCGGGCCTGGGAGAGGTCGTCGATCGCCGACTCGAAGCGCCGTCGCAGGAGGATCTCCCGTGCCTCGAGGAGGGCACGAAGCGCCTCGGGAGTGACGACCTCGAGCGACCAGGTCTCGCCGCGCCCTTCCTGGGCCGCGCCGTCGAGCGTGCACCGATCCCGTGCGGTGACGGTGCACGCGAGACGTTCTCCCGGCGTGAGCGCCAGCGGCGCGAGGACCACCTCGTGAGGCGAGTCCGCCGTGAACTCGGCGACGAGCGCGCCCTCACGAACGCCTGGAATCGGCAGCCGCACCGTGTCGTCCGCGCTGCGATCGCCGTCGCCCGGCGGCCCATCCGACTCGATGCCATCGGCCCGCTTCGCGGCCTCCCGCCGCAGCTGCACGGCCGCTTCGGCGAGCGCGTGGTCGTCCCCGATCGTGCCGACCAGGAGCAGCCGACCGGCGCCGGTGATCGCCGCGGGCATGCCGCGTGGCGTCATGGCGACCTGGGGCGGCTCGTCGAGGACGGGGATGACGAGAAACTGGATCGGCTGCCGATTCGAAAGACCGTCGGTGTCGCGAAGGTCGAGCGACACCGCGACATCGCCGTCGAGCGCCGCGATCTCGCCCTCGAGCGTCAGACGGTCGCCGTCGCCGCCGTGGGAGGCGGTCTCCGCCGCGCCGAGCGATGCGAGCACGCGGGGCGGGGCGGATGACTCCGGCGCCGCGTCACCCGCGAGGGCCTCGGGGGCAGCGACCACCGCACCTGAGGTGCCCGCGACCGCGGCATCGCGCGCCGTCAGCACGGCCTCGGCGAGCGGCTTGGTCGACGTGCACGTGATCCGCACGCGCGACCCGCGCGGCACGCGCACGACGCGCGAGGCGGCCGTCGGCCGGAAGCCCGTGCCCAGATAGGCGGGGGGCTCGTACTCGATGGTCAAGCCGGCGAGCGCGGGTGCCTCGGCGACGACCAGCCGCAGGCCCGTCAGCCGCCCGTCGCCTCCCCGCACCTCGAACTCGAGGTCGCCACCGACTCCCGTGAGGGTGTGCACGAACGTCTGGCCATCCGGCCCGACACCGCCGAGCGTTCCCATCCGACGGGACTGCCAGCCATCCGGACCGCGCGTTCGCAGCTCGACGAGATCGGGCAGCGGACCATCCGCCCGGGCCCGCACGACGATCTCCACGTCGCTGCCGCGCGCGACGAGGCGGCGGCCGTCCTCGAAGCCCTCGATGGCGAGCCGCACACGACGCGGCCACGGCTCGTCCGAGAGCCGCGTCATCCGCCGGAGCCAGAGTCCGGCCACGTCACCCCGTGTCGCCGCCAGCGCGCCGATCGTCGCGAGGGAAGCGACCGCGGCGATGGCCAACGCGGCGAGCCGACGACCGCGAAACAGCCCCCCCAGCCGGACGCTGCCGGCGAGCGCCGCGGCGGCCGCCGTCGTGCGGGCGGCGAGATCCGGGTCGCAGGGCGTGCCCGCGTCACCGGAGTCGGGCGGGCGGTCCGCCAGCGAGATCGCGGTGGAGATGCTGTCGCCGAATCGTGCGTCATGTCGCTCCACGACGAGCGCCAGCGAGGCATCCGAGAGCGGCGCACGCAACCGCGCGACGAGCTTCGACGCGACGATCCAGGCGCTCGCACCGGCCGTCAGCGCGAGCGCCGTCAGGCGGATCGCGGCGGGAGGCTCGACCCACCAGTCGAAGAGCAGCGTGAGCCAGAAGGCGGCGGCGGCGACCAGGGCGAGCCACGCCAGCGACTCCACCCAGATCCAGAGCCGTGCCCGGCGACGCACGGCCGCCAGCATCCGGCGCACGGGCTCGATCGAGCCGGCGGCCGGGGGTGACGGTGTGGATGCGACGACGCTCATCAATCTTCAGGCGAGCTTGAGAAACCGACGGGCAAGCCACTCGGTGCACAGGAGCCCGACGCCGATCGCGAGGAGCGCGGCATTGAGCCTCCGCTTGAACGACGCGTCCGCGCCTCCGGGCTCGAAGACCCGCCGGGACCTGTCCGGCAGCGTCGCCGCCAGCGCCTCGGCATCGTCCGGCGTCCACCGGTCCGCGGCGAGGAAACGCGCCGTGCCGCCGGTCGCCCGCGCGACGTCCTCCAGGAGGGCGCGATCGAGTCGCGGCCGCGTCAGCTCGCGATCGGGCAGATGGGCCTGGATGCGCCGGGACAGCCGCTCGGGAACCGGCGTCGCGAGGTCGACATCGACCTGCCAGGTCCCCTCGCGCGCGACGATGAAGCCGCCGCGCAGGACGTCCGCGCGGCCCGGCTCCGGCTCGAGCGTCAGCGTCGTCGTGCCCCCGTCCGGCCGCCGCACCCGGCAGACGACGGCACCGGCCCTGCCCGCCGTGCCCTCGGAGAGCACGAGCCGCACCTGCGCCGTGGACCCGACCGGCACGCGGTCCTGGTCCACGAGCAGGCGGCTCGTGCGTGAACCGCGCAGCAGGCGGCCCTGTGCGACATGACGCACGACCTGCGTGGTGAGCCGCTCGTGCAGGCGGGGGTCGACCGCGCGCAGCCGCCACAGCTCGCCGCTGCCGACCGAGACCACCGTGCCCGATCCGTAGTAATGGCCCGCGATGTAGATCGGCTGGAGGTCGCCCACGGGCCCCTCATCCTGCGCGAGCCGCGCGTAGACCGTCGCACCCGGCTTGGCGGGTCCCGATTCGAAGCACGAATAGACCCCGGGGAACGCCCCCCACAACGTGTCGCTCGTCGTCGCGTCACCGGCCAATCGCAGGAACTCGGCCGCCTCCCCGTCCCGGGTCAGCCGCACCGCGCGGGCCACCTCGGCGGACGGCGCGACCCCGCCGAGCGTCGGCATCAACCCCCGCACCTCGACCGGATAGAGGCTGCGGATGACACGCATCCCGGGATCGGCGAGCCACCGCTCCATCGACACGCTGCCAGCGACGAGCACCATGCCGCCGGACTCGCGGCCGACCCACCGCTCGAGACGCTCGCGGGCGGGGCCGTCGAGCCGCCGCCAATCGACGTCGAAGGCGACGATGGCGTCGTACTCGGCGAGGGCGGCGTCTGATTCGGGAAAGCCGGTGAGCATTCCTTCGACGTCGCGCGGTGCCGTGTCGAGCGCGACGTCGACGGCGAAGCTCCGGTCGCGATCGAGCACGTTGCGCATGAACTGAAACTCGCGGCCCGGCCCGGACGCCATGAGCAGGACGCGGGTCACGCGATCCACCACCTCCACCTCGGTGTCCTGCGCGTCGTCACGGGGCGTCCGATCCGCGGCCGGCGGGATCACCCGCACCACCAGCGTGCGCCTGCCCGGAGTCGGCAGTCCGCCCACGTCGAACCGTGCCGGCACGAGATCCCCGTCGGGCCCCAGGACGGCATCGCGGGCGTCGAGCACCACGGACCCGGCCGTGGAGTCGTCGGTCGCGCCTCCCTCGCGCAGTTCCACGCGCACGCGCTGCCCCTCGAGGCCCTGCGACTGGAGGAATGCGGTGACCGGAAACCGATCCTCCGGAAAGACGCGGGCCGGCGCCGAGACGTCGGCGATCCGCACGTTCGCCGGCAGCGTCTCGGCACCGATGCCCAGCGGGTGCACCATCACGTCGGCGGCTCCGAGCCGGCCGGCCGCCGCCCGTCCGTCGAGTCCGGCATTGCTCGCGCCGTCGGTGAGCACGACGATCCCGGCGAGCAGGCCGGCGGGCTCCTCGTCGAGCACGCGGGCCAGCGCCGTGCCGAGGCGCGTCTCGTTTCCCTGCGGCACGAGGCGTGCCCGCCACGCGTCGCTCGCCGCGGCGTCGTCCCCATCGGCGCCGCCACCGTCCACCGACATCGCCCGGCCGGCGGCCGGCACGGTCCGGTCCCGCGGCACCATTCCGTCACCCGCGGCCGCGTCCCCCTCGACAGCCGGTCGAGCGGGCTCGGCCGGGTCGTCGTCGCGACCCGCGCGCTCGAGCGTGACGATCCTTTCGGCACCGACATCGAACGTCCAGAGCGACACGTCATGCACGCGACGAACGGCGGCCAGGAGGCCACCCGCCTCCAGCACGTCGCGGGCGACGTCCGCGCGGGCGGTTGCGTCCGCCCCCTCGGCGGGGATCGCGGGCTCCGTCGCCGCCATCGCCGGCAGCGTCATGCTGGCACTCGTGTCGACGAGCACGGCCACGCGGGATGGAGAGACGAACTCGTACTCGGTGGTGCGCTCGAGATCGAGCCACGCGGCGGCGAGGCAGCCGAACGCGCCGAGCCGCAGCATGGCGAGGAGGATTCGCCTCGACGGAGGCAGCTCGATCGCATCGCGGCGATAGGTCCACAGCACGAACGCGGCCACGGCCGCGCACAGGAGCAGCGCTCCCGGAGCCTGCCACCACTCCGAGAACCCCTCGAGCAGCCGGCTCGAAATCCGTTCGCGCACCGCCGGGCTCGCCGCCAGCAGCCAGGATGCGGCGAGACTCGACGGCATCGGTGGTCCCGCGTGCATCATGGATGGGAAAAGGAGGGGCCGGCGTCGCGGCGCCCCCCGTCGGTTGTATCGCGCGGCGCCGCGGCCGGCGCGGGGTTTTGAGCGTTTCGCAGGACGTCCCGGGTTCACGCGGGCCGGGCTGCCCGCCGTGCCGATCGGGGCGCGACGGGGTGGTAGCCGGCGACGAGCGCGAGCAGCTGCTCGGCCACGAGCACCGCGGCCAGCAGGGCCAGCAGCGGTCGCATCAGCGGCAGGCCGCCTGCACGGTCCGATTCGCCCCCGAGCGCCGCCGCCGATTCGAGCGTGAAGGCGACCCCCGGCAGCGCCGCCGCGAGCCCCTCTCGACCGACGCGTTCCAGCCGCCCTTCCCGCGGGTCCACGTTGACGGCGATCGTGCGCTCATGGTCGTCCCCGTCGAGCCCGATCCAGCGGGCCGCGTAGGCGCCGGGCGATTCGGTCGGCGGCAGGAGGATCTCGGTGCGGCCGGCCGCCGGCGCGAGCGCCGTCAGGCGGATGACCTGTCCGTCCGGAGGCGTCGTCACGTCCACCTCCGTGCCGTCGGTCGCATCGTCGATCCGGATGGCCGCCGGTTCGCCGACGATCCACTCCGCCCCGCGGCGTCGGCCACGCGCGAGGTGGCCCTCCAGTTCCAGGAGGACCACGACCCAGCTGGGATTCCCGCGCGACCAGTTGTTCCAGGTGGGCGCCGCCGTGCTGAGCACCGCCACGACCGTGCCGCGCCCGTACTCCCGCTCGACGACCAGGGGCGCGCCGGTGCGCAGCGACAGGAGACGCCGGATGCCTCCGTCGGCCTCCGCCTTCGCGGGCGGCGGGGCGGCCGCCATCACGCGGTCCACCCGCACGGCATCGAGCAGCGGATTGCGTCGCCCGGCGAGCACCGCGACGACCGGATGGTCCTCGACCACGATGTCGGGCACGGGATCGCTCGCCGCCTTGCCCGGGAGATCCACCGGACCGGCGAGGGCGAGCGGAAAGACGCCCTCGCCGCCGCGATGGAGAAGGCGGTTCACCGCGTCGGCCTGCGTGCGCGGCCCCGTGAAGAAGACCACACCGCCCCCGTCGCGGGCGTAGGCCTCGAGCGCGGCGATCTCCGGCGGGTCGAGCCGCGGCACGTCGAGCAGCCAGATGCTGTCGAAGCCGTCGAGGTCGAGGGTCGCGAGCGCACGCGGCGACTCCACGCGCGGCAGCACGCCGGTCGCCGCCCCGGCGCCCGGCGCGAGCGCCGTGGCCACGTGGAAGGCGTCGCCCGTGCGGCCGTCCCCGCGCGGATCGCCATCGATCACGAGCACGGCCGCGCGCTCCGCGACATCGACGACGGCGACGCGCGCGTTGTCGGCATCGAGGACATCGGACGGGAGTTCCGCCTCGACGAGATGACTGCCTGCCGCGGCGAACCGGACATCGAAACGCGCGCTGGCCGACCCACCCGGCGGGATCGCGGCGAGACGGGCGCCGGGACGGCTGCTGCCGTCCTCCCGCAGCACGATCGTGACGTCCTGCACCTCGCGAACGCCGTCGTTCCGGACGCTGACCTCGAGGGGCACGAGCACCCCGGCGGCCGGAACGCCCCCCACCACCTCGAGTCGTTCGACGGTGAGGTTGCCGGCGCCCGCCTCGGTGGTGGCACCACAGTCGATGAAGCGCACCGTCACACCGGCCTCCGCGAGCCGGCGGGTCGCCGCGGCCACGTCGCTCGCGACACCCCAGTCGCGCGCGCGGAAGTCGCTCACCAGCCAGAGCACCCGCTCGGTGCCGCTCCCGGCCGTGAGGATCGGCAGGGCCGCGTCGAGCGCGACGGCGGGGTTCGTGGCACGGAACGACGCCGGGCGACGGTCGAGCTCGTCCGCCACGCGCCCCGCCGTGGCGGGCGTCGCGGCCTGGAGGGGGAGGTCGAACGAACCTCCCGGATCATCCGCACCGCGGCGGTCACGCTCGGGGGGAACGGCTGCATCGGAGCCGGCTCCCGCGGGCGCGGTCTCGTCGGGCCCGCGGGTCGCGGCGGGCAGCAGGTCGCGCCCCCCGTCGTCGCGCCCCGCGGGCTGCGGATCCCGGGGCGGTGCGGGGGTGCGTGCCGCGAGCGCCGACGAGCGCGCGACCGCCACCTGCGCGGGCCGCGCCGCTGCCGCCAGATCGGCGACGATGCGGGCCGCCGCCGCGCGACCGCGGTCGTACGCGGTCGTGTCCCCCAGCCCGCCTCCCGAGGAGCGGTCCCGCATCGACGCGCTGTCGTCCAGCACGACGACGTGCACCGCCCGACCGCCTCCGAAGAACGAGCCGAGGGCCGTGCGCCACCGAGGCTGGGCGAGCATGAGCACGAGGCCCGCCACCGCCGCCGTCCGCAGCGCGAGCAGGATGAGCTGCCGCAGCAGCACGCGGGTGCGGTATTTGCGCTGGCTCGCGAGCAGGAACTCGATCGCGGCGAACGGCACCCGCCGATGCCTGAGGAGATTGATCAGGTGGATGAAAAGCGGCACGGCCGCCAACGGCAGCCCCCACCACACGAGGCTCGGAAAGTCGAAGGCCGTCATGCCACGAGGCTCGCACGGCGTGCGAGAAACCGCACGAGCGCGGCCCCGACGGGCTCGCGTGTCCGGATCAGCTCGTAGTCGCAATCGAGCGCGGCCGCCTGCTGCCTCGTGCGCGACAGGTACTCGCCCAGCGCCTCGAGGTACCCGTCGCGGAATGCCCGGGGGTTGCAGGCGATCTCGTCGAGGCCCTCGAGGCCCTCGAACCGGGTCGGGCCGTCGAACGGAAAATCGAGCTCGTCGTCGTCGAGCACGTGCAGGAGCGCGACGTCGTGATCGCGGGCGCGCAGCCGACGCAGGCCCGGCACGAGCCCGTCGCGATCACCGAGCAGGTCCGAGACGATGATCACGAGGCCGCGTCGGGGGAGCGACTCCGCGAGCGACCGCAGCACCGGCAGGAGCGAGGTGGCCTCGGCCGGATGGTCCCCGCGCCCGCGCGGCGCGGCGAGCACGCCGACGACGCTCGCGAGGTGCGACCGGCTCGTCCGCGCCGGGACCGCCGCCCGCACCCGGTCGTCGAACGCGGCGCATCCGACGGCGTCGCCGTGCGACAGCGCCAGCCACGCGAGGCTGGCCGCCACGGTCGACGCACACTCGTATTTGCTCAGCGCCGCACCGAGACCCCGGTAGTCCATGCTGGCGGAGCAGTCGACGACGAGCGTGAGGCGGAGATTGGTCTCCTCCTCGAACTCCTTCACATAGAGACGGTCCTGCCGCGCCCAGACCTTCCAGTCGACCCGGCGGAGGTCGTCTCCGCGCACGTACTCCCGGTGCTGGAGGAACTCCACCGACTGGCCGCGGTACGGGCTCTTGTGCAGGCCCGCGAGCACGCCCTCGACGACCGCCCGCGCACGCAGCTCGAGATGGCCGATGCGGGCGAGCGCCTCAGGAGGCAAATATCGTCTGGAATCGGGGGTCACGCGTCAGTTCATCCTCTCGTTCCGGCGTGGTCTCGATGATTCTCTGGATCACGCGGTCGGGCGTCACGCCCTCGCTCTCGGCGGCGAACCCCACCACGATCCGGTGGCGCAGCACGGGTGGGGCGAGCGTGCGCACGTCCTCGATCCCGACGTGGCTGCGCCCGTGGAGCAGGGCGCGGGCCTTCGCCCCGACGACGAGGAACTGCACCGCCCGGGGACCGGCGCCCCAGACGAGCTGATCGGAGACGAAGTCGGGCACGCCCGGCTCGCCACCCCGTGTCTGCCGCACCAGTGCCAGCGCGTAGCGCACGACATGATCGCTCACCGGCACCTCGCGCACGCTCCGCTGCAGGGCGATGATGTCGGCGGCCGACAGGACCGGCCGCGTCTCCTCCGCGGGCAGGCCGGTGGTGCGGCGTGCGATCTCGAACTCCTCGGCGAAGGAGGGATAGCGCACGAACACCTTGAACATGAAGCGGTCCTGCTGCGCCTCCGGCAGCGGATAGGTGCCCTCCTGCTCGATCGGGTTCTGCGTCGCCAGCACGAAGAACGGATCGACGAGCGCGTGCCTCGTGCGTCCGACGCTGACCTGCCGCTCCTGCATCGCCTCGAGGAGCGCGGCCTGCGTCTTCGGAGGCGTGCGATTGATCTCGTCCGCGAGGACGACGTTGGCGAACAGCGGACCCTCGAGGAAGCGGGTCTGCCGCTGCCCGGTCGCGCGATCCTCCTCGAGCACGTCGGTGCCGATGATGTCCGCCGGCATGAGGTCGGGGGTGAACTGGATGCGCGAGAAGGAGAGGTCGAGGCTCCGCGCGAGCGTGCTGACGAGCAGCGTCTTCGCCAGGCCCGGCACCCCCTCGAGGAGGCAGTGGCTGCGGCTGAAGAGGCTGATGAGCAGCTCCTCGATCACCGCCTGCTGCCCCACGATCACCCGCGAGAGCTGGTCGAGAATGCGGTCATGGGCCTCATGGAGCCGATCGACGGCCGAGGCGTCCGCGGCGTGGGGCATGGAACTCTCCGGTGGTCGGTGCGACGCGGTCGGCGCTCCTGCGCCGTCCGCGGCCCCACAGTGTCGCCTCAACGCTGGTAGATCGGAAGCGCGGCCCGGTCCAGCTGCAGGATCGTGAGGTTGGTGGCCGTCGTGTAGACGGGGCCGATGTATCCCTGCGGCCAGAACGCGCCGCCGCGGTCTTCCTGCACCTCGGCCAGCAGCCGTTTCTCCACCTGCCCACGGTACTGCTCCCAGCGCTCGCCCCCCTCGCGATACATCACCTGCGCGTAATAGAAGTGGGCGTAGTGCCAGTGGCCGAAGCTGTTGTTGGAGATGCTGCCGAGGTGCTTTTCCGCGTAGGCGAGCATCCGCGGGACGTGCGTGTCGTCCTCCTCGCCCGCATTGAAGAGGCAGGCGATGGCGGCGGCGGATATGGCCGGTCGCCCCCCTCCCCCCTTCGAGCTGTACTGCACGCCACCGTCCGGCAGCGTGCACCGGTGGATGTAGGCGATCGCCCGATCGATGATCTCACGAGGCACCGGGATCCCCGCATTGCGGCAGCCGCGCAGGCCCTGCACCTGCGTGATCGTGGTCGATCCCTCGTCGAAGTCGTTGCCGTCCTTCGCACTGACGTAGCCCCAGCCGCCGTCCTTGGTCTGGGCCCGGCCGGAAAACTCCACCGCCCGCGTCAGCACCTCCACGAGCTCCTCGCGGCGGCGCTCGTCCTCCTCCTCGCCGAGCAGTTGCGAGAGGAAGAGCATCGCGAAGCCGTGGCCGTAGGTGTAGCGGTCGTCGTTCTTGGGATCACCGATGAGGCCGTTGGGGCGCGACCGACCCACCAGGTAGTCGACGGCGCGGCGGATCGGCTCGGCATACCGGCCCTGCGTGGGCGTCGAGCCCTCCATGAGCATCGCGGTGCCCGCCAGGGCCGTCATGGCCGTCGGATAGCGGCTCTCGTTGGCCGTCCAGCTTCCGCGGCGGGACTGCTTCGCCACCAGCCAGTCGAGACCACGCACCACGGCCGAATCGACGCGTGGGTCGCCGGCACGAGCCGTCCCCACCGCGACGAGGAGCGGCAGCACGACGACGACGACGGTGGCGAGTCGCTCTCTCGGCATGACACGACGCGGCGAGGCGTTCCCGGGAGGGTGGGTCAGCGGGGCGGACCGAGGACAGGAGGCGGACCGAGGACAGGGGCGAGACGCTCGAGCAGTCGCGCCCGCATGCCGGGGGTGTCGGCCGGCCGTCGCGCCGACACGCGAAACGGCGACTGGGGCGGAATCGCGGCACCGGTGAAGGCCAGTTCGATGCGTCGGCCGGTCGCGCCCTCGACGAGCGCGATCGTGCCGTCATCGGGGTTTCCCGCCAGCTCGAATCCACCACCCCCGTGCTGCGGACCGAGCTCGACGTCCTGTTGAAACATGGCATGGCCGGTCCGCGCGTCCAGGCAGACCACCTCGGACCGGGCGATCTCACGGTCGGGGTGACGCCGCACGAGCAGCAGGATCGGCAATTCCGCCGGCTGATGGAGCGGGATCGCGTGGCGTTCGATCGTCGCGGGAGCGGGCCAGAGCGGTTCGCCCGTGGAGCGATCCACCGACCAGATGGCCCCGGAGAGGGGCGGTGTCAGATCCTCGCCGGCCGACGCGATCTGCGCCGCGGCGGCCTGCTCCAGGTCGCCCGGCTCGTGCGCTCCGGCGACCACGAGGTGACGGCCGGGCACCGAGACGACGTGCAGGTGTTCGAAACGCGTCGGCATCTCCGGCAGTCGCGTGACGAAGACACGGCCACGACCGCATTCGAGCGCCGTCAGCGTGCCGTCGGGCGCGAGCACGAGCAGCCGCTCCGCGCCGTCCATCACCGCGCGGGACCGACCGGGAAACTCGCCGAACCCCTCGCGCTCGAGGCTCACCGGATCGATCGCCTCGATCCGCACCGTCTCGCTGGGCTCGCCCGAGAAGCTTCCCTCGGGCTGCACGACCGAGACGATGCGGCGACCGCTCGTCGCGATCCGCTGCCGCCGGTTCGGCACGGTGCAGGTTCGCACGAGGCGGCCATCGATCATCGAGACCACCGTCGAACCGTCGCCGTCCGGCGTGCATGCGCACGCGAAGTCGTCGTCGCACACCAGCTCCGAGACCGGGTGTCCGAGATGCCGCTCCCAGAGCACGCCACCGTCGACGTGGTCGAGGAGCATGAGTGAGGCGCCGTCGTGATGCAGCACGCCGCGGGCGGTGACGCGCCCTCCGCGCGGCGACTCTCCGCGCGGCATGCCACCCGGTTCCGTGACCCGCATGCCGAGCGGCACGGCGCCATTCCGCGCGACTCGTCCCCCACCCATCCGCCCCCACGCGAGCGCAGGCACCGCGCGGGGCGTGCCGGGCGCCGCCGGACGCGTCCACGCAGGACGACCGCCGGAGCCGGGGGCGAGCAGGTCGAAACCGGAAACGGCCGACCCCGAATGGACG
>Ga0214923_10004581_pt1 | contig 16602 bp, 15 predicted proteins | sample LL1510_MetaG_FD_177993 | JGI IMG/M metagenome (GOLD analysis project Ga0214923, IMG submission 177993) | Freshwater microbial communities from Lake Lanier, Atlanta, Georgia, United States - LL-1510 | ecosystem: Environmental > Aquatic > Freshwater > Lake | place: USA: Georgia | collected...
TTGGTGTTGGTGTTGGTGTTGGTGTTGGTTTCGGCGTTGGGGTTGGGGTCGAAACCTTTACGCCCTTGCTCCAGATCAACTTCTTTCCCGATTTAATGCAGGTGTACCTATAGCCACTTACTGTGGAGGTTGCCCCCAATTTTGAACAAGTGGTACCGGCCTTAACAGCTCCCTGCGAGACACTTATTGGACAGAGTGCCAGCAAAAGAACAAAAACGGTGCCAGGTAAAGAGCGCTTCATCATAAAATTATAGAAGATCGAGAAACTGAATTCCAAAATTTTATTTTTTGATTAAAAAGTCTAAGTCGGTATCGCACAATTACAACTAATTCTTAGAGTGATGATTAGTTGATGAGCGCCACAGTTGAAAGAGTGGTTGGGCAACACTTTGGGTTGCAGCCATCAATCCGCCCGATTCTGGAAAAAGGTTTACTGTGCCCGTTTCATCCCAAACCGCTCCCCCGGCTTCGTGCACTATAAGCGCAGCGGCTAAATGATCTATGGGGCTAAACTTATGAATGATTGATCCGATGCCTCGTTGAGCAGCAATACCAACTAATGTCAGAGTGCCAGATCCCATAATCCTCATGGTGCAGTAGTTTTTCGAAAGATTCTCAAGCAGTTCTAACATTCCAGGCCACGGCTCGTGGGCTGCTAACTCAGTAGATACAACTCGACTACTTAGAGGGTTTGCGGCACCACTGTCATCTTCAATTAGTAACTCGTGCCCATCTAATTTGGCACCTCTACCAGAGACCGCTTCAAATAATGAGTTTTGCCAAGGGTCAATCACTACTGCAACAAGAGGTTTACGATCCAACGCAAGTGCTAGAGAGAAAGAACTCCACGGAATCCGATTTGCAAAATTTGTTGTGCCATCGATCGGGTCCAAATACCAAGAAGGTTTATCGCTTATGAATGAACCGCCCAATTCTTCACCGACAAAATTATGATTAGGAAAGTTCGCAGCAATAACCTCTCGAACATGGATTTCTATCAGTAAGTCGACCTGAGTCACGATATCCGCTGGGTTTGCTTTTATGTTCAATGTGCCGGGGTCCATAGATCTGGCAACCAATATGGCCCATTTTCCTAGGTCCTTTGCAACAATTAGTGCGAGATCCAAATCAATATCTTCTGCGGAAGAATTATTGGTCAAGTCAAAAGTTGAATCTTCCAAAAGCAAAGCCTGCAGAAGACTTAATTGATTTGTTGTAATCGAATCAACATCAATTGAAAGAGCCCACCTTAAAGTTGCTTCATCATCTACGGTCCAGATTGCAACTTTCAATCCCAGTTCATGAAATTCGGTCACTCTCTTGCGATTAACAAATGAATAATGCAAATTGATGTACTCAGGTGCTAATTCGCTTAGATCCTTGGAAGTGGGTAGCGCTAACTCATCCCAAGGTAACCAAATCCGAGCTTCTTTCGAAAGTGCGCGAATCTGCTTCATTCCGTTCAAATTCCCGCACCAATAAATCTGATCCGAATTTAGGGGCCCATTTATGGTTACTTCAAATGATAATTGAGCTGGGTCTGCCTCTTCCATATCAATCATTAAGATTGAGTTAGCATTCAAAAAAAGTGGCAAAACTTCGCTCAGGAGTGGAATGCGATTATCACCTCCGCCTAGTTGTGAAATGAAATTCCAGTCGTGTTCACTTACCTTTTCTGAAATTCCCCAGAGTCTCTCAAGCGTTGAATCGTGAATTACAACCACTTGCTTATCCCTAGTAATTCGAACATCTATTTCTACAATCTGGGCTCCAGAATTTATCGCGGACTTGATTGCAACTAAAGTGTTTTCGCGAAAACGGCTAGAATCTCCTCGGTGCGCGCAAGCAATTGTCATTTAATGCCTATGCGACCTTTGCTAACTTGCCACCTATATAAACTAGCGCCTTTGAAATTTTTACAAAGCCGTTTTCTCCTACTTGCGGAATTTCAGAAGACATGAAAGATCGAATCTTGTAACCATTGCTACTCAAGTAAACTTCATAAAAGTGACCACGCGGTACTACTAAGTCAACGGTAGCGGGTTGGCCATCCGGCACATTATTAGCAGTGAAATAGACATCCTCCGGGCGAATCCCGACGACTTTATCTCCATTCTGGATTCGGCCTTCATAAAAGTCACCTGTGTATCTATTTAAGCTACCGATGAAGTTGGCAACAAACTCGGTTGATGGTTCATCGTAGAGGGCTTGCGGATTGGCGAATTGCTCAATTTTGCCATCACTCATAACTGCGATTCGATCAGAAATTGATAAAGCCTCATCCTGATCGTGAGTAACGATTACGGTAGTGATCCCAAGTCGACGTTGTAAATCTCTTATGTCTTCACGAACTTTTATTCGCAATTTCGCATCAAGATTACTTAAGGGCTCATCCAACAGGAGAATGTCTGGTTCTTGGACAAGTGCACGAGCAAGGGCAACGCGTTGCTGCTCGCCTCCCGATATTTGACTTGGCCGAGAATCTTTATGGTGCATCAAATTAACCATCCCAAGAGCTTCGTGAACACGCTTAATGATTTCATTTTTGGACATTTTCCGAATCTTGAGTGGATATGCAACATTTTTAAAAACTGACATATGCGGCCAGAGAGCATAATTTTGGAAAACCATCGCACTGGGGCGCTTATCTGGACCAAGGGTCGTCACATCATTTCCGGTTAATATGACCCTTCCAGCATCTGGTCTGAGAAAGCCAGCAATCATTCGCAAGGTGGTGGTTTTTCCACATCCAGACGGCCCGAGTAATGAAACCATCTCGCCCTTTTTAACGCTTAGATCGAGATTTTCGATAATTATTCTTCCGCCAAGAATTTTATTTAGCCCGATTAACTCGAGACCCAAGCTCTCATTTGCGATTGACATAATTAGACCTCTCTAAACCATCTCATTTAATTTGGAAACCATCAGCTAATTGCCCACCAATAATTTGTTTTCTAGCCATTGTGATCAGAATTACTGACGGAATTGCTAGAAGTAATGAAAATACTGCCGATATTTGAACTGGATAATTCAAAACAAGTGCATACATCTTGGTGGGCATAGTGTAAAGAGTTGGAACTCCAACTAGATAAGTTCCTTGAGCCTCATCAAATGCTGCCAAGAATGACATAACAAGTGCAACTAGAATTCCGGGCATTGCAAGTCGCAGTGTGATATCCCAAAAAACTCTAATTTTTGAGGCACCGGCATCACGTGCTGCGTCTTCTAGATTCCTAGAAACCGAGCTAAATGCGGCCGCGGGAATCCAGGTCATATAAATTATGGTTCCCAAGACTTGAATAATGATTACACCAAGAATTGTTCCCATCAAGTTCAATGTGTAAAAGAGAGTCGCAATTGAGGCATAAAGGCCAATTTTTGGGAATGCATTTGCCGCGAAAATTCCTATGATGAAAGTTTTACGACCCCAAAACTCATATCTAGAAAATGCGTACGCGGCAGGTAAACAAATTACGGCAGATACTATGACCACAATCGGACTAATTATAAGGGAATTTTTAATCGCGTTTATTAGTGACTCATCCCCAGCAATAACTTTCCACCAGCGCAATGTGAATCCATCTGGGAAGAGATTTGGGAATGTCCAGCCCGTTACGAAAGCTCGTATTGCCAACCAAATTAGTGGCCCCAAAATAAATAAGGCCATGAATGCCAAAAATCCCAAGAGTAGAATCCTAACTAACCAGGAATTGCTCTGTAGGTTTAGTTTTGTCTGAGTTTTTGTCATCAAATACGACCGCTCTGATGAGCGCTTCTGATATTCGCCCAAATATATAAAATCGCGATACCTGCCGCGGCTGAAAATATTATGAAAGCCATAACAACTGAGTGTTGAGGCCGATTGTAAGGTCCGAAAAAGTTCGAAATCTCTACCCCGAGCATGGTCGGTTGATTGGCACCCAGAAAATATGGGATTGTAAAAGAGCCCATTATTCCAATTGCTGTAAATGTCGTAGCAATAACGATTGGTACGAAAGCCAATGGAATCATAATTGTTGCGACGATTCGCAAGAATCCCGCACCGGCATCTTGAGCGCTTTCAATTAGAGCATCAGGTACGGATTGCATGCCGGAAGAAATCATAAGAATCGCAAATGGAAGAGATGTCCAGATGACTCCAATTACTACGGCGTTACTTGTCATCGTCAAAGTAGGAAAATTCAACCCAATGTGATAGAAAACCGTCTTTAAAAAGCCTGTGCCATCATAAAAAGTTCGCAGTGCGAACGCAGATATTACGACCGGAACAAATAGAGGTACTAAAGAAAGCGCTACAAGAATTGAAGCGATACGTCCGCCAATTATTCTCTGATAAATAGCCATCCCGAGCGCCATTATGATGACTAAAGTTGTTGAAACGATGGTCACTGTTAACGTAGTTTTCAGATCACCAGGAAACCGTGAATCATTAATAACACTTTTAAAAGCGTCAAGAGTTCCCCACCAGCTTGTCTTTGGATAAATCTCTTGGCCTATTAATGCAACAATTCGATTTGGACCTGTGATGAAACCCAAACTAAATGCTAGTGCTAACAATATTGGTGCCCCGATGAAGGAAATTATCACCAAGACTGGAGGCATTGCCATAAAAAAGCCAAGCAGCGAGAGCCTTGCGGTCTTTTTGACCGCAAGGCTCTCCACAGCTGTGACTTCTTTAAATAGAGTCATCTAGATTGCTGATTTATAACTTTCCTGGAACTTCATTTGCCCAGGCAGCCTTCATATCATTGCCATTTGTCGAGTAGTAACCTGGACGCAATGTAGTGATATCAATGCTTGAAATGTTTGCAGCAACCTCAGTATCAAGCTTTGACACAGGTATTACTGGAAGACCATTCATGTTACCCGCGACAATGAGGCTCTGAGCAGCTGGTGTAAGCACCCAGTTAACGAGAGCACGAGCGGCAGAGCGATTCTTTGCTGTTGCCGGAATAGATAGGAATGCAGGCCCACCTGTTAGGGAAGGATTTGTGATGCTGTAGACCTTGATGTCCTTAGGCATTGTGCCCGCCTTAAGCGCTGATGCAATTTGGTCTGACCAAACTGGCGCCAAATCGACCAATCCCTTCGAGAGAAGATCAAGTGTTCCGGCGTTATTTGTTGGATATGTTCCATTCTGCCCATATGTATATTTGTTTAACGAGCGAAGAATTTCCCAACCTTTTGCCCACTTAGCTTGAGTCTCCTTGTCGGCAACTGTCTGCAACTTTAATGTTTCTGCTGCGGTCAATTGACTGTCTAGAACGGTTACTACGAAAGATGCACCTGAACCGCCACCTGACGGTGCGTTGTAGGTGAACTTTCCTGGATTTGCCTTAATCCAAGTGAGGACTTCATTCAAAGTCTTTGGTGGATTCTTTACATTCTTTGAGTTATAAGCCATCAAAACAGTTGAAGCACGATACGGAATTGCACCTTTGCCGTTCGCAATCAAAACCTTTGGAACATTCTTCAGATTTGGGATCAAACTGGTGTAAGACAATGGGAACAATAAACCAGCTCCGCCAAGCGTTGTTGAAATGCCACCATCGATCAGGTCCATTCCTGGATCACGCTTTGTAGCGACGGCAGCTGTGATCTTTGCTAGAGTCTGCGCATCATTTGCACCATTGCGGTCAAAAGTTACATCTACATCGTATTGTGGAAAATCCTTTGTGAATGCCGGAATCAATGTCTTGACCCACAGATCCTGAATGTTTGTATCCGCTGAAATATATAATCTAACTGTTGTGCCTGCAGCCTGACTGACTGGTGCAGTTACGCCGAGACTTAGAGCTGTAATTGTTGTCAGCGCAAAAGCGCCAATTAACTTCTTCTTCAATAGGTTCTTTAACACGGTAAACCTTCCGATTAGATGGATAGTTCTTTCCCTGAAACAACTTAGGAGTTCGAACAGTAGACTTTTGCTGGTTAACGGATTGCTACAAAGAAGCGCAAATTAGATGACTTTTCTGTTAACTTAGGCGATCTTTGACTCTAATTTGAGCCTAGATGGTCTTGGAATAAATGTAAGCAAAATGGGATTCCTCTAAAGCCACTTCGCCTATGCTCAATTACTAAATTTTGCCTTTAGTTTAGTTTCCAGAAGCTCACTACTTAAAATGTTTGCTGTTACCTCAATTTTTACGCTTAGGAATGATTTAAGCACTCAAATTTTCTTGAATTTGAATGACATTTCCTTCGGGGTCAATTAAGTCTTGGCATAGATAATTTGAGTAACTGAAGCTTTCGCCGCTTGGCTTTCTGAATTCAGGGTCAATTCTCGATAAGGATAACGAAATCGAGGCTACGGTGAAAATTGGTTTAATAGCAGCATCAGAACGAATCTGACCATGCTTTTCAGTGGAATATTCAGGTAGATATTCTAACGGAATTTGATGAACGATCACCGAGTTGTCTTCAGAGAGCAACTCTATAAAATCTGCACCTCTTGCTTTTTCACTTGCATCAAGTAGTAGTACATAGAAATCGGCTAGAGCTTTCAAATCCGAGGCCCAGAAAAGTGCTTTGCTCATGGGCTAATTATAACTAATTAAATTGTGGAGTTATATTCAAACAAACCTTTAAAGCAAGTGATATCCATGATAGAAAATATATTAATTTCTAACTGACTCACCTAACTTACCCAGGAAGTAATTTGCAATCTCGCGCGCAGGTTTGCCCTGATTGGCATGTTGCCCTTCGAAGGCAGCCGTACCATCCTTACCGCAAATTGCTTTGATAACCGCCGGTCCACCAGGATGTTTTGGAATCCACTTGGTCAGGTCGTAAACATTTCCATAAACAATACTCCAGCAACTCGTTGCCTCAGAGTGCTTAGCGACTTCAATAGTTGTTAAAACAATTCTGCTATCGGATGCGCTAGGTGAAGGAGTTGCTGTCTTCGTAGCGGACGGTGTCGCTGATAACGAAGGTGCAGGCGTAGCAGTAGGTGATTTTGTCACACTTGGAGTTTGTGATGGCGTCGATGCTTCGGTAGGGGTTGGACTCTTAGAAACAATTGGAGTCGAACTAGGTGTTGATTTTGAAACTTGCGCTTTACTCCATATTAATTTCTTTCCTGATTTAACACAAAGGTATTTAACTTTGCTAACTGTCTTAATAGCTCCTGCCTTGGTGCAGGAGGTTCCGGCAATTGTTGCTCCATTAGTCGCAGATATACCCGAAAACACAAAGGCGGCCAAAATCAGGGTCGAAAGGTAAAGTTTCATTCGCATAGGCGCAAGTTAGCCTACAAAATTTAATTTCTCACTTTGATATTTCGGTGAAAATCCTCTCAATTGCGGAGATCTTTGAGCAAGAAGCGCTAGATAAATAGATTGGCTGGATAATCGTTGAGCAAGTTGAATCCTTAAAATCGATCAAGTCAAGTAAAATCATGGAACACCAAAGGGGATTCTTTGAAAACGCTATTTCGCGGCGGAAACATCTGGATCGGCAAAGGTCAAGTTTCCAACGCTCTGTTAATTGAAGATGGCCGAGTTCTTGAGGTTGGAAATCCCAGTGCGTTTGCCGATGAAGTTATTGATTTGGCAGGCAATTTTGTTATGCCGGCATTTGCTGACGGACATGCCCATCCGCTCTTTGCCGGGCGTGAATCACAAGGACCCAAAGTAAATGGTCTGCAGACAGTGGCCGAAATTGTTGCTGAGGTAAAAAGATTTGCTGCTGCAAATCCCAATTCGAAATGGATTATTGGCGGAGCCTATGAAGCGGCCATCGTTGAACGTGGCGACTTCGATGCGACTTGGTTAGATGCTGCGGTTAGTGATCGACCGGTTGCCCTACATGCTGTCGACCATCACACGATTTGGGTAAATAGCAAGGCGCTTGAAGTTGCTGGCATAAATCGTGAAACAAGTGATCCTGATGGCGGAACTATTGCAAGACACGAAGATGGCTCACCTAAAGGAACTTTACGTGAACCTGCTGCAATGGATTTGATTACCAAAATGGCACCTACCCGTACTATCCAAGATGAGTTGGATGCGATTGCGTGGGCAAGTGAGCAATATCTGGCAGCTGGTGTTACTAGCACTATGGATGCCTGGGTTGAAGATGGCATGACTGAGATTTATGTTGCTGCAGCTAAATCTGGAGAATTGAAAGTTGATTTGAATTTAACTTTTCTCGCCCAGCCAGAGAAATGGCGCAATCGGATCGAGTATTACGAAGAAATGCGCGCATTAGTTGATTCGCTGCCAGACAGCGCCGGGCTTAAGGCAAAATCAGTTAAATTCATTTGCGATGGCGCGCTCTCGGCCGGAACTGCAGCGATCCTCGAACCTTATTTAGATGATCCAAGCAGTAAAGGGTTATTGATCTGGAGCGATACCGAAATTGTTGAGGCAGCCAAAGTCTTTGATGAGAAAGGTTTGCAATTACATATTCACGCAATTGGCGATGCCGCTGTGCGCCAAGCACTTAATGTGGTTGAAGCGGTGATCGCCGCTAATCCAAAGTGGGATCGCCGGCCGGTTATCACTCATGCACAATTGATTGACCCATTAGATTTGCCCCGATTCGCCTCACTTGGTGTGATCACAAATTTTCAACCGCTCTGGACTTACTTAGATCCGATGAATAAAGAATTGATTCTGCCTCGCATTGGCGAGATTCGAAATAATCAGCAATACCAATTACGAAGTGTCGCTGATTCTGGTGCTGAGATTAGCTTCGGCAGCGATTGGCCGATCACTGACTTCACGCCACTTGCCGCGCTAGCTGTTCCAGTTCATCGCCAATCCCCAGAAAAAGAACCCGCCCAAGGTTGGAGCATTGAGGAGGCAATTTCTATTGAAGAAGCAATGCATTTTTATACTTCCTCAGTTGCAAAACAATTATTCCGCGAGATTAATTTTGGAACACTAGAGGTTGGGAAGGTTGCGGACTTTGTAATTCTTGATCAGAGCCCGCTTGAAGTTGCACCTCACGATGTGCGAAAGATTGCTGTTTTAGCTACCTATCGAAAAGGAAAACGAGTATTTGAAAAGAGTTAGAAAGAGTCTTTCTTAATCAAGCAGAATGGATGTCCTTCTGGGTCAAAGAATACTTGGTAGTGCTCAGCCGATTGAAACTCTGCCTGCACAGCACCAATGGCAATTACTTCGGCTCTGGCTTTCTCCATATCCAGCACGTGAAAATCAAGATGAACTTGTTGTGGAACTTCACCAACCGGCCAGGTCGGTCGACGATAGTTTTCAATCTTCTGAAAGCCCATTTTGGTCTTGCCATTTTCATCCAATAATTCAAGCCAAGTTACATCTTCGGGCGGAAAATCGCCCAATGGTTCAACTGGCCAGCCAGTAATTTTTGAATAGAACTCAGCAAGAGCGATCGGGTCCTCACAATCGAGCGCGGAATAAGCATATTTAGCAATGGCCATAGAGTTACCTTATTTCTTTTTATACCCCAGAGGGCACTTAGGGTTGACCGATGTTACTTTCTTAATCAATTTTCCTTTTAAGCAGGTAATCGTAATCTTCTTTGCGGCGCTAGCAGCCTTGGCAGCCTCTTCAGCTTTCAATTTAGCCGCGGCATCGGCTTCGGCCTTCGCTTTAGCTTCTTCTTGAGCTTTGACAATAGCAATTTTGAATTCATCTTCAGTCATGAAATAAAAACCACCATCTCGTGGGCCGCAAACAAATTTTCCATAAGTATTTGATAGGCGAGATCCGTACGGGCAAGGAGTCTTCTTAATTTCCATTATCTGAGCTTCAAATTTCGCGATAACTTGCGGAGTCACCCAACTAGCTGTTTTCCCGTAAGCGTTGAAACAGGTAAGTTCAACAGTTTTTGTAATAGTTTCGTAGACCGTAATTTTTTCGTCTAATTTTGTACATGCACCCTGAACTCCGAGCAAAGTTACTTTTCCATGTTCGATGACCTCTGAAGTGTATGCCTCTTTCTCGCCAAGCATGATTTTAGTAAAATTAACTTCTCTAGTTCCGAGGCCCGAGCAGATTTGCGCAACTTTTGCACGCACAAACATGCTTTGGTTATAACGAACAGGTTTATCCAACTTGAGTGTTGCTTCATATTTTCTAGAAGAATCACCTTCTTGGATTAATTTAGTTGGAGATTTAACTATCTGATCCAAGTACCTCGCTTCGACAAAAGGAGTGCCGACCGAGCCCGAATACATCAAATCAAAAGTGACTTTAAATTCTTGACCAGTCGTAACAATTTTTGGACTCACATCCAGGTTTCCGATTTCGCACCAGTTGTCCCTTTGATTATTCAGAATCACAAGAGATTCGCCTGCCATTCCACCAAGTCTTTCGTAGGTTTCTGATCCGCATACGTTATAAATTATTGGCTGAAAGAAACGATTGCCTTGTAGCGATTTAGGAATTGTTACGGTCGCTTTGAAAACGGCATATTTATCAGAATCGATTTCAATAAATTTACTCTTGGCAAAAAACTCTGGGAATTCATCATCGATGAAGAAGGTCGGGGCATATTCTGGATCTAAATACCACTTTTCAGGCATGTCGTTGATCCAGTACCGAGACACTGCTTCAAACGAGTCACCAGACTTAACTCGGTTCTTGGTGAAGTATGACTCCGCATAAGAACACCCACCACCAGCATTCGCCGCAGGGATGCCGTCAAACGATGTCAAAAGTAAGCAGGAAACTAATATTAAAACTGCCTTGCGCATGTCGTAAATCATAAATTAGCAAGCAGGAAAAAGCCCTTTTAACACTAAATAGTCATAGCATTGAAGCATGAACAACCTTTTTGATCCGATAACTCTTCGTGGCCTGACTATCAAGAATCGCGTTTGGGTCAGCCCGATGTGTCAGTACTCGGCAACAGATGGTGTTGTAGGCGATTGGCATATGGCGCACTTAGGCGCCTTTGCCACCGGTGAGGCTGGCTTAATTATGGTTGAAGCAACCGGAGTTGTTCCTGAAGGTCGTATCTCAATAGCCTGTCCCGGAATTTATAACGATGATCAAATTTCAGCCTTTAAAAAGATTACTGACTTCGCGCATACTCAAGACGCTGCCATCGGCATTCAATTGGCACATGCTGGTCGAAAGGGTTCAACGATGCGACCAGCCGATGATCACTTAATTGCAACTACTGCCGAAGGTGGCTGGATCACACATTCAGCATCGGCTCAGGCATATCACGGCATGCCGGAACCCCGCGCACTAACTATTCCCCAGATTCATCAATTGGTTAAAGACTTTGCGCATGCCGCAAAAAACGCAATCAAAGCTGGCTTTGATCTAATTGAAATACATGCGGCTCATGGTTATCTGTTGCATCAGTTCTATTCACCACTTTCCAACTTTCGAACAGATGATTATGGTGGAAGTTTTGAAAATCGCATTCGCTTCTTACTTGAAGTTTCGAAAGCTGTGCGCGAAGCAATTCCTGATACGACTCCACTTTTCATACGCATCTCTGCTTCAGATTGGGCTGAAAATGGTTGGCAAATTGTCGATTCAGTTGAACTCTGTAAGCAACTTAAGGAAATCGGTGTTGATCTAATCGATGTTTCATCGGGTGGCAACTTGCATAACGCCCCAATTAAGCCGGTACCGGGATATCAAGTGCCTTTTGCTCAAGCAATCAAAGCGGAATCAGATATTCCAGTTGCGGCCGTTGGCGCAATTACAGATCCGCATCAAGCGCAAGAGATCATAAACTCAAATAAAGCTGATGCGGTTTTCCTAGCCCGCGCGATGATTAGAAATCCTCGTTGGGCAATGGCAGCAGCCGAGGAGCTAAAGGTCATGATTGATTGGCCAGTTCAACTAGAGCGCGGCCGTACCTTCAGAGGTTAATTATTTAGAAGTAATAAATAATTTAAGAAACTGAAACTAGATCTACTACGAAAATCAAAGTTTCGTTTGGTCCGATTGGGCCACCACCGGCTGCTCCGTAACCAAGGTCGGCCGGAATAACTAGTAGTCGACGTCCGCCCTCTTTCATTCCGGGAATCCCTTGCTGCCATCCAGCAATTACGCCAGATAGTGGGAATGTTGCAGGTGAGCCACCATCCCATGATGATTCAACAACTTGACCGGTGGACCAAGCCATCAGCGTGTAATGAACTGTAAGAGTTGATGTTGCTAGCGCTTCTTTGCCAGTTCCGACAATGATGTCATTAGTAACAAGTTTGGTTGGAGCAGCTCCTTGCGGAGCACCGATTACTGGCTTGCTGCCAGCTTCACCTGAAACTTTTGGATTAGTTGTTGTAGCTGAATCATTTGACACAGATTTTGCTCCGCATCCAGTAAGTGTTGAAAAAGTTAACAAGATAGAGAGCGAAATTAATGTGGCCTTTTTTGTGCGATTCATTATTCGTTTCCTATCTCCTTGATTAAGTCGAAGTCGCCGCCACCCAGTTGGCCCTGGGAACGGTAAAGCTCAAGCTTTGCACGGGTATCAGCAATATCTAAGTTGCGCATAGTTAGTTGGCCGATGCGATCAGTAGGTCCAAAAGCCGCATCTTCAGTGCGTTCCATAGATAACTTATCTGGGTGATAGCTAAGTGCCGGGCCGATGGTATTAATGATTGAATAATCATCACCACGACGCAGTCGAATTGTAACCTTGCCAGTTACCGCTGATGCAACCCAACGAGAAAGCGATTCCCGCAACATCAGGGCTTGCGGATCAAACCAACGTCCTTCGTAAAGCAGGCGACCCAAACGACGACCTTCGGCATGATAATTCGCAATGGTGTCTTCATTGTGAATTGCGCTAATTAAGCGCTCGTATGCGATGAAAAGCAGTGCCATTCCGGGAGCTTCGTAAATGCCTCGGCTCTTGGCTTCAATGATTCGGTTTTCGATCTGGTCGGCCATTCCTAAACCATGACGCCCACCAATTGCATTTGCCTCATTCATCAGTTCAACAACATCGTCAATACGCTTACCGTTCATTGCAACTGGACGACCTTGAACATATTCAAGGGTCACATCTTCAGTATCAATCTTTACCGCAGGATCCCAGAACTTAACGCCCATAATTGGCTGAACAAGTTCGATCGAAGAATCAAGGAGTTCGAGGCTTTTTGCTTCGTGAGTTGCTCCCAAAATATTTGCATCGGTTGAGTATGCCTTTTCGGTACTGTCGCGATATGGCAAGTTGTGCGCAACTAACCATTCGGACATCTCTTTGCGGCCACCTAGTTCAGAAACGAAATCGGTATCTAACCATGGCTTATAAATCTTTAATTTCGGATTAGCTAGCAATCCATAACGATAGAAACGTTCAATATCGTTTCCTTTATATGTCGAACCATCGCCCCAGATTGAAACTGAATCCTCTAACATTGCACGTACTAAAAGTGTTCCAGTTACTGCCCGGCCTAGCGGAGTGGTATTGAAATATTGTTTTCCGCCAGAGCGAATATGAAAAGCTCCGCAGGCAATCGCAGCTAGACCTTCTTCAACCAATGCAGTCTTGCAATCAACTAGCCGAGAAATTTCAGCGCCATATTCTTTTGCGCGACCTGGTACCGAGTCGATATCTGGCTCGTCATATTGGCCCAGGTCTGCGGTGTAAGTGCATGGAACAGCACCTTTATCGCGCATCCAGGCAACAGCTACTGAAGTATCGAGACCACCAGAGAATGCGATTCCGACTCGTTGGCCAACTGGAAGGGAGGCTAAGACCTTAGACATGGACATATCCTAACGGATAGAGATACTGCCTCGATCAGGTGCGAAGTATCCTTCTCGTATCGATTAGAAAAGAGTAGGAAAATGAGCGCAATTTCGAAGATTAATCGCAAGATCGCTGAAGGAATCACTCGCGGAGTTAGCACTATGTGGTGCGCATATATCTTTGCGGCTATTGCACTTATTTCGCTGCCGAATGCAATCAAGTCACACGATACAATCATTATCATTTCTTGGGTTGCACAAACTTTCTTGCAATTAGTTTTGCTCTCAATCATTATGGTTGGACAGGACGTGCAATCTGAAAATGTTGCACAACAGATAGCTGAGACTCATACCGCAAGTCTGGGTGAATTCGAATTAGCCAAAGAAGCTCGTGCCATAGCTGCTGAAGAGTTAGCCGAATTAAAGGTGATCTCGGGTGAGATCCATCGCATCTTGCGAGACCTTGAAGAGAAGATTGCCAAGTAAGGGTTTTTCAGTAATTGTTATAAAGCCGAGATTAAGCAAGCGCGTTACATATTCTCGTTGCTTTGTTGTCGAACATAGTAAAAGTTAGGTTTCATCCATGACTTCGACCGCAGCGAACGCTAAAGGGGCAGCCGACAGTAAGTGGTGGCAGGAAGCCGTCATTTATCAGATCTATCCGCGCTCATTTTTTGATAGCAATGGCGATGGTGAAGGCGATCTGCCTGGTATAACCAAGAAACTTGAGTACGTGGCAAAACTTGGGGTAGATGCCATTTGGTTAAGTCCGTTTTATACCTCACCAAATAAAGATGGTGGATACGACGTTGCCGATCCACGTAATGTAGATCCACGCTTTGGAAATTTAGCTGATGCAAAAATAATGATCAACAAAGCACATGATATTGGTTTGAAAGTGCTTGTTGATATTGTTCCAAACCATTTCTCCGCTGAACATGAATGGTTCAAAGCGGCAATTGTTGCTGGCCGTGGGTCGAAAGAGCGAGCTCGCTTTCATTTCTACGATGCCAAGGAAGACGGCACTCCTCCAAATAACTGGATCTCACTCTTCGGTGGGCCATCCTGGACTCGGGTGGCAGATGGCCAGTACTACTTACATCTATTTGATTCCTCTCAACCCGATTTAAATTGGGAAAATCCGGAAGTAAATGCTGACTTTAAAAAAACCATCGCATTTTGGGTAAATATGGGAGCCGATGGCTTCCGAATTGATGTCGCACATGGCTTAGCGAAAGAAAATATTCTTATTGATCATCATGATCCAAAAGGTTTATCTGATGCACTTCGCATTGATGTAGATATGGATATTGCGAAACGTGAGGCTCTCTTAGCTTCGGTGCCATTCTTTGATCGTGCTGGCGTACATGAGATTTATCGCGATTGGCGCAAACACTTTGATTCATTTGCCAAGCCCGTAATGGCAGTTGCTGAGGCTTGGGTACATCCCCCAGTAAATGGCACCCGATATGTTCGGCCTGATGAACTTCATCAAATATTCAATTTTGATTTACTCATTGCTCCATTTGATGCAAAAGTTCTTTACAACTTAATCAAAAACACCATTGAAATGTTAAAAGATGTTGACGCCTATCCAACTTGGGCAATTAGCAATCATGATTCACCGCGTGCGGCCTCTAGACTTGGAGTCGAAGAATCTCGTGCCATGGCGCTATTTTTATTTGGTTTGCCAGGCTCTTGTTATATTTACAATGGTCAAGAGCTTGGATTACCAGATGCTGAATTAGCCGATAGCGATCGCCAAGATCCAACTTTCTTCAGAACAAAAGGTGAAACTAAGGGGCGCGATGGAGCACGTGTACCAATGCCTTGGAATGGAACCGATACGCCATTTGGGTTCACTTCAGGTAAACCATGGTTGCCACTTCCAGCATCTTGGAAAGAGTTAACCGTTGAGGCGCAAAGTGGAAATCCAGAGAGCACGCTCTCGCTTTATCAAATGGCATTAGCCAAACGAGTTGATCTTTTTGTTGGAGCCTCCGATTTCAAATGGGATGCCACAAAAATTAATCAGGGCATCTTGGGCTATTCCAGAAATGGGATTCAGGTTTATTTAAACTCCGGCAACTCCGCAGTGAAATTGCCAGCAACAGAGATAATTCTCGGCTCGAGTGGCTTGGAATCAGTCGATAATGGTGAATTAGAACTCAAGGCTGGGCGAGCCATCTGGTTCAAACGGTAGAGATTTCTTCCTTATGGGAAGATTCCCGCCATGATTAGTAACTCCGAGTGGCTCATAACTGTCCTGGCCTTATCTGCCGTAATTCTCTTTGACCTCACTTTGGCGGTTTTGCGCCGACACAAAGAGACCACGATAAGAGAAGCTACCGTCTGGACCCTTATCTACGTAGGGCTAGCGATTCTATTCGGCTTATTTCTACCAAAGTGGGCATCTAAGAGCGCCAGTGAAGAATTCTTTGCCGGTTGGCTAACCGAGTACTCGTTATCTGTAGACAATATTTTTATCTTCGTAATTATCTTGGCAAAGTTAAAGATTGAAAAAGAGAAGCAGCAATTGGCCTTGCTTTATGGAATCCTAATTGCGATTGTATTACGAGTAATCCTGATTTCAATTGGCGCAGCTGTTATTGCAAAATTTGCTTGGGTCTTCTTTATCTTTGGCGCCTTCCTTCTCTACACGGCATGGCACCTCTTCATAGAAAATAACGAAGAGAAAGAATGGAAAGAGAATAAATTTATTGCGAATTTACGTAATCGTGGCGCTAGCTCATTCACAATCGCTTTAGTTGCCCTCGGTGTAACTGACTTGATCTTTGCGCTAGATTCGATTCCAGCAATCTTTGGTCTAACTCAGAATGTTTACGTAGTAATCACTGCAAACATCTTTGCCCTTATGGGACTGCGACAGCTTTATTTCTTAATTGGCGGATTGATGTCACGCCTAATTTACCTGGGCAAAGGCTTGGCG
>Ga0214923_10004582_pt1 | contig 16602 bp, 9 predicted proteins | sample LL1510_MetaG_FD_177993 | JGI IMG/M metagenome (GOLD analysis project Ga0214923, IMG submission 177993) | Freshwater microbial communities from Lake Lanier, Atlanta, Georgia, United States - LL-1510 | ecosystem: Environmental > Aquatic > Freshwater > Lake | place: USA: Georgia | collected 2015-10-15
GTCCTTGGAAGAAAGCTTCATTTTTTCTCTGCAAGACGACACTCATTTTTTCTTGGCAGCGCGGAATGCAGTTCCAAAATAGACATCGTAGCTTTTGCAACCTTCTTGACCGCATTGACTAGGCCCCCAGAACTGCGCAGTTGTGCGCAGTTCGTTGCCGTTCACAAAACGACCCTCCGACTTCAAAACGCGAGCCTTCACACTGATTCTCGTCACACCGGAACTTGAAAGCGATTGCAATTCTCCAGGGTCTGTCAGGCCATCATGATTTTTGTCGAACCAAACCGTCAATTGAGGGTAAATCTTGTCTTTGTTATCAATCACACCATCATGATTTTCGTCGTATTGGGCCAGTGCAGCGTATCCATCGCGAGCAGATTTTGCAGTTCCGCGCATCAGTGTTGCCTCACCAAACAATTCGCGACCGCTATCAATCAAGCCGTTGTTGTTGAGATCTATTGCCAACAACCCAACTTGACCTTCGCCTTTTGTCCAGCCCGTTCGTTCCTTTCGACCATCACCATCAAGGTCGAATTTGACACTGCTTTCGGTTTGCGCCAAAAGGCTCGGAACTCCCACATTCACAAAATCCAAGATCAGTGGTGAATAAATTCGCACCATATAACTATCGCTCACAGCACCTGAGTCATCTTTGCGGCTTGATGTCAGGGTGATCTCTTCACCATCCCAACGCAACGAACGACGAATGTAGGGCTCAAGAACGTTGTCCATCCGGAAAGTGAACACACCTTCCGAAGAATTACCTGCGATTGTTGAACCCGCGGTCTCTGCCACACTCTTCGAGAATGTAAAGGTCTTATCGCAATAAGAGCCAACGCCCTTGTCACAGAACGAACCCCGGATGCGGAATTTCTCACCTGCACCTGTCACTTTAAACCAGATGTTGTTTGATCGCGCGAAGGCCCCAGCCCAGCCTATACAGTTATTTGCCTCCGACCACGGGCAGCAATTTCCAGCTTGTTTCCAAAATTTACTTCCATCCGCACGCAGGACACTCGTTGCTCGACATGCATTTGTGGAACTGATCGCTGGCGAATCAAAAAAATGCTGGATGTCGAGAATTTTTGGCTGCAATTGCGGAATCTCTTTCGGCACGTAACCAATGCTTTTCCCAGCATCAAGAGCAGCAGCCGTGAGATCGCTTTGCCCACTTCGAATAGCTAAACTCATCAGCACATCAAGTGCTTTTCCAAGTGATTTTTTCATATTTTCGTCTTCGTTTTGCAGCGATGCAACCTGATTTGCCGTCTGGGTTTTGAAAGTATCCAGTGATTTCTGCAATTCACCTTTGACGGTTTCCAAATTTGCTTTCAAAGCCGAATTGGATTTGGCAAATTCATTTTGCACATCGAGAACCTTATTAAACTCGGCTTGCCTGTCGGCTGCATCAAATGCATTGTCGGCTGCATCCACAAGCGTTGCGGCATAGCGCGCCATCAGCGATCCGCCCGTTCCATCTTGACCAACTCGCAGAAGATTTTCAGGATTAGGAACCTTCGCAATTGCAGCCTTAATCACATCTTCAACATTTTTAGCGTTGGTCTTCATGTTTGCGACGGATTGACTCAAAACGACCGCTGCGCGTTTGAGCTCTGTGGAGGCGGCTAGCTTGCGACGCAATGCAACGGCATCGGCACTGTTGCCATACAACACACCATTGGCCCAAGATTTAACACTTCCCATGCATCCAGGCTCGTCTGAACCTCCTTCAAGATTGCGCAACGATTCCAAAACAACGAAGTGATGCAAGCTCGCGCCGTCTGTGGCCGGCGCCTGGCCAAAGAAGATGTTATCGGCCAGCGTTCCGCGCGCCGCCATCAACAAATTCGCGACATATTCGTCTGCCAAGAAATCGAAAGAATCGCGGCCGAAAGCGTTATTAAAACCTGTATCTGTGCGCCCTCCGCACTTGATTGTAATGGAATCGAATTGCTTGTCCCACCATTCCACTTTCTCTCCTCGCTTGCCGGTTTCATCCAGCGGTGCGGGGCGTGGCGCTAGAACTCGGGTAAATTCAATACGTGTATCACTCAATGATTTGAGTGTGCTCACCATATCTGAAACTAATGCTTTTTGCGGTGCTCCAATGTTTTTAGAGAAATTACCGACAGCGGTGTCGGAAGCTTTTGTTTCAGAAACATAGCGTTCAAAACTATCATTAATATCTTTTGATTTTGCAGAAATCAGTGCAATATCTGTTGCCGTTTTGGAAAATTGCTGTTGTACATCCTTGCCCAAATTTTCAACAAGCTTTGCCGCTTGATTGGAAACATCTTCAAGCCTTTTCTTAAAATCTTCCTTCATATCTTTCATTGCAGTGTCAAGTTTCTTAATTCGATCGCCCTGCAACTTAAACTTTTCAGCAACTGCATTTTTTTGAGTTTCGAAATCAGCTTTAAGAAGTTTTGCATCATTTGCTGCCTCTTGTGCCATCGCAAGAGCCTGATTTGCTATGTCCGCGGTTTTCTCCAGATCGTTTTTGAACTTTCCAAGTTCAGATGCAATTTGATCTCGCAGCGCTTGCTCTTGCTTCACAGCATCAGCGAATTGCGTCTGAATTGCCACCCGCGCAGCTTCAAGTTCAGAGTTATTATTTCCAGCCTTGCTTTCAAGTGCGACCAGCTTATCGCTCAGCTCCTTCTTCACACTTTGGCTCATCAACTGAAAATCTGCAGATTGCATTTTAACCTTAGAGAGAAGGTCAACGTTCATCTGCTTTTGCGCAGCGACGCTGTCGTCCAGCTTTGCAATGAATGCGCTGTCTTGTGTTTTCATGTCCATGCGAGCAGCACTAATCTCTTCGCTAATTTTTCCTTTTAGCGACTGCATCTGCTCTGCAAACAACTGGACTGCTTGCCCCAATTTGTTTTTTACATCTTCAGAGGAAGCTTCAACATCCGAAATTCTTTTTGCAAGAAGATCTCGCTCCTGTAGTATTTTGGCAGACAACAAACTCTTTGCAGATTTGTCATTTTCGTCAATTTTCGACTGCAAAATTTGCGTCACATCTTCGAGCCCCTTAACCCTCAAAGCAACAGCTTCGAGCTCACCTTTTGTTGCATAGTTCTTGGCAACAAACATCTTGAACTCTTCTTGAGCTTGCGAAAGTGCTTGAACCTGGGCCGCAACGGCTTGTGTTTCGGCAAGTGCTTTTTCTTGTATCGCTTGTGCAGCGGACGCAATGCTGAGTTCGGTCCTGACGCGTTCATCTGCTAATTTATCCTTAAGAGCATCAAAGGTCACATGCGTTTTTTTGTCCATTTCATCCAATTGGCCTTTTAATGAGCTAATTTCAGCAGACGCTGAAACACCGCTCTCGGCCAGTTTGTTTTTCAACTCCTCTTCAAGCTTTGTACGAGCACTGCTCTGTGCCTGAGTAACACTCTCTAGTTGAGCTTGAAGTGTCCTGATTTCATTTTCATTGGCAAGCTTTTGCTGTTCCAGTGCCAACCGTTGCTCCACTTGTGCGGCTGCAATCTGCTTGTCATACTCAACTTTATTTGCTTGCAATTCGGAATTCACTGATGCGATTTGCATGGATATCTGTGCTTTTTGCTCGGCTAGATTTTTTTCAATCTGCAAATAGCGGCCCGTAATTTGATCGAACTGTGCTTTCGATGTTCCACTTAACCCTTCAACCTTACCACTCAGTTGAAAATATTTTTGCTCAATATCTTTTTGCAAAGAGCGTGAGGCTTCACCTATTTCTCCATTTATTGCAGCCAATTTCAAAGAATGGTCTTCCGCCTTTTTTTTCATCTCTGCGCGAAGAATCTCTACTGCACCTCGTGTTTCCTTGCTTAGCTTCGACTCAAGCCCGTTCAAATTGGAATCAAAAGCCGCCGCCATTGCTTCTAAAACCTGTTCCTGAGTTGCCTTGAATGATGAAAACTCGGTTGACAAAACAGCGAGGGCATCCTTGGACTTCTTTCCATCTGCCGTGAGGTCCGCGAGCTTGGCAATTTGTTCCATCTTGTAACTGTTGAGCGCCGTGGTTTGCCGCCCCTCAAGCTCAGAAAGACCGCCTGAAAGAGTTTTCAAAACATTAGACTGCACTGCAGCCAATTCATTTCGAAGCTGCGAAAGTTGTTCCGCCGCAGATGTTCGAATTTCATTCGTGTCTTTCTTCACAAGATCCTCAAGACCTTTCAATTTACCTTGCAGCCGTTGATCCAACTCTGAAAGTTGTTTTTCACCTTCGCTGCGCACCGACTCTAGGTTTGAAACAAGCTGAGCAGCTCTTATTTGCATATCAGCCGACTGGCCTGAGAGCCTTTCAATGATAGCCTCACGAGTCTCCTTCAAATTCTCCGCGGACTTTTTTTCGAGATCATTAATTAGGCTATTGAGCGACGTGCGGGTCGACACGTCGGTGTTCTTCACGAGATTTTCCAACTCTCCCCGCAATGATTTGACGCTCGCGTTTATTTGACTGTTCAATTGCTCTTTTTGCTTCACAAAAGATTCATCAATCTTGGCAAATTTCGCCAGATTAGCAGCTTTCTGCGACTCCAATTCGCTGCGCAAATCCCGACTCGATGCTTGCATTTGCAAATTAAATGCCGCCTCTTTCGCCTTCATTTGCGTCTCTATTTGCTCTTTGAATGAGTCCATCGCCTTTGCTAAAGATTCAGCGTTGGTATTAAAATCCTGGCGAACTTTCCCCAAAGACGCACAAATCTCGCTTTCCTTTTTGGCTAATTTTTCCTCAAGCGCGGCAACGGCACTGCTCGCATTTGCAGAATTGCTTTTCACATTCGCCTGAGTTTCTGCGAGCAACTTTCCCATTTCAGCATCTTTTGCCGAGAGTTCGGAAATTTTCTTTGTCGTGTCTTCATCCAGCTTGTTGATACGGCTGTCGAGGGCGTTTATTTTATCCGACAATTGCGTTTCAAGTTCGGTCTTCGTTGAAGCAATGCGTTCTTCAAGCGACTTCGATTTCGTATCAAGCAATGACCGCATTGATGTGAGTTGTTGCGCAGCATTTTTATCAATAGCTTCAAGCTCTGTAAATTTATTGTTGAGCTCGAGCCGCAATGCGTTATCGCGTTTATCGACTTTATCAAATTGCGTATCTACTTTTTCCTTAAAAGATTTTAATTCGGCCTCAAATGCGTCCAGCCGATCGTTCAGACGTTTGTCTTCCGCGATACGTTCCTGAGCTTCTTTTGCAATCAAACCGCGAAACAGCGCCTCGCGGTCGGCGACCGAGGTTTTCGTGAGTCCAGCTGTCCCGTTCGCGCCGCGCACAGAAAGTCTATCGGAGCGCGAAATCTGCTCAAGAAGTTGTTGCTGATTGTTCGCAGTTTTTCCGCAGGATGCTGTCACCGTCAGCAAGGTCATTGCACTTAAACAACGGATTGTTGCTGTTTTTTTTGTTTTGCGGGAAAAAGTCATGATGCATCCCCTCCAATGCGCAACTCGCTGTTCGGAGAGATCGGCTTCAGCTTTGGCCCTCTTAAGGGTTATGTTGAAAGATTTTTTTTCATCGAAAATTCAGTCGGTTCTGGATGAAATTTGGCTATGAAGACGTTTAAGTTCTGCGCTGATTTGGCTCTGCTCAACAATCCATCCTTCAAACCCCGTCCGCGGATTGCTTGTCACCCAGGCAAACGGATTTTCTTGGCTTGGACCAAGATAAACGTCGATGTGGTTGTCCTTGATGAGGCCTCCCACATCAGCAGCGAAAAAATATCCATCATGACGTGTTTGGGTGCCATCGGGAAGAGTGATTTGTAAGCCTCGCGCCTGCGGCACAAACACAACCGAGCCTGTTTGAATCACGTCGGGATCAACCGCAATGCTGCGAAACGGAACGAGGATATAATCTCCGACACCATCTCCAAATTCGCCGCGTGCTTTGCGAAAACGAGTTTTACCAACCTCATGTTTGAAGTATTCCGTGCAATCCACTTGGCGAACGTCTGCGCTGCCTTCGTAGTTGTAGGTTGTGGTCGTGCCATCGGCTCCGCGCACAGCAACGCTTCCCTCCATTGCCGCCGAACACCAGTCGCGCTTGCTGAGTCGAACCCCTAGCGACCTACCGAGCATCGAAAGCAAAGGAAATCCATCCGCCACTTGTTCAACCACGGGAAGATTGTACCAAGTCGCCCAGAACGCCATGGTTTTCACTTTTGCCGATGGCTCAGGCAAATTCCATCCATCCGTTGACGCGCAGCCACTCGCACTCTGTCCGAGAGTCATCCCCGTGAGGAGAGCAGTTGTGAATCTCATGACACCCCCTTGTTAAGGGAGGTGTCGGATTCACAAGACACGCAGATAAATTCAGTACAGGTAGGTTTTTCCGATCTGCGTCGGATTCGACACGAAAACGTTGCAAAAGTTCACAAAATAAGCTTCATATCTCCCGCGTTCTTCGAAACAATATGACATCCTCAAGACTTGATCCTCCAGGAGTTCCAGATGGTTGCTCTGTTGCCGCTTGCAGTTCTTCGTCTGTGTGGAATCGTTATTATTTCATTGACCCTCACCCTGTTGTTGATTGTCTTGCCGCTTTCAACACAGAGTCGGGCAAAAGTTGCATCCTTCTTTTTTAAATTCGTTTTATGGCAAAGCGGCATCCGCGTGACTACCGCAATCCAGGACCCGCCTTCGCGCCATTCAGCGCGTGTGGTGATTGTCGCGAACCACGTCAATTATCTCGATGTCGTATTGATGAATTCGCTGCGTCCGTGCGTCTTTTTGGCAAAAACTGAAATCGGACAATGGCCTTTGTTTGGTTGGGTTGCGCGCTCTTTGGGTTGCGTTTTCGTCAAACGAGATTCACTGATGGCACGCGCAAATGCGCTGCGTCATTGTTTAACAACCGTCCGAAACAGCGACCTCGCTCTGTTTCCCGAGGGCACAACGACACAGCTTCGCCTTCCGCAGTTGCAAGCTTGGACACGCGGGCATGCGTGGGTCGCCCGGAAGGCAGGAGTTGATGCCGTGTTGTGTCTCGCGCTTGAATACGAAGACCATGAGCAGTTGGCTTGGATCGACGACATGAGTCTTTTTCCGCATCTCATGAAAACATTGTCGCGGCCTACAACCCGGGTCAAAATTACCGGAGCTTGGGTTCCGGTGGCTGGCTCACACACTGCAAAAGCTTTGGCACTGTCAACTCACAAAGCGTTATGCGACACTGTCTTAAATGAATGCCCTTGTTGAAATCAAAAAATTTATCGACCAGTACCGCGGTGCAATTCGAGTTGAAACTCTCGAAACTGTTTATTGCGACGTAGGTACGTTTAATGTCGAACTTCTTGAACTTTCAGTTGATAAGCGGCAAAGAAACAAACCCTTCACTTTGTTGTTGGTGGCGGGTTGTCACGGGCTTGAAGCTATCGGAGTCACAGTTCTCCTTCATCACTTTGCACATGTGCTCGAGCTGACCCGTTGGAATCATGCTTTTCAGCAATCCCTGCAATCGGTTCGGGTTGTTGCAATTCCTGCGTTGAATCCCTGCGGGATTGCCCTCAGTCGCAGAGCCAACGCCCAGGGAATAGATCTCATGCGCAATGCACCGGTGCATGCTGAATCGCCGGTTCCTTTTCTTGGCGGACAAACACTCACTCCTATCCTTCCCTACTACCGTGGCAACGGTGAACTTGCCCCCGAAAGTCGAGCACTCATTTCTGCGGCGCAAAAACTTCTTAGCTCCTCGAGCGGGATGATTGCTCTTGACCTGCATAGCGGATTCGGAGCACGCGACCGAATTTGGACACCTTGGTCAATGTCTTCAGCACTTCCACCGCATTGGGATCACTACGTCGCACTTGAAAAAGCATTAAATGAATCTTTTCCTGATCATGTTTATACATTTGAGCAACAGTCACACAGCTATCAAACAGACGGAGACCTCTGGGATTACATTTTAATGGAAAATCTCCGTCAACAAGGCCCGCTGTTCTTGCCACTCACACTTGAGATGGGTAGCTGGAATTGGCTCAAGAAAGCCCCATGGCGGGCGTTCAGCAAAATGGGCTGGTTTCACCCGGTGTCACCGCACCGTGTTCAGAGAGTCTGCAGGCGCCACATCACTTTGCTCGATTTTCTTGTCAGCGTCTCAGCAAACGCAGAAAGCTTCTTCAAATTTAATTGAAGAAGCTTTCAACACATTTTTCGTCACACGCTGCGAAATTTTTTTTGAAGACTCTCAGCTGAAAAAACTTCTTTTACAGCGTTCCGACATGCTCTCGGTTGAAAAATGCATCAAGAAATCGTGGCAATTGAACGCAGGGTCGTGTGCCGGGCCACCGAGAATTTTTGCACCCAACATCAAGTATGAGCGGAGCAATGGAGGAACGAGGCTCTTACAGTGCCCGGATTCTACCAACGCATTCAACTCGTGCTGCTGCTCGCATTGTTCAGCATCCACTGAATGCAACGGCAGACAGCGCATGTCTTCACTGTAAACATTTGTCCTTTTGAAATACTCCAGAATCCCCGCAGCTTCGAGGTGTGAACAATTGAAGACACTGACACAACCAACGGCATCTGAACGGCCCTGATCCATCATGTATTTTGCCAAAGCGCTCCAGAGCAGTTTTGGAATTGAGCCATTGCGATGCGCTGGATGCACGCAACTCCGCCCCAACTCAACTGTGCGTGAAGGATTAATTCTCTCCATGAGAGGAGCAATTGCGAATTCGCTTGCTGCATACAAAGACAAGCCTGCATTCAAAAGTCGGTCGGTGGGCAACATACGGTAGGTTGCAACAATTCGCCCTTCGGCCTTCACAATAAGATGGTCAGCATGCGCATCAAAAGCGTCGACATCACGCATGTTCGCGTGTTGAGTGTCAGAAGCGGAGAAAAAAACATCATAGCGCAGAGCAAAAACCTCATCGAGCTCATAAGGCTGTGCCAAGCGGACTTCGTATGGGTTAAGGGAGTTGTACTCATGTGCAGCTGGACGTTCGAGCTTCGCAACTGCAGCTCTGTGCGTGCGTGGCAAGAAAGTTGTCGAGCTTGAAATAGTTTCGATTTGGCTCGAGTCGACCATGAGAGTCTCCTTTTGCACAGCATGTGCGACTGGATTTTTTCAAATCTCCGCGGTTGTGAACAGCAAAAGGAATTACGAAAGAGTGAATGATGATTGGCAATTTAATGATGAAATTGTGACAAGCTGAACTTAAGGCGCGAATGTGTCACTTTAGAAAAAACAGTTGCATTCAGCCCAGGCTTTACCGACCTTTTTGTCGAAGATGTGCTGCCCGCAGGGTATTTAGAAGCAACATTGCGATTGTCATAGGGCCAACTCCTCCGGGCACGGGAGTATAAAGCGAGGCAACTTCAGCAACAGCAGGTTCAACATCTCCGCACAATTTACCATTCGGCAAACGATGCATCCCAACATCAACCACAACCGCACCGGGTTTAATGCAGTCTTGCGTGACAAGGCCTCTGCGCCCTGCAGCCACAACAAGAACATCAGCTTGGCGGCATATGCTCTGCAAATTTTCGGTTTTTGAATGGGCCACCGTCACAGTTGCATCTTCATGCAAAAGAAGTCCGGACATGGGACGACCAACGATACCGCTGCGCCCAACCACCACGGCATGTTTTCCCGAAAGTGAAACTCCATAGAGACCGAGCAGCGCAACGACACCGGCCGGAGTGCAAGGTAAAAGAGCTTTATCAAGACGCCCCTGGTGCAAAAGGCCAATGTTGTGATTTGCAAATCCGTCGACATCTTTATCAGGGCGTATACTTTCAATGATCCGATTCTGGGAAATGCCCTGTGGCAGCGGCAGCTGAACAAGAATCCCGTGCACCGCCGGGTCATCGTTCAACTGACAAATCAACTCAACAAGACCCGCTTCGCTCACCTGCTCTTCCGGCATTTCGAACAATGAGGAGCTCATCCCTGCTTCTTTGAAAGCTTTGATTTTATGATTGACATAGATCCGACTTGCTGGATCATTTGATGCCAGAATCACTGCAAGATGCGCCGGACCCCATTGCTTTGCTTTTTCAGCGCATAAATGGCGAATCCACTGCGCTGCAACGCGACCATCAAGGCTCAAACAACAAAGCTCAGCTGAATGCGAAATTTCGCTGCTATCGAGATGAAATGGCTTTGCGGCGAGAGCAGCTGTGTGAAATTCAAAACCATCGTGCTTGAGCGCTTGAAAAAGCCGCATGTTTATCGTCCCTCGCGTTCGCGTTTGCTGAGGGGCTTATCGCACGGGGTGGCTTTTTTCAAACACTCAAGGCCAGACCGCACAAGACGACACAGAGCCCTGCGACTGTGGCCAGGCGTAGCGGCTCGAATGCGCAAGTATCATGGCCTTGCCATCGCCTAAAAACTCGCCGAGTTCACGATGCAAATCTGGAAGCCACGGCTTGGGAAATGGTAGATCGGTGGGTGAGAACATCGAATGACTTGCAGATTCCTTCATCACACAAGCGGCTTCACGATGGGGCCCAGCCAAACCTTTGCTCTCAAGCATTTTGAGTGTGGTTAATGGATGGGCCACTGGATCATTTTCAACCAAAATCGTTTGCACCTGAGTGTTCAAGCCACGCATATTATCAAGTGTAAATTTGGCAAATCGCGCCACAGCCACAAGATGACCAATCCGCACTCGACAGTATCCAGCTCGCCCGAGCTGCTTTCGCTCAACGTCTTCACAGATCTGCAAATCCTGAAGAGCGAACGGCACGTTCATTCCGGAATCAATTTTAACCACATCACCAATGCGTCCCAACAAACGCCCAATGCGCCCGAGGAACACATGAGACACCTCAAAAAAAGGACTAAAAAGAACTGCGCGCGAATAAAGGTTTGGTTCCATTTCCATGGCGCGGGTCGCAATCGTTCCGCCCAGGCACAGACCACCAATATGGATTTCTCCGCCACCCACAGCCTTCGCCAAGGAATTTAGCCAATTTGCAAAGCTGTTGTACACGTACCAATTGCCCGAGCTCGGAAGAAATGTTTGCTCGGCAAGCTCATCGGGACCCGCCCGACCATGTCCGGGCAGAACAGGAACAAGAACATGATAGCCACGCGCAGTGAACTCTCCGGCCATAGCGCTAAATTGCTTCGGACAGGACGTAAAACCGTGCAGAAGAATAATCACACCCCGGTAAGGCGTATCAACAGTTGGGCGATGCTGCATGGGCTCGCAGCCGGGTTGATAGTCGTCCGTAGCGAGCGTGTTGAAAACATAGTCATCCCATATCCGCTGAGCGGGCCCAGGGATTGAAGCCACATAGTTTTCTGATTCGGATTGGTAAGGATTGTTTGCAGCCAGCAGAGGACCTGCAAAGGCGGCCTGATAGACTAAAGAGAGCACCAAAAAGAGCCAAAACAGCCCAAAGGGTCTAACCATCCGAATACACTCCAAAAAACAACAAAAACTTTCGATTATTTCCCGGCAGTATTCACATTTTTACACGTTCAGGCAAGCAACTTTCTTGAAACAACAATCACCCAATCAATGCAGCGCTTTTATTGGCAACACGGCGAAACAAAATCAGTTCATCATTTGAAAGACCGCGTGGGCGGAATCAATCACATTTTTCCACGACTCAGGGGCGAAGGTGAAGTGATCGCCCAACGTGAACCAGCCCGCGGGAGTCATTTTAACTTCAGTGGTTGCTGGCAAAGTTTCATTGCGTGGAAGATTATAACCCACGGGCATTAGGCTAATCCGTTCACGCATCAGCGTGACACCTGGGGCTGCAGGACGCGCTTGTTGCGCTGCTTTCATGTGTGGTTCCGAGAGCAGTCGCAGCGCCGCTTTGCGGCACCGATTGAGCGCTTCACGCACCGACTGTGCATGCAATGAATCTTCAAAATCGATTGACGTGAAAAAGCCCAGCTGCCCATTGCTCAGCAACACCCCTTGCACACGTTCGACGGGGCAGATGATTCGGACCCCTGGCACAAGCCATTCACTGTTGACCTGATTGCTTAATGCCTGCTTCCATTGGCCATATTCAACCCACACCAATGAGCGTGGCCGATGTCGGGCCACCAGACGAGATTGCTGGGCATGGAGTTGCTCGCGGGGAAGAAGCGAAAGTGTGCGCATGAGCGGGATTGCAAAAGCAATCTTCTGGGCGCGCATTTGCTGGGGTGTCTTGGCGAACATATCGGCTACTTGAACGGACGTGGCCTCGCCCTTTTTTTCGGGAACCGCAGCCCGCATGAGTTCAGCTTGAGTCATGACCCGCACGCCGCGCGACAACAAGATTACTTCAAGCGCCAACTCAAGTCGGGAACTGCGCAAGAACCACGCCGGTAATTCTGATTGGTGTGATTTCACAAACGCCTGCACAGCGCTGTAAACCACCGAACTTGGTGTACGGTCGAGTGTCCAGCCCAAAATTGTTTCAAGGAGCGGAGTCAGCGCCTCGCGTTGCGCTTTTGCCAATCCTTGCCAAAAGGCGCTCGTTTCAAATGGCCCGTCGTTTTCAGGGCTCACGCTTTCGCCTTGCGACATCTGTAAAAGTATGTCGGCTTCTTTGCGTGTCAGCATTTCCGATGAACCGGAAATAACTTCTGAGAGATTGGTAAATTCCTTGCGCACGACGTAGGTGTGCCGCAGCAAAGGTGCAGCATTTTGCAGGCGCTCTGCAACAAACGCATCGAGGAATTCTTGCTCAGTATCGCTCAAGAACATCCGCAAATGGCGCTCGTAAACCTCAAGCGCAAGCGGATCAAAAAGTTCAAATCCTGGTCCACTGCAGTATTGAATAGCCTCAGCAGAGAACTGCGATGCAAGCGCATCAATTCGCGAAACTCCGGGGTTCGAAGGAGGCGTTTGAAACAAGCGGCCGCCCAATGTTGGGCGCGATTCCAACACAATGAGCGACTCTGCAGCGTGCGCATTTTGCGCCGACGAAACTCCCTCCGCAGGTCTCGACATGCGCAACGCAAGAAGAGTTCCTGCCAGCCCGCCGCCAACAATCACTTGTCCACGAGCAACATCAGTGAGCGGAGTTTGCAAAGGCGAGAGCAGCCGATTCAGAGCCTCAGGCGCAGGACCCGTGCTTTGCAAAGACAACCAATCGTCAGGAGTCAGAGTCACTGTTCTTCATCCTCCGTATCAAGCGCTTGCTGGGCTTTGAGCTTTTCATCACGCGCCTGAGTGCGCGCTTTTATATCGGCAATCACCTCTGCTTCAGAGGAATCACCTTCTCCCTCTCGAAATGAAATACCTTTGAGAAGCCCCATGAAACTTCGATATCGTTCCCTCGAAATGCGCCCCTCTTCAACCGCTGCTTTAATGCCGCACTGCGGTTCGTGATCGTGCGTGCATTCTCGGTAGTGGCACTTGTGTCCACGAAATTCGGGGAAGCATTCGGTCAAGGTAATGCTGTCGAAACCCTCCACAGAAAAAGACCGCACCCCTGGCGTATCAATTGCATAAGCTCCTATACCTAATTGCAACAAAGAATTGTATGTGGTTGTATGACGTCCCTTGTAAAAAATATCGGGATTCTCATCAACAATCTGCTCAAATTCTGGCTTCATCAAGTTAAGCAAGCTGCTTTTACCGACTCCCGAATGTCCAGCAAAACCAATCAACTTGCCTTTAAATGCCTCGCGCAACCTCTTGACTTCGGCTTGCGTTTTGCGTGGCTTCAAGGCGCAAATTTCAAAGACATCGTAGCCAATGTTTTTGTAAATCGACACGCGCTTTTTGTAGCGCTCGAGAAAATCTTCTGTGGCGAGTTTTGGGTTTTCAAGCAAATCAACTTTGTTGAGAACAATTGCTGCAGGCAACCCTTCAAGTTCTGCTTGCACCAAAAAACGGTCAATGAGTCCCCAGCGCACTTCCGGATGAAAAACCGAAGCCACAACCACCAACAGATCAATGTTGGCAAGCATCACGTGTTCCCATTCGGGATTCAACGGATCGCGCCGAGCAATTCTGCTGTGACGCACAAACGCATGCTGAATCACCCCACGTGGCAGATCGGTTTCCTTTGGCTGGCCTTCGGAATCAAACGTAACATCGGCATCGGGCTCAAACAAAATTCGATCGCCGACAACAACAAAATTCCGTTCTTTGTGCGCACGCTGAAAATGCCTTTTTGCAACCGAACAAAGCCACAGAAGCTCTGTTTCGGGTTGACCCTCTTGGTTTTCCTCGGCAACAAAAATGTTCCGCTTGTGAACTTCAATCACCCGCCCACGTCGCTGCCCGGCAGACGTGAGTTGTGCAAGCCGCTGAGCAAATAACTCTTCGCTTTCGTCGCCCTCTATGAGCGGGCCATCCACAAGCCAATCGTCCACCGTACGACCACGCACAGAACGCTTTTGTTTTTTGATCTTTTCGATTTTCACAAGCCGGTCTCGACGGCGTGTTTCAGACTCGTCGAGATACTTGCGCCAGTCTCTTGCCATTGAGGCGGTTTCCTTTATCTCTGGCGTAAATGAGTGTGCGTTATGCTAATCAATCTGGCGGCCTTTGTCGCGTAGTTGAGGCGCAAAAGGCTCTTTTTCGGGGTTCATGCCATGTCGAGTAGCTATCAACCTAATCCCTCCATTCACCCGCACGGCGAAGCCGAGTGGGATAGAGACGCTCTTCTTGCAGACGCACTCGAGCGTTTAGAATGGGGGCGGCTGACATCTGCGCTCGCCGAACTTGCAGCCCTTGAGCACACAAAAATTCGCCTTAATGCTCTTCAACCCTGGATCCCAGAGAGTGAACGCAATTGGCTGGTGCGCGCCACCGAACGCCTGTTGCACATGCACACCGCCGGGGAGAGCATTTCTTTGCTTTCTTTTGATGCAACTTATTTTGCAGACGCACTGAAGCAAGGAGCACTTCTCAATGGCCTTGGGCTTTTTCACCTTTCAGTTTTTTGTTCGCAAATCGAACGCCTGGGCAACAAAGCCCGCAATGACGCCCGCAAAGGTGAGGCAAGCCCACTCGGTCACGAACTCTCGGAGCTGCTCAGCCAGCTCAAACCACAGGCCTCATTGGCGCGTAGGCTCACTCTTGCCGCCGACGAAAGCGGTCGGCTGCTCGACACCGCATCATCAGAACTCAAAGAGGCCCGGCAAAAACACGAGGCACTCATTCGCAAGATGACCCACAGCCTCGAAAACACCTTGAAGATTCCGACAGTCAAAGAGGCGCTGCAAGATTCCGTCTGGATGATCCGCGATGGGCGTTACGTTTTGCCCGTGCGCGTTGATCGCAAAGGCGATGTTCCTGGGATTCCGCGCGGAGTGAGTTCAACCGGTCACACCATTTTCGTTGAACCAGCGGGTCTTAGCGAATTACAAATGCAATTGAGCAATGCAGAAGCCGATGTGATGCTCGCAGAAAATCGAGTCCTGCGCGCCTTTTCTGATGAAGTGTATGGCATCAGAAGCGAACTCTTGGCCGCTCTTGATATACTAGAAACCTTCGACGAAGTTTCAGCACGTGCCCGCCTCGCTGCGCGCTTGCGTGCTGTGTCGCCGGTGTTTCATGCCGACGAACAGGGTTCACGTTTCGAAATTTACGACGCACAACATCCACTTTTTGTGCTTGAAGATAAGCCCTGCATTGCCAACAACCTCCTTCTGCAAAAGCAGGCCGGTAAAAACACCTGCCCACGAGTTTGGGTTCTCTCGGGTCCGAACGCAGGCGGAAAAACTGTTGCCATGAAAACCGTTGGTCTCCAATGCGCGATGGCTCTTGCGGGGCTGTTTGTTCCAGCTCGCAAAGCAAGCTTTTTCAATTTCGACTCTATTTATGTTGAAATGGGTGATCGGCAAGACAGACAAGAAGATCTGTCTACATTCTCCGGTCATCTCTTGCACGTCAAACGCATCTGTGAACTCACCAACGCACGCGCACTTGTTCTTCTTGATGAAGGATTCGTTGGCACCGATCCAACCATCGGCTCAGCCATGGCACAGGCGACTTTGGAAACGCTCGCAGAACGCGGCACAACCACCATCATCACGACTCACTTTTCCTCACTCAAAACATTGGCCGACAAACAACCCCTGGTGTTCGCCAATGCGAGCATGGAATTTGAGCCCGAACGTTTGAAGCCAACCTTTCATTTGCTCAATGGTGTTCCCGGACAAAGCTTTGCAATTGAACTTGCGCGCCGACTCCACTACCCCGAAGACTTGCTACAACGTGCTGTGCGCTATCGCGGCGAGCGCGAAGTTGAACTTGAAAACATGCTCGCCGAGCTGCAGAAAACCCGCCACGAATTGCGCGGGCAACTTGAAAAGAACCTGCAACTCAATTTCCAACTGGAAGACGAAGTCAACGCCCTGAACAGCCAACGCCGTGCACTTGAAGGTGCACAAGAACAGCTGATGAACGACTTCACCAGCAAGATGCAAAAGCGTTTTAATGCCTTTGAAAACCGCCTCGAAACCAGAGCTCGACAATTCGAAAAAGCACAGCAGCAAATTCTTCATGAACAGAAAACACTTGCGGCACTCTCGGCAGCGGAGTCTGCGCAAAAATCAGAAAGCACGGGCCTGACACAGACCGAGCAAGATGATTTTGTTGGCAGTGCTGGCACTACAGTGCGCCCAGGTCACGAGGGTCGAACTCATTCGCGTGCGAACGAACCGGCAGACAAACGTAAAGGCAAAAGCCT
>Ga0214923_10004583_pt1 | contig 16601 bp, 15 predicted proteins | sample LL1510_MetaG_FD_177993 | JGI IMG/M metagenome (GOLD analysis project Ga0214923, IMG submission 177993) | Freshwater microbial communities from Lake Lanier, Atlanta, Georgia, United States - LL-1510 | ecosystem: Environmental > Aquatic > Freshwater > Lake | place: USA: Georgia | collected...
AAATGGCGGGCCAAGTACGGCGGCATGGATGTATCCATGATGTCGCGCATGAAAGAGCTCGAAGAGGAAAACCGACGCCTGAAGAAGATGTACCTTGAGGAAAAGCTCAAGGCGGAGATCGTCTCGGAGGCGCTCGAAAATAAGTGGTGAGGCCATCTCGCAGAAGGGAGATTGGCCAACAAGGCGGTCACAGAGCGAGGTGCTTGTATTTGGGTTGCCTGCCTGGCGTTTCCCATCAGCGAATCCTGCTACCGCTACGAGCGGAAGCTCGATGCTGAGAATGCCGAAGTGGCCAATTGGTTGATCCTATTGACAGATAACCATCGCAATTGGGGCTTTGGCCTTTGCTATAAGTACCTGCGCAATGTGAAGGGTTTCAAATGGAATCACAAACGCGTATATCGAATCTACAAGGAGCTGGAGCTCAATTTGCGGATCAAGCCTCGTAAAAGGCTTGTGCGTGAAAAGCCAGATGCCTTTGACAGTACCGCAAGGCATCAATCAAGTGTGGTCGATGGATTTCATGCACGACCAACTGGAAGATGACAGAACATTTCGATTGCTAAACGTCATTGATGATTTCAACCGTGAGGCCATCGGCATGTAGATTGATTTCTCTTTGCCGTCAGAACGCGTGATTCGCGAGCTCAAGCAAATCATTTCTTGGCGTGGTAAGCCAGAAGTGATTCGGTGTGACAACAGGCTGGAATATATCAGTGCGGCCATACAAACATGGGCGCAAGAGTTGGGGATTAGGCTTGAATACATTCAACCTGGTAACCCACAACAGAACGCTTATGTTGAGAGGTTCAATAGGACGTTCGATATGAATGGCTGTCGCAGTACTATTGGGCTGACTTGGCAGAGGTGCAAGACTTTGCGACGAAGTGGATGTGGTCTTACAACCACGACCGCCCAAATATGGCCTTGGGCGGATTCACCCCTAAGCAGCGATTGGCCATGGCTGCGTGATGTTTCTACTTCTGCGACCCTTGCAAAAGGGGAGGATTACCGATGAGGATTTTGGAAGGCATTTGAGAGAATTGCTTGCTGGTCTATTCTAGGTAAGCTGTTTACCTAAAATAGGCACTACTCTAGATTGTAAAATAGAAGGCTAACTTACCTATGTCTTGTAGAATTTTCAGCGGACCAATATATATGTTGAAGCATTAAGCAGAGCAAAAAAATCTACAATTGCATAACTTAATTTATTAATCGCTGACGTAATGAATTACAGGACCCGCCAAGACGCAAGGTTTTCGAAAGGCCAGCGAAAAAAAACAACAATGGCTCAAGGGGATCATACAAAGAAAAACCAAGGAGCAAAATCAAAATAAAAAACACCCATCGTTTTGTGGAAAAGTTATTTGCAATCGAATATAATGCCACAAAAAAAATAGATAGGCCCAAAAAACCAAATTCACCCACAATACTCGGAATCAAAGAGTGCGAAGTAAATCCCTCTTCCCAACCGAAAATATACTTTCCATCTCCCACACCATACCCAAAAAATAAATGATGAACATCAAAATCATGTCCAAAAAAACGCTCCCAAACAGAAAACTTGGTCTGAAGACTCCAATCATCAAGCAACCATAACGCAAACAAAAAAATCAATACAAGGAGCAAAGAATAAATAGAAATTTGAGTCTTTGCAGAGTATTTTTGCAAAGACAGAAAGAATAAAAAGATCAGTAAACATATGATGGCAGCACGGCTGAAGGTTAGCAATATTATAATAATCAAAGTAAATAATTTTAAATCATAAATAGTGATGAATTTTTTAAGCCTAACCATTGATAATAATAAAATGAATCCATGAATTGCCGCAAAATTTGAGTCAAGAAAAAAAGGACTGCCCAATTTAAACTTATAAAAACCAACAAGAAAAAAAACATCGATGCTATCAGATTCAACGAATGTAGACTCCTCAGAGCGGAAGTGGTCACCAAAAAATATTCGCCCGAACATTTCCAATAAAAGAAATAAAATATTTAATAAAATGATATTATTGAATAACCCAATCGGATTTCGAGAAATACATAATAGCAACCGTGAAGAGTAAAATATCAAGCTTAAAGAAAATAACTTGATTACATGATCAAACTTATGATTTGTCAACAAAGAATGCAATAAAGCAAGAGTTAAGAGAAGTGCTATTAAAATAATTATATTAAATTCAAATCGATAGACCGAAAACACAACGAGACAAACTATTATGCCAAGAATAAAAGGGAATGTGGTTGCAGGAATTCCAAAAGAGAAAAACCGCATACACATTGATATGGCTAAGCAATATAAAAATATATCAGAAATTTTAAATTTATGGCTTATCATTAATAATAAAATATCAAAATAAAGAATCGATAAAATTCTTGTAATCTTTATTGTAACTAGCTATTGAAAAATGACTTTCAACACGTTTGCGCGCAGCAAGACCAATCGCTTTTCTAAGATCAATATTACGCTCCAAGTTGATCAAGCAATTTGCAAAATCGTCATAACTGTTATATTCAAAATAAAAACCGGTTTCATTATTAATAATAGCATCCACAGTACCATATATTGCTGAACCAATAGATGGTAAAGAACAAGCGCCGGCTAATAAATATACACACCAAAACCCTCGCGTAATGATGGCATAAAAAATACATCAGAGATCTTAAAATAATACTCCGGGCTATCGGTATACCCTATAAAATTGACAAATTTACTAACATACCCCAGTTCGGCATTCATTTGTTCTAGCAAATTTTCTTCGTCAGGTCCCACACACAACAATATACCATTCCCGCCCAAATCTCGGTATTTCTTAAACGTTCGAACAAGACCAAGCGCTCCTTTATCAATAGTTAGCCTCGCCATATATAATATAATAAAAGCATTAGATGGCAATCTCATTTCCATGCGCTTCTCCAAGTAAAAATCTTTATTAGATTTAAACTTATTAATATCAACACCTCCTAGAGAACCCATACCTAATACACTACACTCATCTGAATTGACTACATTGTTTTGAATGAGAAATTTCAACTGAGATTTGCTATCAGCCAATGTTGCAGTAGAAGCCATAACAATCATTCTATCAATAAGCTTAAATAGAATACGTTTTAGACCTGAATGAGTAGCCCAAACTTGTCCCGTGAAATAATGAACACGCCGTGGAACGAATGCTAGCCATGCTCCAATTATGCCTATAAGGCCTGCTTTGGGCGTTAAAGTTTGAACCAAAGCTGGGCGAAGATCAATTAAAATCCATATCAATTTTATAAGCGAAACAAAATCCCAAAATATATTTATTTTTCTACGTAAAGGAATGTTAATGGAACTAATTTTTTTATTAGAAGACAAAATGAAATCCGCGGAACTTTCACCATTTATTGAAATAATATCATAGGAGGACTGCAACTCATCAAGTGCAGAAAGCATAAATCTATCAACTGCATACCGTGTAGTCGATACAATAACGAGCAATGGTTTCATTTTTAGTCCCGTGCCCTAAAAAAAATTCTAATAAAATGAGTTACAAAAGCTAAAAAATAAAGAGGATTTAAATCGTAACAAAACTCTCTCATCGCATATCCGCATGCTTCAGCATAGCTCTGCCGCCTACGCCTACTTGCGGCATCGTGAATTCGATAATCGAGATGAACATTATTCATGTTTTCCCAACGAATATTCATTCTACGCAATCTTAGCCACAAATCATAGTCTTCAGTATTAAATCCCCCACAATAACCTCTTGCATTGATCAAAATTTCCCTCCTGATGAGTACCGTATTGTGAGCAAAACAGTTAAAGAAAGGCAAAAGGTTATTAATCTTACGGCGCTCGAGTGGATAACGTTGAAAGCCAATTTCCAATCCTGATTGATTAATAAGACGCAATTGACTGCCAACCATATCTAGCTTATTCTTCATTAAGAAAGAAACTTGTTCCTCAATTCGTTTGGGGTACGCTACATCATCCGAGTCCATCCTGGCAATCAATGATCCTCTAGAAGATGCAATACATTGATTTAATGCGTTACCGAGCTGTCCAATTGGAGTTGTTAAAATACGAATTTTGTCAGTTTTCAATCTAATTATAATTTCACTTATGTACTCACTAACTCGAGTGCAATCACTGCCATTGGCCGCAATAATAAGCTCTATATTAGTGTATGTTTGGTTTATTATCGACGATATGGCCTCATCTATATAATCATCGACAATGTGTGCAGCCATTATGACAGAGACCAGCGGATGATCAACGCTCATAAGAACTCCTTTGACGACCCGTTATAGCTCGATAAAAATCAATTATCAATAATAAATTCCCCCCGATAATCTTGAATAATATTACCTTTAAATAAAGTTTTAAATCACCAAGGAACGAGCTTTTATAATGGCTTCTGTCTAAACCTAGTTCACGAACAATTCTTCTGTTTTCTTTTAAGCACACTGACAAAGACTCCAACCTATAGCTGACCCCTCCAGTTCTCATCATAGCCACATTAGCGTTTATATAAAATGGCTCGCATAATTTCATAGCTTCCAATACAAGTTTTGAGTCACCGCCGATTTTATAAGATTCATCAAATACAAAGGATTTAAAGATAGATGAATTATGAAATACACCTTGGTGATGGGGAGTCTGAGGTCGACATTGCTCCCATTTTAAGGTATTGATCTCGCCAAAGAATTCGCGATATTGACCATTGCCATCAACCATTTGAACATTGCCATAACAAATAAAATAACTGGGATTTAACAAACCAACTGATCTCTCAATAGAAAACTCATCATAAAGTACATCCCCAGCACCGAGGAAAAGCACCCAATCTGTATCTAATAATTTTATCGCTTTGTTCCAGGCATTATATATGCCCGAATCTTTTTCCGATATAAATCCAGATATAATATCTGTATTTGAATCGTAAAAATTCATTATGCCATCTGTAGACCCACCATCTACAATTATCCACTTACACCTAAAGCTTTGAGCACGAATTGAACTCGCAGTTACGCTCAATAAATTAGTATTATTTAGATTTGAAGTAATTATCGTAATCAATTTTACACCATTGTATTGTACAATTCTATATATTTTTCTGCGCTGTTTTCTATACTATATCTTGAGGCCTGATGTCTGGCTGCAGTTTTTAACACCATAATATCTTCACGCTTCATAGATAGAATCTTCGCCAAAATTGGAGAAAAGCCTTCAGATCTACTTACCAAAAATCCAGTTTTTTCATTTACAATCACTTCGGCAGTTCCTATGTCATTAAAAGTAAGTACAGGAACGCCGAAATGCATTGCTTCTATAGCAACTTTTCCAAAAGATTCCATTTTCGAAGCAACAATCAGAAGATCGATAGTAGAATAAAATTGAGATTTAATCATCTGAGATGTGGAAAAATTAATATGCTTTATAATTTTTTCATGCTTTATATTCTTTCGGTTTTTACCGAATGTTAATAATTTAGCTGCGTTATTTGGGAAATCTTCAAGTGATTTAAGAACTTCCTCAATTCCTTTTACAGGATCAGAAATATCTTGCGCGCAAAACCCTATTACCAATCCCGGAAAATCAATTTCGAGCGATTTTCTTGCATTTTTATTTTCGATTCTTTTAAATTCTCCCAACTCGACACCATTATGGATGGCGAATATCTTTTTATTTGTTAACCAGCTTACCTTCTTTGCTTCAGCAGTAATCCATTCGCTAATACCGCAAATCCATACATTTTCCCTATTCAGAAAGCGCTGCTTTATGATGTGCTGGTCCTCGACATTAAATCCAATCAGAAAATGGCTCCCGTTTTCCATCCCTGGACAATATCTGCATTGATCAACATATTGATTGCAATCGAGGGGATAATGACAGCCACCTGTAAGATGCCACATATCTCTTAATGTAACAACAATTGGTTGGTCTATTTCTAAAATCATTCGCATCGATACGAGGCCCGGAATCCAATGCAAATGAATTATATCAAAGTTTTTTAGTACCTCTTTGAGATTACTGTCATAACCCATATGACCCGTAGATAAAAAATAATCCTTAGACGAAGTTGCGCTCAATAACCTTCTCTCTATCGAGAGAGATATCTTGGTAATCATACCTTTTAAATTATCTCTAGGTCTTATAAGGGTTCTATAATTATTTTTTTTTCGGTCATTAGTTACAATAGTGTTATGAATATTGGCATTAATCTGATTCATCCCTTCCGTCAACATTGACACAGCGAGCGCAGCACCAGCATCCATGGGACCTGATATTAAATGGGCGACTTTTATAATCTTCATGTCAATGTTTATTAATATTTCGCATGGTAGCGGTTTAATTTTATTTTGTTGCTATTGCTATAATCATGCTTATTACCTTACAGCACAATTAATTTTATTTAAGTATCTCCCTCGCATCAATCACACGCCTCCACCAAAGTAGTAGAGATATCATTCTCCATAATGATATAGGGGCAAGCTTTGCGAGGTCATCATAGTGATTTAAAAAGGCCAATTTATCAATATAAGGACACTCTAAACCATTGATATTTTTTATTACTGTTTTTTTACTTTTACTCAACCACTCCCTGTATGGAAATGGAAAACCCATTTTCTTTCTGCGCCATACTACCTCTGGCGGAAGAAATGGCTCTACCGCCTTTCGAAGGACATATTTATGCCATCCGCCGTGAATTAGATACTCAGGGGGAAGTGTAGTGCAGTATTCGACTACTCGATAATCCAAAAATGGTGCACGTGACTCTATAGGAATTCCATAGCTGGATTTCATTCCTGAACGTAGCCAGTAATTCATAAGTCTGTGGGTCATGTTAGCCATGGTACGACTATGAAAGTTGTTTTCATTATTGTTTAAAAATGAAATATTTTCGCATTCATTCCAAATACTCTGATCTAATATCTTTCGAAGTATCCCGTTTTCACCTGTCTTACGCTTACCCCAAATAGTACGTTGCTCTGGACTAATCAAAGTATCTAGCAACAAGCCTTTAATAGCCTGGAATGGTGTAAATTCGGTACTATTTTTAATAGTATTTAGCATGCCCGAGATATCCCCCGTACCAAGTAGATGTCGAAGGTAAGGAGCCATATAGTCAATAGCATAACCACCCAACATTTCATCACCAGCTGCACCAGAAATAACAACGTGTGCACCACAATCCTTGATCAAACGCTGCATTGACTGGGATGTGTGCAAATTGGGGGAGTGGAAAGGCTCTTCCTGCTCCCAGACGAAACGGTCGGCATTATTCCAAAATTCTTCCTGAGGTGGACGAATAACTGTATATTCAATCAACTCTGGATAGAGTTGAGCCACAGACCGTGCATACGGCTCTTCATCACTGTGTGCTTCAGCAAACTTAATGGTATAAGTCTGGACTTTTCTTCCCATTGCGCCAGTTGCTAGGCCTACCATAGCAGCCGAGTCCATGCCCCCACTAAGTTCGAAGCCTATTGGTACATCTGCACGCAAGCGCAGATCAAGTGAATCAATTAAAAGTTCGCGAAGTCCTGTTGTAGCCTCATTAAATGAAATGTCACGTATGGATTTCCTATCAGTAGGCATTGACCAATATCGAACAGGCTGAATCTTACAACTACGACCCACCCAAGCGTAATGGCCGGGAGGAAAGTCAAGAACTCCGTCCCAGAATGTTCCGTCCCGGTCACGTCGCCCAAATATTAGAAAATCAGTAACAGAAGCAGTGTTAATTGCATGCTTATCCACTTGACCGGCTGTTATAAGCGCCTTTATCTCTGACGCCCAATACACTTTTTCTGTGCCTTGTGTTAGATAAAGATGAGCTTTTCCAAGTCGGTCCCGTCCCAGCAGCACCTCTTTACGTTCGATATCGTAGATTGCGAATGCAAAGAAACCATTAAGATGCTCAAATAGCTTATCGCCCCATTCAACGTACGCTTGGAGGAGTACCTCAGTATCTGACTTTGTATGGAAGACCCGTCCAACGGCCCGCAACTGATTTCTGAGTTCAATGTAGTTGTATATTTCACCATTGAAGGTGATGCAATAACGACCACAAACACTCCACATCGGCTGGTGCCCATGCGCCGAAAGATCAATGATCGAATAGCGTACTTGTGCCATTGCTAGATGATGCGCTGGCACTATACCATCTTCATTCAACACATCATAGTTGTTTCGAACTGATGCCGGGCTTTTTTCGGATGAAAATGTTCTATGTTTCTGATTTTCCAAATTGGCAAATACAAAGCCTTCGTCATCTGGCCCACGATGTTCAATCGTTTTTGCCATGCTGGAGATAGCTGAATTATGGACTGACTCCTTACTAATATATCCTGCAATACCACACATTATTCACACGCCCTTAAAAATGATATTTTTTGTTGAGATAATAAGTTTACGGTCATTGAAATAAAGATAGCCAAGGAAAAAAGCCACTGCGAAAATCACGATTGTCATCTGGCCTAGCATACTGGATGTTTTCATAAATGGATAATAGACGATGGCGTGTGTTAACAGAGGTACTATCACTGCGGCGAAAAGATGTCGCATTGCCATGAAGTATTGTAATAGAGTCATTCCAACGAGTCTCTTGCGCAGGTAAAACTCCATGGGGAACATCACAATAACACCCGCAACAAGAAAAGCAATAGCTACACCTAAAGCAGAATATTGACTTCCAATCCAGAAAGCCAATGCATAAATAATTAATGAAATCAAGTTGAAATAGAAAGCCCATTTTGGTTTTCCCTTGGAAAGAATCAATGTGCCAAGTGGATTTCCAATGGAGAAAAATATACCTAGGAGGCTTAGTATATAGAGAATCAGATATGCCTCCATCCACTTTTCACCCATCAGGATTTGAATAATTGCAGGAGCAGCAAGGGCCATAGTCATATATATCGGAAATGACAATAACGCGATTATTCTGATGGTTTGTAAGTAGCTGGCAGCAAGTCTCGCATCATTATCACGAATATTTACAAATAATGGCAAAGTCACTCTTGTAAAGACTGGGTTCAAAACTGAAAAGGGTCTCATCATTAATTGGTAGGACACCGAATAAAGACCAAGACCAACATCGCCAATCATCCGCCCTATAAATACCTTATCAAGATTCCATCCAAAGTAATTCAACAACCTTTCGCCAGTTTGATAGAAGGCAAACCCTTTGGCTTTGAATATTTCAGTTTGATCGTCTTTAGGCAATTGCCGAATTAAGCCCGGGAGAGGAAATGCATAAATAAGCGCTCGCCCGCTTCCCGCAATAATTTGGCCAACCACCAGTGACCATAATCCATATCCAAATAAAGCTAACAGAGCTGTACTCGCCAAAGCAAGGCCTACTGAAGTTATTTCTCCAATAGCAATGTTTTTAAAATCCAAAAAACGTTGAAGTACCGACATCAACATCTGGCTGATGGCGAATATAAAAACTGAAATGGAGAGCCACGGTAGAAGATGTGCCAGCAAAGGTTGTTTATAGTAATCAGCAACAAGATCCGCTGTTAAAGCAATCAGAGCCGCCAATAATGTAGCCATTACCATTACAATCATCAAAAGCTGCAAAAGCGCTCTTCTGCTTAATGTTTCTTTTTGAACCAGATAGTTACCTAATCCAAAATCGGCAATCGAGTTGGTCAGGCCAATAACCACCATCATCATGGCCATCAAGCCAAATTCAGACGGACCCAGTAGACGGCCCAAAACAGCTAGCTGCACAATTTGAAGGGTGACGCTCGCAATAGCAGAGGTCGCCGTCCAACGCCCTCCATTGGCAGCTTTTGCTCTGAGAGACTCGTTCTGATGAGTCATGCAGACTTCAGGTTTGCAGGTTTATTCGCCACCACAAAATACCCCGCAGTCTCGGCTTCATCCTTCCAGTGCTTGTCGAGGATTGGCGCGATTCGCTGATTAAAGGCCCATAGCCCACGCAAGAGTAAGTCGATCACCTTTCGAAGAGGCCACGGACCGCAAACCAAGCGTGTGGTCTGATAGTTAAACTTCAACGTCCACATGGTCCAAAATCCAGTTTGTGGGTACACCTGTACATCTACGAACCCGGCTTTTTCAAACAAAAATTGCAAGCCAAACCGCGTGTAGCGGTAATAGTCATATGGCGCTTCATGCACCCACCACATGAAAGGCACTTGCAAGATCATCGCACGGCCAGGCTTGAGAATGCGGTAGGCCTCACTTAGGAAGACTTGCGGCTGCTGCAGATGCTCCATTACGGAGAGGGAAATTACTGTGTCAGCGACTTCGCTTTCGATCGGGAGCTTCTCATTCAGATCGGCCAAGATATCCGCTTTAAGATCGTGCAGGCTGCTGCCCCAATCCACCCCGGTGTAGGTGTCGGCGTAGTTGAGCAGCCATGGCTTGAAAGGCATCTCGCCGCAACCGAGGTCGTAGAGGTGGCCTTTGTAGTGATCGGTAAACCTGTTCAGCCATTCGTCGCCGATGTCATAGATCAGCCAATTATGGGGTTTACGGTTAGAGTGCGCTTGGCTGATTGTCATTTAAAAAAGACCTTCACAGCATCAATCACCCGATTACGAGTGATCTCTTCCATCCCGTACCAGAGTGGTAATCTCAGCAGGCGCTCGCTTTCGGCAGTAGTGTAACGGTCCTTGCCATGAAACCGTCCGTACTGCTGACCCGCAGGTGCGCTGTGCAGTGGCACGTAATGGAAGACCGCAAGGATGTCGTTCTGCTTTAAGTGCGCCAAAAGCGCGGTCCGCTCGGCAAGGTCCGAGCACTTCAAGTAGAACATGTGGCCATTGTGCTGGCAGTCATCAGGAGTGGACGGTAAGACCAACTTGCCTGGGGCTTCAAGTTCTGCAAAGGCACCATGGTAGGCTTTCCATGTTTCGAGACGGTTGGTTGTGATGGCCTCCGCCATTTCAAGCTGCCCCCATAGATAGGCCGCCTGAATTTCAGAGGGCAAGTAACTACTACCCAGATCCACCCAGGTGTATTTGTCCACCATGCCCCGGAAGAACTGGCTGCGGTTGGTACCCTTTTCTCGGATGATCTCTGCGCGTTGAATGAACCGCTCATCATTAAGAATGAGCAAGCCGCCTTCACCCCCGCTGGTGAAGTTCTTGGTTTCATGGAAGCTGTACGCCCCCATGTGGCCTAAAGCGCCAAGTGGTTTCCCCTTGTAGGTGGCCATCATCCCTTGTGCAGCGTCTTCGATGACGAAGAGTCCATGCCGCGCAGCGATGGCGTTGATTGCCACCATATCGCACGCCACCCCCGCGTAATGCACCGGCACGATGGCCTTGGTGCGCGATGTGATGGCGGCTTCGATCTGTGTTTCATCAAGATTCAGCGTGTCTGGACGGATATCGACAAACACAATCTTCGCCCCGCGCAAAGCAAAGGCATTAGCGGTGCTGACAAAGGTATAACTCGGCATAATCACTTCATCGCCGGGCTGGATGTCAATTAGAATGGCCGCCATCTCCAACGCTTGTGTGCAGGAGGGGGTGAGCAGTGTTTTGGGACAACCTAGATTCTTTTCAAACCATTCCTGGCACATTAAACCATAGCGCGCATCGCCAGAAATTTTGCTGCTCTTCATGGCAGCGATTACATGGGCGTCTTCGTTGCCGGTGTGGGGGGGGAGGTTAAAGGGGGTCATTCAAACATTCGCGCAGATAAGCACGCTCCAAGTCCAAAAGGTTTTTCTTACGCTCTTTTACTCTTTTTGCAGGGTTTCCAACATAAACCCCCCAAGGCTCTGTTGATTTATTTACTAAGGACATCGCACCAACGGAGCAACCATCTGCGAGTTTTACGCCCGGGAATATAATTGAACCAGCTCCAACAATAACGTGTCGCCCAATGCAAATGGCTAATTTCTTCTCTTTTTTGTGTTTTGCAGGAATAGTCGGGTTGGTGAGTGTCAGTCCGGTGTAGTCATCTGACTGCGTGAAAACTTGGACGTGGTAAGCCAAGCCGCTAAAATCTGATAATATTATTCCCTTTTCGCCACCAGCGACCAAACACATTGGCGCAATGTGTACATTACGACCTATAGTGACTTTTCCTGAGATTACACAGAAATCATCAATGCGTGCGTTATCGCCGATTTCAATTTGATCAGCGTTGTAAATGCTGGCTTTCTCACTGATTTTTATATTGCGCCCAAGGTGCTTAAAGCCCATTTCTAGAAGTTGATTATATGTTTTATAGGCCATGAAGTCTTCATTCAAATGTGGATTGAAAAATATTATCTAGTTGTGCAATTAGCGTTTTAGATGAGAAATATTGTGAAATTATGAGTTTATTATTTGATGCCGAACCAGCTTCTAACGATATTAAATTAAAGCACTCAACATCAAAAACAATTGCACCAAGTGATCGAATCGTATGATAGGAGGTGATGTCAGATCTCATAAAGACTTTTTTGCCCATCCCAAGGAGAGTGGTTATATTTCCCATCCCTTGTTGTCGCTTATGATTGAAGACAGCAATATCTATTTTCGCAAGTAGCTTCTTGTATTCATCTAATCTCATGAATTCAAGCAACGGATTAAACTTATCGCCAAAAATACTTTTACCGTAGTCTTCAACTTGTTTGGCATATTCCGCGTCACCATAGGAAAGCGGGCAAAATATCCGGATATCCTCAGCCGAATAAGGTCGCAGTTTTTCTAAAGCATCAATGTGGTTATTACTCGGATCCGCTGAATTACCTAATAGGATATTGAAGCCTTCATGCTGCGTGACCTGTACAGGCGACTCATGATACAAGTTGCTCGGATACATGAAGCACTCATGCCAAACCCCTTCAGCCCCATACCACTTTTGCGCCAGTTCATAATCTCCACTAATGTGGGTGATGAAGTGGCCAATATGCCTAATGCAAATTCGGCGAAGGATTTCGAATCGCCACCAGCCTAGCGTTTGCTCACTCAGAATCCTAGTATAAAGATCACCACCCCAAATAACCCAGTAACATTTCTTGAGCAACCAAGGCTGAACTGTCAGCAATTCAAGAATGCGACGGTCCCAAAGTCCATGCAGAATAATTTTCTCTGCATGATTCATCTGCCTTATCAACATAAAATAGCTTGTCAGGCGACTAACACTGTGCGCGAGAAAGACATTATTTCCGGTTGGGGCCGCGTATTTATCGCTAGTTCCGTCGATAAAGAACTGGTGCTTTGCATCAAAGTCTGCGAAATTTTTTTCCACGAACGCGTAGAAGGGCTCGATGAATTTATCGAGGATGCAGACATGCAAGATCATGGGTGTGCCTTGAACAAGCTCATCAGGTATTCCTCGTAGCCCGTTTTGGCAAATGAAGCCCGAGTTCTTTAAGGCGTTGTTGGCTTAACCAGCCTTGATTGAAGGCAATTTCCTCCAGACAAGCGATCTTGTAGCCCTGCCTAGTTTCAATAGTTTCTAAGAATTGGGCGGCTGCGAGCAAGTTCTCGCTTTTGCCGGTGTTGAGCCAGGCAAAACCACGACCGAGTTCCTTGACCTGAAGGTCTGAGCGTTCCAGGTAGGCTTGGTTAACACTGGTGATTTCCAGTTGACCTAGCGCTGAGGGTTTGACATGCTTGGCGATGTCAATAACGTTGCTATCGAAAATGTAGAAGCCGGTGACCGCGAAGTGGCATTTGAGGTGAGTGGGCTTTGCTTCAATGGAGATCACTTTGCCTGCCTTGTTATACTCAATTGCACCACTGCAGTGTGGTTATTTGACCTGATATCTGAAATGGTCGCAAACTTGGTCTTGGCAAGGTTTCGACGAGAACCGGACGAAAGCCTTGGCCGTAAAAGGTATTGTTACCTAAGACGAAACAAAGCTGATTTTCGCCGATGAAGTTTTCACCGAGCATAAAGGCTTTAGCAAGGCCGTCATGGCTTGGATGTATGTCGTAGTTAAGGTTGATGCCGCAGTCGTCGCCGTTGCAGTTGCCGTTGACTAGTAGTCTTTGAAATACGAACTGATCTTCCGGGGTGGTGATGATCAGGATGTCCCGAATGCCAGCAAGCATGCGCACCGATAGGGGGTAGTAGATCATCGGCTTGTCGTACACCGGAAGAAGCTAATTGGAAACGCCTTTGGTGACAGGGTGCAGGCGTGTGCCGGCGCCGCCGGCGAGGACTATTCCTTTACGATTCATCAGTCGCTTCCAAACAAGTCGCGGGTGTACACCTTGTCCGCCACATCGACTAAGGCTTCAGTTTTCCTGTTGGCGATGATGAGTTCGGCTTCTTTTTTAAAGGTGTTCAAGTCGCTAACGACCCGTGAGTTGTAGAAGTTTTCTTCATTCAATGCAGGCTCGTAAATAATGACCTCAACGCCTTTGGCTTTGATGCGCTTCATGATGCCTTGGATGCTGGAGGCCCGGAAGTTGTCGGAGCCGGCCTTCATTATCAGCCTGTATATACCGACAACCTTCGGACTACGTCGAAGGATTTCGTCGCTAATGAAGTCCTTGCGGGTGGTGTTGGATTCAACAATAGCGTGAATGAGGTTCTGAGGTACGTCTCGGTAGTTGGCCAGTAGTTGTTTCGTATCTTTCGGTAAGCAGTAGCCGCCATAGCCGAAACTAGGGTTGTTGTAGTGGTTGCCGATGCGAGGATCGAGGCAAACTCCGTCAATGATCTGACGAGTGTCCAGGCCATGTGTAACCGCGTAGGTGTCCAGTTCGTTGAAATAGGCCACTCGCATGGCAAGGTAGGTGTTGGCGAAGAGCTTGATCGCCTCAGCCTCAGTGCTATCCGTGAACAGCATCGGGATGTCTTGCTTGATGGCGCCTTGCTTGAGCAGGTTGGCGAATGTTGTGGCGCGGTCCGACTTCTCGCCGACAATGATTCGGCTGGGGTGAAGGTTGTCGTAGAGTGCTTTGCCTTCGCGGAGGAATTCCGGAGAAAAAATCAGGTTGTTGACATCCAAAGCCTGTCTGATTTTTTTCGTGTAGCCTACAGGTACCGTAGACTTGATGACCATAACCGCCTTTGGGTTGATCGCAATGACGTCCTTTATGACAGCCTCAATGGACTGGGTATTGAAATAGTTGGTCTTAGGATCGTAGTCGGTCGGAGTCGCGATGATGACGAAGTCAGCTCCTGCGTAGGCGGCTGCCTTGTCCAGCGTGGCACGGAAATTGAGAGGCTTGTTTGCCAGGAAGCGCTCGATTTCTTTGTCTTCTATCGGGGATTTTTTTTGGTTCAGCAGTTCAACCTTTTTGGGGACGATGTCCAGACAGACGACTTCGTTGTGCTGGGCAAGCAAAATACCGTTTGAGAGCCCGACGTAGCCGGTACCAGCTATTGCGATTTTCATTCGAAGCTCACATTCACCTTATAGCCGTTGGCCTCTAGCAGAGCGTGTCGTTGAGCTTCTTGCAGGTCAAAAATGACCATTTCATGGCACATCTGTTGGACGGTGATTTCGGGCACCCAACCAAGTTTCTGTTTGGCCTTGCTGGGGTCACCCAGGAGTGTTTCCACTTCAGTGGGGCGGAAGTAGCGGGGGTCGATGCGGACGATGGTGTGGCCCGCTTTCAGGGCTGGGCATTTGTCACCTTCAATCTTTTCGACAATTGCGACTTCTTCAACACCTTTCCCTTCAAAGTGCAGGGTGATCCCCAATTCTTGGGCGCTCCATTCTATGAACTGGCGTACGCTGTACTGAGCACCGGTGGCGATGACGAAGTCATCGGGCTGGTCTTGCTGAAGCATCATCCATTGCATACGGACGTAATCCCTGGCGTGCCCCCAGTCCCGCAGGGCATCCAGGTTACCCATGTATAGGCAGTCCTCCAGACCTTGGGCTATGTTGGCCAACCCTCGGGTGATCTTCCTTGTGACAAAAGTTTCACCCCGGCGCGGACTTTCATGATTGAACAGGATGCCATTGCAGGCATAAATTCCATAGGCCTCGCGATAATTCACCACGATCCAGTACGCGTACAGCTTAGCCACAGCGTAGGGGCTGCGGGGGTAGAACGGGGTGGTTTCTTTCTGTGGGATTTCTTGCACCAAGCCGTACAGTTCACTTGTACTGGCTTGGTAGAAACGCGTCTTTTTCTCAAGACCCAAGATCCGAATGGCTTCGAGGATACGCAGCGTACCAATCCCGTCTACGTCAGCCGTGTATTCAGGGCTTTCGAACGACACGGCCACATGGCTCATGGCGCCGAGGTTGTAAATCTCGTCTGGCTGAGTTTCCTGAATGATGCGTACCAGGTTGCTAGTGTCGGATAGGTCACCGTAATGGAGCTTGAAGCGCGCATTGTCGATGTGCGGGTCTTGATAGATGTGATCGATCCGCTGGGTATTAAACAAGCTGCCCCGGCGCTTGATACCGTGAACGATGTAGCCTTTTTCAAGCAGGAATTCGGCGAGGTAGGAGCCGTCTTGCCCGGTAATACCGGTGATAAGGGCGACTTTGGGTTGAGTACTCACAGTATTAGCCTTTAATTCTTGGAAACGAAATTTGTAATGAAATCTTGGTAGGCAGCGGCTAGACCGACTTGCAGTCCAACCTGGGCTTTCCAGCCGAGTGCATTAAGGCGCGAGCTGTCCATAAGCTTGCGTGGTGTGCCATCGGGTTTGCTAGGATTGAAGGTGATCTCGCC
>Ga0214923_10004584_pt1 | contig 16597 bp, 13 predicted proteins | sample LL1510_MetaG_FD_177993 | JGI IMG/M metagenome (GOLD analysis project Ga0214923, IMG submission 177993) | Freshwater microbial communities from Lake Lanier, Atlanta, Georgia, United States - LL-1510 | ecosystem: Environmental > Aquatic > Freshwater > Lake | place: USA: Georgia | collected...
ATGTTCCGATGAAGATCAACGGGGTCAACCGTGTGGGAGGTCTGGACATACCGATCCGCAAGGAGGACAACCTGCCCGTACGGATCTGGTATAAAAAAATGAGCGAGGTGGACGATTGGACCAAGGCTTTCACCTTTATTTTGCCCCCTGTCGGCTTGATGGCAGGGGCTGGGGCTTGGTCTTCTGGAAATATTCTCCTCCCCGATACACCCCCCCAATACACAGAAGCACGGGACTACCGGCTCAAAGCGCAAACTCCCCCAGAACCCGCCAGCGGGATTCCCCAACCTGCGGCTCGCCTCACCCCTGGAGCTTCCCGAAGTAAATCGGGACTGCGAACACCTTAGTCATTTCAATGAAATTGCGCCGGCGTCACTGAGGTAGTGGTATGAAATAATTGCGGGCGGAGGGAATCGAACCCTCGCCGGGGTGATTTCTTGCCACTGTTGCCACTGATGTTGAGTTACAACATTTTTCTTCATCGGTGATTGCCGTGGCAGTAGTGGCGTGTTGTAACTGCGTTGTAAATGGCATCGATTCGAAAACATCCGCGCTCTCCATACTGGATGCTTTGCTACCGCTCCGCGGACGGCAAGCAACACCAGGTCTCTAGCCGCATCCCCGCGCAAACCCGTTTTCACAGCAAGGCGGTCCGCATGGCCGAGGAGGCCGAAGAAACTTCCCGGAAGATCGCCAATCCCCAGCTTGAAAAAATCGAGCGGCAGATCCATGCCCACCAGTTTTCCCAAAAGGTCTTGGGCATCCACGGCCAAACCCTTCCCCAACCCGAAATGACCCCTCTCTCCGAGCTAATCGGGCGATGGCTTGAATCCAAGCAACTTTGCCGCGCCCCCAAGACCTTCGTCCGCTACAAGCAGGTTGCCCGTGACTTCGCCACCTTCCTGGGGGCTGTACGGGTCAAATATCCCCCTTCCTATATTCAACCCCAAGATGTTCAGGACTTTGTCTTCCACTGCTCCAAGAAGGGCGACACCAAATCCAGCTGCTCGGTGAAGGTGAAGATACTCCGCAATCTCTTCAACATGGGTCGCCGCCAAGGCATGAACCAGACCAACCCCGCCGAAGCTGTGGAAACCCCCTCCGGTGTTCGCATGAGCCGCGAGCCCTTCACCGTGGAGGAGCTGAAAGCAATTCTGTCTGTAGCCGACAACGACTGGAAGGCCATGACCCTCCTCGGAGCTTATGCCGGGATGAGGCTTCGGGATGCCTCCTCCCTAACCTGGCGGAACGTCGATCCTGAATTAAAAACGATCACCTATCTCCCCCTCAAAAAGGCCCGTTTGGCCAACGCTTCCAAGGTAAGGGTTCCCATCCACCCTGACTTGCTCGATGCGCTTCTCCGCCTGCCCGTCGATGGACGTTCTCCGGATGCCCCTATCTTCCCTGGCCTCAAAGACCTCCCAAGCTCTGGGAAGACAGGGCTCTCAGGACGGTTCCTAACCTTACTCCAAAAGGCGAGGATCGACACCATGCCCACAAAGAGAACCGGATCCCGCATGTTCCAAGCCAAGACCTTCCACTCCCTGCGACACACCTTTGTCTCCCTTATGGCCAACTCCGGAGTCAGCCAAGAGTTACGAAAGGAGCTGGCTGGTCACTCATCCGACGTCCACCGGATCTATACGCACCATTCCCCGGGCGCCCTAAGGGGAGCAGTGGAGGCACTACCGGAGCTATCTTAAAAGGCCGGCTGAAGCTGCTGCTTCCAACGCTTGACCGTAGGGCAAAAGCAAAGCCAAAGAGCAAAAGCAAAGGTTACGATATAAGAGACCTGGCTGAATGAGATACCTGTGATTGATTTAGCCATAACTTGGCTGCAACCAAAGAAAAGGGCTAAAGCAAAATAAACGGATACCCAGAATCTAAAAATCGAAAGGGAAAATGGATCCCCCCACCTCAATCCCAGGAGGACAGGAAACCAAACCATAAAAACAACCAAAATTGAGCCGGAAAGAGTTGCAAGGATGTCTGCCAGGTTTTTTGTAAAAAGACCGTCAACGACTCCATAAGCCAGCTGCGCATGCAATAAGAAGCAAGCTAGCAAAAGAGGGAAAGGAATCTGTGTCTTATTTCCTGAGCATTTCGCTCGATATTCCCTTGCAGGCCGCATTAATGACAAGGTCAGGAATAATGAGCCCGCTATAAAATAGTTAAAAGCATAGTAGGGGTTGAAAAGAAGCGCATTGGATGAAAAGAAGGGCCTGCTCTTTGCCCATACAAAAACAAGATAAAGACTCACAGCCCCCCAAAGAACAGATAAAGCAGAAATGATCAAAAGCAGCTTACTACCCTTGATCAGTTGAGTTGCGCAAAGGGTACATACCAGTGGCGGTATAAGTAGATTGGCGATTTTGGCTGCAGATTCAAAGTTCACCACGAGCACGGGTGGTCCATTAATAACGATCTGAAAATACAAGGGGTAGACGAGATGGAAGTAGGTGTAAAAGAACATGAGGTAGACGGTAAGCTTAATAATTGAAGGAATTCCCTCTTTCCCGGCCAGTTTTTTAATCTGAAAAAACGACCAAAGAAGACCAAGACCGAAAAAGGTCAAAAGAACTGCACTGGCCTTACTGCCGATGAGCATTTCCACGGCCAATGTCTGTACAGAAGTTTCGGAGAATTAAAATCCTTTTTTAAGTAATTTCCTATCGTTATTTGGCCTTCCCGAAAGGGTTATCCCTATTCACAATATTTATGTCTCCGTGGCTAAACCAATTAAAGAATCGACCCGGTCTTCATCATCATCTCATGACCCTGCCCTAGCCTGGGCAGAAAAAAACCGCCAAGAGTGGGATTTCTCTAGAGTTAAAGTCGAGGAACGACCCATGGCAGTGGCTTGGGAATATGGGCGAGAAAAGCTCGACCTTTTTCTTAAATTTAGCCCATTCCTTCAAGCAAGAGACAAAAGACGTCTTAAGAAAACCAAGAAACCCTTCGAGACTCTTCATGCGAACGGATTGAGCCATATCTTCCTTACTTTCTGGAAGTCCCCGTATTGGCCAAATAAAGCCTTCTTAGATCTATCTCCGAAGGAGAAGAAGGACGCTTTCCCGAAGTATTTTCATCAAGATCCAAAAACAACCTCAGCAGAAATTTTAAACATCGTAAAGGATGTCACTCCTTCTGCGCCCTTCCAGCCCGACGCATGGAAAGACTTTCACAAGAATTTTGATCTTGAAGACTATGTTCTTTGGGAAGTTGAAAATCCGGTCAAAAAGGTGTTTCTGGTCGATATGGATAAAAGCCCGAAGGCGATCCTCAAATCCTTCAAGGATCATTTAAATCGAGCCGGCTTCAAACAGGGTCGAGGTCGATCAACCCTGGAAAAGGACCTTTTAGCGCTTACCGTCCACAGGCTTTTCAAGGTCTTCCAAGACTTCAAGGCAATGGATGTTGTTTTGGGTACCAAGCATTCACTCGGTAAATCCAAATTGGCTTTGAGCCATAATCGCACCCTGCATTGGAATTACGCCCAGGCAAGGCTCGGGCTCGGCTGGGGGCGAAAGGGCGGTAAATCCAAGAACTCCCAACCGATATTTTTATTTTCGAGAGTCGATGCCGACTACGATTACGACGGCTTGTAGCAGTAATGCTGTCTCACCCCCTCTAAAAGAATCCGAGAAATCCGAATAATTCCCCTTCTGACCGTCGAGAAGGGGCTTTTCAGCGGCCTATACCCATGCCGCAAATCCTAGTTGGATTTGGGAATAGTTGCCCGGGGCCTGATGCATTCAAAAATCGAGACAGTCCAAATGAGAAAGACCACAACAGCTGAGCCCGCCGCGATCCAGAACAAGCCGGTGTTTATCCGGGTTTCGGATGTGACCCGCATTTACGGGCTCAAGCGGGGATTTCTTTACAACATGGTCAAGGCGGGACGCCTCAAATCAACCACACTGAGAAGTCGGTGCGGGATCAAAGGCATCGTCCTGTTCCGCCCAGAAGACATTGAGGGCCTGATCGCGATGCTATCCCGGGGGGTAAAGTCGTGACCCTGCGCGAAAAGATTCAGCTCTTGAAAGGCTCTCTGTCGGTTACGGAATATTTTCGACTCACAAACCACAAGTTGCACAAGGTGGGCAGGCAGTACGCCATTCTCTGCCCTTTCCACCAGGAGAGGACCCCTAGCTGTTTCCTGTACGAAGATCACTATCACTGTTTTGGGTGCGAGGAACACGGGGACGTGATCGATGCCCATCAAAAACTCAAAAGGGTTGCTTTTCAGACAGCTTTGGAAGAAATCGGCCGAATGGCCGGTCTAAACCAATACCAACCGGTTCGGGCTCCTGGCCAAACCGGAAGGATTAAAAACACCAGGAAAGAAACGGAGTAATAACATGGCAATCGTCTTTAACTACGACGAAAGCGAATCAAAGCGGGAGGTAATCAAGCCGGGCGAATACGAGGGGGAAATCACCTCGGCCAGGCTTGGGATTTCCTCAGCCGGTAACGATATGCTCGTTCTCGGGATTCAGCCCGAAGGCAGCAGCATGAGTATTCGGGACCATATTGTCTTTTCCCCAAAGGCAAAATGGAAAGCCCGGCAATTCTTTGATTGCTTTGGCCTTGCGCCAGAAGACGGAGAGAGCGCAACCCAAATGGAGATCGATGACGACTTCGTCAATGACCTGATCGGCAAGATCGGGGACATCCGAGTCGGAGTCGAGTCCTACAACGGGATTAAGCGCAATCGGATCGTGGAATACCTTCCCCTTGATGAGGAGGGTGACGAAGAAGAGGAAGACTAATCCTCATTCAGGAGATCTTTATGCTCAATTCAACTCAAGACGATAAGCTTACGCCTGATTTAATTGGGCTGGAGATGGTCGACCGCCTCTGCACGGAGCTCAGTGACGAGGCGGCCGACTTCCTGAATGACAATAAGCGACTGTCCAACACGGCCGGAGACCGGCAAGCCCTGGCTCAATACCGGGGTTTTCCGATCGAAGTCGTTGATTGGCTGGTTGCAGAAAGGAAAGTTGGCATCACCGAGGAGGGCGAATGGTCGCTACCCTTCGAGGGCTACTTCAGAACGGACAAAGGAATCGAGCACCGAATCTTTGGCCGCCAGATAAAGACCTTCAAAAACTGGCGGTGCTCACCAGCGGATACCCCACTTCCCATCGTGCCCTTTATGTTTGGGGACTACACCAAGGCAGAACGCCTGCTTATTGTGGAAGGTGCTTGGGATGCGATGGCCCTAGTTGCGGCCTTAGGATGGCACCTTCCTAGTCGCTTCCCCTTGAACACGTGCATTTTAGGCGTCCGGGGAGTGCACCTCTTGAGGGATTTATTCGGATTTGTCGGAAAAAACCTAGGGGGTAGGGCAAAAGTCGTCGTGATTGCCCAAAATGATGACCCGGGTCTCTCCTGGATACGCCAACCAGAGTTATCCAGGGGTTTAATTGAAAAGGCGGCCGGTATCTGGCTAACCCATGTGTCGCTAAGATTCGGTAAGGACATCAACGACGCGTACAAGAAGGGCGCTTTTATTGATTGGTCCCTCGAAGAATTCTTAAACTCGCTGGAGCCAGGGACCTACAAGCCCAGAGATATAACCTACGGCCCTCTTGTCTTTCGGAAGCATCTGGAACGGCTTGATCCTTCGATTATACCCAACGGGGAGCGCCTTTATGGGGTGAATGGAGCAAAGGATGACTTTCCCTTGGATGCATTTCCTCCCCTTGCCCAGGAATTAGCGGAGGAGCAATGCCGCCTTCACAATATTGAAATCCCTCAAAGTGGCCTAATCATTCTGGGCGCTGTTTCCACCGCCATTGGGACTTCGATTGCGGCGGATAATTTTGCACCTGGCCGACTGACCTTTGGAAATATCTTTTGTCTGATCACCGCCCCGCCTGGTTCCGGAAAAACTACTTTACTGGATTTCTTTAACGCCATTCGGGAAAGGGAAAAAGAATTGCAGGAGGAATTTAGGAAAACCGTGTACCCGCAACTAAAAGAAAGACAGGGTGAGCTTGAGAAAGAACTAAGGGATCTTGAGAATCCAAAGAAAGGATCAAAGGTTCCTGGCAGGCCGGCTGCTGATATTCATCGAGAACTTGAGGAGGTAAGGGAGGCCCTTCAATCTGCCCCGACACTGATTGTTGGAAAGAGCACGGTCCCCTGCCTAGTCCGAACCATCATGTCTTTCGATAAGCACGTTGCTCAGGTGCTCGATGAATCCAGCGCCCAAATTATGGGAGTATTGGGTTTAGGGGTAAAAAACGAGGATTGCCCGGATTTGGATTTTTACCTCAGCCAATACTCAAACTCCCCCTATTCCAATGATACGGTTACCCGAGGCCGCATTACCGCCCAAGGCTGGCTAGCGTTGACCTGGTTGATGCAGCCAGTCGTAAAACAAAAGCTCCAAGGGTCCAAAGATGCCAGCGGAAGGGGGTTTTTCGCCCGCTGCCTGTTTGTCGACGCTCGAAACACCGAGATCCCAACCTCGGACGACCTGAGCGAGCCCTCCAAGAAGGCCTGGGAGGCCTATGCGGCGGGCCTAAATGCGCTTATGGATTCTAGAATCAGCGGAAAGCAGGAAGTACTTGCTTGCGATCAGGAGGGCAGAAAGACGTTAAATGAGATCCACAATGACGAAGTCCACTTCAGGAATAGCGTTTTACGACAGTGGAAAGACTGCTTCGGAAGGCAACGTGAGCACACGATCAAGATCTACATTCTCCTTTATGCAATGGATAAGGTTTTCTTGGATCATGAGGTTTCCACCAGCTTTTGCCCTCAAAGGCTTAAACGTGCCATCCGCCTGGCAAAGTGGTTTCACGAAGAGCTGGCTGGAATGCTGGCCGCTGACCTTGGACATCGGTCCAAGGACACCCTGGATCGGATCACCAGTTGGATTAAGGGCTTTAAGAACGCGATGGTTTCCCAAGCTGATCTGACCGACAACAAAATCGGGATGGATAAGCTCCGTACCATTTGGTCTTTATACCCCAACAGATTTGTCGGCTGGAGAAGCTTCTCTGAAAGAGGTCGTCCAGCGACCTATATTGGGACGGCATCATCCTAGTTTTTTAAATTTGGTATTTAGACAAATTCCCATTTCATATCGGCCTTTTTTCCAAAGGCCACGGTCACGCAGACGCCAATAAAGCCCCTGTGTTTGCTTTTAAAGGCCTTCAGCCAAGCCCGATCCCTTGAGGAGATAATCGGCTGGGCATTTGGCCCTCGCTTCACTTTCCATTCCAGGATGGCTTGGGGTACAGCCTTCGCTTTCCAAGCGGCGTCCCAGGTTGTTTGACCCCCCTTGCCCCAGATCACCAAATCTTTCCGTACCGCCTGTTTGCGCCCCTTCCCGCCCAATTGCGGCACCGCCACCTCGATTCCCATCCGATCCAAGGGCTGAACCCGCTTGGCCAAGAAACGATGGGCAAACAGATTCACACAGTCGTTTTCCTTACCACGCCATTCAGTCTGTTTTAGAAAAGAGGAAAACTCCCTTAATGCCTTTTCCACCTGTACCCATAATCCCATCTGCTTATTTATAGGCTACAGGCCCCCATGGTTTCCACCTCGCCGCAGAAGCCCATGTCTTTACCTCCGGAAACCGTGGCCTCGTAGCCACAGGCTGGATTCGAGCACTTATAATCAAAACATGAACCCATACTTACACGCGAAATAATACCCGGCCCCCTAGGACAAATACAGGGCTAGGGTGTGCGCGCTAGAAAATGGGGAATCGAACCTACATGTCCGTTCTTTTTGGGACTTTGTTGTAACTTTTTGTTGTAACTCGGGTCTATTCCCTGCCCTTTTGGAAGCGAAGTGTCTGCAGCGGAAAAGTTTATGCGGGCGGAGGGAATCGAACCCTCGCCTACTCTGCGAGCATAACTTATTGCGAATCAAGGAACGAAAGTTCGATTCCGCCTCTTTTTGCCAGAGGCAGCACGTTGTAAGTCTGTTGTAAATTTTTTGGTTAGCCTAAAAAGGTCATACTTAACTGGGTTTGGATTTAGTCGAAATGGCCTTGAACCACATCCAGGTAAAACTAGGATACTATTTGTGAAACTGGTTTTTCAGCTGTTCCTTAGTTTGGCTTTGCTTGGCTTCACGGTCACGTCCATAGCCGAAACCCGTGGTTTGTTGGATTGCACCCATCACCTCGCCGATGCTTCAACCCACGAAAAACCTCAAAAACAAGACCTCCCCACCAAACATCTGGATTGTAGTTGTTTTTCCGTTTCCGTGATTTTGCCCCCAAGCCATGCGTCTTTCTCTGGTTCGTCCCGATCCGATCGGGCTCTTTCCTGGAAAGAAAGATCCTGGCCACAATTCTTATTGTCCCCCGCCCTCGAACCTCCCCGCCTGATCTAGAAATCCGAAGCTGCCCCGGGTCCTAGCTGGGTAGCCCATTCCGGTCGTCGCCGGAATTTCACTGATCCTTAACCCTTCCGGCATAAAGCCGGAATCCGATCAGATTCCCTACGTTGAAGATTTTTGTCAGGAAAGTAAGTTTACTGAAGTTGGTCTCGATTTTAACGAGGCTAGCGGTGCTGATTTGTCTCTTGAGCTTGTTGCCGGCCCCGACCTTGGCTGCCCCGGAAATCTCCGTCCCTGCCTCCTATCCTCTGCCCATCGAGGAATTGGTGGCGGAAGCGATGAGTCAAAATTTAGAGCTTCGCTCCTATGAGGCCGAGCTACGCGCCGCCCGGGGGGAGCGACGACAAGCCGGGATGTGGAAAAATCCCGAGTTGGAAGGTGAATACGGGTATCGGAGAGTTACCGATCCTCAGGAGATTCTTGTGGGAGAAGGCGTCAGTCGAGGCCTTGCCATCGTGCAGACCTTTGAGTTTCCCGGAAAGGGATCCCTTAGAAAGGCCATCGCTAACCAGAATATCCGCTTGGCCGAGTTGGGTGTACAACAGTTCCGACAGGCGCTGGCCGGACAGATCCGAAGCCTTGGCATCCGGTGGATCTTGGTCAGGGAGAATGCGGAAGCCACCGCAGAACTCAGTGAACGTAGCCAAGCTCTCCTGCAGCTTCTCGAAGCACGACCCATGGCTGGGCCCACCAAACTCCTGGAATTTCGTGCCATCCAGGGAAGCCTCACCGACCTGCATTTCACTGCCCGGGAGCTTCAGCAAAAGCAGGAGGAAATCCGGATTCAGCTCAACAGCCTGCTAGGGCGTCCAGCCAATCAGGAAATCCGGCTGGCTCTCGAGTTGGGAACCCCTGCTTTCCCTGTGGGAGACATTCCCGAGCTGGTGCGGTCCGGAGAAGACAACAACCTTCAGCTACGAATGCGTCATCTGGAGCTTGAGCGTGCGGTCAAGGCGGTCAGTGCCGCGGAGTTGGAAATGGCCCCGGATTTCAAAGTGGGGCCATATTTCAGCCAGGAAACGGCTGGCGAAGACGCCATCAACATCGGTGGAGTCCTGGCAATGTCCTTGCCTCTTTGGAACTGGAACCAGGGAGGAATTGATACAGCCAAGGCACGCCAGGAAAAGGCCTACTGGCTCAAACAGGATGCTGCCCGCCAGGTTCGGATGGCGATTTATCAAAGAATCCGGGCCTATACGCTGGCCCTTGAACACCTCCAGGCTACCCCCGCACGGGACATTACCATCCTTTCTCAATCCGCGGGCCTGGCGGACCGCCAGTATCGAACAGGAGCGGTGGGGATCCAGCTTCTGCTTGAAGTACAACGTCAATTCCTCGCTGCTCTTCGAACCCGTAACCAAAGCCTGTTGGAGGCCTGGCAAAGTTGGCTAGACCTCGATCTCCTCACGGCTGGCAGCTGCTTGCCTACCCGCCAGGCCCAGGCGGTCAGCTCATCGGAAGCAAACCCATGATGAATCGGAATATCCTCGCATTATCCTGCTGTTTGATTCCGGGATCGGCTTTGCTCATCGCTGCCTGCAAACCGGCGACCCAGGGGAAAGAAATGGAAACCTCAATTTCGCCTCCGCCCGCAGCCCAGATCCCCAAAGCGGGAATCGAGCCCCAAGTCCATTCCCATGAAGACGACAAAGAAAAGGAAGATCATTGTAACGAAAAAGAGGAGGCCCTTACCCTGACCCCGGATGAGGCGGCTGTTTTGGCTCCGGAGTCAAAGCCGGCTGTACATCGTGAGTTTGGACAAACCGCTCCGCTTTCCGGGCAGATTTATCGGGGGGCTGGCGAAGCGAGCCTGCGACACGGGCGGGAAAAACAAGGTTTTGCCTATGCCAGCTGCCTGTTGCCGGCAGAGATGGCGAATGCAATCACGAGAAAAAGTGAAGCGAATTTTTCCCGCCCCCCACCATCCACAGATCTGTTCACGGGATCCCTTTTGAACAAGGAAGAAGAGGAAGCCGGATGGCGAGCCGGTCAACGCGAGTTGCTATGGGAAATCAAGGATCCAGCGATTTCTCTTCAGGTGGGTGACATCGTGACGGGTTCCGTACCCCTAGAGATTCAGCCCCGCAAAGCTTTGGCCGTCCCAGTCGAGGCTGTCCTCCTCACGGCAGCAGGTCCGGTGGTTTATTTGCGTCAGGAAAATTCCTGGCTACGAACGCCGGTCAAAACGGGAGCTCAAGATGCAGGTTGGGTTGAGATTTTGGACGGACTGCAGGAGAAGGACGAGGTCGCAACCCGATCCGTGGATGCGCTTTATCTGCTGGAGAGAAAAAAAGAGGGTGGCGGAGGCCACGGCCATTAAATGAAGCCAGTTTTATCTTTCTGCGTGGAGCACGCTCGCGGCGTGGTCCTGGTCTTAATCGCCACGGTTTTCGTGGGGCTTTACTCCTTCACCCATTTGCCAATTGATGCCGTGCCAGACATCTCTCCTGTTCAGGTCCAGGTCAACACCTTGGTCAAGGGATTGGCCCCGGAGGAAGTAGAAAAACAGGTGACCTTTCCCCTGGAAACCGAGTTAGGCGGTGTTCCTGGCATGGAAGAGATCCGGTCACTCTCAAAGTTTGGCCTCTCCCAAATTACCTTAATTTTTCGCGATGGCACCGACCTCTTCCGAGCCAGACAGATGATCTCTGAAAAGATTCAGACCGCCATCCCGTCCCTTCCTGCGGATGTGACCCCACGGCTTGCCCCGATGGTCACCGGACTTGGAGAAATTGTATTTTACACAGTCGACTTCAAGACGGATGCCAGGGGTCCCGATATTCCCACTGAACGCTCCGAACAATTGATGGAGCTGAAGCGCATCCACGATCTTTTTATCAAACCAAGGTTACGCTCAGTCCCTGGGGTTGCTGAAATTAACACCGTCGGTGGCAAAGAAAGACAACTTCTGGTCTTGGCTTTACCCGACAAGATGGCGGGGGCAGGCCTTTCCTTCCGGGAAATTCGTGACGTGATGGCCGAAAACACGGAAAACGCGGGCGGCGGAATCCTGTCCGTGGGCGGAGAGCAGGTGAACGTGCGTGCCAATACCCGCGTAAACCAACCGGAAGAAGTCGCGACCTTGGCGGTTAAAACCGGACCGGGAGCCACCGCCCTGCGGCTATCCGAAGTCGCGGAGGTGCAAACGGGATCTTCCGTTCGCGTTGGGGCGGCAACGTGGAATGGCCGGGAGGCGCTTCTCGGAACCGTCATGATGTTGGCGGGCGAGAATCCTCGGATTGTGGCTCGCGCGGTTGAAGCCCAAATCAAAGAAATCTCCCCCTCCCTGCCCCCGGGCGTTGAAATCCGGGTGCTATCCAACCGCGCCGATCTTGTCGACCGGACCATCGCGACGGTGCGACTCAATCTGACCGAGGGGGCGGTGATTGTTATCGTGGTCCTGCTTTTCCTGCTGGGGAACTTTCGGGCCGCGCTGATCGTATCCTTAGCAATCCCCTTGTCCTTCCTTCTCGCCGTGACAGGAATGGTCCCATGTCGAATTTCAGGCAATCTCATGAGTCTAGGGGCGGTTGATTTTGGGCTCATCGTGGACGGCTCTGTGGTGATGGTGGAAAATATCCTTCGGAGGCTTCGCGAAAATCAGCACAAAAGAAGCCACCCCCCCTTGGCGGACAAGGAGCGAAGTCAGATCATTCTTAACGCCGCCCAGGAGGTCGCTTCCCCGATGTGTTTCGGGGTCATGATTGTCACCATCGTCTACGTCCCTATTCTTGCCCTGGGTGGCATCGAGGGAAAAATGTTTCACCCCATGGCCTTGACGGTGATGCTGGCCTTGTTCGGCTCACTCTTTGTTGCCCTGCTCGGAATGCCCGCGCTTTGTCGTTTGGCCCTAAGGGGTTTTTCCCATGATCACGATCCTCGCTGGCTTCGCTCGATCCAGGATGCACATCGACGACTATACGAAAAGGCCATGCAACAGCGTCGGAGGTTCCTCGGATGGACGGTCGGAGTTTTTATCTTCTCCATGGGAATCCTTGCGTGGATGGACAAGGAATTCTTGCCCCGGCTTGATGAGGGCGCCATCGCTGTCCACATGATCCGGGCAGCCGGGGTTTCCTTGGACCAGGCCCTGATCATGCAACAAAAGTCCGAAAAGGTGGTCCTCGAAAACATGCCTGAGGTTGCCCAAATCTACTCCAAAATCGGAACCGATGAGGCAGCCACAGATCCCATGGGGGTAAACATCGCTGATTCCTTCTTGATTCTAAGACCCCGCTCGGAATGGAAGGGATCCAACCACCAAAAGGATGTGGCAGTGCGGCTTTCTGAATTGCTACAAAAAACAACGCCAGGACAGTCGTACATTCTTTCCCAACCCATCGAGATGCGTTTTAACGAAATCCTCGAAGGAACACGGGCCGATATCTCGGTAAAGATTTTCGGCGACGACTTCACGGAGTTAGAAAGAATTGGAAACGAAATCAGAGAGGTCCTGGAAAAAGTCCCCGGGACAGGGGAAGTCGAATTTGACACATTGGGCAAGGCACCGGTGCTCGAAATTCAACCAGATCGCCAAGCCATGTTGGCCTACCAGGTCCATGCCCGAGAAATCAATGAGGTGATCGCCACGGCCCTGGGTGGAAGCGAAGTGGGCGCAGTGATCAGGGGTAATCAACGGATTCCCGTGGTCGTGCGCCTGCCTGAACATATACGCAATGACTTGACCCAGATCCGCCGACTGCCCGTCCCCACCGAAGACGGCGGCACGGTCCCGCTGGAAAATATCGCGGTGTTTAAGGTTAGCGACCAGGTGAACGCCATTTCGAGGGAAACTGGACAACGCCGGATTGCGCTGATGGTTAGCCTGAAAGGAGGCACCAGCGGTTGGGTTGTCGCAGCGCAGAAAAAGATTTCCAAAATTGATCTACCCAAAGGCTACCGGGTTGAAATGGGCGGCCAATTTAAGCACTATGAAGAAGCCACCCAACGGCTTCGGGTTGTGGTGCCCATGACCTTAGGCCTCATCCTGATACTCCTATTTGCGGCTCTCAAAAGTTTCCGTCATGCCCTACTGGTGCTGGTCTGCGTCCCCACCGCGGTGACGGGGGGAATTCTGGCTCTGGCCCTCAGGGGCATGCCCTTGACGATTTCCGCGGTGGTAGGGTTTTTAGCGCTTTCGGGCATAGCTGTTTTAAATGGAGTAATGCTGATCACGTATATCCAGCAACTTCGCCGAGAAGGCCTTTCGTTGGCGACCGCCATCCAGCAAGGGACATTTACCCGCCTTCGGCCAATGCTGATGACGGCATCGGTAGCTGCGGCCGGCTTTTTTCCTATGGCCTTGTCCACGGGAGCCGGGGCCGAGGTTCAGCGTCCCTTAGCAACCGTGGTAATTGGAGGGATCATTACGTCCACATTCTTAACTTTAGTTCTCCTGCCGGTTTTGTTTCTTTGGATCGAGAGCTCGGCAAAAGCTAAACTTGCGCACTAGGAGTCCGCCGGGAATCGAACCCTGAATTCGATTTTTTTTGGGGACTTTGTTGTAAGAAATTGTTGTAAATCGCGTCTATTCCCCTCGATTTTTCGGCGTAAATAACTTTTGATTAGATATTTAATGCGGGCGGAGGGAATCGAACCCTCGCATCAAGCTTGGGAAGCTCGCAGGCTACCATTACATCACGCCCGCTGACTTGCTGGAATCATCCCGCGCCGGGCGCGAAAACACAAACGTTTTTCAAACTCTAGATCACGGACCCGTCGGGAACGGTCGCCCCCTTGGGAATAATCACAATCCCGTCCCGGACATAAAAATTCGGCCCGTCCATCTCCGTCGGCTTGCCGGCGGCGCGGATCGTCACCCGCCGCCCGATCCGCACGTTTTTGTCGACGATCGCATCCTCAATGACGCTCCCGCCGCCGATGCCGATATCCGGCCGGTTCAACCGCGCATTTTCCTGGCGTTGGGCCGGAGTTTCAAAAAAGTCAGACCCCATCAGGATCGACCGGCGAATCTTGCACTCCGTGCCGATCCGTTGCCGGATGCCCACCACCGCGTCATCCAGCACGCTGCGCAGGATGGTGCAGCCATCGGAAATGATCGCCCGGATCACCTGGCTGTTTTCCACGACGGAACCCGGGAGGAACCGCGCCCGGGTGTAGATCGGGGCCATGTTCAGGCCGAAATCAAACTTCGGCTCCGGGGCCAGCAAGTCCAGGTTCGCCCGATAGAATGCGCCGATGGTGCCGATGTCCTCCCAGTAGCCGTCGTAAAGGTAGGCTGAAACTTTCCGCGCCCGGATCGCCGCCGGCAGGATGTTTTTCCCGAAATCATCCCCCGGGGTCTTGGCCAGGCAGTCCCGCAGAATTTCCCGGCGAAAAATATAAATCCCCATGGAGGCCAAAAAGGGGCGGTCCTTCGGCAGGCCCGGGGCGGCGGCCAAGGCATCCAGAACCTTGGGATCTTTCGGCTTCTCCACGAACTCGGTCACCCGGTGCTGGCCATCCACGCGGAGAAGGCCGAGCCGGGGCGCGCTCTCCCGGTCGACCGGCAGGGCCGCAATGGTGATATCCGCCCCCGAGGACTCGTGCCGGGCGAGCATCTGGCGGAAGTCCATCCGGTAAAGCTGGTCCCCGGACAGGATCAGGACGTGCTCGTGGGGATGGTTGTCGAAATGAATCAATCCCTGCCGGACGGCATCGGCGGTGCCCTGGAACCAGCTGGTGGCTTCCCGGGTCTTTTGGGCGGCCACGATCTCGATGAAGCCCCGGGGGATGAAGTCATCAAACCGGTAGCTTTGCTGGACGTGACGGTGCAGCGAGGAGCTGAGGTACTGGGTGAGCAAAAAGATGCGCTTGATGCCGGAGTTAAGACTGAGGCTGATGGGAATATCCACGAGACGGTACTTCCCGCCAATGGGAACAGCCGGCTTGGCACGATCCCGCGTCAGGGGGAAAAGCCGACTTCCCTCACCCCCTCCCAGGATGACGGTGATGACCTGATCCGGGCCGGAAGTTCCCGAGGGGCTCATTCATTGACCCTATCTACGTAAAAATGTAGAACAAGTGCACGATGTGCGGAATCGTCGCCTACGTCGGCCCACGGGACGCCCAACCCATCCTCCTCGATGCCCTGGGGAGACTGGAGTACCGGGGCTATGATTCGGCCGGTTTGGCGATCCTGAACGGCAAAGGGGTGGAGGTCCGCAAAAAGAGCGGCCGGATCGAGGAGTTGGCCAAGGCTTGTCGGGCCAAACCGATCGAGGGCAAATCGGGCATCAGTCACACCCGCTGGGCAACCCACGGCGCCCCCACGGACATCAACGCCCACCCCCATCTGGATGCCTCCGGAAAACTCGCCCTCGTTCACAACGGCGTCATCGAAAACTACCTCGAGCTGAAAGAAAAGCTGACCAAGGCCGGCCATCGTTTTGCCTCGGACACGGACACGGAAATCCTCGCCCACCTGCTGGGAGAAACCTATGCGCAGAGCCAGGAAAAGGGCGAAAAACGCCTGGTGGAGGCCGTCCGGCACGCCCTCAAGCAGGTTCAGGGAACCCTGGGCATCGCGGTGATCCATTCCGATCTGCCCGGCCTGGTGGTGGGGGCGCGGCGCGGCAGTCCCCTGGTGATCGGCGTGGGCCATGGGGAAAACTTTCTCGCCAGCGACACCCAGGCCCTCGCGCCATACACCAACCGAGTAGTGATCCTGCAGGACCAGGAGGTGGTCTGCCTGCATGCGGACCGTTTTGATGTGGCCTCCCCGCTGGGTCAGAAAGCCGTCCAGGTGGAGAAGATCGAGAACGGGGTGGCGGCCAGCGACAAGGGCAAGCACCCGCACTTCATGCGGAAGGAGATTTTCGAACAGCCGGAAACCGTGCGCAACGCCTTCCGGGGTCGCCTCGATCTGGATGAGGCCACCGCCAAGCTCGGCGGGCTGAATCTCCCGGTCGAGGATCTTCGCGATGTCGAAAGGATTTTTGTTTTGGGCTGCGGCACGGCCCTGCATGCCGGCATGGTCGGGAAATACCTGATCGAGACTTTGGCCAAAATTCCGGTCGACACCCAGCACGCCAGCGAGTTCCGGTACGGCGACTCCCCCGTTCACGCCAAAACCCTTTTTCTGGCGGTCAGCCAGTCCGGCGAGACCGCCGACACGCTGGGGGCGCTGCGCGAGGCGAGGCGCCGCGGCTTCCGCTGCCTGGGGATCTGTAACAACGTCTCCAGCACGATTGCCCGGGAAAGCGACGGCGGGGTCTACATGCACGCC
>Ga0214923_10004585_pt1 | contig 16597 bp, 30 predicted proteins | sample LL1510_MetaG_FD_177993 | JGI IMG/M metagenome (GOLD analysis project Ga0214923, IMG submission 177993) | Freshwater microbial communities from Lake Lanier, Atlanta, Georgia, United States - LL-1510 | ecosystem: Environmental > Aquatic > Freshwater > Lake | place: USA: Georgia | collected...
GGATAGCGGCTTTGTAATGGCAAAGCCTAACGAAGACAGCAAAGAATGGGTAAGGCAGGTGCAGATAGCTTTTGCGGAAAAAGACCATAATTACCTTAACCGGCTTTGGCGCAACCCGCCTCCGCAAATGAAAAGCTATATAGATAACGCCCCTTGCATATCTAAATAAATGCCGTATATTTGCAGCGCAAGATTACAGAGACTTGGCTGTTTCCAAGCAATTTATTATTTAACGTAACGCCCCGCGGGAGTTTAAGAAACTCTAACTTTGTCTTAGCCGACTCTGTGGTCTTGCAGCGCGGGGTATTTTTAAATCTTTAATTGTTTAGGTATGCAAGACCTCAAAAACAACACTACAGCCGGAGGGACGGCAAACAAAAGTAAGGAGCAGCTTCACGGCTTGCTCAAAGAGGCTCTAACGTTAGACCTCAATGCCTATGCAGGCGTATATGCCGCTAACGACTTAGACCGAGCAGCGCGGCTACTGTGTACGGAGGTGCTGCTGAACAGCCCAATGGCAGAAGACGGTATCTTTTACAATTCGCCAAAGCTCAAAGAGTTGGGGCAGTTGTTGCTGCAAATCAATTTACAGGTAGATTTCTTAGAAAAGCGAGTAAGACCGCTTATAAAAGAACACCTAAAGGAGCTATACCCGTGGGATACGAGCAAGCTGCCTTATTAAAACAGTCTTCAAAACCACTTAAAGCCTTCCGCAATGGGAGGCTTTTTTTTGTCAATGAAAAAACGGGCACACTATATGTAGCAGCGGGGCTTACAGTTGTCTATTTTGGGTACATGGCGTAAAATTATTTTTTACAACCGTAAAATTATCTGAACTTTGTATAAAAAATCACACAAACATGGCAGCACCTATTCCGATGAGAAGCACAAACAACCAAAATTCTTCATCTCCTGCGGTTGTATTTGAGAACAACGATTTGACAGCATCACAAGAATTTGAGATGTCCCTAACAACAACATCCGGTGGCGCATGTTCCAACCTGCTGATTATACCGGGACCTAATCCGGTTTTTTTAGCCACGAAGCTAAGTACAGTGGAACCCACGCAAGTTGCGCAAGTGCTAAGCTCTACAGCCTCAACGGGCACCACCGGTGGCTATGCAGAGCTTAAAAACGTATTAGCCGCTAATTCTATCAGGGTTAGAGGAATACGAATGAACAGTACCGACACTAACATTTACAAAGGTAATCTGTTCTACGGAGAAATGTCTTTGACCGGCTTCCAAAAACCCGTAAAGGTGCCGTTATCCAAATATGCCACTACCATAGGCGGTGGAGGCTCGTATGACAGCACATTGATTATCCCGAACCTCAACTTACTGTTGACAAGGAATTTTTACATGTATATAAGCGACATTCCCGCAAGCCTTAGTAAGCTAACCGTAGCGTTTATATACGACAAGGACGGCAACTCTTCTCCGCTTACCGACCCTAAATAGCACAATTCTAACGTTCAAGCACAAATAAATCGCAAAAGAAAGGCGGGGCTGCGATACCCTGCCTTTTTTATTAAAATCAAAGAAACATGGGACAAGGTGCAATTATAAGAATACCGGTAGATGCAGAGTTACTGCATACCCAAGAAGAGCTTAATGCCTTCATTAACGCGAGTGCGGAAAATGCCATTAGTTATGCCTGCTATCGTAATCCAATTACGATGTATCAATACATCAAGCAAAACTATCCTATCGGTAGCTTTCCTAACTTTAAGGCAGGCTTAGAAACCACTAAGCCAAGCATTAACAGTATGCACAATTTTCTGATGAATGCATATAATGCTTTGCCGGATAATAAGAAGGCGCACTACCTATACACCATACTTCACAGCCTGCCTAAGCAGCCGCAACTTATTAATTGGACAACCCCTAAAACCAACTAAACTATGGCAGACGATATAGCGCAATGGTGGCAGGACACCAAAGGCAATACCGGAGCCGATGACAGCGGGAATACACCGGTGGACAACGGTAACGGTGGTAATGGCTCTATATGGAGCACTATAGCTGATAACGGAGGGGAGTACCTCACAGGATTAGCAAGCATAGTGGCAGCCTTCAAGGGCAACCCCGTTAACAGCGGTGGTGGCAACAACGGTGGTGGCAGCCCGCCACCCAACAACACGGACAACAAAAAGGTACTGATTATGGTAGGCATAGGCATATTGGTGCTTGTGGTTATCGCAATTATTATAAAAGCTCTTAAAAAGTAGGGTAGGCTATGGGCATGGAGGTTACGGCAATAGCGCAAGCGGTGGGAGCTATTATGAATAGCGCAAGTGCTGTTATAAAAAGCCAAATGGCTAAATTAGACAGATTTGCAGCGATTGATAATGCTACCATTGCCTATGACAGCCAGATAGACAAAGACCTCAATGCAGCAGCTTTGGCAGCGCAGGCGCAGGCAGACCGTATTGTTATGATAGCGGTAGCCGGCATACTGTTATTAATCATTGTTTTGGCATTCTTAAAACGAAGCTAACTATGGCATTATGGATATTACCGTTTGTGAACATAGGACCCTCTTTAGACGGCTTAGCAGGTGATTGGATAAGCAGTTATGCCATGAGGCCGGAAGAGTTCAGAGGAACGTTAACGCAGCTACAGGCATATATAGCACAGTCTTCTGATAATTGCGGTGCTTATGTGCACAGCGAAAATAAAACCATAAGCACCGCCAACGGTGTTGCTACGTGTAAAAGCAAGCTAAACTATCTGTACGAAGCAAAGCTCATGGAATTGGAGCAGCAACAAAAAGCAGATATTGAAGGCTTGCGAAATTGGGCGAAAAACAATATAACAATGGTTTATATTGGAATAGCCATAGTTCTTATTGTATTGTTATTACTTGTATTTTTATAATCATAAATAAAACAAAAAAATGAAAGATTTGCATACCAAGTGGTGGTTTTGGATGATACTGTTAGTTATAGCAGTGGTTGTGGCAGCGGTAGTGCTGCATGGCAAAAACGAAAAAGAAAAGGCTAATAAAGCCAAAGGCAACACAACGGCAGCACCGGCTACAGGCGGAGACTCTACAGCCGGAGAAACCGATAACAATACCGGCAGCGATGTCGCTTAACTCTATTGAAACATGGCTTGGACAAAAACCAAAACGATAATAAGCATAACGGTAGGACTGTTGATAATAGCAGCGGTGGCTTATTTTATCTACAATAAAAACAACAAAGACGCCAATACAGCAGACAGCGGTTACAAGCCGTTTGACAGCGGGGATAAGCCCGCTTTTGACAGCATTGTAGCCAAAATCAAAAGCAGTCAATTTGCGGGAGATTTAACGTATATATTGGATATATATGCCCGCGAATATGCACCGGGCAAGCCTAACGCACCCACCGATGATTATAGCCTTGTAGCGGGCAAGCAAACCATGACCGGAGGGCTTATGAAAGCCGTATGGACGGGCTGGATAGGCACTTATACGGAGGGGGATAAGAAAGCGGCAGCGCAGGCATTAGCCAACGATATTGCCGGTATATGGAATAACTATAAGGCTATAGCCTTGCAAAATATGGCATAAGTAACAACACCGTAAAGCCTATCGCTATGATAACACAACAGCAAAAAAAGGTAATGAACGTAGCCATACCCGCCATAGTTGCAGGTATGGCTGCTGTCTTTGCTTACCGCTATACCAAAAAATGGGAAATAACGTTGGGAGCTACAGCGTTGGCATTTTTGCTTGCTTGGGCTATCACAGCGCGTATAACCAAAGAAGCGGTTAAGGCTAAGCCCAAAGATACCGATGTAAACGGCAGCGGGGCTTACGGAGAAGATTATGACCCTACCGCTCTCACGGACGCGCTGTATGACGACTTAAAGCCCCAATTCATTAATTGGAGTAGGGATATAGATAGCTTTAAGAAACTGCTTGCGCTTAACAGTATTGCTTTCAGAAAGGTACATAACGATTGGAACAAAAGATACTACCCTACAATAAAGGAGAGTCTTGCCGTTGCTATTGCTAACGAAGGCACCTTTTTACAGTTTGACGAATTTGCAGACCACCTAAAAAAGCAGTTATCAGAACGATTTATAACCGAAGGCTTAAACTAACGATATGGAACAGAGCACAACCACCGGCTGCGGTTGCAGCAACAATACTGCCGCAGCAATAGGCTTAGGGCTTAGCATTTTAATCACATTACTCATCATAGCCTTACTAATAAAATGGCTAATTAAAAAATAATGGCAGCAGTGAGAGTTATTAACGATTTAGGCAGCGGGATGTTATCGATTAATGGCAAACCTTACAATAAGGAGTGGCTAATGGTATTCTACGATAACACTACCGGAGTTAACGCCAACTGCATTGACATTGTCTATATTACTCGTCCTAACGGGGACAAGGTAATATCTAATGCACACTATAGCGATATAGAGCTTGACGGAGTTGCCTGTACTTCGTATACGCAGCTTACTAACTACATTCAAGCCAAATTCACACCACCTACCGGAGGCGGTGGCGGTGGTGGAGGTGGGGACGCAAGCGCAGCGAACCAAAGCACGCAGATAACTGCTGCAAATACTGCTAACTCAAAGTTACAAAGTATAGATAATCATGTGGTTGCCGGCAATGGCTATTTGGCAAATATAGATGGTCAAACATCTGGCGCAAATGGCTTTTTGAGCGATATTAAAAATAACGGTACTTCGGCTAATACCTACCTCAACAACATCTACACCGCTATAAATAGTAGTATTTATAACCTACTACTTTCTGACCTACGGCACTTCTCCATAGTTAGATATACTTGGGATGCAGGTCAGACTCAAACTCGCCCTGTTAACACATTGGTTGTAGGTGCTATTGCCAAAGTGGACGGGTATCAATTTAATGCTGTGGATATGGGCATTACTTCAGGTGGCTTTAATGAAGTCATATTTAAGACCGAAGAATTAGTAGCTATTGTTCGCAATTCTGTAGAGCATATTAATAGACCGCTACTCACGGCTATTACTGCGACTGCGAGCTGGAAGAATACCACCGCTATGGATGCATATTTATTAGTAGCCGTTCAAATATAGTTATTATGGGGAATTTCAAACTAAACACCGATGTAACGGTAAGCATAGACAACACAAGCATTTTGAAGCTCGGAGCTATGATAATAGCCTGTGCTTTACTTATTATACTACTCATCTTAACACTTTTACGATAATGAAGCTACCTTTGAAATTAAGTACAACACAAGCCGTAATCGGTGGCATAGTATTGCTGCTGATTATAATCGTTATAGTCAACTGGAACGTTTGGTTTGCCAAAGAAGACGAGCCGGCAGACGGAGCTCCCAACCCTACCGGAGGTGCACCTACCGGAGGTGCAGCACCCACGCTGCCGCCGGTAAGCAGCGGGCTAAATACCGCTTTGGAGCTAAAGGTAGGCAGTAGAGGTGAAGAGGTGAAGTGGCTACAGAAGCTGCTTAACGGCTTAGATAGCGATAACCCGCTTACAGAAGACGGCAACTTTGGAGCTAAAACTAAAGCCAAATTGTATTACATAGCGGGTGTGAACTCTACTACATTAGCAGATGCTGCGGGCTTTAAGAAGCCGGAGGGCATTAACTTTTGGAAGGTATTTTTCCCTTTGGCAGCTAAATTTTCTTAATATTTTAACCGTATAATATACTTTTTATGCAACACATTACAGCCCAAGAGGCACAGCAATTAGTAACCGACTTGAGAACAAGTATTGGAGAGAACGACTACCAATTTGAGAAAGACAACGCCATGAAGGTGGTTGTAGAACAAGCAGCTAACGGCTTTTCGCAGGCAACCATTTCCGGGTATGACAGGAAAACGGAGTGGGCTATTTGCGCACACTTTCAGAATCTTGGCTATACCGTGCTAATGGAAGAAGAGCACGTAGCAGGGCAACATTCTAAAATGGTTATCAGTTGGTTAGCCGCAGAGGCTACCGCAGCAAGCAAGCCCGCCCATGTTGATAATTAATTATGAAGGCGCAAATATTGCCTTTAAAGACGTTTTCTATCAATACTGTAAGCTCAAGGAGGGCTATCGGAACAGTGTTTACAAAGACCATAAGGGCTTTGATACTATTGGTATAGGTCATCTTGTTACCGGCAGCGAACCGTTTCACGTGGTAGCGGGCAAAACCTATACGGACAGTCAAATTAAACAACTGTTTGATTTAGATTATGATAGGCTCGGCATTGAGGCTTTTGCGGAGGAAATTAAGGCAGCAGGCTATACCGGATACAACATGATGTTGGCGGTTAGCCATTTCGTTTGGGCACACGGAGGGGGGCAATATCGCACCTCTACGTTGCGTAAGGGCTTGCTCGCCAACCAATACGACCTATCTACCGTTAAGGCTTACTTGAAGGCGAACTGGGACTTGCGCAGCGCACCCAACCAAAGGGTGAACGCTGAAGACTTTGAGGTAGGGTTCAGTCCAACCCCGTGGCAGCCGGGTTTTACTTTGCCGTCACGGAGCAATTAACCGATTGGTTTCCCGCGGCGGCAGACTTTATTAAGGAGCACAGCATGGCAGTAACGATAACACTTATGATTTTGATTTTAGCAATACTTTTTTACTTTTTTTACATCAAAAAGCAAAAGCTATGAAAGACACCGCTTTATATTTGCTTTTAGGCATAGTGATAGGCTTTGCCCTATATCATATAGCCTACAGGAACGGCAGCACCTCCATTAAGCCTATTGCCGTTAAGGGTAGCGGTGGTACGGCAGCGGTGGCAGAGGCTACTGTAGAGCAGCCGGAGCTATCGCTATCTGATAGTCTTCTTTATGAGAACTTGCACGCGTGGATGTCGCAGAACACAGGTTGGCTGTGTTGCAAAAATGTTAATGATTAATTTTTAATATATGAAACTACCATATCTATATTGGTTATTTGCAGCAGCAGCGGTAGCGGTTGTTGCTTATTTTGTTGCCAAAGCGGTAAAGCAGCGTAGGGATACGGCTAATATCCGCAAGGAGGTTACCGGCATTGAAACCGGCACACAGGGCAGCGGAACGCCTACCGGTCCCGGTGGTAACCTCACTACTACACCCGGCACTATTAGCGTTACTGTGCCCGCTGATGTAGTTGCTATTGCTAATGGCAATGCTATTACCGGTGGTACGGTAGAGCATAGCGGTAATACGGTAGTACCTCCGGTATCGGCGTATGGCAGTAGCGTAAGTAGCGGTAGCGGTAGTGTATCTGTAGGCGCAGTCAGTGTGGCAAGCGGTGGTTTCTTTATGCCTTAATTTATTGATTATGACAAAATATTATCTATTGCTTTTAGGTATAGCGATTGTAGGCGTAGCCGCCTGGTATATCGCTATGAATAACACAGACAGTGGTAAGAGCAGTGTTTACACCTTAACCGTTTAACTATGATACTATTAGAAGCAGTCAATGGCATTACCGATGTTTTTGGCAACTTTGTTAATCAAAGCCCTGTAATAGCTGCGCTTATCGTGGCTATACGTTATTTCTACAACAAGCAGGTTACGCTTGAAGCCCGCATTAACGATTATGCAGATAAAGTAGAGAAGACATTAACGGAGCAAAACGAAAAGCTAACCGTTATCATTCAGAATAACACAGAGGCATTGAAAGATATGCAGCATTCTTTGAGCGACCTTAAAAGTAACATTTATCACAGAAAAGCAGCCTAAAAAGCCATTGACAGAAGCGCAAAGGCTTGCTAATTTTATACGCAGCCGCAACACGCCTGAAGGGTTGAAAAATGAGAAAAAGCGAAGAGAAAAGGCGAAAAAAGCAAAAGAAGCGAAAAAAACGCAGGCTAAACTGTTTGGTAAAAAGCCCGCAAAAACGGTAGAAAAGCCCCTAAAAGCGGGGGTAAAATTCGTTAAATACGGTTGGGTACACCCAAGAGACCTTACTACCGGTAAAAGTAACCTAACTGCCTTTGCCGAGTCTGCCGGTGTGTATTTGATAAAAAACGAGCATGGCAGTATCGTTTATGTAGGTATGTCGCATACGCAGCTTGAAGATACTATTTTAAGACACTTTTTCCGGTGGGACGATGATACGCAGTACCGCGTATCTTTGGCGAATGGCAAAGATGATAAGGAAAGTTGGCGCAGGTATAAGGTGCGTGTGTTGCTGATGAATAAGGCAGCTTGCCAAATTATCAAAAGCGGACCCTTATCGGGGCTAAGCAAGGTTCAGGCAATGGAAATGGCACTCGTTATCAAATACCAACCCTACCACAATGAGAACAAGTGGAACAGTGCGTTTGATAGGATGGGCAATAAAATCTTAGTCAAAAAGGGCAACCTTACGGATAAGCATAATAAAGAGCAAGAGCGTGCAGCCAAGTTGTCTAAGGAGTTAGATGACTATTTTGACAGCACGCCCAAGCCTATACCTTCGGATGATGACGATGTGCCGTTTTAAGGCAAATAAGCCGGCTGTATATTATCGCTGTAACGCCCTTTGTGTAGCCACTTGCGTATAAGGCTTATGGTTTGATGTTGCTCCGGCTTGCGATATTCCAATATGGCATAGATGTGCAGCACTAAGGCTTGCGGTATCACAACCGGCTCAAATACCGGCTTTCCCGCTAAATCACCGTCCATATAGGTTAGATTATTTACAGCGTAGCCGGTATAGGTTGCGCTGTCTTTGTTATAGTACCATTTGCGAATAAACACTTGCTCCGATGTAGCAATTACATAAGCGTACCCGTTGGCTATATAAGCATCTTGAAGTTGCTTTACCAATAGGCTGCTGCCGGCTTGGTATTCCGGCTGCATTGCCTCGTCTAATACCGGCATTTCATAAGTGTAAAGCTCCGCTATATCGGAGCCTTGAATTAGTGAAAAGGTTTGAGGCGTAAGCGCAGACTCTCCCTTTTCCTGCACTATCAATTTTCGTATAATGTCCAACTCAAAATCTCTGAAAGAGTCTCGTTGGTAGAGGCTGTAGGCGTATTGCCTTGCGATTTCTGTTGGCTTTCCAAATGCCTCGCCAACAACGGTTAAATCTAACTCATACTGCTTAATAAGCTGCTTAAAGTCCTGTCCGGTCATAATTATTTGTTTATTCGTAGAATTATTTGGTACTCTCTTAAAAAAGTTTTACGTTTGTGAAAAAATATCACAGCGGGCTACCAAACCGTATAAAACAACAGACCATGACACACACAACAAAAAATATTTACCTTTTTAGACTAAGTGTGTGTCAAGCATTGTGTCTATCTGATTACAACGAGTTGGTAGCTCTTGTTTTCGCTATAAGCCTGCGTTGCAATAACGTGGGCTTATCTTTTTTACAACCGTAAAATTAGCCCAAAAAGACACTTTAACCTCAAAAGCGATAGTGTATGACTAATATACAAAGCAACGGCAGCACCTATACGATTAACCGACAAGATGGTGCAATTCTGTATGAAAGCCCTAATTTAGAGGCTATAGTTATGCAGGCTGTACTGGTGGATAGCTTACATGTATTAGGCTATGCTTTGGCTGCTGCCAAAATTATAGGTGCAGACGCAGAAGTTATATATAGCATACTTTGCTTTGTCAAAAAAGACATAAAGGGAGCAGGTGCTGTAAAAAAAGATAAGTTGGACTTAATCATCAATTACGTATCGGGAATAAGGGTTATGGTAAGAGAGAGGGCTTTTTTGATGCTTTTTGAACAAAAAATGCAAATGAACGATTGCCTAAATGTTTTTGATGACTACTTAGAAAAGTACCAATAGCCTATGGAAAAGATACTTGCAGAACATTTGGGCTTGGAGTACTGTAGTGGCAGGCTCAATACTTTAGGCATAACGGGAGAGCTTAACGCTGTAAAGCTCTGGCAGAAGGAATTGATAGATAATGATGTGGTTGATGTGTTGGTTGATTTTCCGATATTTACCGGCTGCGCTAAAGGGATACAGATACTTACCTATACCCTTGATAGGAAGATTATCACTTACGGCAAAGACAAGCAGTACAACACGGTTAACATAGATACCACCGGCAAAAGCTTTAAGGAAAAGCACAAGATGTTTGAGGCTATTGCAAGTGGGGAGGTTAAGATTGACAAGTATTGCATTATTAGGCTGAGAGAGCCTAAAGTGCACGCAAACGGTGATGTAATGAAGTATTACAAGCCCAAAGGTGTGCTATCTTATCCGTTTTTGCCACCGCAGCTTTTAGACAGTTACGATAAGCGCGAGGCGATACCCGTGCTGTATATTACGGAGGGTGCGTTTAAGGCATTTAAGGCTTGTATGCACGGTATTCCATGCGTGGGTGTGCAGTCTATTACCTGCCTAACGAATAAGGAAACTAACCTGCTTTGGGAGGATATTACTACGCTTGTTACCACCTGTAAGGTAGAGCGGTTGGTTTGGTTAACAGACGGAGATTGTAACCAACTTACGCATAAGGCTATTACTGAGGAAACAGACCTTTATAATAAGCCCAATGCCTTCTTTGAAAGCGTAAGCAAGTTTCAGCACATAACCTCTAGCCTAAAGGATGTGGAACGCTATTTTGCGCACATCAACAGTGAAGAGCTTGCCGGCAGAACAAAGAAGCCGGAATTAGAGCTAAAGGGCTTAGATGACATTTTAGTTGCGCTGCCGTTAGAGCATACTCTGATAGCAGAGGAGTTGTTGTCTTTTCACCGCATGGCTGCGGGTAAGCTATTCCCCGGCAAATACGTTACCAAAATAAGCGTAACGAATAACGTAAATAAGGTACGCGAATACTTTAACCTCCATAACCTTAACCAATTCTACATGTATCATGTAGAGCGAAGGAAAGAGCTAAAGGAGCTAAAAATGTTTACCTACTACGGTAGCACCTATAAATGGAACGAGGAAAAGTGCGAAGCGGAGAAGGAGGTGCCTGCGGAGGTTGCCAAATATATTCTTGTTGGTAATGATTACTATTACCTTTATGAGGGGCAAGATGCTTTTGGGAATAAATATATGGAGCCGCTGCCGCGAACGGAAAAAATAATAGCGCGTTTGATAGGCAAAGCCGCTATAATGCATATACCCTACTATCATAAGTTTACATCAGTGCCGAGTCATATTAATTATCAACGAATAATTAATGACTGTTACAACCGTTACGCTCCTTTTTTACACGAACCGGACGAAGAATGTACTATTGATAACATTAGTACCACTATTACTTTTTTTAAGCACCTTTTTTCTACCGAAATGGTAGCTTGGGAGCAGGGCGGGGTAGCGATTCAATGTGAGCGGTGGGAGTTGGTTTTAGATTATATCACCGTGCTTTACCGCTACCCGGAGCGCAAACTACCCATTCTATGCTTAGTTTCAGAAGAAAGGCAAACCGGTAAAACTTCTTTTGGCAACTACCTTGAGCGACTCTTCTGCGGCAATGTAGCTAATATCCTTAACGATGACTTAAAAGCCGAGTTTAATTCCAACTTCGCAAGCAAATTATTAATTGTTTGCGATGAAACTAAAATAGACAAATCAGAGGTAGTGGAGAAGATTAAAAGTTTGAGCAGTAAAAAAAATATTGACCTTCACTCAAAGGGAAAAGACAAGGTTACTATACCCTTTTGTGGAAAATTTGTGTTGATGTCCAACCACGTAGATGATTTTATTCGCATAGATAAAAGTGAAATTAGATTTTGGATACACAAAGTGCCGGCATTAGCCAAAGTAGATGTGGATATGGAACAAAAATTACAAGAAGAGATTCCCGCCTTTGTTCATATTTTGAATACACGAAAAATGAAATACGCCTATCCAGATGACAGGGCTTGGTTTAGAAAAGAAGTATTGGTTACCGATGTCTTGAAAAATGTGATGAATGAGAGCGTTCCTAATGTAATTAAAGAGGCGGTAGAGGCGGTAGAATCTTTGTTTTATTTAGCGGTAAGAAAGGGCTTTAGTGGAGATTTGAGACTGCCGTTAGAGTATATCTGTGAGCTCGTAGGTAAGAAGGGAGAGAATCGCTATATAGGCAAAATGCTCAATAAGCACGGCTACGCTTGCGGCAGCCCTACAAATTTTACCTATCCCAAAAAAGTAATTAATTCTATTATAGGTGGTAATGGACTGGAGGTTGATATTATATATATTAAGGCAGACGGATTGAGACCGTATCTATTCAAATATGCTGATTTTATCAAAGATGTGCCGGAGACAGAACCGCAGCAGCCTACCAACCCCTACCTACCTATTAATGACAATTACGATGATTTTTAACCACTTAATTGTATAGATAATGACTTCAGAAACAAACACAGAACACATTGGCATTGGCGTATTTATTGGTACTGCAACCGGAATAATTTTTTTTATTGGTATATTAATAGGGGCTTGCATGGTAAAAAGACCTAAAATCGCTAATTATCATAAATATACGGTTAAGGAAAAATCTGTTTCCGTTGGGCAGGGAAACGGGTTATATTATATTGTCATTCTATCTGATTCTGTCGGATATACTGAAACTTTTTATGTAAGCGAGTCTGAATATATTAAATATCATATTGGCGATATTCTTCCGTAATTAAACTATTAACCCATGCCACGCCAAAAGAAGCCTAAACCTATACAGCTATCAATGTTTCCACCGGAGCAGCCCGCTCCGGTAGATCCTAATGATTTGAGTAGATACGACATGCCTATAGTAGAGCTTATAGATATACTTAGCAGCGAAGAATTGTATGCCTATTTAAACAAATATCCTAAAAAACGTATGGAATGGGTGCGTTTACACAAAAAAGTTACCTCTCAAATAATAGAAATATATGGAGAACCAAGGCGCAAAAAAAGGAAAGACAATTAAGCGCCTTGCAGCGGGCACTATGTTCCGGTATGGCATGGGAGCGTATAAGCCCGGTGGTTACACGGTAGTGTATATTGTAGGCTATACAGCAGGTACAGACAACACTTTGCCCCACTACGACTGCCTTGTACGTGTAGGCAGCCTTTTAAAGGAAGGGCAGTACAACACAGAGCGCAGGGACGTTTATGCCATAGCGCAGCACCTTATTTTAGAGGCTTATAACAGGGCTGATTTTATTTGGCAGCAGCCGCGCTTGCATAATTCATAAGCACGCATTACTTTTGCCGGTGCAAAGCATCAGGCTTGACAGTCTTCAAGTGAACATTTACGGTATAGCCTACGCGAGAGTTTTAGAAACTCATCCTCTTGTCTTTACAGGCACAGGTGCTTTGCAGCGCGTAGGTTCTTTTTTCACTTTTTAATTCTTACGGTAATGCACAGCAACCAAAAGAACAACATTACAGCCGGAGGGACGGCAAACAAATTTAAGGAGCAGTTGCACAACTTGCTCATGGAGGCAGAGAGCCTCAATGTTAATGCCTATTCAGGCAAATCTGTTTCCAACGACATAGACCGCATAGCGCGGCTGTAGACTACAGAGCTGCTGTATTACAGTTCTGTTACAGACGAGGATGTAGTCTATGACGCGGAGAAGCTCAAGGAGCATGGAGTACTGCTAAGGAAATTATCAGCCTTTAACCGCTTTTGGGAGGATAAGGTCAATGCCTTGATAACGGAGCATAAGGTGGGCAGCCACACTAACAGCAAGTGCAAAGAGCAGTTAATTGACTTGCTTAACGAGGCAATGTTCCTCAATGCAGACTCTACTAACGGACTGTTCTTTACCGATGACCTTAATCGTGCAGGCAAGCTATGGAGTATAGAGGTGCTGCACTACGGCTGCGTAACCGAAACCGGTGTAAGCTACGAATTAGAGAAGCTAAACGAGCTTGGGCAACTGTTAGCGCGATTGGAGGACTTTACCCAATGGTGGGAGAAGAAGGTTAGCGACCTTATAGAAGAGCATGATGAAGCTATGCTTGCAGCCTACGGTGCCGACCTGCCGGAGTAGCATACTTTCTTTGCATTGTGTCTAAATTAACGGTAAACACTTCTTTCATGTAGTAGCGGGCCATTTAAGTTGAACATGACAATTTGGGCAAGTTGTAGCATTAAATTCTATATCATTATTACAGTTAGGGCAACTGTAAACGGTTTTCTCTTTACCGAGCATTTGGAGTATCCAAACAAACAAATAGCCAAACCCTATCAGCGTTAAAAAGTCTAAAAAATTATTTTTTGTGCTTTGCGACATTTTTCTTCTTTTATGCAAAGGTACAAAAATAAGCTATCTTAATAATCGGGCAAATTTGCCTTGCTTTCATCTATCCGCTTTACTTGCCTTTTGGCTACATAAATAGAAGTTGTCTGTAGGTCGTGGTGTTCCATTTGCTTTTGCAGCCAACTTAGGTCGGGGGCTTCGTTCTTATTCAAGTACATGGCAGCACCTGTATGCTTTAGCGCGTATAGGTGTTTTTCTATCTGCAATTCCTCAATAACAAGCCTCTTCCACGCTTCGGTAGCTCTGGTGTCCACGCTGCCTATCTTCTCTGCTCCCGGCTCTAAAGCCCTATTACTAAACAGATAATGCTCCTCCGGTAGCTTGTCTATACCGGCAGCAATAAGTATATCATGCAGCGGTTGCAGCATTTGCTTTACCCAATGGTGGGAGAAGAAGGTTAGCGACCTTATAGAAGAGCATGATGAAGCTATGCTTGCAGCCTACGGTGCCGACCTGCCGGAGTAGCCGGTAAGACAGCCTGCGGTAATTACATACTTAAACGGTATATTGCGATATAGCAATATTATAACAATTAGCCTCCCGCATGGGAGGCTTTTTTTAAAGCAGCGCAGCCCGCAAACAGTTAAAGTTATCTTATATTAGCCGTAAAACGGCTATTTTTTGAGCTTTCGCTTTCTTTGTTTTACAATACTCTTCTTTTTAATGAAGATTAATGAAGAAATGAAGATAATAGCAAAAAAGTGCCTACCGTAAAGGAGTTTATCGTCTTCATTTGTATTTTTTTAATGAAGAATAAGTAAATGGTAATGAAGGTAGCCTTATCAAAGCTAAAGCAATTATTGCCGTCTTCATTACTTTTATTACAATATCTACATTAGAATAGGGCTATCTTCATTACTATTTTGGGCAAAACCCCTTTACTGTAAAGGAATTTATAGCGTCTTCATTATCTTCATTAAAAATCAAAAACTCCGTGAATTCTGCGTTTCTCATTTTCCATTTCCATTTTAGGTGTAAAAAGTTTGGCACGGTATTTGCTATGGGATTTTTGGGCAATAAAAAAGCCACCGGTAAGGGTGGCTTTTTGTTCCAGCGCGGCTAACGGACATCTGCAACAGTGCCCGTGTTAGGAGTTGCTGCGTTGCGCGGGTAGGGTTCGAACCTACGACCTATAGGGTATGAACCTATTGAGCTACCGCTGCTCTACCGCACAGGTGCAAAGGTAGAAAAAAGTTTTACATTCGTAAAAATATTTTACATTTGTAGTCTAAAATTATCTTTTATGCGTTCCGGAATTACAGAACTAACAGTAGGGCACTTATATGAGTTGCCATTTTATGAGGATAAGGCAAAAAGCCTATCTATTCAGTTTATTGAAAAAGCTAACGGAGAGGGTGATACCCTTACCACCGTTAATGACGGCATCACAAGCGAACAGCTTTTGGAAGTTGTAGAGGCACGGCAGAAGCACTTTTGCGGGCATTCCTGTAATTGCCCAGAGAATGATGAGGCATTATTCCATATCCAAGAAGCACTACGACTGCTTGAAAAGAGAGTAAAAGACAGAATAGTTAGGGGAGTGTACGGTACGCAGAATGCGTAAGTAGCCCAAAGTAAGTATAATAAAGAAGCCACCCTTACCGGTGGCTTTACTTATTTAAGACTTCATTACGTTAGCTATCTTATCAATAGGTAGCCCGCATTGAGAATTTTTACCATATTTGCAAAAATAAACATGATTTTTGAGGGCTAAAAAAATAATTTGGTATCGTAAAAAAATAGTTGTATCTTTGTAAAACAATTTTACGAAGTGATAAATAAGTGGTACAAAATATGGAGAGCAGTAATGGCTACAACGCTAATTATCTGAATAATGATTAGCGTAAACTTGATATTTTTCATTGCCGGTGCTGGTTATTTAAAAATGCTCTTAATCGCAGCAGCCGTAACGCTATCATTCATGCTATACCTTGTTTTATCCGATGACTATAATTATTAATGTTTTTGTCAATGAAAGAGCTTAGTAACGAGGAAATAAAAAAAAGGGAAGAATACGCCAAAAAGCATAAGCTAAGCAAAAGCAATGGTGTAGTGCGCTATGTTATACTTAGGCTTTTATTGTTCAACGAAGAGGCTGTTACGCCTACGGAGATAAGAGGAATGCTAAAATACCACCACCTGCATTGTACGAACAGGCTTGTGTTGGCAGCTATAAGGGATATGCAGTTTGCCGGCATACCGGTAATAAAGGCTAAGGTTAGAGATACTAACGGCAGCTACATAAACAAATATAAATTGAAGTTAACCGAGTTTCTAAAAAACAAAGACCATAAAGATGTTTAATTTTTTCAAAGAAGGAAAGGATAATGCCAATATAGGCATGGGTATTATGCAGCTTAGCTCTATCGTTATGGAGGTGTTGGGTAAGCTGCTGCATAAAGACAGCAACAAAGCGGAAATTATAACCGAAGCCGTTGCAGAGATCGGA
>Ga0214923_10004586_pt1 | contig 16595 bp, 17 predicted proteins | sample LL1510_MetaG_FD_177993 | JGI IMG/M metagenome (GOLD analysis project Ga0214923, IMG submission 177993) | Freshwater microbial communities from Lake Lanier, Atlanta, Georgia, United States - LL-1510 | ecosystem: Environmental > Aquatic > Freshwater > Lake | place: USA: Georgia | collected...
ATCGGTGGCGGAGTTTCAGTTATTCAAAGTCTTCTTTTTGAATCAGATTTTCGTGCTGATTGGTCATTAGTTGTTGCTCGTTTTTTGGCTACGTCTCTTTCTCATTTAAGCGGCTGTGCGGGAGGTTTCTTGGCCCCTTCTCTTGCCTTGGGGGCAGCTATCGGTTCGTGGTTCTCAACCATTACCGAATATTCTAATCACAATCTCTTGGTTTTAGTGGGAATGTCGGCTTTCTTAAGTGCTGTAGTAAGAGCGCCTTTTACCGCTTGGGTCATTGTTATGGAGATGACCGATCGACGTTCCGCCATTTTTCCTCTCATGGTAGCATCGATTGCAAGTTATGGTACTTCGCACTTTCTTCAACAGCGTATCAATAAAAATCAGTAAGGAGATACCAATGAAATTCCGTTTGTTAATTTGGGGTTGCTGGAGCCTTTTTAACCTATCAAGTTTCGCAACCACTCACTCTAAAGGACTTTCTAAAGACTTACCTCAAAAGTTGCAGCGCTTGAAGCGAGTTAAATTAGATGGTCACTTAGATTCCCTGAAGGAATCAGAAAAAAAAGTGGTTTTAAAACTGATTGAAGCTTCGAAATTATTGGATCAAATTTATTTGCGTCAGGTTTGGGAGGGAAACCCTAACCTCGAAGAAAACCTATCTAAAGATAAAACTAAACAGGGCACGATGCTTCATCTCCTGTTTAAACAAAATGCAGGTCCCTGGTCACGTCTGGATCACGATGAGGCCTTTATCCCAAATGTCCCTGCGCCGAAACCCAAGGGTGCGGGTTTTTATCCCCTCGACATGACCACCGCTGAGTTTGAAACCTGGATTAAAGGCCTTTCGGAAAAAGAGCGAGCATCCGCAACTGGGTTTTTTAGTGTTATTCGACGCGACCAAAACGGAAAATTGATCTCGATACCTTACTCCGAGGCTTATCAGGATTTTTTACAGCCCGCAGCTAAGTTACTTGAAGAAGCCGCTAACCTTACCGTGGATAGTAGCCTCAAAAAATACTTAGTCTCTAGAGCAGCGGCCTTTCGTTCGGATAATTATTATGACAGCGATGTGGCTTGGATGGAGCTGGACTCAAAAATTGAACCCACCATGGGTCCCTATGAGACTTACGAAGACGCTCTTTTTAATTACAAAGCGGCTTTTGAATCATTTATCACCCTACGAAGTGACCAAGAAACAGAGTCACTAAAAAAATTTAGTAGCCACCTCCAAGAGATTGAGGACAGGCTCCCCCTTGAAGAAAAGTACAAAAACAAGAAACTCGGAGCCAATTCACCCATCCGAGTAGTTGACCAGATCTTTACCTCGGGTGAAGCCAGAAGAGGGGTTGCGACAGCCGCTTTTAATCTCCCTAATGATGAAAAAGTGATTAGGGAAAAAGGCTCAAAACGAGTCATGCTCAAAAATGTTCAACAATCTAAGTTTGAGAACGTTCTCATACCGATTTCAAAAGTCGCTCTCTCCCAAAAATCTCAATCGGAAGTCGCTTTCGAGCCATTTTTTACTCACATTCTGATGCACGAACTAGTTCATGGTTTAGGGCCTCATCAGATAACAAAATCGGAAAAAGAGACTACAGTCCGAATGGAGCTGAAGGATCTCTACTCTGCGATTGAAGAAGCTAAAGCGGATATCACAGGTCTTTTCGCCATGAACTATCTCATTTCTAAGAACATTATCGATAAATCTCTTTCCAAGAGCATGTACACCACTTTTTTGGCTAGTTGTTTTCGCTCGGTCCGTTTTGGCATCAATGAAGCGCATGGAAAGGGAATTGCTCTTCAGTTTAATTATTTAGTTGATCAGGGAGCTTTTGTAGCTGAGCCAGATGGTACTTTTTCTGTCGATTTCTCAAAGGTTGAAAAAGCAGTGGAAAATTTGGCTCGAGAGATCCTAACCATACAAGCAGAGGGCTCCTACGAGAAAGCAAAAGCCCTTTTAGAGCGGTATGCTTTAATTCGCCCTTCGATGAAACAAGTGCTTGATAAACTTAATCGGATTCCTGTCGATATTCAGCCCTATTATCCAACAGCTGGGGAATCCTGAGTCTAAGCTGGATTGATCGGACGCATGGAATTTCTGAGTAAATCCAAAATCTCAACCGTCAGTATATATTCGAAGTCCGTGCCACAATTTAGGACAATGGCCATAGACGGATCGAGTAATTTCAAGAGGACGTGGACTTTGATTTTGATGTAATCAAAGTTTTGTTGTTGCGACCAGACTTGAAGACGTTCCTTTGAATCAAATACCGGTATGGCTCTTCCCTTTTCAAATGATAAGAAGAGCGGGAAAAATTTTTCCTTTAAAGTAAGCTCGGTCCAATTTCCTTGTTGAGAGCCCTCTTTTTTAACCGGCATAAAAATCACAGTGTTTAGAAAAGTATCATAAAAGAAATTAGCAAATTTGGGGTCTGCCAGAGCAGACTTTAGAGCTTCATCAAGAGGGGTTTCGGGATTTGGTTCTTTTGTCATGAGTAGAAAGTGTCTTATCGCACTCGGGACCGGAGCACAAGAATTAGAAGCTGAGGCCTAAAACGAGTTGAAGTGAACCATTTCCAGCAGTGTTATTTAACACCATCCCAATTTGATCTCGAATAATAAAAGCCTCGGTTCGATAAGCTAAGCCCATATAGAGATGGCTAGTCGCTTGCCAATCCAGTTCGGGATAAAAAGCTAAATCAGGAAGAAGCTCTTGGTTGTGAGAAGCTCCAGACGCGTAGTTCCGATATTTCGTTAAAGAAAAATTGATTGGGGTCGACAAAGTCAGAGTTGGACTTAAGGTGAATACAGGCCCAATCGAGATTCGATTTTCAATCATGGGATGAGCTACTGGTCCAGCAGAGCTCTCATGTCCGGGGCCTTTAAAAACATAAATGATGGGAGTTTCTCGAAATTCAAATCGGGTGGTCGGAGTAATCGGCATTGCGAGAATAAAAGTAGATCGAAGCGCAGTGATTAGCCCAGCATCCCTGGAAGCTTGGCTCAAAGGCAAATTAGCTCGAACTTCAGCCGTTGCCGTTAATCCGTTTATTTCATTTTTTTTGTATTCGCGCCACTGATACCGAAAAAAACCATCTCCGAAAGAGAGATTTTGGGATTTGTCAGCGCCAGGAATAGTAAAGACACTCTCACCAAATGAGACCCGTTCTTTAGGATTAATCCACCAACTGAGCTCATACGAATTTTCAGTACCGATATTACCTCGACGAGTCCCTAGAGTCGGGCGAAGCTCTAGAAGTCCTGTGATAGGGCTGGGCGCTGAAATAGCTGGTGTTTGGGAACGCAATATCGACAGATCCGGCAATGATTGCCGGGCCCGCTCAGCAAACCCATTAAGGCTTAACCAACTAAAAAGTATGGGCGCAAAAAAGCGCATGCCCCTCCCCCCAAAGCTGTATTCTGCAAGTGTGGGACCTGCCCTGCTGGGCCTAGAACCTTGGTTTTTAGAAAAAAACTGACAAAATTTGTCACCGACTTCCGAAAAGGGGTATAGCTGGGGGATGAAATTAAACTTCGTCTCTTTGATTGCCTGTTTTACTTGTTTCGCTGAACCCATTCTTTTTTTTAATGGCAAAATTGTTCCCTCTTACTCCTCAGATCAAGTATTCAATCAACTTTTAGTCGATAAGGGAAAGGTCATTCAGGTCGGGAATCAGTTGGCTCTCCCCGCAAAATTGCAAAGGTACGATTTAAAGGAAAAATGGGTTTTTCCCGCTCTGACCGATGCCCACGCCCACTTGTTTTCAACCGGAAAGGAAAAAAGCCAGTTGAATCTCAGGGGGAAATCACTCGCTGACATTGAAAAGATTCTTAAAACAGCAATTGAAAAAAAACCAAAAGTTATTGTTGGTTTTGGATGGGATCAGAATCTTTGGCCGAAAAAAAAATTCCCGGAAGTCGAGTTTCTCGATTCTATTTCAAAAGAAATTCCCATCATCCTTTTCCGAATAGATGGACATGCAGCTTGGACAAACTCTGTCAGCTTAATTCGGGCGGGCCTTCCAAAAGGAATCATCGTTGATCTGGGGCTAGAAAAATTGCAACGACTCATTCCTGATTCGTCAGACGAAGAAATGAGGACTGAGATTAGGCTCGTGGTCCAAGAGGGCCTTCGACATGGCGTAACGGCCATTCATGATGCCGGCATTTCACAAAAAGAATTTAAAATCTTAAAGACAACGATTGAAAGAGAAGACCTTCCTTTTCGCTTTTATGAAATGGCCTCCTCTTCAAATCCAGAGGAGCTCGAGGAATTTCTTAAGGCTGGACCTCAGGAAAACCTCTTGGACTCAAGATTAAGTTTGAGAACAGTGAAAATTTACCTGGATGGAGCGCTGGGAAGTCGAGGAGCCCTTTTTGACTCTCCTTATGATGACGCCCCCGAAACGCGGGGGATCCAAATTTGGAAGCAAGAAGAACTAGAGAAATTGGTTCAAAAAATCGATGAAAAGGGATTTCAAGTAGCGGTACACGCTATTGGCAGTCGAGCTAATGAAATTGCAGTCTCTCTTTTTGAAAAAACATGGGGTAAAAACACGTCGCAAAAACGACCCCGTATTGAACATGCTCAGATCCTGACGGCACCTCTGATTCAGAAAATAGGAAATCTTGGAATCATCGCTTCTATGCAACCAGTGCACTGCTCATCGGATAGCCCTTGGGTTTTTGAACGCATTGGTAAAAAGAGAGCCCGTTATGCCTACCCCTGGCGTTCTCTCTTAAAGGCAAAAGTTCACCTCGCGTTTGGGACTGATTCACCGATTGAGCAATTCACCCCTTGGCCAGGTCTTTTTTCATCTATTGCAAGGCCTATTTTTCCTGAGGAGGGGATTTCTCTTAATGAAGCCTTTGATGCTTTCACTCGCGGGGCAGCTTTCGCAGCTTTTCAAGAGAATATTCTAGGAAGTCTTGAACCGGGAAAATGGGCGGACTTTATTTTAGTTGATAGAAACCTCAGAACCGTTTCAGCTAAGGAAATCCTGAAACAAGAGGTACTTGCAACCTACTTTGCAGGCGTTGAAGTTTATCGAAAAAATTAGTTCGATTTTATTCATTGTCGAGACCACCCAAGCCCCTATAAACTTTCGATTGTTTCAAGTAAGGCTCTATGCAAAAAGTCCAAATCAAATACCGCTCACTCCCCTCGGATATCCTGGTACTTGCTCTCCTGGGAGCGATCGTCTATGCCCTGATAGCTTTTGGACAGGAATGGAAATCTGCATTTAATCCTTCGGTTGAGATTGATTTATCTATCTCTGCCATTCCAAAATACGCTCTTTTTTCTGCTTTGAGAGGGCTCAGTGCTTTTCTGATTTCTCTGCTTTTTACTTTTGTGGTGGGTTATTGGGCGGCTAAGTCGACTCGCGCAGAGAAAATCATTATTCCCCTCTTGGATATCCTACAGAGCATTCCGGTTCTCGGCTTTTTACCCGGACTCGTCCTGGCCTTGGTTGCCATTTTCCCTACAACCAATGTCGGACTTGAACTGGCTTCAATCATCATGATTTTTACTGGCCAGGTTTGGAACATGACTTTTGGTTTTTACGCTTCAATCAAATCGATTCCCAATGATTTCGAAGAGGTTTCTCGTTTAGTCGGACTCAACCCTTGGACAAAACTCTGGAAAGTTGAAGTTCCTTTTGCAATGACAAACTTAATCTGGAATTGCTTGATGTCTCTTTCCGGTGGGTGGTTCTTTTTGATTGTGTGCGAAGCTTTTACTTTGGGAGATCAGAATTACCGACTACCTGGGCTGGGTGCCTATATGGCCCTCGCTATTCAAAACAACGACTTATCTTCAATCCTTCTGGGAATTGGCTCGATGGCAGGACTTATCATTGTGATGGATATGTTGATCTGGAGACCGGTCTTAGCCTGGGCCCATCAATTTCGGTTGGAAGACATCCCCGGTTTGACTCCATCAGAACCCCTCATGAACAACCTCCTTCGAGAATCGGCTATTTTGAATTGGTTTACGCTGTATCTGAGACGACGGGCACTTAGACAGAAATTTATCGAAGCAGAACCTGTACCATCAGTCAGAAAAAGTCCTTGGTATTTAAAAATCAATTTTTTCCGATTTTTGCATAATAGTTTTTTCTCGAGATTAGTGTATGGGGTCCTTGTTTTATTTCTAGGCCTTCTCATGGTGCTCGGAGCAAGCCGATTGGTGGGACACTTGGTTTCAGTTTCTGCTGAGGATTGGAAATCAGTAGTGGAAGGCACTTTCTATACGCTTCTAAGGGTCTTTGGCGCGATAGTTTTAGGATCTCTTTGGACCGTACCTACCGCAATCTGGATTGGGACCAATGGCAAAAGACTGAGGATTGCTCAACCCATCATTCAGATTCTGGCTTCTTTTCCAGCGCCGATGCTATACCCTCTCGCTTTGGGCTTTTTTCTGTGGACCCAAATTCCTTTTTCCATCGCCTCAATGCTTCTCATGCTCTTAGGAAGCCAATGGTACATCCTTTTCAATGTCTTGGCCGGTGCCATGAGAATTCCGCAAGAATTAGACGATAACATGAAAGTCATCGGTTCAAGTCGAGCGAAAAAATGGTTAAAACTCTACTTACCAAGTGTTTTTCCCTCTCTGGTTTCTGGATGGGTCACTGCTGCCGGAGGAGCCTGGAATGCCAGTATCGTTGCGGAATATCTTTTCTATGAAGGAAAGCTCATGAGCACCCCCGGCTTAGGATCGTTAATCAGCCAAGCAGCTTTTACGAAGAATTTTACTTTGCTCGCAGCCAGTCTTACGGTGATGGTTGGGGCGGTAGTGGTTTTAAATAGAGCGCTTTGGGCCAAGGTGTATCACTTGGCTCAAACCAGATACCGTTTAGATTTTTGAGGAGAAACCTATGCCGGAAGCTTCGCTAATTGAGTTAAAGAAAGTTTCCAAAACTTTTACACTAGAATCGGGTAACCAAATCCGAGTTCTAGAAAACATTAATTTAGCACTCTATCCCGGGGAAATTGTCGCTCTTTTAGGTCCCTCGGGTTCGGGAAAGTCCACTTGCTTAAGAATCATGGCCGGACTGATTGAAAAAACAGCTGGTGAAGTCTTTGTGAATGGAAAACCCTCTCAAGGTGCAAATCAAAATGTAAGCGTTGTATTTCAATCGTTTGCTCTTTTCCCCTGGGAAACTGTTTTTGAGAATATTGCTTTGGCTCTTGAACCTTTGAATCTAACTCCAGAGGAAGTGAAGAAGAGAGTGAAGAAAGTTATTGATATGGTGGGGCTTGAAGGCTTCGAGGAAGCTTATCCCAGAGAACTTTCTGGGGGGATGAAACAAAGAGTAGGAATTGCCAGGGCTTTAGTCATGGAACGGTCAGTTCTTCTCTTAGATGAACCTTTTAGCGCGCTTGATATTTTAACTGCCGATTCCCTTCGAAATGAAATAGTTGAAATTTTTCAAAGCCAACAAACAGCTACCCGAGCGGTGCTTCTAGTAACCCACAACATTCAAGAAGCGGTTTATATGGCCCATCGAATTTTGGTGATGGGCGTGAACCCAGGGCACATTCGGGGCCAGGTCATTAACGATTTACCCTACCCCCGCAATGATAGCTCTCCTGCCTTTTCTCAAATGGTGGATCGCGTTCACTCTCTTGTAACTGAAACATTGATGCCCGACGTGCCTCAGGCCGAGCCCGGATTGGAGTTACCGAAACAGCGACTCGGGAAGCTTCGATTCAAGTTCTTCCCAATGTCTCCGTTTCCGAAGTGATTGGTCTTTTAGAAACGATTCACGCCGATGGTGGGACAGCCGACATTTTTAAATTAGGACACCAAATTGAGAAGGACTTTGGCCATACCCTGTTTCTTGTGAAAGCAGCTGAAATTCTAGATCTAGTAGATACCCCAAAACAGAAGGTGATTCTGACCGATTTGGGAAGGCACTTGGTCGAAGGGGATATCAATGTTCAAAAAAGAATGCTGCATGAGCTCTATGGCGAACTTTCATTGGTTAAAGAAATCGCTCAATTATTACGACAAAGCCCCACATTGCGGCTCCCCGTGGACCTAGTGATTGAAAAATTAACGGAATGGCTTCCCAATGAAAACCCCAATGACCTCCTTTCTTCTTTGGTTACTTGGGGCCGATTCGCCGAATACTTCGGTTATAACGACGATACCAAGGAACTCTATTTGGACGTGGGACAGGAAACTACCTAATATCCAAAACCAAAATTACGCGGCGCGCACAATCAAAGAAAGTTCAATATTTTTGGGAATTTTTCTTTTTTTATCCCTTCGAACCGGTTAACATTTTAGTACATCGTGTAAGAAAAAAGGGGTCGACATGGCTGCGCATCCAGAATTTGCCGAGACAAAAACAAAGATCATGAAGATCATCTCTTTCTGGGATCCTATGAAGGTACAACCCGGAAAACCTCACGGTGCACCTGAGGACGAATACGAACCAGAAGCAGCCCGAATTGCAGCTTATGTGTTAAAGCACCGCGAAGCTGGGAATGCGATGTCCCTACAAGGACTGAAAGAAGAAATCGAACGTCTTTGGCAGTTGATGTATGGCGAATCCTGCCCCAACTCCCTGGAAATAGCTCAAAACATTATTCAGCAGTTTCCATAATTTAAAAACAAGAACGCTACTCTAATTCGATTAAAACTTCGTTTCTTCTTAGAAACCACGGAATCCAGGGTGGATTGTACCGAGCCAGGATCGGTTCACCTTTAATTTTATAATTTTTACCTTTTAAGACTTCTTTTAGCTCATTCACTTTCTCACGATATCTTTCCTCAGACCAAGTCCCTGAGTACTTGAGCACCGCCATTTTTCTCGAGGCCACTTCTTTTAAAATGACTCTGGAATCGTTGGGACTCGGTAATTGGGGGAGTTTTTTTTCTTCGGGCATCACAAGAGCCACACGCTTTTTACCGTCCTTTTCCTCCTGAAGAACGGGAGCAGTCATACTGATTTTTTGATTCTGTTGATTGCCTCCGAATATGTAACCAGCGGCCCGACGAAAGCCTTCATTTCCAGCTTCTCCAAAATCCCCTTCTACTTCTGTCTCGGCGATCACAATGGCACCATACTGACGTATTTCGACATCCCCAAATTTTTCCAATACTTCAAATTTTGGTTCTTCTACGGCCATACCCAAACTCCCCAACACTAATAATAAAAACAAAAAAGGTTTCATGTCCTTCTTTTAACATACTTTTTGATCGTTGAGACTAGGGACTATGCGTATTGTACAAGGCGAGTCATTTCTCTTATTCTATTCTCATGCAAAATTTCAAAATTTTTGTTTTGGTGATCTTTTTTTCAATCGCGGGCTTTTCCGAACTGAAACACAGTGATTCTCAATTCTCCCGGCCCCAACAGCCAAATCCCTTTGAAAATTTCGAAATCTGCCAGAACTATATTGAAGAATTGGTTGGAAAATTAAACTGTAAAATTCCAGCAGTTGTATATGGGCCAGGTTTAACGCTTAAAAAAACCATGGAATATTTCATTCAGTTCTACGCAGCAAGGAACAGTGTAAGTTACGACCAATTAAATACGTTAGCTAACTTGACTCAAACGCCTGAGGGAAAAAAGGCTTTAGCCTATTATTTTAAGGGTCTCTCCTGTGGAGGGCTTCCCGGAGATCCTTTCGAGCGAAAAAATTGGAAGACTTACGTCCCTGAGTGTCCTCGCACCGTTCCCAAAAGTCCTCCTTGGGCAAGAGACAATAAATGGGGCATGGCCAATTATCATCCGGGTGCTTATAAGTGCATGCGTCTTGGGGCAAATCGTCCTCAAAACTGCCCTCCCCAGGAGACTGTCTGGCAGTGTATTGGAAAAGACTGGTTTAAGGGCCTCGATCCCAAAATAGCCGAAATGTTAATTGATAAAGTTCCCTCTCAACAATGCTGTTACGATTCCGAAAGCAAATTAATCACCGATGGTCCTGCCGCTGGAACACCCGATACGGTTTTCAGAACCCACTCCATCGAAGAGGCCGCTGAGAAACACCTTTTGAAATTAGAACAAACGGGGCGAGATTTGAAAATTGAAGACCTTGAAAAAGAAATATCCAAAGACAAAAAATCACTTCATGAAATCAAAGAATCACTTGCCCATCACATCATGGATGCGCGAATCATCGATGCTTGTTTCCCGGACTGGCCTGGAAAGAACAATCAGAATGTGAAAATCTATCACGCTCTGGGCTGGACTCCCTTTAAGTAATTATCGAAGCACCAAAACCGGCACATCCGATTCTCTGACGACTCGTCGAGTGGTGCTACCGACCAAGACTGACAATACCGGACCCGTTTGAGAAGCCATTGCAATCATAGAAGCGGGCAGTTTTTTAGAGGCCTTGGTGATGCCCTCGGAGACTCGAACATTTGAGTCATCTACAATGGTTTTCACTTTAATCGCGTAATCCTTTTTCAATTGAATTGCCCACTTATCTAACGTTTTTTTCCTCTCCTTGAGATCCTTGTCGAGGTTTTCCGTAAAGATCATCGTTTCAGTCAAAGCTAAACCAGGTGCTGCTACAAAATATTCTACATTGTAGTAGAGAACGAGCTGAGCGTTTAGCCGACTAGCCAATTCTCCTACTTTGCGGAGTGCTTTCTGCGAATCTGGAGATAAGTTCGTGGGAAAAAGAATCGTTTTAATTCCAGAAACCGGTTTTGACGACGGATTCAAAAACAAAACAGGAATGGTTGAATGATGCATGAGAGTTTCAGCGAAACTCCCCATCCAAAACCGAGAGAATCCCTTTCGCGCATGCGTGTTTACCAGGATGAGATCTGCTTTGGTTTTTTTAGCTTCGGCTATCAAAGAATCGACATCTGACCGAAGATAAACCCCCTTCTGCAAAATAGCTCTGGGTTCCTCTAGGGGTAGCTTCACTCCGGCTAACCACCGTTTAATGGCTCCCTGAACATTGCTCACTAAAATCTTTCTGGCTTCTCCCTGAGAGAGGGGTTGAGCCTGTTCCGAAAAACGTACGATATAAGTTGGATGAACTTCTAAAGGAGTCGCCTTGTTTAAAGCTTTTAGCATAGCCTCTGCTGAGCCCTTCACCTTCTTGTCACCAGCCAGAATATCGATTGCCCAAAGTACTCGAAACTGATTTTTAAATTTTGACTTCATTACCTTACTCCTTTTTCTTCACTTGCAATCTAACCCCTCATATTTTTCTCGCCAATAGAAAAGCAACCGCGGTATGAAAACTTAAGAGGGATTAACGAATGAAAATAGCTTTTTTTGACACACATAAATTTGAACGACCCATTTTTGAGACGACAAATGAGGCATTTCATCACGAACTGGTTTTCTTCGACCATCGACTTTGCAAAGAAACTGCTGTTCTCGCTAAAAAGTTTCCCTGTGTTTGTGCTTTTGTAAACGACAAGTTGGACCGAGATAGTCTGACTTTATTAAGTAACGGGGGAGTAAAACTAATTGCTCTGAGAAGTGCTGGGTTTAATCATGTTGATTTAAAAGCCGCAAAAGAGTTGGGATTGGTGGTGGTGAGAGTCCCCGAGTATTCTCCTTATGCCGTCGCAGAGCATGCCGTCGCTTTGATCCTTACTCTGGATCGAAAAATCCATAGAAGCTACATGCGCGTTCGAGAGCTTAATTTTTCGCTCGATGGTCTTGTGGGAATGGATCTCCATGGAAAGACAGTAGGTGTCATCGGAGTTGGAAAAATTGGAGCAGTTTTCGCAAAAATCATGACTGGCTTCGGTTGTCAGGTTCTCCTTCATGATATTAAGCCCGACCTAGAATTAGCGAACAGATTGGGAGCTCGTTACACTGAGTTAGACGAACTACTTCAACAATCTGACATCATCTCGCTTCACGTTCCTCTCAATGAACAAACCCATTACCTGATTAATAACGATTCCCTGACCAAGATGAAAAAAGGGGTTCTTCTGATCAACACAGGTCGGGGCGGATTAGTAAACACACGGGACCTCATTGAGAGCTTGAAAACAGGCCACCTCGGAGGGGCAGGATTGGACGTGTACGAAGAGGAGGAGCAAATATTTTTTAGAGATTATTCGAACACTGTTCTCCAAGACGACTTGCTCGCACGACTTCTTACTTTTCCCAATGTCATCATTACTTCTCATCAAGCTTTCCTAACGACAGAGGCTCTCAGCAATATCGCAAAAACAACTCTGTCTAATATCAGCGACTTTGAGCAAGGAAATCCGCTAAAAAACCAAGTGAGTTTTTCCTAGACGCACTTCCTGCGCAGGAATAAATTATCAGAGCTGGAGAACTGAATGATTGGAAATGCTCTGTTAGGTGGTCTTCTTGTTGGTTTAGCAGCCATTCTCATGCTGGTTTTTAATGGTCGCATTATGGGGATCAGTGGCATCGTGGGGGGTATTTTTAACCCCAGCACTCGAAGCCAAGCCTGGCGTTATTTCTTTTTTTCCGGAATGCTTCTGGGGGGACTAGTCCTGAAATGGTTATTACCCCAAGCCCTAGAAAACACTTTACCTCGAAATAATCTCCAACTGGTTCTCGCCGGCGTTTTAGTTGGCTGGGGAACTCGGCTCGGAAGTGGCTGCACGAGTGGACATGGTGTTTGTGGAGTCTCTCGCTTATCGCCTCGGTCTTTACTCGCGACAGGGATCTTTATGTTGTTTGGCATCCTCACGGTTTGGATCATGAATTACTGGGGTCTAACGAAATGAATCGAGAAAACCTAAGCTCACTCTTTTGCGGATTTTTATTTGCCTTGGGACTGGGTATTTCAGGGATGACTCAGCCTCAGAAAGTGATTAGCTTTTTGGACTTATTTGGATCTTGGGATCCCAGCCTCCTCTTTGTAATGGTAGGTGCCATATCGGTCTATTCGATTGGCTATCGCTGGGTTCAGAAGAAAGAACGGCCCATTTTCACCCCTCAATTTCTTATTCCTTCCAATAGACAAATCGATAGTTCTTTGGTGCTTGGATCAGCTCTTTTTGGGATGGGTTGGGGAATAGCGGGATTCTGTCCGGGGCCAGCTCTGACATCCCTGGTGGGTCTCAGCCAGTCTGTACTGGTTTTTGTGGGAACCATGTTAATCACTATGGTCCTCTTCGAAACTTGGCAACTCCGAAGGAGCAGAAAATGATTCAAGTAAAGGAATTTTTTGATCCCAAGACCTTCACGCTGACCTATGTAGTGTGGGATCCCAAGACACTCGACGCAGTCGTAATAGATCCCGTTTTGGACTACGATCCTGCTTCGTCTTCAACAAGCAAAGAATCATTTCAAGCCTTGATGGGATTTCTGGAGACCCAAACTTTTAGGGTTCATTTCCTTCTGGAAACTCATGCTCACGCAGACCATTTAACGAGTTCTCAGCTTTTAAAAAAAGCCTTCCCGAAAGCTGAAGTAGCTATCAATGAAAAAATCTGCACCGTTCAGTCGGTTTTCAAAGACATTTTTGATTTACCCCACCTCGCTTCAGATGGGAGTCAGTTTGACAGGCTTTTCAAAGATGGGGAGACAGTTCAGGCAGGAAGTTTATCTTTCAAAGTCATTCTTACCCCGGGACACACCCCCGCATGCTCAAGTTTTCTCTTTGAGGGAGTGGTATTTACAGGAGATGCTTTGTTCATGCCTGATTCTGGTGTGGGTCGATGCGATTTTCCAAAAGGAGATGCAAACGCTCTCTATGATTCGGTCACTCAGAAACTTTATACACTGCCAGAAGAAACAAGGGTTTTTACAGGCCACGATTACCAACCCAACGGGAGATCACTTCAGTTCGAATCCACGATTGGAAAAGAAAAAGCAGGCAATATTCATTTGAATGGAAAAACAACCAGAGCTGAATTTGTTAAATTTCGAACGGAACGAGACAAGACCCTAGCTGCACCGAAGCTACTGCTGCCTTCGGTTCAATTCAACATCGACGCTGGCCATTACCCAAAGCCACACGCCAATGGCAGAAGCTACTTATCAATCCCTATTTCCGAAAAGGCTTAGGAGGTTTCATGAAAGCCCACTATAAAATTCTAATACTCGGAGCGGGTTCGGGCGGAATTTCTTCTGCCGCAAGACTTGCCAAACAGATTTCTCCAAAAGATATCGCGATCGTCGATCCTGCCATCAAGCACTACTATCAACCCCTTTGGACCCTTTCAGGAGCAGGAGTCCTTCCCAAACAGGAATCTGAGAGAAATCAAATTGATTACATCCCTCAAGGAGTAGATTGGATTCAAGAAAGCGTGACTCGTCTCAATCCAAAAGCCAATGAGGTAGAAACTTCTTCAGGGCTCACACTGACTTATGATTTTTTAATTGTTGCTTTGGGGCTTCGGCTAGCCTGGGAGAAAATTCCCGGTGCGAAAAAAGCCTTGGGAAAGAATGGGGTTTGTACGATTTACGAATATGACCAAGTAGACAAAACCGAGGAAATGCTCAAAACCTTCACTGGCGGGACAGCCATTTTTACGATGCCACCGGTTCCTATTAAATGTGCCGGAGCCCCACAGAAAATAATGTATCTCGCCGATGAGATATTTAGAAAAAAGGGAATTCGAAATCAGAGCAAGATTCTGTTTGCTACCGCGGGAAAAGCTATTTTTGGTATCCCGGTTTTTGCAGAAGCCCTCACCAAAGTCGTTCAGCGAAAAGAAATAGAGCTATTGGTCCAACACCAACTGATTTCGATCGATGGGACTAACAAGAAAGCGGTTTTTAAAGTGACAGATCCTGCGGGTCAAGTCTCTAACCAAGAAATCAAATATGATTTGATTCATGTTGTTCCTCCCATGAGTGCCCCTACCGTAGTGGCTGAAAGCGAATTGGTTGAGAAAGAAGGGGATCAGAAGGGCTGGCTCTCGGTAGATAAGTTTACTCTTCAACACAAATCCTTTCCGAATATCTTTGGTATCGGCGATGTGACAGGAGTTCCCAATTCAAAAACGGGAGCAGCGATTCGGAAACAAGCGCCCGTAGTCGTAGAAAATCTTTTGTCCGTCATGAGAAAGGAAGAACCCCAGGCGAAATATGACGGTTATTCTTCTTGTCCCCTCGTTATTGGTATAGGTAAAGTCATCCTGGCCGAGTTTGGATACGATGGAAAATTGCTTCCCTCGTTTCCACTAAATCCGGCTAAGGAGCGGAGAAGTATGTGGCTCTTGAAACGATACCTTCTGCCAAAGCTCTACTGGCACGGAATGCTTCGAGGATTAGCATGATTGAAAACATTTCAGACACTGCGTTTTTAGTAGCGGCTTATCGAGCTTTGGAGACTGAAAGGAGTGATGCTCTTTTCCAAGACCCCTTTGCGAAAAAACTGGTGGGTCAGAAGGGAATGAAGATTGTTGATAGTCTAGCCGAAGGAAGAACATCTTCTTGGTTTCTGGTCGCTCGTACCTGCATTCTTGATCAGTGGATCTTAAAGATCATCAAAGATGAGAACATAGATACGGTTCTCAATTTGGCTGCAGGCCTCGATGCTCGAGCTTATCGTTTGGAGCTTCCCCAAACTCTCCGCTGGTACGATATCGATTTACCAGAAATATCTTCTCATAAAGAAGCTATTCTTAAAAATGATAAGCCGAAATGTGATTATCACTTAGTGAAAATGGATCTTGCAAATCAGAGCGAGAGAGCTCGTTTCTTCGCTGAGGTTGCCCGGGGTTCCAAGAAAACTTTGATCGTCAGTGAGGGATTTTTAATGTACCTCACCCCTACTCAAGCAAGCGAGCTTGCTCAAGAGCTGGCTCAGCATTCTCCCTTTAGATTCTGGTTAGCTGAACTTCTTGGGCCCGTTCAACTGGCCTTGATTAAAATTAAGTGGGGAAAACAATTTAAAGCTGCGAACTCCGAGATGGCCTTTGCCCCGAAAGAAGGTCCTGACTTTTTTGTTCCCTTTGGATGGAATCCGGTTGCTTTTAAATCATCTTTTGATGAAGCCGTTCATATTGGTCGAGCTCCTAAAGGGGCTGCCTTTGTAAAAGGAGTTGCTCGCCTATTCCCCCGTAGACTTAGGGCTTTGATTAATCGCGCTGGAATAGCTCTCCTCCAACGATGAACACTCTCAAAGAACATTGGAATCGTATCTATCAAACCAGGGCCAGCTCTGAAATGAGTTGGACTCAAGAGGTTCCAAAAACCTCTTTGGATCTCATTCATAAAACGGGAGTAACAAAACAGGCAGCTATTATTGACATCGGGGGCGGATTATCTTCTCTAGTGAGCCATTTAATCGATTTAGGTTTTTCGCAATTAAGCGTTGTGGACATCTCCGATATTGCTATTCGCAAAAACAGAGAAAGCCTCGGAGAAAGAGCAAAAGCTGTAAATTGGCTCGTGGGAGACATTACTGATATTTCGTTGCCTCACGATCATTTCGATGTTTGGCACGATCGAGCCGTATTTCATTTTCTCACCGAGGAAAACAAGCGATTAGCTTACAAGAAACATCTGATGCAGGCTCTTAAGCCGGGGGGCTGGGTCATACTTTCAACCTTTAGTACCGAGGGCCCCGAGAAGTGTAGCGGACTCTCAGTGGTTCGGTATGATGAAAACAGCTTGCTGAAAGAATTAGGTCCCCGTTTTAAGCTAGGTGAAGTAGTTCGAGAAACACTG
>Ga0214923_10004587_pt1 | contig 16591 bp, 12 predicted proteins | sample LL1510_MetaG_FD_177993 | JGI IMG/M metagenome (GOLD analysis project Ga0214923, IMG submission 177993) | Freshwater microbial communities from Lake Lanier, Atlanta, Georgia, United States - LL-1510 | ecosystem: Environmental > Aquatic > Freshwater > Lake | place: USA: Georgia | collected...
AATATTAATGAAACAATCGAGATGCCATTAGTTTTACATAAAAAGGAACAAATGGATTATATAAATGAACGTTTTGCTGATATGACAACTCATATTACTTCTCTTCAGGAACTTGTTAGTAAGATGGAAAAGAAGATTCTTTGTCTAACAGAAGAATATCTTGAATCAGAAGAAGAAGAAAAGACACCGCCACCTAAGGCTCAAACTCAAGAAACAATGGCAAATTCTAAGAGAAGATCACGTGTGCCAAATTTTTAATTATATTTTTATTTATCTTTAACTAGTTCGCTATCTTTATAAATTAAGTAAATAATTATAGAACATATTACACCAAGTATATTCGCGTTGTAATACACAATAGAATTTATGAGTTATTGAGATTTTATCAGCTAATTTCTTTTCATTAGCACTCTTAATTGGTTTTGACATATATTCATCTCTTATTAATTTATTATAATTTATTAAATGATTAAATATTTCATTTTCTTTTAATTTAATAGTATCAAATAATTTTATACTATACAATTCATCTCTTAACTTTATTTTATTCATCTTATAATCATTATGATTTGTATTACTACTAAATAACTGAGGGAAAGCCCCATCTAATTTCTTAATAAAATTACTTACTTTTTCAAAAGGAAAGGTTGATATAACTGGAATATTACTATTTAACATTGTAATAATTTCTCTGATTTGCTCTTCTGAATTCGCATCATGAATGAAATATAAAATTTCTCTATCTACTCCACTTGTCATTAATTTCTTAAGGGCCTCTACACGATGCTGTCCATCAGCTATAAAGAACTTTTCATTATCAGGGCTGTCTTTATTTAGATAAGAAATAATATGAAGAGGAGCAATAAAAGCATTTTTATATTTTTTATAATGAGTATAGATTTCAACAACATGAGATTGAGAAATACCTCTATTTTCAACGGTCATATTTAACATACTAACAATACGACTAAATTTATTTTTATACAGGTTTGTATCTAATTCCTGACCAAAGAAATCTTCTTCTTCGTTATCATTTGTATTATCTGGTTTTTCATCTAAATTCAATTCTTCAAGAGTTTCTTCTGAATCTGAAATAGGTAAATTACGTGATTGATTCATTATCAAATAATTATATATACCTACAGCCTAAGAGCTTAATGTTTAATTTTCATTTTTTTAGAATAGATTTTATAATAAATTATAAAATCTAATCTGATCTGACTGATTAGTCATAACTAGTCGCTTCCTTTACTAAAGCCAGCAAGTTGTCGCTTGTGCGGCTTCGCCTTATCCCACCAATCCGACCGAGGCCGCGAAGGCTACTCAGACCGTCAATGAGGTTTCGCACGTGTTTCTTCGTGCGCGCCATACCAAGCTTCTTGCGAAACGACAGGCGCTTGGCAAGGATCTTCTTTGTGCTCTTCTTGGAGGAAGTGTCAGGCGAGATGGGCTGATCGAGAGAGATGGGCATGTCGAGAGAGATGTCGCAGAGATCCATTTTTTTGCTGAATGTGATGTAGAAGCCTTAAAAAGCAGCGTTGTATAGATAAAAATTTCAATTATTTTATATTAGCAAAAATAAAAAAATTGAAATTATAAATTATACCGTTTTATATTTAAGTAATATAAAACAGTAACTCAATCACTAAAATGAGCTCTTTCCGCCCAGCTTTCCTTGAACAAGCCGTCCCCGTAAGCTTTTTTCGCGCAGCCATGCTTCCTCTACCACCATCTCCTTTGTCACCTCTACGCAGTCTACAAGAGAATTCTTGTTCCAAGCCGCAGATTGAGATTCACAACGATATTGATATGCTTTCAGAGAAGATTGCTGGAGCAAGCATTAACAAGGAGGATCAATTTGGGTTTGAGACCCCCAAGAGACCCATAAGTAAGACGTCTGCTCCTCGCCCAGTGGAGTTTGAGTATGCTGATGCTAAGGCCCAGCAAGGCAGAAAGAGGCGTGCTAGTGATGATTTCAGCGTTCCTTCTGTTGTTCGGATGCGCTACGAGATGTAATTTTTTTATGATAATCCATAGACATTAATAAAAAAATTGAAATTTTTACATGTAGGCAGTTCCTTTCACTGTGATTATCAACCCTCCTTTGGTCTCAGCGCAACTCGCAACCAAAATGTCCTGCCTTTCCCCTTTCATTGCCGCCCCCGGTGCGCCCGTGCGCCCCCGCCGTGATGCGATGGACCACACGACGCTATCGCCCATCCGCATCCCCCCTTTTATTGAGCCGGCATTCAAAGCCCCCGGAGCGCCTAAGGTCCAGAGTCGCAAGCTCATTTCCATGGGCGGCATCAAGCGCAACCTCTCTGGAGCATTTGACGCCCAAGACGATGAGGGCTACTTGACCCCGATGGAGGAGAATGAGCAAAAGGAGTGCCCATGGGCGCCCACTCGCCCGTCCAACAAGAAGGGACGGACTGAGTATGAGCAGTAATATTGTTTTTAAAAGCTACACCTATTAGAGAAACTAACGCTTTGGAAGCGTAGTTTAACTGGTTGGTTATGCTCAAGGAGACAAAAGATTGGATTAATTTATTAATTCAAATCTTTTATTTATTTTTTTATTTTATTCAAAACATTTTATATATATTATAATAAAGATGAATAATGATTATATAAAATTATTTAATAATCTATTAAATTTTAATTTTGATAAGAATAATCACAGTTCAATATTTGATATTTATAGATTTTATTATCTATATTCTGTTATTAAAAAGTTTATTAATAAAAATATTAATTTTGATGATATCATAAATAAGACTATACCTAATAATTTTAAATCTAAAATATCCAATAACATACAATTTTTAGAAGATACCTTTATTAAAAAAAACAATTTATATATCTCAACTTATTTTAATAATTCAATCAAATATTTATTACCATTACCATATGAATTATTATTTTATTATCCACTCTTATCTTTTAGAAAAGGAGGGAAAATATATAAACATCTTGATAAATTAGATAGTATTCAGACTCCTATATTTTTTGATAAATTAAAAAAGAAAACATTAACAAAAATGAAGAATATAGATGCTATAAAAAATGAAATTGAATTAAATCTTGATATTAATTTATTATATGATTTATCACAATCTGAATCTGACTCAATAACTATTATTATTATTTTAGATGAACAAAAAAACATATATATTTATGCTGGAAGTTTCAATGATAGAAATAATTTTAATATATTATTTGAAAGAATCATTATTATAACAAAAATGAATACAAAAATATATACAAATTTTGGAATAGGATTTGAGGCTGTTTTTCCATCATGGAGAAAAACTAAAAAAACAATAAAAATAGATTATAATAAAATTTATTATGCTCAAATTTACAAAAAGATACAAAAAGATGATTTCTTTGATTCATTTCCTGAAATAAGTATTAATAATGATAAATTCGGTTATTTATTTAGAAATTGCGACAAAAATGTAAAATTAGATCTTAATATTCAATTATATACCTATTTTTTTCCTAATTCTAATGTTTTATTTAGATATTTAGATAATACTTATTGTATAATTTATAAATTAAATAAAACTATCAATAGTGTGTTAGATATTAATAGATCTATAATAAGTGTTAATCCGTTTGTACCAATAAAATCTGATAAAAAAAATAAATTCTATGATAATAAAAAAATAAGGTTAATAGAAAATTTCAAACCAGGTGAATTTAAATTAAAAGTAACAACAGATACAATCGAAGATGACATATATAAATGTGTATCAATTGATCAAAAAATAGATAATTTTATAAAAAAAAATCCAGATTGTGATATAAATTATCGTAATTTATATTCAGCAAAAAGACGTTTTTATGAAATTATATATAAGACACGTCGCTATGATCCATCAACTATATACACAGATTTAAAATTCAGAGAAAAACTACCAAAAGACATTAATTTAAATAACTTCATGTATGACATTCATAGACCAATTGATATGTATAATATAGATATTAATCATTTTGATGGATTTATATTAAGAGCATTTAATATTAATGGATTTATATCAACTGACTTTGAATTAATTTTTAATACGGGTAATGAATTATTTATTACTTTTCCAAATAGATATATTACAGAGCATGCTAAATCAACAGTTCCTTGTTTTAAAAATGAAGATAGTCACTTTAAATTAATTAATCAAAAAAAAGAAGATCTAATAGAAGTAGCATATATCTATACAAATATTAATGAAACAAATTATAAAGATGCTATGATAAACTATTTATCATTATTAGATTTATTAGAGATTAAAAAACATAATACAACAAAAATAGTTGGTATATTTCCGGTTGGATTTAATAGAAAAATTCAACGATCATTTACTAATCTAAGAATAATTGAATTGGATACAACTCTTTATTCATCATTACAATCAACTTCAACTATTAATAATTTAATTGAGTATAAAGAAAAAATAATTATTAAAGAACCATATGATTACATCTTTTTAGACAATGATTTACTAGCTAAAAAAGGATCAGATGATTATAAAAACTATGAAAATAAATTAAAAAATTTATTAAAAAGTTTAAAATAATTTTATATAATTAATTATATAAAATGATTTTATCTGAAGATAATCAGAAAGGTGATGATAACTTTGATATTCAAAAAGAAGCTAATTTTATAAAATCTGTTGAAACATACATTAAGACAAATGGATTTGATCGTTTTTTTGAACCTGTAGAACCTAAAAATAAAAGTTCATTGGTTCCTAAAACTGTTGAATTAACAAATCTAACATATGATTTAGATGAATATAAAAATGATGTTAAAAAATCTATAGAAAAATTTAACAAATTATATAATCGTTTTAAAGATATTGTTAAACATGCTGATATATTAGTTCATCGTTATAATGTATGGGGTATGTTAAATAATGTTTCTTTATCTGTATCTAAGAGACAAAAGTTAGAATGGAAAATTGAACATGAATTATTTGGAGCATTTTATAATGTTGATTTAAGTCATACATATGGTTCATTATTCCCAGATTTAGAACCAAATAGTTCTGGTAATACTTTATTTTACACTCCAAAACTAAATTCGATTGTTTTAGTAAATCCACCTTATACTAGCAAATGGATTAAATGGTCAATTAGAAAAATTTTAGATGAATGGTTGGATAAAGCAGTATTTCATATAGTTATTCCTGTTTGGGATATTAAAACAAGAAGATTATTAGGTTTAAAAGAATATTCAGACTTACCAGAAATTAATGAATTATATTCTAAATGTAAGAAATATAAATTAATGACAAAATTTGAATTTTATGACGGAATAAATGATAGGCCATCATTTTTATCTGATCCTGTTCATTATTTTATGATATAAAATAGAAAATTATAAAATAAATTAAATATATATATATTATAATGACCGATAATTTAGCATTCTTTTTTGATTTTAATAAATTAAAGCAAACAATATTAGAAAGATATGATTATTTTGAGAGCAAACGAAATGAAGAAAAAAGAAAATTAGCAGATGAAATTGACACATTTACATTTAAAATAATATATAAGCGCCCTATAACAGGAGAGACTACTAATTCTTTTGATGTTGTATATAAAACATATACAGATAATAAAATGCGACAAGCTGATATGTTATATGAATTCTATATTGGTAAGAGTATGAATTATATAAAACAATATTTACCAAATTTTATATATACATTTGGATTTAATTATCGAGGTAAAACTTATAGTAAAGATGATGGATTTCGTTTTGAAATTGATAATATATTTAGAAGTGATCAGTTTACCTTAGATGAGCAAAGAATTACTCATCATTGTCAAACCATAACAAATAAAACAAGTGGGTTATTTTTAGAATATGTTCCAAAATCTAGAACTCTAGAAAAAATATTAGGAAAAATATTAGGAAAAAAAGAGGCGGGAGAAGAAGCACAAGGAGCAGCTGGAGCTAGTGCTGAAGAAGGAACTGGTGAAGATGAAGATCCAGAATTTAAATCTAATTTTGATTACAATTTATTTGCTATATTATTTCAAATATATGCTGCCTTATTTGCATTAGAAGGAGTATATACACATCAAGATTTACATTCAAAAAATATTATGATTATAACATTAGATTATGAAATAAGTATAATATATAATATACGTGATGTAGAATATATTATAACAACAAAATATATACCAGTAATAATAGATTATGCTACCTCACATTTAAGTCATGATCCTGAAAATGATTCAATGAAATTTATAAATTTGGCATGTAATACAACATGTAATCTTCGTTATGGATCGCGTGAATGTTATTTGAATCAGATATTATATTCTAATGTAAGTATAAATCCTCATATAGATATGATAATTAAAGCAAAATCATTTGGAAAGGCAAATAAATCAATTGATTTATTACTTATTAATAAATTAATGTTTGAAGATCCAAATATTCCGGAAGGTTTACCATTAAAAGCACATTATAAAAGCATTTTTAAACTATTACAACGTACTGAAAAAATTGATTGGGGATGGAAAAGGAAAGATGAAGGCAGAATTATATCTTCAGCTGTAGCTGAACACCCTAGTTATTTTCCCAGAAAAAAAGATGACAAAATAAGATATACAAGTGATATGATTACAGAATTCTTAATACCACATTATAATGAACACTACAGAGCATCAATTAGTATTAAATCAACTCAAATAAAAATTGATTGTGATTTTTCAAAAAGACAAAAATGGACCTACACAGAACCAACACATCCAGTTCCTGTTGCTCCAACAACTGTGTCAGGAAAGGAAAAAAAATTTGATGTAATTGCTTTTTTGAAACAAAAAGGAATGGAAGCAAAAGAAAGAAAGGGAAAAGAAGCAAAAGGAATGGAAGGAAAAGGAGGGTATTATGATAAGTATATGAAATACAAGGCTAAATATCTTGCTTTAAAGTATAGCTCTGCTGAACTTTAAAGCAAGATATTTAGCCGCAATCCGAAGGATCAAATTAAAATATTTGAGGCTAAAAGCCGAAAATATTTTAATTTAAAGGGGAAGCATCCGAAGGATCAAATTAAAATATTTGAGGCTAAAAGCCGAAAATATTTTAATTTAAAGGGGAAGCATCCGAAGGATCAAATTAAAATATTAATTAATAATTTATATCTAAAATTATTAATTAAAAGTGATTTTCATATAATTCTCTAGAATCATACTTTAATATATCTTCAAATGTAAATTCATAATTATTCAATATATTAGATGGTTTTTGATATTCAAATAATATTTCAAAATAATCATCTTTTTTAGGATAATCTCTTAAAAAATAAGCAAATATATGATACAATGATCCATTATTAGGTAAATATTTTACCAATAAATTTAGGTCTAATTTTTTATCAATTATAAAATTAATTGCTGGTTTAATCTGAATATCTTTAATTAATAAATAACATTGATAATATAAATTATTATTTAATTTATTATTATAATAAGTATTTCTCTCTTCAATAAATTTTAATATATTATCAGTTAATCTTGATATAGGTATTAATATATAACAATTTTTATTTTCTATTAATTTGTAATATTTATTCATAGTTTTTAAAAACTTTAATACACCGTCTTTAATATGTTGAATTAAATAATGATTCCCCATTACTATAGCATCCGAATGATTATTAAAAATATGATACAATAAATTAAATAATAATTTTGAATCATTAATATAATTAATAAATATCATATCTGGAATAATTTTTTTATCAATTAAATAATTATATCCATTTAATATATTTCCTTTAATTATTTCAACATTTTTATATTTTTGCATTTTTTTATAAACTGTTTCTAAATGAGGATATTTAATATAAAATTTATTTATTCCTTCATTTACTATATTATTATTCTTTTCAAAAATACCTTCAAATTCATTTAAGCATATTAATTTTGATTCAATATTATATTTCTTTATAAATCTACTTGATCCACCATACCATGTTCCAATCTCAAATATAATATTTAATGTATATAATTTAGATATAGTATATATAACACTTTTTGTATCATATGATAATTTTTCATATGAATTATCTAGATATGGAATTTCTTTATTATTTACAATAATTTTCAAAGTATCTTTTTTAATAATATCTGGAATTAGTAATTGATCAGTATTTAAAATTGAACCACTTATGATAACTTTTATATGTTCTTTAATTAAATTCATAAAATTATCTTTATTAATCATTTGAATATGTATTGGATTTAAATATATTTTATCTTTGTCAAGTATTGGATAATATGGGTATATTTCATAAGTATCTTCTTGTAAATTAGCAGTTTTAATTGAAATTGAATATATATTGGGTTTTACCTGATTATTTTTAACAAAAGGAATTAAATCTTTAATTAAATCATCATTATAATCTTTATTATTATAGATATTAACCTCATAATTTAAATTCTTTAATTTTATTCTTGATTTATCTTTTGGAACAATATGATTTATTTTTTGATATATATTGTCGTCAATTCTAATTAATATTTTATTATACACGTAATTATTAATTAATTCATTATTAATTAATTCATTATTTCCAAGATATATTAATCCATTAATATGAATCCTGTTAATAGAATCTAAAATTTCATTTTCTTTATAAATTATATATAAATCATAATTTGAAAATCCAATATCTTCAAAATGAGATATTCCATAGTTTAGGTTATAAAAATATATATTTAAAATTTTTTGTAATATATTATCCTTAAAGCTATTAAATACATAAATAACATTATTTTCAGAACACAAATTGTAAAAACTTTTATAATTTATGTATATATCATCTAAATATTGTGGCTTAATTGGAACGTTTTGTGAATATGCTATTTTTGAAATTATTTTTAAAGTTTCATCTGAATTAGTTGTAAAAATTTTTAAAGATTCGAATATAATTTCATTATGAATATTTGAAAAATTTGTTATTTCATTGATTAAAGTTTCCTTATTAAAAGATTCAATACCTAGTTTGGAAATATTTTCAATATTACCTAATTCCTCAAATCTACTAATATTTAATTTATCTTTTATTTGATTATATTTATCTTTTTTAAAATTATTACAACTTACTAAAAATCCGCTACTTGTCATATCATATAAAATTTGTCTAATCAAAACAGTTTCATCAAATAAATATGATAATATTATAATTATCTCTTTTGTAGCATCAATTGTAGCATGTGTTAGTGTACAAGAAAAATCACCATCATTAATTAAATAATCTAATACTTTTAGTTTATCTATATTTATTCTTAATCTTTTTTGTTCTATACGATTATCTTTAAACTTTATTCCTATTGGTGTTATTTGCTGTACAAATATTCTATTAAAATTATCGGTATTTATTAAATCTAAATGATCATAATTAACTATAACTTCAAAAGTATTATTATTAATTCTTTTTTCATATGTTCTTTTTAATGAACCAACTCTTAATACTCTATTGAAAATATTTTTATTTTTATTTTTTATATTGGAGTTATCAATATCATAATCAATATATCTACTATTTTTATCCTTCTTTAGCATATAACGTTTTTCTTGAATATTTTTATCTATTATAAATGAATTAGTTAATAAACCTTTATTAATATCAACCCAATCTGGTATAACACCATCATAGGTTTTATTATATTTAATTTCATACTCAGGTTCTGTAAATTTTAGATCATTACATTTTGATATTTTATAATATCTTATTTTATTTAATTTATATAAAATTTCATCCATATTATAACTATTATAATAATTATAATAATTTTATAATTTAATCTATTTAAAAATTTAAATAAATAAAAAATCTTACTGGATCCAACATTACGTTACTCAATCTTAATGAGTTTTTCGTGCTCCTGTAGTACCCGAATCGTAGCAGCAGGAACCCACTTCTCCAGCTCGGCCATCTGATTATGTTCTCCAGCATTGATACTGGTAATCAGTGCGCGAATTGTTGTAGCATCAACTGTTTGCGCACTTTCTTCGCTAATACAAATCGGCCCAATGAAATCTTCGAGCAAATAATTATGCCCAAGAAAATTGACACCGACAATCTCTTTCTTATCATCAGTGGCCCTGCTACCAAGACGGATTTTATTCAAATAGTCCTGTGTTGCTGCGTCCTTGCCACACCCGCACAGATACACGTCAAAGTGAGAATCAAAAGAGTCCCACGTTTGGAAATAATTTGTGGGATATTTGCTCTCAAGAACTTCGCAAACTTTTGTATGGAAGTCCGCGTTCCAGGCAGAAAAGTTGCACTTGTCTGGCGCATAACCAGACTTGTGATTAGAGTCGTGAATTCCACGAATCGAAAGTTTTTTAAGGAGGCTCAAGTTCATGTTGTTTTCAATCATGTAATCCCTAACAGCCTCCTGAATATTCTGACTGCGAATCGCCGTGTTGTAAGGATTCTTCGGATTGACAGGTTTTCCATTGTCGTGATTGAACTCTGGAAGTCCGTGAGAACCAATCAAAATAATAAACTCGTCATACTTATCAAAAAAATGCATGATTGAAGCAAGATGAGCATATGTAAGTGGCTGAAAGCGACCTACATAAACACCAACACGAACAACCTTTGGCTCCATGAAAAGCCACAAGAGTGGAAGGGCAATCAAGCCGGCAAAAAGAAAACTTGTGAAAAAAATAATAGGCCCTTCTGGTGTCTGAAGAGACTTGAACACATTAGCAAAGAAACCGGTGAGAGGTGAGAGCATTTCTCTTTGGGTGGGGACGTTTGCTTAGCAGTGATGGCCGAGCGATGAGTAATGCTTCGAAAGAATAGTGCTTTGTAAAAAAATTATTTTCAATTTTTATTAATAATTGTTAAAGAAAATCATTAATAAAAATGGTGTGAGGAAATCTATTATTTAAACAGCTAAAAAAACTTTTAATAAATTAAAATCTTTTTAAGCTTCGCATCGCTTAAAGCAGCGCAAGGTTGGTGCCGAACATTAAGGGTCCGACGCACATGATTTGCGCCTCAAGCTTCTGCCTAGAGCGCATGTTGTTGTTGTAGCGGTTCGCAACAACAACCTCCAGAACGCTAGGCGATGCGAGGAGCAGGTTCTGGCGATACGGCTTCAGCACGTTGAAGACCTTCTGGATCGAGCGGATGAGATTGCGAAGTTCCGGTGTCATGATGAAGATGACGTGATTGCCATGCTTATCGATCACGTCGATGAAGTGGGTCATTCTAGACGGAGGAGAGTGTTGGAGAGCTGACACTGATAATATATATTGATGAAGCCTAATATTAAAAAAAATTTCAATTTTATTAATGGGCAGCTAAAGACTACAGCTCAATTTTATTGGATGCTAAATTTCATTAATGAAATCTAGCCTACAATAAAATTGGTGGGCAGCTAAAGGCTACAGCTCAATTTTATTATAATAAAAATTGATTTTAAATGTTATTCTATATACTCTAAAAGATTTTATAACAACATGTATGCTAAATTACAACAACTTAAATTAAATCCAGAAACAGAAAATATTGGAAAGAGATGGGAACAAGAAGAAATCAATGAATTATTAAATGAAATTAAAGATGATACTGATCTTAAAGATATAGCATTATTACATAAAAGAAGTATTGGAAGTATTCGTGGTAAATTATTAAATATTGCTGATCATTATATTCACGATAAAAAAATGGATATAAATGAAGTTTCAAAGATAGTCCGATTATCAGTTATGGATATAAATACTTATTTACTTAAAAAATTACCAAAAAAAGAAGTTAAGGTAACAAATAGTGATTATTTGAATGGAACATTAAGTGAAGTATCAAAACCTAAAACTGTTATAAAATTAAATACTGAACAACAAAATGCTCTAGATGCTTTTATGAAAGGTGATAATATATTTTTAACTGGTCCAGCAGGAACAGGAAAATCAGTTACTTTAAATAAGATAATTGATTTTTGTATTTCGAAAAATATTAAATATGGTGTTACTGCTACAACCGGTACAGCTGCTTTTCTTATTGGTGGTAAGACATTACATTCATATTTAGGTATTGGATTAGCAAAAGAATCAGCAAAAGAAATATATGAGTATGTTAGATATAAATTAAAACATACAGCAGATAAATTAAGAGATATAAGTGTTCTTATTATAGATGAAATTTCAATGTTAGAGGGAGAATTATATGAGAAAATATCAAAATATTTATCATATATTCGAAGAGATCCAAAACCATTTGGTGGATTACATATTGTAATAACTGGAGACTTTTGTCAATTAGAACCAGTTTCAGGAACTTATTGTTTTAAATCAGAAGAATGGACAAGATCAGCCTTAAAAACAATTTACCTACATAAATTGGTAAGACAAGATGGAGATTTAGAATTTCAAAATATGTTATCTCAATTAAGATATGGAAAATGTACTGAGAAGACATATCAGAGATTATTACAATTAAAGAATACTGAATTTGGAGAAATTAAACCAACAATGTTATATCCAAAAAATTATAATGTTGATATAATTAATAAAAAAGAATATGAAAAATTAATTGAATCTGGTGTTCAAAAGAATACTTATAAATTAATTTTACCACCTTTAGCAAAAAATAGAGATAAAGCAACAAAATGGATAACTAGTTTAGAAATTCCAGAATCAGTTGAATTATGTATTGGAGCTCAAGTTGTAGTATTAGCAAACATAAATCAAGATGCTGGTATTGTTAATGGAACTAGAGGTAAGATAATTGATTTAAAACCTAAATCTGTTATTATTAAAAGAGTTGATGACTCTTGTTATGAAATTGAATATCATAAAACAATTAGTTCAGAAGATCCAAATATTTACGTTTCTTTCATGCCCCTAAAATTAGCTTATGCTTTAACAATACATCGTAGTCAGGGAATAACACTCGACGCAGTAGAGATAGATATTGGAAGTAATATTTTTGCTGCTGGTCAAGCTTATACAGCATTGTCAAGAGCCCAAAGTTTAAAAAGTGTTAAGATAAAAGCTGTCGCAAAGAATAGTTTTATAATAAGACCAGAAGTATTGGAACTATATAAAGGAATAGAAGAAGAATTAAAAAAGGATAATAAAAAATTTGTTGGCAAAGTAATAAATAATATTATATATAGAATTGCGAATCATATCGAATTAGATAAAACATTAGATTTTATATATGAGAATTTTATTGAAGAAGGTGATGAAGAATCTGATAAATATTTTGAAAATTATAAAGAAGAAAAATTTAATATTGAATATTCAGAAAATGGCTATTCAGAAAATATATATAAGAATATTCAGTTTAATAAATTAGTTAATATGGTTCATAAATGTTATGATATTATGATTAATAATATTGAATTCCTAAAAGATCAATTAGAAGATTATCATATAAAATTTGTTTAAAGTAGAAAATTTAATTTATAATATATTATATAATAAATTAATGTCTGAAACTGCGCCTGGTGCTCCAAATATTACTGCTGATCCAACGATTGGTGCTACAACACTTATATTTGCTTGGACCGCTCCAGATAGTGATGGAGGATCTGAAATTACAAGTTATACACTAAGTGATGTAAATACTCCAGAAACACAATTTATTTTACAATTATATCATTCACCATATACAGTTACTGGTTTAACTAATGGAACCGCATATACATTTCAAATTTTAGCTACAAATATTGCTGGAGATGGTGATGCTGCTATATACAATCAAGCAGTACCTGTAGATTCTATTCCGCCGCCACAACTTATTGGTGGCTATATACGTCCAATTGTATCAGATTCAACAATTCAAATATATTGGTCGGAACCATTAAATCTTAATGAACCAGTTGTAGCATATATATTATATATATATTCGGGAGATATTAATAATAGTCTTGAAATTCCAAGTACACCACTTAATTATACATTCACTGATTTATCTAATGGAACAGATTATTCAATTAAGATTGCTGCTAGGATTGGAACAAAGGGGGATCAGATTGGATCATTTGTTTTTTATAGAACTGTTCAACCAGGTAATAAACCAAGTATTCCTACAAGTATATCTGTTACAAATCCAACATCAACATCTGCTTTAGTCACTTGGTCAGCTCCATCAGATAATGGAGGCGCAACAATTAAATGGTATGTAATTACACCATATTCATCTGATCCAGCTGATCCATTTACAGCATATAATTCATCTGCTTCAGCTGTGGATGCGAGTTATGGACATTATGGAAAAAAAAGTGCTAATGGAACAGATACATCAATTCTTTTTACTGGATTAACTGAAGGAAATACATATACATTTGGAGTAAGTGCTGTTAATGATCCAGGATATTCACCAGTATTAGTATCTACATAAGCACCCAATTTTTAAATACTGGTATGAAATAAAAAATTGAAAAATCTACAATATAATTCATATTTAATAGAAAAAGATATATATGAATTCATACCAAAAATGTCTAAACCACAAAAAGACTATTATCCGGATGCAGCAACAAGAGAGTTATTTGTTGGAAATTTATCCAAAGGTGCTGAAGTAATATTTAAGGATTTGGATGGATTCACTTATTTTCAGCCGGACCGTGAAGGACGTCCTTATGGATTTATTGGATTTAAGAGCGCGGAACACTGTAATGCTGCACTTGAAGAATTAACTGGAAAAATATTTAATCGGAGAATTATTGAGGTGAGACGCCCAAATTCTTATGTGCCTCCAAAGATTACAAAGCAAAAGAAAAAGATACAGCAAAAATTAGCTACTGAAAAATGGGAGGAGGAAGAAACAGTATTAGCAAATTATGAAAAAGCTCAGAAAGAATATATTGAGCAATCAGAGGCATTAAAATATTTTGAAGAACAAAAGAAACTAATTCAAGAGCGCGAACAGAAGGAAAAAGATCAAAAAATATTGGAATTACAACAACAATTGGAATATTATCAAAAGCGTGAGCAAGATATTCTTGCTAAGGAGCGCGAAATCGAGCAAAAGCGTATCATTGAACAGCAACGTTTGATTGAGCAGCAACGTTTGATTGAGCAGCAACGTTTGATTGAGCAGCAACGTTTGATTGATGAGCAACGTTTAATTGAGCAGCAACATCTGATTGAGCGCCAACAGCAAGAACAAATAGAAAAACAGAGATTATCTGAACAATTACAGAAATTTAATTTTGAGATTGTTTCTGCGGAACAGTATTCTCTTATTCAGGGAATTCAGTCAAGTCCAGAAACAGAATCCGAAAAGAATGTGTATTTTGGATTAAAAGAAATGAAAAGTATTAATGGCTTACTTCCTGGTAGCACGGCTGAAATATTATATAATGCTCTATACTACAAGTATAGGCATTATAACTTGTTAGGGATTTAAATGATTATTTTATAAAAATTGAAATTTATTTTTATATTTTAGGACATTATTAAGGGTAATTTTCCCATCCGCAACTATATCTCTCAGCAACCTACCGCCAACATGAACTTTGTCAGTCCGAAGGGTGATCCCACACGTAAGATCTACTTGGGTGGGCTTACCCCTTATGTTCTTGAGGAGGCCCACAAGATGATGGCAATCCACGAGCCACACCTTACGCGGACTCAAAGAATCTTTCACACTCCTGGCAATTCGTTTTGTTTTCTGCAGTTCAGCACAGCAGAAAACTGCTCAAAAGTGTTTAATCTGATTGCTGGTTCTTTTCGTGTCCAGCGCCCACGTGATTATGTGGAGCCAAAGATTGAGGCTCCGAAGATTGAAATGCCAAAGATTACAGAGAAATCATTCCCATCAATTGGCGGAAACATTGGTGGCGAGATTTTGCTTGCTGGTGGCTCTGCGGCACCCTCTTCCGTTCGCTTGCTAGGAACAGCGTGGGAATCAAAAAAGTTGGTAAAAGGGCTTCACGAAGCAAAAAACGCAGAGGAGGCAAACATTGCTGCGTGGGAGGCCTATGACCGTGCTTGTGCTCTCGCAGCAGAAGAGGAGAAGAGACGTCAAGAGGCCATTGAGTGGGCAGCTGGCGCACCTGCGCGAAAGGAGGCAGCAAGACTGGCAGCAATAGAGGAGGAAGCAGAGTTGGTGCGCCTTGAGATTGTCCGTGCTGAAAAAGCAGCGAAGGCGCGTGCCAAAGAGGAGCGCAGATTGGCTGCTATTTCTGCTGAGGCTACTGCTGCCAAAGAAAGGGCAGAAAAGGAGCTGTTTATTGTGAATGCCAAAAACTACCTGTGGTATAAGAATCTTCCAAGTGATGAGAGAGATATAATTCGCAAGACTCATTTTTCTGACGTTGCTTCTTGGGTAACAGGGTTCAATTATGTTCGGCAGAATGACATCCAGATCTAGATTATTGATTAAAATATAATTTTATATTTTAATCAAATATTATCGTTTCACAAAAATATAGATAATTAAAAATTGAAAATTTAAATTTAATATTATTCCTTATTTAAATCGTCACACTGTCCTCATTATCCCTCAAGCGTCTGCTAGAGTTTGTCGTCAAAAGAAAAACCACTTCCATACAGTACATAATATGGCAAGGACTCGCAGTAAGA
>Ga0214923_10004588_pt1 | contig 16591 bp, 16 predicted proteins | sample LL1510_MetaG_FD_177993 | JGI IMG/M metagenome (GOLD analysis project Ga0214923, IMG submission 177993) | Freshwater microbial communities from Lake Lanier, Atlanta, Georgia, United States - LL-1510 | ecosystem: Environmental > Aquatic > Freshwater > Lake | place: USA: Georgia | collected...
GTACGAAGAGTGACCTCTATAAGAGGAAATCCAGATTCAACTAAGCAGGATCCTAATTCTCTTGCCCAACCAGCATCGTCGATAACGAGAATTGGAATAATGGAAAAATTCGGAAAACTCATGAAAACTTCAATTCACAAGAGAGAAATTTTTGAGAATTTGTTCTAAATAATGAGTTTATAATCTTAGAATCTAAATCAGCTTTTTCCAAAAGAATGCGCCAATCTCGTCCCAGAGCAACTAGCCCCGGGGAACCACCTAGGGAGTTCCACAGCGTTCTACGTGCACCATCAGTTCCAAGCATGATTTGAGAATCATATCCTGCCCGGCACATTTCAATTGTTAGAGAGAGTGAATCCTTATTAGAGATATTCAATTGTCGGATGGATTGGTCATATTCAACATTAACTCCGGAAGCGAGTATTTCACGGTGATAAGTGCGATCTGGATGTTTATCTGTGTGAGAGAGTACGACGCGGCTCAGGTCTGCTCCGAGTGAATCGAGAAGTGAGATTTGTTGTAGTGCGCCCATGCCCTCCTCACAATGCGTAAGAATTGGTGCGCCAGTTAATTCTTGGGCTCGTACCGCTCCAGCAAATAGTTCACGCTCTAGAGAATTCGGTTCTTGTCCAAGAGTATGAATCTTTATAATTCCACAATTACCAAGAGTGATTTCTTTGATAAATATTTGAGCAAAAGTTTCGCTATCAGCTTTTAAAAAGATACTATTGCTTTCATAGTATTTTGGATTATGCATTCCCGTCGCAGCTATTATGTGAACGCCTGCTACTCGCGAAATTTCTTTCAACTTTTCGATGTTTCTGCCTGATTCGCCGGGCATACAATCGACAAAGAGATTTACTCCGATATCGCGACACGGGAGAAGTTCAAGAGTGGCATCATTAACGCTATCCAAAAAAATATGTGGCATTTGATTAAGGACAATATTTGAGTCAATTATTAGATGTTCATGGAGATAAGCACCAGTAACTACGTCGGGTTCGATATCTCCAAGTACTGTTCTAATCATGGCGTTGAAAGAATCGCGCCGCTTTCACGAAGATGAGATTGAATTGAAGCAGCGGATATGTCTCTGATGGATTTATTGGAAAGTGCTGAAAGTGACGCATTGACACCCACCGCTTCACCCATGGCCATACATTGGCCCATGGATCTGATGCTTGCGTGAGCGTCATGCGAAGCGGAGAAACATCGCCCAGCGACAAGAAGATTTTCTGCGTCCTTTACTCTTAAAGCTGAAAGTGGAATACCTACTGCGCTTCCCTCGGGAAGATAACGCCATTCAGTTCCGTCGCCACTGTGGTGGTCTTCTATCGGTGCGCCGCAAAGGGCAATTTGGTCATCAAATTGTCGTGCGGAAAGAACATCCTCTCTTGTCACTCGATAATCCCCATAAACCCGTCTAGTTTCGCGAATTCCTAAGAAGGTAGATAATCCATAAATATCCGAATCCTCATATCCTGGAACTTTCGCTTTCAAAAATCTGGCGTATTCCAAAGCTTGTTCTCTACCTTGAGTTTCCGATTCTGTGAGGAAATAAGGATCCTCAATTACCGAATCAAATCCATCCGCTCGAGATCGAACAGAATCCAGGCGAGTCATAACAGTCGCTGTTGTATTTGGAACAGTTGTGATGTGATCCGAACCCTCTTTTCGAGGAAGCTCAAATCCCTCCAGAGAAGCTTCGCGCATAAGTGAATGTAGTTGATCCTTAGAGATACTCGTCCGTTTCTGCATATTCACATTAACCATACGAAATGTGGTGGTCAGGGTTTGTGCAGGTGACAGATCTCCTGCTCTCTCATAAGAGAAACCTCCTAAGTGAGTAATATCGGCATCGCCCGTAGTATCGACAAATACGTCAGCGCTTACGTGATAAGTTCCTGAACGATTCGAGAGAACCAAACTCTTGATGTTTCCGTCCTGAACTTTGACTTCATGAATAAGTGAATGAAACAAAAGTGTCACGCCACTACGCTTCAATAATCTTTCCCACGCTACTTTGAGATGTTCTGGGTTATAAGTGATTCCCGTTCCTGCACCGTAGGTATTTGGACGTTCGACCACTGGCCCCATTGCTCGAAGTTCGATAACAACATCGTCAGGAATTCCACCTACTATTTTCTTGGCTTCCTTTCCTGGGGTATAAAAGCCATAGAAAGTATCGAGCACTCCGGTACTTGTGCCTCCGGCAAAAGGGAGTCGGTCAATAAGGAGAGTGCGCGCGCCACTACGAGCCGATGCGATTGCGGCGGTGCACCCAGCCGATCCTGCGCCAGCTACCACCACACTGAAACTGCCGAGATTCCGACTCATTTTTCCAATATTCCTTTCTCTGGGAGTCTATTCATTGTGCGAGTAAATGTATAGACTAATTAGCAAAACTTTGACCCGATGGGAGATGTCGTGAAGACACAGAAGATTGCAATGTTAGGAACTGGCTTAATAGGCGACTTTTACACGATGACTTTACATGGGCAACGCAATCGGGATTCGGTTGCAGTCGTTTACTCTCGCAGTAAAGAACGAGGAGAAGCTTTTTCAAAGCGCTGGAATATTCCAAATTACACAACAAGCCTGGAAGAGGCTATTAATCATCCGGACGTAACAGTCATAGTTGTTGCTCTTCCTAATCATATGCATGAAGAAGCAATAACTCTCGCTGCAAAATCGGGAAAAGCAATCTTATGCACAAAACCTTTGGCACGAAATGCTGCAGAAGCAAAAAGAATTCTTGATGTAGTTGAAAAAGCTGGTGTTTTTGCCGGCTACCTTGAAGATCTTTGCTACACGCCAAAAACATTAAAGGCGGTTAAATCAGTAAAGAATGGAGCCGTTGGAGATGTTTTGTGGGTTAGATCACGAGAGACCCATCCCGGCCCACATAGCGCATGGTTTTGGGATGACAAGCAAGCGGGTGGTGGTTGCATTGTTGATTTGGGTTGCCACTGTATCGAGATTATTCGCAATTTCGTGGGTAAAGGAAACAGACCTGTCGAAGTGCTGTGTTGGAAAGATACGATGGTTCACCCCATCAATGCCGAAGACAATGCGATTGCATTAATCAAATTTGAATCTGGTGCCATTGGTCAATTTGAAGTCTCTTGGACTTTCCGAGGCGGAATGGATCTTCGTGATGAAGTTGCCGGTACGCATGGCACAATCTGGATGAATCACTTTTTGCGAACTGGATTCGAGATGTTTACTGCAGCAGATGGTAATGCCTATGTTGCGGAGAAAGCAGAAGCTTCTACAGGATGGCTCTTTCCGGTTGGAGACGAAGTTGCTGAACTGGGTTACGTCGATATGTTCACAGATATGTTTGAGTCTATGGAGAGCGGAAAAGCTCCAATGGAGACTTTCTACGATGGCTATGTCGTTAACGCCATCATGGATGCTTGTTACCGTTCTGCAGAAACAAATGGCTGGGCAAAAGTTGATTTGGAATGGCGAGGTGGATCAACTCCGCGTATTTCAAACAAACCTCAGACTTTTGAAGGCAAGACGATCATCAAGCAAGAAACTTTGCCAGACGGTCGCGTCAAATTGATCCTAAAAGATCCTGCAACGCAGGAGTTTTCGGATCGCATAGTTGCAACTGTCAATGCTTAACGAATAGTCATAGGGAGCAAGGTTGCAATTTGATTGCGAGCAATCAAGAAACCTTGCTTCACTAATTCATTAGTTCCTTCATATCGACGATCTTCATGTTCGATGCACAATACATAGTCGTATCCAGCTTGAGATAATCCAGAAACAAATCGTGCCCAATTTACTTCGCCATATCCTGGGAGTCGAGGACGTTGCCATCCAATTCCCTTAGACATGACACCATTGTTATACAGGCCTTCGCGATCGATTTCTAAATCTTTGACATGAGTGTGATAAATCCGCGCACCAAATTCACGAATAACTCTATCCACATCAATCATTTGCCAAATGAGATGTGATGGATCTAGGTTCAGACCAACTGTTGGACCAAAGAAATCAAACATTTCACGCCACATCCGGGGTGAGTAAGCAAGATTATGTCCTCCGGGCCATTCATCTTTGCTGAATATCATTGGGCAGTTTTCAATGGCTATTTTGACGTTGCAATCTTCGGCATATTTAACGATGTCGGGCCATACCTTTTTTGCTTCTTCCCAATTTTCATCCTGAGTTTTTGAAGCGTCAGCGCCAATAAAGGTACTAATTACAGGTACTTTCATCATTCCCGCAGCACGGATTATCTTCTTCGTGTGCTCATTTACCTGACTGCGATGAGTTGGATCGGGGTGGAGGTTATTGGGGTAGTAGCCGAGTGCAGACATTGTGATCTTTCGATTCTTTAATTCACCAACAATTTCGTCGCATTGACCTTGAGAGATACCATCGACATCGATATGCGTGATTCCTGCATATCGTCGATTTGCTCCTGCTGATTTCGGCCAACAGCAAACCTCGAGCATCTCAAACCCCTGCGCGCTCGCCCAATCGGCGATTTCATAGAGCGGAACATCTGGAAGTGGTGCGGTTAGTAGTCCTAGCTTCATATTCTTTTCCCTTCAGTCAACCTTGACCCAACTTTGAGTCTTGGAACTCTTTGCAATTGCTTCAGTAATTTTGAGACTTGTAACTCCATCCACGAAATTTGGATAATCGACTTTTCGCTCATTTCTTGAAATATCGGAGTAAACCCTCTCGAATAGAGCTCGGAAAGTTTCACCGAATCCTTCGATGTGTCCGCCGGGGTAGAAGGCATTTTTTGCCGCATCTGCTGAAATGGAAGTGGGGTCTTTTAAGGAAATTTCATTTGGCTTGCCTCTGTGGCCCATCCACAACTTCTCAGGTTCTGTTGAATCGTAAGCGAGAGCAGAAGTTGTGCCTGACACTTCCCAGCCCAAATTATTCTTGCGACCAGCAGATACCTGTGAAATTGATAGAGTTCCTCGCGCGCCATTTTTATAACGAATCAGTACACCTGCCGCATCATCAGATTTCATTTGCACGTTTTCCCGGCGCGAGCTTGTATCAACCGTAAAAGTTTGAACAGGACCAGTCGGCTTTTTCCGCTCGGGAACAATGGTATGAAGATCTGCAAGGACAGACTCCACTTCTAATCCCGAAACAAAAGATATTTGATCAATTAAGTGCGAACCAATATCTGCGATAGCGCGTAGACCGCCAGCCTTATCTTCTTCAAGACGCCAATTCCAATCAGTATTAAGTAAAAGCCAATCTTGGTGATAGGAACCATTCACATACCTTGGAATACCAATTGCTCCAGACTGAACAAGTGCGCGCGCTTCATGAACCATGGGATAAAAACGCGTATTAAAGCAAAGGGCATGCACGAGATTGCGAGATTGTGCCAATGATAAGAGCTCTCTTCCTTCGTTTGCGGTGAGTGCTAATGGTTTTTCGCAAATTACATGCTTTCCAGCTCTGAGTAGTTCGCTCACTTGTGCAAAGTGGAGAGCATTAGGGCTAGTGACATGAACGATTGTGACGTCAGAATCTGTTGAAATCTCGGATATGGTTTTGTAGGCGTGAGGTATCTTCAAACTTTGCTGGGCGACACCTGTACTTGAGTCACTTCCAGCCAGAACACCTTTGACGGGGATACCCATTCTTCTAATTGCCTCAATATGTACAGTTCCGATAAACCCAGTTCCAATGACGGCTGCTGTAGTCATGACTATCTTCTCTACTTTCGCTCCGAGATTGAAGAATAAACCCAAGCTAAAGCAAGCACTATGCCTCCATAAACTAATTGCTTGAAAGCTTCGGAGGAGTTAAGCGTCGCAAGTAGGTAGGAAAGTACAGAGAGAATCAATGCGCCCATTACGCTGCCTGAGTAACTTCCCATTCCACCCATAATTGAAGTGCCACCTATGACAACAGCAGCTACAGAGGGTAAGAGATAAGAGTTAGCAAGGCTTATTGCGACCGCACCAGATTGTCCACCGAGCATGATTCCGGCAAATCCACCGAGAATTGCACAAGAGATATATGCAGCAACTTGTACATGCCAGACTTTTATTCCAGCTAGCCGAGCTGCTTTTGCGTTATCACCTATTGAATAAATGACTCGTCCAAATCCAGTACGGGTGAGAGAGAGATGCACTAAACCTCCGACAATGATCCAAATAACCAAGGGCCAAGTGATGGGATCAATGATCAAACCCGAGCTCAAGGTCACGAGAATGTCTGGCATTCGTGAACTTCCGCGCAAGAAAGTGCTAACTCCCACGGTAAATACGCCAATCAAGATTGCGCCCATACTTAAAGTCATGATCAATGGGTTCACACCAAAAAGCCCAATTGCTATCCCGTTAACGGCGCCAATAACAATACAGAACAAAAGTGCGTACAAAAGAGCAGTACTCAATCCTTCATTCGATTTCACACTGACGATGTAGGCAGCTCCTGTAGCAATCATTGCTAATGAAAGATCGATTCCCCCAGTCAGCATCACGATAGTCTGTGCCGCGGCAAGAAGTCCCAGAGGCGCCGCAAGTTGAAGCGTGATGCCAATTGAGGGAATCGAGAAGAAATAAGAATCGACAATTCCAGTAATCACGAATGTGATTGCCAAAATTAACCATAAAGCGACCATCGAACGATTTTTAAACAATAAAGATTTCATCGCTTATTTCTCGCTCTCAAGAGGCCGCCGATGAGAACAACGAGCACTGTTAATGCTCCTTGAATAATTTGACTGTAAGCGGGATCTATTCCATAGCCGAGCATGATTGTTGGGATGTAATAAAGCACCAAAGATGCAAGAGCTGGGCCAAAGAGGCCACCAACACCTCCAGCTAATGAAACGCCACCCAGAACCGCGGCCGCCACAGAATTAAGAGTTGCCGTGTTACTAATCACCGCAAATGGACTCGCCGCCTGAGTTATAGCAGTTAATGCAACTCCGCAAAGTCCAGCAAAGATTCCCCCAAATGCGTAGAGCAATATTCTGGTTCGAGAAACATTGACGCCAGAGAGAAATGCTGCATCTTTGCTCGAACCAATTGCGTAGAAGGAGATACCAATTCGACTTCTCTGAAGTGGCAACCAAATTAAAAGAATTGGCAGAAATAGGACGAGGAGCGGAGCTATAAAACTATCGCCTTTACCGCTGAAAGTTTGAGCAAAGTCGATATTCACGCCACCGCCAGGGCCAGGTTGAACAAAAAGCGCTAAACCAATCAACACGAAGCTAGTTGCAAGAGTCACAACAATGTCAGCAATTCCAGATTTAGAGATGATCCAACCTGTAGTGGCACCAATTAATGCAGCAATTAAAATTCCAATAATTGCCCACTTGAGCGAAGTTATGAAACTAGTCCCTTCACTGTATTTAGCCGTAATGCAGTTGATGAGGATCGCTTCTGCGCCAATTGCCAAATTTATTCCGCCACCGATAATTATCAGCGACTGACCCATGGCCAACAACGCGATTGGTACAATCCCAAGGAGAATGGTCTTGATCTCGTACGAACCAAAAATAGGAAGCTGATTTCCTCTCCAAAAGGTGAGGACAACGACAAGGCCAAGAATCGCGATATTCCACATCTGTTCGCGAATCGAAATTCTCATGATGTTCTTCCATGGGCAGCATTGAGCAATAATTCTTCATCACATTTTGCCGCATCAAATTCGCCGAAGATCTTTCCGTCATATAAAACTATTGCTCTATCGCATACCAATTCAATTTCGCGAAGCTCACTTGTAAAAAGCAGAACCGACTTTCCCTGTGATGAAAGGCTAGAGAGTAATTGATAGATCTGATTCTTCGTCCCAACATCAATACCTCTTGTTGGATCAAAACAGAGTAGAAGTTCAAAACCAGTAGTAATCCAGCGCCCGATTGTGACCTTTTGTTGATTACCACCACTAAGTCTCTTAACTTGGGAACTAGCCCTTGTATCAATCTCTAATTTAGTGACGGCATTATCTACCATCTCATCTTCAACTTTTTGATTGATCCAATTCCAACTTCGGAGTTGGCGGAACTTAGTTAGCGCAAGGTTTTCACGGATAGAACGTTGAGGAAGAAGCGCTGTCTTACGATCTCCGGGCACATAGCTGATGCCACGCTTGATTGCATCATTTGGATGTGAAAATTTAACTTGATCATTGTTGAAAAGAATCTCACCGGATAGGGCTTTGCGCTCCCCAGCTAAAATCTCAAAGAGTGAATCCTGGCCCTGGCCCTCTAATGCGACAACACCCAAAACTTCACCTTTGTTGAGGGAAAAGGAGATATCTCGTAGTTTTTGTCCATCGTTTATGGAAATAGCCTGCAGTATAGGGCGAACATTATTTGAACCAGATTTTACGTGAGATTTGCTCTTAGTGATCTTGGAACCAAGCATTGCAGAAACAATTCGATCCTCGTCACCATCAGTAGTTTTGAAAACGTCGACATCAATGCCATCTCGAAGGACCGTCACTCGGTCACAGATTTCACCAATTTCAGAGAGGCGATGCGAAATAAAAATTACTGAGTTTCCTCGAGACTTCTCTTCATTCATGACTCGAATGACCACTTCTGCCAAATTTGCGGGAAGTGCAGCAGTAATCTCATCGAGTATGAGAAGTTGCGGATCATGCGCAAGTGCACGCGCAAGATCAATCATGCGCAATATAGGAAGTTCGATTCGTGAGACTAGTTCTTCAAGGTTAACTTTGATTCCTAGCCGTTCTAGATTCTGTTCAAATTTTTTTAAGTCAGTATTTGTTAAATTTAAATTCCGTCGAACTGAAAGATCTGGAATGAGAGCTGGATCCTGAAAAACAGGAGCAACTCCATTTTTGCGGGCATTATCTGGAGACGAAAATCGAACCTCTGCACCATTTACTGTTATTTCCCCAGTGTCACCTTCAATGACTCCTGTGAGGATCTTTACCAAGGTTGATTTACCTGCGCCATTTGCCCCCATAAGTGCATGAATTTCTCCCGGCAAAACCGAGAAATTAGCGTTGCGCAACGCAATGACAGAGCCGTAGCTCTTTGCTAATTCACGTATTTCAAGCAGGTAATTCATTTGCACCTTTCAGTAATTGAAAACCTCAGGGCGGTTAGACCCTGAGGTTTTCAAGGTAGTTCTAGAAGAGAAATTTCACTTCGGAACTAATTAACCACGTGATCCGTCGTCAGAATCCTGTGGAGCCTTGCACCGGAAGAGCTGTGCCGGTGTGAAGGTGGTGTAACCAGGAATCTTGACAGCGCTTGAGAACGTGGCTTCTTGGCCCACGAAATAGGAAGAATCAATATCCTTCTTATTTGCTTGGTAGGTCCAAGCAGTTGGAGTCAAAAGCGTTTCATTCTTGACAGATTTTCCTTCAAGAACATCGATAGCCACTTTGAGACCTGCTCCACCAATCACAGCTGGGTTTGAGACAACAATTCCAACGAATCCTTTGCTTGCCAATTCTTTGGTTTGACGTAGGAATTCGTTGTTATCTGCACCAACGAGTGGAATGTACTTGCCACGAAGATTTGTCTTCATAGCCTCCACTACTGGATAGTCGATACCAGAAGTCCATACTCCCTGGAATTTGCCAGGCTTGATGAGTTGCTTAGCAAGCTCGCCACCCTTAGCCCAGTCCCAGTTCGTGAAAACTTCTTTTGTAACTTTCATATTCTTGTACTTTGCCATGACTTCTTTGAAGCCTTGGTCGCGAAGAGTGTCAGCAGGGTGTCCAGAGATTCCGCGCATGTAGAGCACGTTTCCTTTGTAGTTCATAGCCTTAGCTAAAGCTTCAGCACCGACTGCTCCGTACTTCTTCTGATCGTTTGAGACGATGAATGCACCATTAGCGCTGACTGGTCCATCTACAGCGATGACCTTGATTCCAGCTTTCATAGCCTCGTCAAGTGCAGGATTGATTGCGTCTTTATCACCTGGGTTAATGATGATTGCATTAACTTTCTGGCTGATGAATGCGCGCACATCTGCTGCTTGACCTGCTGCATCAGTGTTACGTGATGAGACTAGAACTTTATCTACCTTCTTGGAGAGGGTCGCTTCAGCTTTGATTGCGCAGACCATGGTTTCGCGCCATGAGTTTCCAGCCCAGCCGTTGCTGACTCCGATGACAAAACCAGCAGCATTCGCTGGTGCGGCATAGAGCGACATTCCAAGAATGAGGGCAATTGTTGAAGTGATCGCGATGAGCGAGCGCTTCGTTCTATTTACTGCTTTCATTCCTTTTCCTTCCTAGCACTAGGTTTTTCTCTATAGAGTCCCAATTAGCGAGGGCTAATTGAGGTCACTATTTACTCACCAAAGCCCCCCGGAGGGAAGGGCTGGTGAATAAATTTTCGATAACTTATGCATTCGAACCTCTTAATCGAGAAGAAATTCTTCTTCCGTGTTCTGCATAGGCGGAGTCAAAGAGAACTTTGCTTTTTTCATTTCCAATGACAGATGAACTAGTGATGACGGGTGGAATTAAGCCACTTCTGACTAATAAATCAGCCGTTTGAACCTTGATTTCATTAACAATCGCTATTGCGGTTACGGTTGAACCAGGACCAACTCGAGTTTCCAAATTAGGAACTTCAATGAGTGCATCACCAACAGGGGTACATAAATCGATTGTGAGATCTACATGATCCATCAATGTCGTACCGCTGGAATGTGTGGGCGCCCCCTCGCGATTCTGGGCAATTGATGTGACAGCTATCGTTTTGATTCCCGCTTTCCGCGCACCTCTCGCCATCTCCAGAGGTACCGCAGATTTTCCGTTCACACTAAAGACAATCATCATGTCTTGTGGTTTCAGAATCCAATTTTCTAGGATTTGATCAGCTAGTCCTTCCACACGCTCAATAAACATAGCCTGACGTTGACCGTTTGCACCAACGACTTGAGTATGAAAAGTCATTGATAACTCGCCGATCGGATTGAACCCGGGGAAAGATCCGTATCGAGGAAACATTTCTTCGATTGGAATTCTTGAATGTCCGGTACCAAAGAGGTGGACAACCCCGTCATTAGAAATAGATTCAAAACACCATTGCGCAGCTTGAGAAATAGCGTTACCTTGTTCAAGCATGAGGCGCTCAAGAAGTTCATGAGCGGATGACGTCCAACGACCCGATAACGGCGATGGAGAAGCGACCGACATGATCCTCCTCTGGGTAAGCGAAATGTATAGACGACTTAAGAGAAGGTAGTCCCACACCGATGAGAAATCAAGGTCCCCGATATAGGGAAATTGAGGCGTGGCTCCGAAAACTTGTGCGTGAAGGCGATGCGGGCGATTTAATTCCCTCGGAAGTAGAGGTCGCAGCTCGTTTCAAGGTAAGTCGTATGACAGCGCGGCAAGCCATGATGAATCTGCTACGTGAGGGACTTGTTGATCGTCGTCGGGGTGCGGGAACCTTTATTGCGAGTACGCCAATACATAGGACTGAAGGTATTCTCTTCTCATTCACAGAAGATATGCGTCGACGTGGCAAGAAACCGTCGTCAGTAATTCTCTCCACAGGGTTAGAGCTGGCAGGCGCTCGAGATAAAGAAGCTTTGAAGATAAAAGGGAAACCTAAAGTTGTAATTATAAAAAGGCTAAGACTTGCAGACGAAGTGCCGATTAGTATTGAACGAGTTGCTCTGATTCCAGAGTGTCGAGACGTCTTGAAGTCTGATTTAGTTCAAGGCTCACTTCACGAAAAAATGCGTGAGATTGGGTATGGTCCTTCGACCGCAAATTGTTGGTTGCAAGCACGTATTGCAGATAGAAGTGAGGCTAAACTTCTTGAAATAGCCGCTGGAACTCCGCTTCTAGTTGAAACTCGAGTCATTTCTGACGCGACTGGAAAGATTATTGAATTTACTGAAACGGCTTACGCATCAAATCGCTATGTGATTGATGTGAAATTAAATTGCGTGCCGGCAACTGCAGCAGCTTTCAATGCCGCACCTGTTGCTCCTGCGAAGAAACTTAGCTGAGCAGGAACTACTTCAAAGTTCGAGTTGGGCCATAAATTATTTCGATTGTGAAGTTCTTCTCGAATAAAATTCAATAATAGATCTCCTGCTTGGGCCACACCTCCACCGACTATAAAAATGCTAGGCGAAAACACCGCATTTACATTTGCTAACCCAATTCCTAGCCAGCGACCTACTTGTGCAAAAGCGTCAAGCGCTCGATGATCTCCAGACATAGCGAGTTTGTAGGCGTCTTCTGGACTTTCTGTGCCTGCCAGCGAAGAAATTGCAGCGGAGGATGTCAATGCTTCTAAGCAACCCCGAGTTCCGCATCCACACAGTGGTCCATCAGGAAAAACTACTTGATGTGCAATTTCACCGGCGCTTTTCGTGGTTCCCTCATGAATCCTTCCGTCGATAATGAGACCGCCACCGACGCCTGTTCCAAGGACGATGCAAGCAACGAAGCGATGACCCCTTCCTGCCCCTAAAGTAGATTCGGCGAGACAGAATGCTCGCGCATCATTGATCAGTGAAACTTTTTTTCCACTTAAGTCAGTCAAATTATCAACCAGAGGATATTGATTCCAATTACCTGGAAGATTAGGGAAAAGCAGAATATTGCCGTTGTCATGATCAAATATTCCAGGAACTGCTACAGCAACACCTTCAGTTGGATGTGCGTCATCGAATGAAGAAATCAGATCAGCTATACGTTTTGTCACATGTCCAGGACCTAAAGAAGCCTCAGTAGTGATCTGTCCCTTTTGTATCTCTCGGAAACTACCGCCTTGGATTTCAACAATCGTAAACTTGATATTTGTCCCGCCAAGGTCTATTCCTAAAAAAGTTCCCAATCAATCACCAAATCTCTCAACGTATTCATCAATCATTGCACTCGTAGTTGTCGCGCCCGATCTTTCAACTCCCGCATCCAACATATCAATAAGCGCATCTAAAGTTCGGACTCCACCTGCACTCTTTACTTTTACATGAGGCGAAACTGAAGCTTTCATAAGTCTGACATCCTCAAGAGTAGCTCCACTTGGGGCGTATCCTGTTGAAGTCTTTACATAGTGTGCGCCAGCTTCTTCACACAATTTACAGGCGGCTACTTTCTCCTCCGTAGTTAGATAAGCGTTCTCTAGAATTACCTTGACCATTTTTCCTTGCGCAGCTTCGACCACAGCCGCAATATCAGTTCGGACCTCATTCAAAAGACCCGATTTAAGCTTTCCTATGTTTAGCACCATATCAATTTCTGTCGCTCCATCTTGGAGAGCTTTCTGAGTTTCAAACACCTTAGTTTCTGTTGCGCTGGAGCCATGAGGAAATCCAACAACAGTCCCAACCTCAACGCCACTACCTTTGAGAAGATCGGCGCAAAAAGCTACATCACTTGGTTTGCAACAAACTGACGCAACCGAATATTTTCGAGCAATTTCACAACCTTGACGGACTTCATCTCGAGTCATTTCTGGCTTGAGTAACGAGTGATCAATAGTTTTCGCGATTTTTTGCTTCGAGTATCGGGGGTGAGCCATTTCATTTCCTCTCGGTTAGTTTCTCTTGATTGATTTCCAGCCGCCATCGACGGTCAAGATTTCGCCTGTAATAAAGGGATTATCGATACAGTAAATGTAAGCAGATACGAGAGCCTCGGCAGTCAATTGACCATTCGATAAAGGTTGTTTAATTTGGATAAAGTCTTGAATTTTTGGATCAGTGGTAGCACGTTGAGACATCGGTGTAGTCACTAACGCAGGAGCCACAGCATTTATCCGTATTTTTTCTTCCACATAAGAAGCCGCTGCTAATTTCGTCATACCCTCAATTGCATATTTACTGGTTGCATAGGCATGTGTCGAAAAACCTTCGTGTACGGGAGAAGTGGCAAGTACGGAGCTTGTGAGTGTTATAGAACCACCATTTCCACTAAGCGCACGAATTCCCTCTCGCAGTGTCAAAAATGCAGTATTAAGATTTAAATTCAAAGTTTCGTTCCATCCTGAAATTGGAATTTCACCAAATCTAGCGTCGCCAAACCTCCGTCCTGAACCACCAACGACTCCAACAACATCAGTGATCCCACCTAAAGATTCGGACGCCTGATTAAAACCTTGTACACACTCTCCTTCGTTACGTAAATCAATTGAAGAGAATCCCTTGATATTTCGACACTCATCGTTCAGGCTTCTTGCATCCTGGTCAGTTCCACCCAAAATAAATATGGAATCTTCACGTTTATCTAGAGCGCGAATAAGGGCGGCAGCAATTCCCGAACTTCCAGTAACCAATATTCGCCGTTTAACCATGCTCTTGAGGATAATCAGCAATGATCCAATTGTCTATACAATCAACTCTACTTACCATCAAGCATGAGATTTCCAATCAATTCGCGGCTGATGTAGTCTTGCGCAGCACAAACGAACTGGTGGGTTGCCCGAGCGGCCAATGGGAGCGGACTGTAAATCCGCCGGCTCTGCCTTCAGTGGTTCAAATCCACTACCCACCACAAGTATTTATGACTTACGGCCCAGTTAGTTAAGGGCCCAGCGCACAGTGATTGAAACAGTGACTTCCTCTTCACCAAGATCAATTTCCGGGGTACTTCCGTCTGCTTGAGCTTTCGCTACTCCAAGCATTGGGAATGAGTAAGACGGCGCGGAATTCTCTTGGAGATAGACAACTTTGCCAAGCGATGTTCCAAGCAACTTCGCATATGAGGCCGCGCGTGAACGCGCATCAGCAACTGCGGCAGCGCGAGCTTCTTCCATCGCAGCTGAGCCTTTAGTGATGAATGGGACGATGCCGTTAATCATGACATTTTCATTGCCAGCGTTTACAACAGCTTCAACAACTTTTCCAGCAGTATCTGCTTTACGGATCACAACAGTAAATGATTGTGTGGCGCGATAGCCGACGATTACCGAACCTTTATCTTGGGTGTAGTTGTATTCAGGGAAGACGGAGAGATTAGAGCTCTTGATATCTTTCGTCGCAATTCCTTGCGCTTTCAAAGCGGCACGAACCGCAGATGCAGTCTTGGAAGCAGTCGCAAGTGCTTCGCTGCTCTTTGCGGCTAACGCTGTGACGCTGGGATAGAAACGAACTGCATCAGGAACAACATTGATGGTGCCCACGCCAGTGACCGTGACATGACGATCAGGTTCTGCGGCTTGTGCGGGAGCGATTCCTAATGCTCCGACGCTAATAAGCGAGATGACGGCAAGAGCAAAGGCGATAGTTCGTTTATGTTTTCTCATGCGCCTAAGATACCTTGCGTGGCATCGATAATTTCTCAATGTTCGCTGGATGTATTACGGCAAGTGGCTGAGAATCTTAAGAATGGCGGTCTCGTCGCATTCCCGACCGAAACCGTTTATGGAATTGGCGCTGATGCCGAGAACATCAATGCAATCTCACGAATGTACAAAGTTAAGAATCGTCCATCAGATCACCCGGTTATCGTCCATATCGCAGATCTTGATGAAGTTGATTATTGGGCGAAAGATATTCCAGATTATGCGATCGCTTTGATGCGGGATTATTGGCCGGGGCCTATGACTTTATTGCTACATCGCACGGAAAAAGCCAAGGACTATGTGACCGGTAATCAAGAGATAGTCGGGCTTCGAATTCCGGCCCACACGGTTGCGATCAATTTGCTCCAAGAATTCAAGAAAATTGGTGGCCATGGAATCGCAGCGCCAAGTGCTAATCGTTATGGTGCAGTATCACCAACTACAGCAGCCGCAGTTCTTTCTGAACTTGAGCAATACTTAGAAGCGCGTGATCAGATTCTCGATGGCGGTCTATCGTTAGTGGGAGTTGAATCAACGATTATTGATTGCACAAAGAGCAATCCGTCGATTTTGCGACCTGGTGCGATTACTGCAGAGATGATTGAGAGCTCAACTGGAATTATCGTCGTGGAACCTGATGATAAGAAAGTGCGTGTATCCGGTTCACACAAACAACATTATGCGCCCAAAGCAAGAGTCCTCATTGGCGAAGAAGTGAAAGCCGGAGAGGGTTTAATTGCAATGAGTTCTACTGAAAGCCCAGCGGGATCAGTACGACTTGCTGCGCCCCGAACGATTGAGGAATACGCGAGGAGCCTTTATTCCGCGCTCCGCGATGGAGATTCCCAAGGGCTGAAAGTGATTCATATAGTGCCGCCTGAAGGTGAAGGTTTAGCAGTTGCAATTCGCGATCGAATTAATCGCGCAGCATCACAGGGTTAACTTCTGATTAACTCCATGTAGTCAGCAACAATCTCTTTGACCTCATTTGCTGGATAGATTTCTTTTACTTCACCGAGTTTCCATTGCGGTGGTTGAGTTTCGCCACTTAACGCCCAAGCTGCTTGCTTTGCTGCGCCATCAGCGACGTATTCACCTGTTGGTGGAAGATGAATTGTTTTGTCGAAGAAGTCAGCCGCAATCTGTTGGACTGCGGAATTCTTTGCAGCGCCGCCAATCAATAAGACACGAGAGTAATTAACACCAAGTTTTTCGACCGCTTGGGTGGCATAAACCATTCCCGCAATCACTCCTTCGATTGCAGCACGCGCGATATTGGCCTTGGTGAAATTTGTGTGTGTGATGCCATGGAATTGGCCGCGCGCTTGTGGGCGATTAGGTGTG